>Ga0326728_10025970_pt1 | contig 10425 bp, 8 predicted proteins | sample MB3enrmetagenome_FD_207602 | JGI IMG/M metagenome (GOLD analysis project Ga0326728, IMG submission 207602) | Lab enriched peat soil microbial communities from McLean, Ithaca, NY, United States - MB31MN | ecosystem: Environmental > Terrestrial > Soil > Wetlands > Peat | place: USA: New York... | reverse complement strand
AAGATCGACATAACCGAATTGTAGTCCCGGCCGCCGGACCGGCCGCGGACAATGCAACCGTGGGGCGAATTCCCGGCGAGGTCCTAACCGGGATTGATCCCGCTCACTGGCAGCGGCCTATCGCAGCGGCCCGATGATTCGACCGGGCTTTCCCGAATGCCTCCTCATAACGGCGGATCATTGCCGCGGCGCCATGGTTCACTTCAACGGACTCCCTCGCGGTGCGGCCGATGCTCGCGCACATGGCGGGCGAGAAAAACAATTCACGAAGACGCGCGGCAAAGGCTTCGACGTCGCCCGGATCGCAGAGCAGCCCCGTTCTGCCGTGCTCGATTATCGCCGGTATGTTGCCGACATTCGCTGCGACCACCGGCTTCTCCAGCGCCTGCGATTCCATGACGACCAGCGGCATTCCATCCAGCCGGGACGGAACGACGACTGCGTCGACCGCCACCATTAGGTCCTGCGGATCGTCCACAAAACCGGGCGCGAAAACGCAGTCGTCGAGACCGTATTCTCTGATCAAACGGCGAACTTGCTCCAGTTCGGGCCCTTCCCCCGTCATGACGAAGGCGATCTCCCTTTCCGAGCGGAGCGTGCGGGCGATCTCGACGAAGTCGGCAGGCGCCTTCTCGGGTGACATCCGGCCGAAGAAACCAGCCAGGAACTTATCCCTCCATTCGAGCGGGATTCCGCTTCGCTCACGCGCCTGCGCGATCCGGTCTCGATCGGGGGTGGGCGGTATTGCGACTCCGTGTGGGATGACGGCAACTCGATCCGGTTTCTCTCCGAATTCGGCGGCAATGCGGCCGGCAAACTCCCTAGATGGAACGATGGTTACGTCGATGTACCGCGAGTAGCGCCGGTTGGTCGGGAAGTGCACCTGATCATTGAAAAGCTGATCCACGATGCCGACGTGCGGGAATGCGGCAGTCAGCTCAGGCAGTGCATGATAGAGGTAATCGCATCCGGCGATCATAATGAGGTCCACGGAATACCGGTCGATCAGATAAGAGAGAAAGTGGTCCCAGCGGTTCAGCTCATCGCCGAAGAGCTTTGGAAACGCATAGAAGTTCGGCGTAAGGGTCTGAAAGTGCTCGGAGGCGTCCTCAATCGTATCGGCAAGCGCAAGGGTCGTGATTACGATTACCCGCGTTCCCCGGGCGATGGCAGATGTGATGATAGCCTCGAAGATCTTTTCCGCGCCGCCGATGCTGACAAATGGAAGGGCCAGGAGAATGGAGCCGCGGCCACCCGGGGGTTCGAGGAGGCCTCGCCACTCATCCGGCTGCGGCACAAGCGGTCTCGGCACCGTTTTCCCGCTCAGTAGTTTGGTGTTCGCCTCGACGATCTTGCGCCGCTGGTAGTCGATTGAACTCCGGATGCCATGCCAGATTCCGACACTGTGGACGCGGTAAGCCTGAAGAGCTTGCGGAATGCACTTGCCCTGAAACCCATTGCGGAGCAACCGAACCCAGAATTCCCAATCCTCCGCGACATATTCCTGGCCGCTCCCGAAGTCGCGGAAGCCGTTTGCCTCCTCCCATGCTGACCGCCGAAACACGGCTACGGTGGAGACCTGATTGTGATCCGTGATGGCTGCGGGGTCCGGATCCTTCAGACTCCAGAGAAAATCATCGGCGCCGAAAGCCTGAACGGATGGATATACGAGATCGTATCCGTATGTTTCCGCCAGGAATGCGGCCACTTCGAGGTAGATGGGATTGAGTTTGTCGTCGGCATCGAGGCAGCAGATGTATCTTCCGCGCGCTGCTGCGATCCCGAAATTCCGGTTGTCTCCGGGGAGATTCGGTTCCGTGCGGTACAGAAAGCGGGTCCGTTGCAAACCGGCCTTTTCGAGCTGCCGGACGACGGCCGGGGTCTTCCCATCCGTGGATCCACCTTCAACCACAATCAGCTCGATGGCGGAAAGCGTCTGCTGGTGAACCGACCTCACCGATTCCGCGAGATATTGACCGTAATTGAAGCACGGAATGACCACGCTCACGAGCGGGGCTTTGCCGTCCCGCGCCGTCTGGTTTGCGGATCGGAAACAGCCGGCGGAGCGCTTCACGTGCCATCCCTCCCTCGGCAGGTCGGTGGTTCTTCCCTCGCGCGATCCGAACACCACGTAGTGCAGCAACGGCGGCATACCTGCAGACGCGACGTCCGGGTGTCTGCGAAGGTAGAATTCCGTGTCGAACGAAGGTAAACTGCCGCGCCTTTCAGTGTGGCCGAACGCCACATAATGAAGTGCGGGAGATATTCCGCTACGATATACATCCTTGTTCGCCGTCAGGTAGAAGCCCCGGTCGAAATGCCGGCCCCAAAGGGCCCGCATCGCGGGATTCGCGAGTGCTTTGCAGCACAGCAGAAGATTCCGAATGCCTTGCCGTCTTCGAGCGGCGGAAACAATAACGGCCGCGTTCCGCGCCAGACGCCGGAAAAAGCCGGGTCTGGGAGCCTGTGGCAGTTTTCGCATGGCCGCTTTCAGCGCACCTCCTGAAGGGCGGCGGATTGAGCGACTCGCCGGCCCTGCAGCGCCGCCAGACAGCCGCCGGATCGGGATCGTCGTTTACGTTCGTAAATCGTTCCCTGAAAGGGCAGGGCTTCGGAATGAGCGCGTTGAGCCATTAGAGTAGAGAATTGCGTCGAATTCAAGTATACGGCAGCATGCCGGAGTGCCGTCGGCGGCGTCCGTAATCCGCGCGTAAGGTCTGGGGAAAGCCAACCTGCGGGAGGGAAGGCGGCAGAACTCGATCAAGGCAGGCTTGGGTGGCCATCAGGCGTCGTTCCGGCTGCGCAAGGGCGTCTTGGCTGCCCGGCTCGGGCTCCGGGCCGCCTCTCGAAGCACACCTCCGGCTGAGCCTTCCGAAAAACAGGGTTCGGCGTATCGCCGGGTCTGCCCTCAGGTGTTCCGCCCACAGGTGGAGTCGGGTATGCTGGAGGTTGACTCGATCCAAATGCATCTTGAAAATGCTCGCGTGCTTGTGACTGGAGCCGACGGATTCATCGGTTCGCACCTTGTCGAGTCGCTGGTCGCAGTCGGGGCGGATGTGACTGCTTTATCGCAGTATAATTCTTTCAACTATTGGGGCTGGCTGGAAGAGTTGCCGTGTCTCGATCGCGTCCGGGTTGTCACGGGAGACGTTCGCGATCCGCATTTTTGCGACGGTATCGTTGAGGATATCGATGTCGTTTTCCATCTCGCCGCCCTGATCGCCATTCCGTATTCGTATAACGCGCCTGACAGCTATGTCGATACGAATATCGGAGGCACGGTCAACATCTGCCAGGCCGCTGCCGCAAACGGCGTGAAGAAGGTGCTGCACACTTCGACGAGCGAAGTCTATGGCACCGCTCGATATGTCCCGATCGACGAGAACCACCCGTTGACGCCGCAGTCCCCTTACAGCGCCAGCAAGATCGCCGCCGATTCGATGGCTTTGAGCTTTTACTACGCTTTCGGCCTGCCGGTTACCGTGGTGCGGCCGTTCAACACCTATGGTCCGCGACAATCCGCTCGCGCCGTGATCCCGACGATTATCTCGCAGATTGCCTCTGGCAAGCGTGAAATCGACATGGGCGACTTGACCACTACGCGCGACTTCACGTTTGTCGAGGACACCTGCCGCGGATTTTTGGCCACCGCGATGATGGATGGCGGCTCGGGTGAAATCTTTCATATTGGCACGAACTCGGAGATCAGCATCGGTGATCTGTTCGCTATGATTGCCGATCTGATGGGCAGCGAAGCCCGCGCAATCACGCGAGAGAACCGGCTTCGCCCCCTGGCCAGTGAAGTGTTCCGGCTATGCTGCGAAAACTCGCGGCTCAAGAAGCGCGCGGGGTTCGAGCCGCGTGTATCGTTGCGTGAGGGGCTGAGTCGCACGATCGCTTGGTTCCGGGACGAGAAAAACTTGAAGAGGTACAAAGTTGGCATCTACAACGTGTGACCGCGCCGTCGTCCTCGCTGGCGGCCTCGGCACACGGCTGCGGCCGTACACCGTCGTGCTGCCGAAGCCTCTGATGCCGATCGGGGAATACCCCATCCTTGAGGTTGTTGTCCGGCAGTTGGCTGCTCAAGGCTTTCGGCGCATTACCATGGCCGTGAACCATCAGGCGGGGTTGATTCAGGCGTTCTTCGGAGACGGCGGCAAATGGGGAATCCGGATCGACTACTCGCTGGAGCAGGAGCCGCTCGGCACCATCGCGCCGCTCGCGCTGATTCCGGACTTGCCGCAAGACTTCCTTCTGATGAACGGCGACGTGCTTACGGATCTCGACTTCCAGGGTCTGGTGTCCACGCATTTCCGCCACGCAAGGCTGTTCACGATATCGGCGGCTGTCCGGCGGCATGTGATCGATTACGGCGTGCTCGAAGTCGGCAATAGCAGCACTCTTTGCAGCTTTCGGGAGAAGCCGTCGGTTGAATACCTGGTCAGCATGGGCGTTTATGTGTTGAATCGTCGCGTGCTCGAGCGTGTTCCGGCAGGCGCAAAATTCGGTTTCGACGACCTGATGATGGATATGCTGCGCGCGGGTTTGCCCGTGCATGTCGAACCGCACAACGGATACTGGCTCGACGTCGGCAGACCCGACGACTACGTGCAGGCAATTGAAGAGTTCGACAGGAACCGTAAGGCTTTTCTGGGGCCGAATGGCTGAGACCGTCCTGGTCACAGGCGCTACGGGCTTCATCGGACGCCCCCTGGTCGCCGCTTTAACGGCTGCCGGATGCAAGGTCGAGGCGCATTCATCCGCGGACGGGGATATCGCTGTACCGCCTTTGCGTGCCTCCTCCGGCGTCATGCACGTGTATCATTTGGCCGCGCGGTCGTTCGTACCGGAAAGCTGGAACGACACCCACGGCTATTACAGGACAAACGTGCTCGGAACAGCGACGGTGCTCGATTTCTGCAGACGCACAGGGGCGTCGTTGACGTTTGTGAGTTCCTACGTATACGGACAACCGTTGCACCTGCCCATCCCGGAAGAGCATCCGCTACGCGCCACAAACCCTTACAGCCACACAAAGATTCTTTGCGAGGAGCAAGTTCGCTACTACGCGGACCAGTTTGGCGTAAGGGCGGTGGTCGTCCGGCCATTCAACATCTATGGCCCCGGACAATCGTCCGCGTTTTTGATTCCAATGATTGTGGCTCAGGCGCTGTCCCCCGAGGCCCGGGTTATCGAGGTCGCGGATGCCCGTCCCCGCAGAGACTATTTGTTTGTCGATGACTTTATCGATCTCCTTCTCCGTGTCCGCCGGCTCAGTTGCGGCACGTACAACGCGGGATCGGGCTCAGCGGTCAGTGTGGGTGAGATTGTCGACACCGTCAATTCCCTGCTGGAGGAACCGCGCCGTCTTGTCTCGCGTGCGCAACAGCGCCCGGCGGAGGTCATGGATGTTGTTGCCGATATATCCAGGGCACGGGCCAACCTCAGATGGGAGCCCCGCACGCCGTTGCGGGAGGGGCTGCGCCGGACGATCGAGGCGGCCCGATGGAAGCCGGAGCCGTAGGCGTGAAGCGGCCGGGGCATTTCTGCCTTACTCCGTTGTTCACAAAATGGAAACTCCCTAGCCAAGTTCAGGTCATACGCGCTGGCGCCGCCGGGAGGCCCGCGGTTTGATTCGCCGCAAAATTTAAGAATCGTCGTGGTAAAGTGATGTGTTGAGAATGTGCTGGCCCCGCTTCTTTGGACTCCTAGACAAAGGGCAAACCTCTGTAGGCACGCCGGCTCCTGAGCCCTCGACAAGGCACGACCAGCTCGCAGACCGCACCGTTTTGCGCAGCGATGGACGCCCGTGAGCATCGCCGCGCGCCACAGCCGCTCAAGTCCGTTGCCCCCTGCCCCGCCCATTTCGCAACGGGTTCCCCTTCTGCTTTATGGAGTTCTGCTCTGCGGGGCTGGGTTTGCCATTCACGCTCTGACGCCGCCGGCCGGGATTTTTCTTTATTTGTTCCGGCTGTCCGGGAAAGTCGCATACTGGGTTTGCGCTCTTGACTACTTCAGCGCCGCGCTGGCCTGGGCCGGAATCGCACTCGGCGCGGCGGATTTGTTTGTGCTTTTTCCTTTCAAGCGCCTGCCTCAGACGGGAGGTCCCACCAATCTGCGTAATCGGAAGTTGACCGTCGTACTCACCGCCTACAACGATGAATTGAGCATCGGTTCGGCAGTACGGGACTTTGCCGCCCATCCTCTGGTCGAGCGGGTCCTTGTCGTGGACAACAACAGCAAAGACGGAACCGCCCGAGCCGCCGCGGAAGCTGGGGCAATCGTCGTTTACGAACCGCTTCAGGGTTACGGCCGCTGCGTGTACCGCGCGCTCAGGGAAGGCATCTCCTTCGAGGATACGCAACTGACCCTGCTCTGTGAGGGAGACATGACTTTTCGGGCCTATGATATCGATAAGTTCCTGTCCTACATACCGCACGCGGACATCGTCAACGGCACGAGAATTGTGGAGCAGTTACGTTCCCGAGACACACAGCTTACTACTTTCATGTACTACGGCAATTTTTTTGTGGGCAAGCTGCTGGAGGCGAAACATGTGGGACGGGGAACCTATACAGACGTCGGGACAACGTATAAGCTGTGCTCGAACTCCGCACTGGAACGGCTGCTGCCGTTGCTTAACCCGAGCATCAATCTGGAGTTCAATGCGCATTTTCTGGATACAGCCATCACGAACAAGCTTCGCGTCCTGGAATGCCCCGTGACGTTCCACAATCGCGTCGGCATCAGCAAAGGCGGCAACGCCAACAACCTGCGCGCTCTGCGGGTGGGAATTGGCATGATGAAAGGGATTGTACTGGGATGGCCTCGGAGTTCAAAACGTGACACAAACCCTATACCATGAGAGCCGATTCGAGTACGACGAGCGGCGCGAAGTCCTGTGGAAGACGCTGTGTGACGCTTATTTCAGCAAGCTGATCCGGCCGCAGTTTCACGTTCTCGACCTCGGCGCCGGTTATGGCCACTTCATCAACAACGTGCGCTGCGCCAAACGCACGGCTATCGACCGGTGGGAAAAACTGCCCTCCTTCGTCGAGCCTGGCGTCGAAGCCCATATCGGCAGCGTTACCGAACTGGATTTCATTCCTGACAGAACGGTAGACTTCGCGTTCGCAAGCAATTTATTCGAGCATTTGACGCAGCAGGAGTTTGCGGCTGTTCTTGCCGGACTGAAACGCAAATTGCGGACCGGCGGCACCCTGACAATTCTGCAACCGAATTACAGACTGGCGTACCGGGAGTATTTCGACGATTACACGCACGTCACAGTGTACTCGGACATTGGTTTGTGCGACTTCTTGCGGGCGAACGGCTATAGGATCATAACGAGCACGCCGGGTTTCTTGCCGTTTTCTCTGAAGTCGTGGTTCCCTGTGGCAGGGTGGCTGGTTCGGCTTTACCTGCTGCTCCCGTGGAAGCCGTTCGCCAAACAGATGCTGGTTCGCTCGGAACCGGCGTAGGGTACGGAGAATTTGATATGGAGCGTCAGATCATGCCGGATGCCGCCTGCCGGATTTCGCTGTACGTCTCGGCGGCAATCATTCTGTTGTTTATCCTCTTGTTCGCTGGCTCGGCGTCCAAACCGCTGAATCTGGATAACTCGGACTTCCCCAACGTTGCCGAACGCACGGCCTTTACTGGAGTGCCGATATATTATAAAGGCGAGGAGGAGCCCCACGCGCTTGGTTTGTACCACCCACCGCTGTACATCTATCTCCTGGCGGCATGGATACGAGCTTTCGGGTTTGGCGAAGCGCAGGTGCGCCTGTTTGGAATGCTTTGCGCGCTACTACAGGGCGCCATTGTACTCGCGATCATTCGGACACTTTTTGGAAGTGCGTTCCGCCGCTGGGAACCCATATTCTGGGCTGTCTTTCTGCTGAACCCGTACACGCTCGAGACCGCATCTATCACTGACATCGATTCGACGATTTACGGGCCGCTGCTGTGCCTTGCATTGCTGGCAACTCTTCGGATTTCCTGGCGTGACGGCGAATGGCGGACTGACACCGCCTCCTGGCCGGAGTTTGCATGGATCGGGGCGGCGATTTTCCTTTGTCTGTGGGCCAAGCTGACCACGGTATTGCTGGTTTTTCCAGTTGTGTTCCTTTTGCTGATCGCGCGTGAGGGAATCCGGCGGGCGGCGCTGGCGGCGGCGGCGATTGCCGGCGCAAGCAGCATGGCGTTCTTGGCGTCTTATTATTTATATGGGGCGCTCATGGGCTTGGATGTGGGCTTTACCTTCAGATTCACGCTGATGAGCTTTAGGGAGCGCGGATCGAGCGGCATTCCAGGCTGGGCCGCGCTGCTAAAAGACCACTGGAACGATTTTAGGTCCATGGCGCCGTTTACGATGGCATGGACCGGCCTTCTGCCATGGGCGGCCGCATGTCTTGCGATGTGGGTGGCATTTCGGGCGGCGATCCGTCAGCGCGACCACCGCCTCTTGCATTACGGCCTCGTACTCGGCTTGGCTGTGTTGTCCACGGTATACTACTGCGCTCAAACGACGACCTTCGGCTTGGCTCCGTTCAAGTATGTGTTTGTCTATTGGGGGCTCGTGCTTACCGCGCCCCTGTTTCTCATGGCGCGGTGCCCGAGCCCGAACCTACGGAAAGGGAGTAGTCGGAAAGTGACGGCATTGTTGCTGTGTCTGTTCGTCGTCACCGCGGTTTGGGCGAATCTCCGCGTCCGGGATGTCCTGATGTTGGACGGCTTCGCGGGACCTTGCAGGTTGGTGGCATACCTCCCGGCGCTGCTGTTTGTGGCTGCGCTGGCCGCGGTGCTGTATGGACGTGCCGGGCTGACGGCGCCGATGGCTGCGTTGGCCGTCTACTCCGGCCTACAGTTCGGTATCGCCGTTTACCAGGAGAAGGCTCCGTATTCTACCACTTATGATTACGGGCAGATGGGCTTCTTAGACACGGTTGCGTTCTTAAAGAGCAACACGCGCCCCAGCGATGTGATCGCGGCGGGAAAGGACATTGGGTTCCGCTGCCGGCTACGCTGTTTCGAAAACTACGGTGCGGTGAACGGCGGCGCGGGGAACGCCAGCGCAGCGCGCTTTATGAAGGCGGCCGCCTCCGGCCGCTTTGCGTATATCGTGTTCACGGAAGGACGAGGGCAGGACCAGCTTGTGAGGAATCCGGCGTTGCGTCAGTGGTTTCTCGAGCGATCCACGCTGGTGCGATCCTTTGGAGATTACCGCATTTACCAGATGGATACCCATCAGCGCGCCGCGGTCCGTTGACTCAAGATCGGCCAGGCCAAGCGCCTACCCCGTGGGCTTCTGTCAAACAGGCGTTCACGGTCACGGCGCCAGGTATCCAAAAATATCGACAACGACATCTGTGAGATTGGACGCAAAAATGTTTATCGCCCCCCCTGTTCCCGCAGGAACAATGGCGGCGTTGGCCACGACGGCTCCGCTCCAGGAATTCAGATTGGATGCTAACGGAAACGGCCGACCCGTGGGCCATGCCGTCAGGTATCCGAGGTAACCGTAAGGGACAACGGTGAGGTTCAGTAAGAACGCCTGTGCGCTGGAAGGAACGCCGCACGGACTGGATGTGACGGGCAACGTTCGGGTGCTGCCGCCCGCGATGGAAGGCGGCCCAAATGCTCCAGTTTCCCCCCCGTAAGAACGCGTATCGGCAACCCGGCAGGGAGTTACAGGATAAAACTGCAAACCAGATGCCTGCGGCGGCGCAAAGTAGCCATTGATATCGAAAAGCGCATCAGTCGGGTTGGACGCGTAAATACTGATCGAGCCGCCTGTTCCGGCGGCAACGATCGTCTCGGCTGCAACGACAGCGCCGTTTGACGAGTATGACGTCGGACCTATCGGGATTCGCTGGCCTGTTGGCCACGTCGTCAAACTTACGGAGTCATCGGAAGGAACAACCGTGACGTTCACGGAATACGCGAGTGCGCTCGAAGGGATGTTACACGAGCTTGCGGGCACGGGGAATGCCCTCGCGGCGCCGCCGGCTAGAGAAGGCGGGCCGAACGCCCCTGTTAGTCCGCCATAGGAACGCGTGTCGGCAACGCGGCAGGGAACGACCGGATAGAACTGCAAACCGGATGGCTGCGGCGGCGCAAAATAGCCGTTGACGTCGAGCAAAATATCCGTTTGGTTGGACGCGAAGATACTGGTTGAACCGCCTGTTCCCGCGGGAATGATCGCAGCATTCGAAACCACCGCGCCATTCCACGAATTCGAGGTGGAAGCCAGAGGCATTTGCTTTCCAGTGGGCCAAACGGTCACGTAGCCGAGGTACCCGGAAGGCAAAGCGGTGACGTTCAACGAATAGGCGGCGGCGATGGAAGGAATCCCGCAGCCCGCTGAGACGACCGAAAATGTTCTTGATGTTCCGCCGGCCAACGAAGGGGGCCCAAACGCGC
>Ga0326728_10025969_pt1 | contig 10425 bp, 10 predicted proteins | sample MB3enrmetagenome_FD_207602 | JGI IMG/M metagenome (GOLD analysis project Ga0326728, IMG submission 207602) | Lab enriched peat soil microbial communities from McLean, Ithaca, NY, United States - MB31MN | ecosystem: Environmental > Terrestrial > Soil > Wetlands > Peat | place: USA: New York... | reverse complement strand
CTCTTACGGTACATCTCGAGTATACAGGCGCATTTTTGATTGCCATGGTCTGTATTTTGCTCTGCCTATTTTTGATGACCAGGTCTGCTCAAAATCCCTGGATCGATAAAGATGACAGAATTATTGGGAAATTATAAAGCAAGTTTACTGATTTGAGGCACCTGTAAGTTACTGAAACCAACATCATCTTTTAAGTCAGGAGATCCGGAATGAGGAAATCGGCAGTTGTATTTGCAACGGTTTCTATGTTTCTGTCGATAGCGCCAGTTGCCCATGCCGGCGTTTTTCCGTTCGCCGACGGGTACACAGCGAGCTACACTGCTACCCAGAGCTCTACTACATGGAATTGTGAGATACAATTCGTCGGCACGGAAACTTTGCCGCCGGGGCCGTCTCTTAGCCGTTCTTATCTATGGACAACTATGCAGATGACCAATTGGAACGGGGATGGGACAAACCCTTCCATGTATGTGAGGGTAACCGGCCAAAATGCCAATGCCCCCGATACCGCCAATACTTTGTACCAATTTGACGTCAATCAGCCCGCCGCCCCCACGCCCTACAGCATTCCTCTGTTCAAGCCGGGGCCTTCAACATGGACGTACAAGGATACGAACGGCAACAACGTGACCGCCACGGTTGTTTCTCATGGCACCGTCATGGTGCCTGCCGGCACTTATAAAAACGTTTACGGAGTTCATTATGTGGCCGTGAACGGCGAAAGTGTTACCCAACAAGATGAAGTAATGTACTGGCAGGAGGGGGTAGGTTTGATCAAAGACGTAGATTCATCTCCCCCCCTTAGTTCACCGATAACGAGGCAGTTGACCTCACCTCCCTTCTCGGAGGTTCTGGTCGGGACCTGGACCGGAAACATGGAGATCGTCATACCAGGGACTTCGGCAGTTGAAAAGGGAACTGTAACGGTCGTGTTCGACCAGGTCACCAATACAACTCAGGCATATACCGGCACCCTCACCTGGACCCCTGCCGAAGGCTCCGCCGGGTCACAATTCACCCTGAACTTTTCGGCCATCAGGGGACCATGGGACGCAACCTCTGTGCATATCACAGCACAGGACAACGTGATCCTCGGCGAAATGCGAACTCAAGCGGGTAGTTGGGTCCTTGATCTTCACGGGAGTGACGTAAGTTCAAATGGCTTCACCTATGTAAGCGTGGGATTGATTAAAGAGTAAGGGTTGTTTAAACCCGAGCGTTCGTTCATGCAGTCTCTTCGAAGCGACGTCCCATTCACTGCGGTGAGTGGGACTTCGTCTTTCCAACCTTTGGGGTAGGATTTTCGGGCCGAGCCGGCAAAACTAAGTGAAAAACTTACGGGCAAATGGTATAGCTTTGGCTAATCAGGCAAAACCAAGCAAAAATACGATATTGCTTCCGGGCTCAACCACTAATCCGAGCAGAGAGTTGAGGTGATCGACCTTCACTGCCATATATTGCCCGATCTGGACGATGGAGCAGAGGACTGGGCCGAGAGCATCGAGATGGCGCGAATCGCCGCAGAGGACGGTATCTCGGGGGTCGTGTGCACTCCTCATCAATCGCCGGACTTTCCCGGAAATCTCCGTAATATAGTCCTGGCATCGGTTGAAGAGCTTCGAACGAAGCTCAGTGAGGCGGAAATCCGCCTTGAACTGTATCCGGGCTGTGAGTTGGCCATCGACCGGAATCTGTCCGAAAAAATCGAATCAGGCGAGTCGCTGACTATCAATGACAACCGGAAGACAGCCCTGGTTGAAATGCCGGCCGACGTCATTCCGCCCGATCTTTCAGGATTTTTTCGGACTTTGCAGGCTAAAGGAATCAACATTGTTCTTGCGCATCCTGAAAGAAACTATCTTCTTCTGAAGGACCCGACCGAACTTCTGAAATGGATCCAGGCGGGAATAATGGTTCAGATAACAGGCGGCAGCCTCAACGGCTATTACGGAGAAGAGATCCTGGATTTTTCCCTGGAACTGCTCCGGCACCGGATGGTCCATTTCGTAGCGTCCGACTCTCACAGCCGCGACATGAGGAGGCCGGTGCTTTCGAATGCGCGCGCAATTACCGAGGAGATTATCGGCCCGGGAGAGGCGCATAAGATTTTTCATGAATATCCGATCTCGGTGCTGCAAGGACAGGTCCCGGACACTCCGCCCCCGATTCCGATGGAAAAGAAAACGCCGCTTATTCGGCGCTTTTTCCCCTTCTGGTGAATTGACTTCTATTTTCGGCATTCCTTGATCGCCTCAACGATAGTTTCAGCGTTTTCAGGAGTTAGGCCGTGGTGTACCGGGAGCGCCAGGATCGTTTCAGCTATTTTTTCCGTGACCGGAAGTTTCAACGGGCCATACAGTTTTTCGAATACTGGCTGCTGATGCAAGCCCCTTGGATAGTGAACTCCACTGGCGACTCCCTTTTCCATGAGTCTTTCAGCCAGACAGTCGCGGTTGCAGCCGAATTCATCGGGATCAACCAGGAGGCAGTACTGATGCCAGGCATGCACCCCGCCGTGGGTGACTCTTTGAGGTCGGATACCGGGAACGTTTGCCAGGCCGGCGGTTAGGATCTTTGCATTCAGTCTTCTTATGGCCAGCATCTCATCGAGTCTAAGGAGTTGCTTGCGCCCAATTGACGCCTCTACGTCCGTCATGCGGTAATTCAGCCCCAGAGCTGTATGGTAGTATCTTCCGGTTTCACCATGGCTGCGCATGGATCGCATTCTTTGGTAAAATTCTTCGCTATTGGTGCAAATCATTCCCCCTTCACCTACAAACATGTTCTTCGAGGGGTAGAAGGAATAGGTGACAAAGTCATCGAACCCGCCGATGTCCTTTCCCTGCCAGATCGCGCCATGCGCCTGAGCAGCATCCCATATTACGCTAAGTCCGTGACGCGCGGCAAAGTCATTCACGGCGGCAATTTCAACCGGATTGCCAAAGAGATGGACAGGTGAGATAGCTCGCGTTCGCGCGGTGACGCGCTTTTCAGCATCTTCAAGATCGATCAGGAACGTATCCGGGTCGATTTCACAAAATACAGGCCGGCCCCCGCTGATTGCCACCATCGATCCGGTCGCCATGAAGGTAAAGGAAGGCACAAGCACCTCATCGCCAGGTTTCAGAAAAGACATATAGGCCAGATGAAGGGATGCGGTACCATTGGCGCATGTGAGAGCGTAACGCGATCCCACCTTAAGCGCAAATTCGCGCTCGAAAGCCTCGCATTGCCCGTTCTGACGAAGGTTTCCGGACCGCAGAACCTCGACAGCGGCCTGAATTTCTTCCTCGGTTAATTTTACCTCGGAAATCTCGATTTTCTTCACTGCTTAGCTCCTCACGCGAATTCTCGGACCACCTAAAATCTCTATAGTTTAATTATGATGTCAAAACAATAACTTATCATTAATGCAGTATGACAAAAGTTTTGGAACTATGCCAGTAAAAAGCGCAATTTGAATCAGTGCAGGTTCAAAATATGGCTGTCAAAAAGGATATTAAGGACTCGATAGATGCGATCTCAAAGCGATCGACGTCAAGCCCCGGATGAACGTTCGCCGTCCATCCGGGGTCTTTGAAGTTGGCAGTTGCGAACTAAAACCCGAACTCGGCCAGCAGCGAATCGACCTCATCCTGCGAGTGCACTGCATTTTCCACGGCGGCGTGCGCCGGGCCGTAAAGTTCACAGCTTTCCTTCTGCTTCGGGGCTTCCGACTTTACCCCGAAGGTGCGGATCAGGTTGACAAGTTTGCTTTCAATGTCCTTGAGCAGCTGGGTTATCTTCTGTATGATCTGACCGCTCAGATCCTGGTAGTCTTGAGCGGTAAGGATTCCATCAAGCTCTGAGCGATTTTGGTCAATCGTCTCTTCCATGACGTTCAAAGTTTGAGCGGCCTGATCGAGTTTTTTCCCGGCCGCATCACCTATCGCCTGGAGTCCTCCGACGCAGGTCGCCCGCAAACTGGCAATCCGTTCAATTTGGCCGGAAAGCCTCTCCTGGATACTTTCCACGTGATCCATGGTTGTTATGGCCGCTTTCTCCGTCATCTCCAATATGTGTTCGAGACGATTGCCCGAGTCGGGTATCTTATCCTTTACAATCTCATTGAGGGAGGGGTCAAGATTGGTAAGAAAACCACGGATTGAATCGTGCAGTCCCCTGGCCAGACCTCCTATTTCTTTATAGAGTCCCGGAGAACCGCGCTGCTGATCGGCCATCTTCAGCAGGATCTTTTGGGCTTCATCTATATCGCCGTTGGAAAAGGCATCCACGAACTCCTTGCTCTTCGAGATCAGGTTCTCAATCACTTCCTCCGAAAGGCCGCAGTCTGAATCCGTCGAGTCTCCGGAGCTTAGAAGAAGCTTTTCGATTTTTTTCAGGGAACCGGCCGAGCCCGTGAACGTAAGGCTAAATTTAGCGCCGGAGTCTCCATCGGGGTCCACGGACAGTTCACCGCCCAAACTCCTTGCCAGTTCACTCAACCTGGTAAAATCCAGATCCTCCGGCACATCTTCGCCAGGGGATTCAAAATCTGCTTCATCGGTAGCCCCTGAAACCACAGGCTCAGGCTCGGGAGATGGTTCATCTCCGCAAGGGGCGCATGCGTTTGTCTCCACAGGACTCAATACTTCCAGTATTTCGCTCAAATCTAAATTTGCATTTCCTCCATCGCCTTTTGAAAATGCTCGCAATTGGTCGATAACCGAGCTTATTGCGAATCCCAGCGCGGCAATAGAGTCCATACTGTCCGGCGAAACATTGCTTGCCAGGAATTTTTCAAATTCGACTCCGGCCTTCTCCAGGTCTTCGAGACCGAGCATGGCCGCCGCCGTATGAAAAGAGGCAATAGAGCGACGAGATCTTTCCATCTCTTTTTCGCTGTCACCGACGCTCAGAGCTGCCAGGCTATCTTCGGTATCTTTAAGATGCCTGACCAGTTCATTCCAGTCCTGCGGTTCTAATGACATCATCTTGAGCTTTCCTCGTATAGGCTGATTATTCCTTTTACATCGATTATCAAGGCTATTTTACCGTCTCCCAGTATGGCGCCCCCTGAAATACCGGGTAACTGTTTGAATAGCCCCCCAAGACTCTTTATCACCACCTCCTGCCTGCCAACAATTTCATCCGCAAGAAGGCAGTAGGAATTCTGGCCCTCTGTCACCACAAGGAGCAATGCCTCCCATGGATTACGATATTTGGGTTCTTCATCGAAATAACTATGCAAACGGATAAGCGGCATGAGGGAATCTCTGACTTTGACCAGTTCTCCCCTCCCCTGGACAGTGAAATAAGCATCCTCCGAGAGCCTGAATGATTCCTTGAGAGAGATCGTCGGCACGATATATCGTTCAGCACCGATCTGTATGATCATCCCATCGATAATGGCCATCGTGAGAGGCAGTTTCATATGAAAGGACGACCCTTTGCCGAATTGGCTGGATATTTCAATCTTGCCGCGGAGGCGCTCAAGGCATTTCTTAACGACATCCATGCCAACGCCACGCCCCGAAACTTCGGTCACCGTGTCCTTGGTTGAAAACCCCGCATGAAAAATCAGATCAAATATAGCCTTTTCATCCAGTTGATCGGAGGCGCTCATTATCCCTCGTTCAATTGCCTTTTCGCGTATCTTTTTGGAGTCCAACCCCCGTCCATCGTCCTCTATATCGATTGCAATGTTTCCCCCCTTCTGTTCGGCGGAGATGAGTATCGTTCCGGTCGGGTTTTTGCCGGCTGCTATTCGGTCCTGCGGCATTTCGATTCCATGGTCGACGGAGTTTCTGATCATATGCACGAGAGGTTCGTATATCTCTTCGACCATGTTTCGGTCTATTTCGGTCTCTTCCCCTTTCATCGTCAGAACGACTTCCTTTCCTGATTTCTTGGAAAGATCGCGAACCAGCCGAATCATCTTTTGGAAAGTGTTCTTGATGGGCACCATGCGCATGGACATGCTGATACGCTGTATTTCCGCTGTGATCCTGTTTAGCTGAACACTGTCCTTCTGCAACTTTTGCTCTTTTATTTTCAGGATGTCAGGGTTCTGCAGCACCATCGACTGGGCGATGACCAGTTCCCCAACCATATCCACAAGATTGTCCAGCTTGCGCGTGTCTATCCTGACCGATGCGGCGTTCTCCACCGTGTGCCTCTGCTCGCGCAAAGCCCTCGACACCTCTCTCGGGCTGGCCATCCCCTCATCTATCGCCGCCTCACCAAACTTCATTCCTTCCGATTGGCTCTTTTGAGCAATATCATCGACTGTTCCGTCCTCAAGAACTCCATGCTCGACGAGAATCTTTCCAACTTTCCTGAACGGGACCTGGGTACCGACGGAAGGATCACCGCTAAAGTTTTTCACCTTTTCAAGGAAGCTCATGACGATGGGCGAGGTCTCTTTGCGCCCTCCATCACCTTTTTCCAGCTCCTCAAGCAGCCCTTTTAAAATGTCGGTAGCCGCCAGAACCAGATCGATCACCGAGTCGGTTATCACCAATTTGCCGGATCTCGCCGAGTCCAGAAGGTTCTCAACCTCGTGGCTCAGGTGGTGGATTTCCATCAAGTTGAGAAAACCAGCAACGCCTTTTATACTGTGAAAGGGCCGGAAGACGGCGTTTATAGCTTCGGTATCGCCGGGATTGGTCTCAAGCCCGAGCATGTTCATTTCGATCGACGAAAGGTGCTCCTTGGCTTCGTCAATAAAGTCTTTGAGGAGCTCAGGGTCTTGTATCTCGGCTGCTTCGGACTCACTTTCTCCCTTGAACAGACTGTCAAGATCGACGACCGGCTCACCGGGGTCAGCGTCGTTGCCCGCATCCGGAGACTCGTCAGAATCAGAGCCGTTGCCTGAATCCGCAGACATCGAAGCAAAAAAATCCTCCTCTTCCTCCGATTTGGGGGCGACTTCTGCTTCGCCATTGCCGGAACCGCTCTCCGCTGAATCAGGCAAAGCCTGGAGCGTTTCGAGAGAACCGAGTAGTTTTTGAATCTCGAGCCAATCAGCACCAGGATTGGAGGACTCCTCCAGAATGAGGCGCTTGAAAATCAGTCTTGCTCTTTCGATATTTGCAGCCATGGGGGCTGCGGGTCCAATTTGCCCCTCAAGGTCATCAAGAAGGTTCAGGCATTCTCCGATACCCACGAGGTCCTCAGGACTGTCAATCACCCCATTGGCAAGCCGATCAAGTATATTTTCCATGAGCAAAGATCCGAATGATAGTAAACTGCATTAATTCATCGCCAAGACTGTGATATCTGAGGCAGATGAGTTCCTACCGCGGCACGATCTTAGCCAGCTTCTCTTCGAGGGTCGCTGCGGTGAAGGGCTTCACTATGTAGTTGCTGACCCTTGCCTTTACAGCTTCCACGATGTTTTCTTTCTGAGCTTCCGCCGTGACCATCAGAAACGGAGTATCCTTGATATTGTCGGTGCCCCGGACCTGTTTGAGCAGTTCGAGGCCCGTCATCCTTGGCATGTTCCAATCCGATACAATCAGGTCTACTTTTGTCGTTTTTAGAACATCCAGGGCTGCCGATCCATCTTCCGCTTCTATAATGTTTTCGAACTCCAGGTCGCGGAGAATCTTTCTGACTATCCGCCGCATTGTGACGAAATCGTCAACGACGAGCACTGTCAGGTCCTTGTAGGCCATGGATAATACCTCCTCTAAATCTCTCTGCACCTTGTCCGCGCTTATGCGGTGCAGTCAAGTGCGCCTTTTCCCGAAACAAGAAAATTCGTAAGAGTTCGTGGTATATCGCTCAAAGATACTACTTTATCGACCCCACCAAGCCTGATCGCTTCCTTTGGCATCCCGAACACCACACAACTCGCTTCATCCTGAGCAAGAGTATAAGCACCTGCTTTTTTCATCTCGAGCAATCCGGCGGCGCCGTCCCTGCCCATTCCGGTCATAATAACACCGAGCGCATTCGCCCCGGCAAAGCTGGCGACGGAAAGGAACAGAACATCCACGGACGGCCGCTGGTGGAAAACGAGCGGGCCGGATTTGACTTCGACGTAATAGGTGCCGCCAACGCGCTTTAACACCATATGAAAGTTTCCCGGCGCAATGAGGGCGGTCCCGGGGAGAACAGCATCCCCATCTTTAGCCTCGCGCACTTCGATCCGGCATAACTCGTTCAACCGGTTCGCAAAAGTCGTCGTAAAGCGCGGGGGCATATGCTGGACGATCACGATTCCAGGAGCGTTGGGGGGCATTGACATAAGAACTGATTTCAGCGCTTCGGTCCCTCCGGTCGATGCGCCCATGGCGATGACCTTATGAGTAGATTGCTTGAGAGCCAAGCTGGGCCTGGCGCCATTATTCCGATTCTCATCCACTTCGCGGGCGTCGTGCAACGGGGCATCGACAGGCCTGGGGGCGGACATACGCACGCTGGCTGCCGCACGAATCTTTTCGGCCAACTGTGCGCTCATATCTCCAACGGAGTATGATCCGCCGGGCTTGGCCAATACTTCTACTGCTCCGTGTTCCATAGCCTCCATAGCCATTTCACTGTTGGCCGGGGTCAATGAACTCACGATAATTGTCGGAATTGGATGATACTTCATCAATTTTCGTAAAAAACTCAAGCCGTCCATGCGCGGCATTTCGATGTCCAGAGTTATGACGTCAGGTTTTAAATTTACAATTTTATCCCTGGCGACATATGGATCGGGCGCCACGCCGATTACGGAGATATCGGCGTGCTTTGACAATTCCTGTGAAAAAATTTTTCTCACAATGGCTGAATCATCAACTATGAGTACTTTTATCTGCTTCATCTTTCAGAGCCCGATCGAATCATCTCTAATAATGTCAAGGCATTAAACTCAATTGGACAAATAATTTACAACGGCGGAACCAGCCGGCTCTCCAAACATGGCAAAGACAAGTCCTTCTTCGGCATGAGTCGTATCCATGCTTTCGGGCCCGATCTTCCAGGACCTGGGTATTCCCAAATGCCAGCCTGTATTATTTATCCTGGCGTGATATCCGCCCCCGACCATATTTGCCAGTTCTTTCAGGCTGTCGCAAAGGTCGTCATCATTGACCTGGTCTTCTTCGATACCGAGGAAGTTGGCAGTTATCATCCTGGCGAATTCTTCACTGACTTGCAATGAAATGGCGATACGCTCCGTGTGATTCAGGAGGCTGATTTCCGATTCGTAGTCGAAAGACCCATCCCCCGGTCCATACTCCCCGAAATCCACCATTGCAAAAAACATGGTCTCGAGGACTTCAGAAATCACATCCTTCAACATCTGTTCCTGTTCGAAAGCCATCTGTCTCTCCCATGATGCGGCTAAGCAAAGCCCTAATCTCCTCAGGCCGGAAAGGTTTGCGAATGTAGCCGCTGGCGCCCAGCTCCATCAGTTGATTGAGCCTGTCCTCGTTGGCTTCTGTTGTGACAAAAACCACCGGAGTATCCCTGCAAATATCCCTTTCTCTGAGGGACTGTATAAAACCAGTGCCGTCCATTACGGGCATATGAACATCAGACAGAATCAGGTCTATCCACTTGCCCTCCAAAATGTCCAGAGCTTCCTGGCCGTTCGAAGCCTCCATACACTCTCCGAGCTCGAAGCCGGAGATTTGAAGGGTCTTCAGAATGACCTTCCGCATCGATTTGGAATCATCCACTATCAAAACGTTATATGACATGGCCCCCTCGCGCGATGCGCGTCATTCCGGCGGTCCCGTGTTTGAGTGCTTCGAGTCGGGACCCCGAGCCGGAGAATCCAGATGCAATCGGCGCACATCAAATTTCTATCTCGGCTTCGCTTCCTACCTTTAAAACCACTCTGCCGGTATTCATCTCCAGTCGCACTGTGCGATTGACCTCTCCGCCTACATGCTCGGCGGCTACGCCTACGTTGTTTTTCCAAAAGATCTTGCGCATTGCCAGATAATTTCTCTTGCCGATATTGAAGAGGCCGTTTGGATCGAGCATTTGTGCACCGCCGACGGTTTTCACCACGATGTTTTCTTTTTTGGCCCCCATTTGATAACTGCTCTTGAACAGACGAGTGATTCCCGTATCCGCAAACATGCATGGGTTCTTCTTGGCTTTTTCAGGATCCAGAGAAGACTCCGGAAGCATATAATGAAGCATTCCGCCGACGCATGCGACCGGATCGAAAATTATTACGGCAATACAGGAACCGAGTGAATATGTGACTAGAAACTCATCCGGTGAGCTGCTGACCGCCATATCCGCCACCCCGACGACTCTTCTTATCTGAGACTTTTTTGTACTTATTGCCCCTGGATTTTCCATCAGATCTCCTGATCCAGAGTTATTATCTACTTTCCCGGACGTACGCTAATTGCGGTATATAGCCGGCCGAACATAAGACAGGGTATGCTTCAATCCTGTAAGGCTTTCCGAATGCCCGACGCAAAAATAGCCCCC
>Ga0326728_10025966_pt1 | contig 10427 bp, 5 predicted proteins | sample MB3enrmetagenome_FD_207602 | JGI IMG/M metagenome (GOLD analysis project Ga0326728, IMG submission 207602) | Lab enriched peat soil microbial communities from McLean, Ithaca, NY, United States - MB31MN | ecosystem: Environmental > Terrestrial > Soil > Wetlands > Peat | place: USA: New York... | reverse complement strand
CGCAAGGCCGACTCGCCGAGCAGGAAAGGAATCACATAGATGTTCGGATCTTGCTGCTGAACCTGGCGGAGAATCGCTTCCGCCCGGTCGTCATCGCGCTGATGGAAGGCGTCCTCGGCTTTGAGTATGGCGTTGAGCTCCCACAGCTTGTCCTTGGGATCGGCGAGACCTTGCTGGAGCGACTCGGGAGAAACAGCGGCGCGGAATCCGAAGTAGCCGAGAGCGCGCAGTTTTTCCTGCGCGTCGGGACTTAGATTTCCAGCGCCCGCATCCTGGCGGGTGAAGGGATTGTGCGCCAGCGTTGCCTGCAGCTTTTCCCGAAGCACGGCGACCGTGGCAGGTTGCTCGGCAGCTATGTTGTGAGTTTCTCCGGGATCGGTTGCAAGATCGTATAACTCTGGCTTGGGCGCATCGATAAAGTGGAAACGCTCGCTCTCGAGCGCGTGCAACGGACTCCAGCCGAAAGAACTGAAGGGATAAAAGGTCTCGCTGTAGGCTGGATCTTTTGCGGCCCGCGTTCCGGCCTGATTCGCGCCTAACAAAGCGTGCGACTGGAATTGCGCATGAATCGAATCCGCCGCGTCCTTGACTCCAGCCAGTTGCAACAGCGTAGGGGACACGGTCGTGGTCTCCACCGGTTCGGCGCGCCGGCCAGCCGCAATGTCGCTCCCACCAGGCGGTTTCACGATCAGCGGAACATGCACGGTGGCGTTGTACAGGAAGAATCCATGCTCATCTTCGCCATGTTCGCCGAGAGATTCGCCGTGATCGCTCAGGGCGACGATCAGCGAAGAATCATAAAGGTGGTTCTGCTTGAGCCATGCCACCAGCTTTCCGAGTTCGTGATCCGCGTAGGCGATCTCGCCATCGTAGAGATGGCCGCGATATTCGGAGCGGTACGGCTCCGGAGGATCGTACGGGCTGTGCGGATCGTAAAGATGCAGCCACAAAAAAAACGGGCGGCGCGGAGTTTTCTTCAGCCAGGCAATGGCATGACCCACGCTCTCCCCAGCGCGACGATCCACCAGACCGATATCTTTTTTCTCGAAGGTTTCCGCCGAAAACGCATCGTCGTAAAAGTCAAAACCGCGCGCCAGTCCCCAACTCCGGTCGAGAACGAAGGCGCTGACCACGGCTCCAGTGGCGTAACCCGCCTGCTGGAAGGCCTGGGCCACGGAGCGAAATTGTGGCGCCAGCGGCTGCCCGGTGAAATCCTGCACGCCGTTCTGGAAGGGATAAGTGCCGGTCAGGATCACCGCATGAGAAGGCCAGGTAAGTGGAACCTGCGAAATTGCCCGCTCAAACACGACACCGTCGTGTGCCAGCGCGTCAAGAGTTGGAGTCTTGACTGTCTGCGCTCCATAACATCCCACGTGGTCGGCGCGCAGCGTATCGATGGTGATCAATATAACGCTGGGTCGCGTGGTGCGGGACGCTGCCTGCAGTTTCGCTGGCGATGACTTGGGCGCCACGGCCTGCGCGCAAGCTGGAGACCCGGCAGCCAACGTGATCGCAACCGCGATCGAGAGCGCGGACAAGAACTTAGAGATGCGAGTCGATAATGAAGTTGAGAAGCGCTCGAACATGCGTCTATTGCGGCGCCGGCTGCTGCCGCGCTCGCCGCGCCTCCTCGTCTGCCTCCGCCGTGAGTCCTTTGGCGGCCAGAGCTTTGGCTAACGACTCGTGCATGGCGGGCTCTTGCGGCGCCAACTCCACGGCGCGACGCAACTCCGCAATCGCGTCGTCAAGCTTGCCCTGGTAGAGCAGGGTCTCGCCCAGGGCGCGATGTCCACCCGCAAACTCCGGATTAATCGTAACCGATTGCCGGAACGCAGCCGCCGCAGGTTCCAGTTGCTGTTTTTGGAGGAACGCCACGCCGAGATTGAAGGCAGCTTCGAAATTCGTGGCATCGAGTTGCAAAGTGCGCTGCAGCGTCGCGATGGCAGCGTCGATCTGCCCAGCGTGAGCCTGCGCCATGCCGAGGTTAAAAAAGGCGAGCGCGTAATCGGGACTAAGCTGAACCGTTTTCTGCAGCTCGTCCGCTGCCTCGGCAAACATCTTGAGGTGGGAGAAATTCAGGCCCTGCAGATAATGAGCCGGAACAGAATTGGGCTCGGACTTGATTGCGCTCTTCAGTTTGTCGATCGACTCCTGATAGCGGCCGTGCTGGCTGTCGGCGATGGCATCGGAGATCAGCTCATACACCGCGACGCGATCTTTGGGATCCGGCAGATCGCGGCTGCTATTGGTTGGATCGCTCCCTCCGGAAAACCCCGCATAGCCCAACGACTTCAACCGCTCCATCAGCGCCGGATCAAGGCCCGTCTTTTCGGCGAGTTCCTTGCCAGCGCTGTAATCGCGGATCATGCCGGCGAGCTTGGCGCGCATCTCCTCAGCTACCGCCTTTTTTTCGGTGAATAGATTGTGAACTTCACTTGGATCCTTCGCCAGATCGTAGAGCTCGGGGCGCGGTGCGTCGATGAAGTGATACTTAATGTTTTCCGAGGCCCGCAGCTCACTCCAATTGAAGTGAATTCGCGGCAGGAATGTCTCTCCATAGAGGATCCGGTCGCGATTCGCGAGAGCATCCGGGGCGGAGGGCTCGGGACGAATGTTGCGAAGCAGGCTGCGTCCTTGCACCTGCGATGGAATCTGCAGTCCTACGGCATCCAGTACCGTCGGCATGAGATCCACGAGCGAAACCGGATTGGCAAGTGTGCGCGCCGCGGTTTTCTCCGGCAACTGTCCCGGCAGTTGCTCCGGCAATCGGATGATCAGCGGCACATGCATCGTGGCGTTGTAGATAAAGAAGCCGTGCGTTTTTTCGCCGTGCTCTCCCAGGCTTTCGCCGTGGTCGCCACAGAGCACAATTACTGTGTTCTGATAAATCCCTTTTTCTTTCAAAAAGCGGAGAAGCCGCCCCACCTGCTCATCCGCAAAAGCGATCTCGCCGTCGTACGGTCGATCAGCGTATTCCTGGCTGTAAGGCGCGGGCGGATGATAGGGAAAGTGCGGATCGTAGAGATGCATCCAAAAGAAGAATTGTTTGTCGGAGTTCTTGGCCAGCCAGTCCAGCGCCACATCGGCCACAACATTGCCCGGACGCTCCATCTCATCGAGGTTCGCTTCGTCCAGGCGGCTGAAATCGAAGTGGTCGTAGTAAAAATCAAATCCCTGATTCAGTCCAAACCGCGAGTCCAGCACCGCCGCGGCGACCACCGCTCCCGTCTGGTAGCCGGCCTGTTTGAGAACCGAAGCCAGCGTCGGTTGCAGCGGGCTGAGTTTGTTGCCGCTGAAATCATGCATCCCGCTCAACATCGGATACGTTCCCGTCAGCATCGAAGTGTGCGATGGCAGAGTTACAGGGACGACCGCGAACGCACGCTCAAAGCGCACTCCATCCGCAGCCAGGCCGTCGATGTTGGGCGTCTTGATCTGCTTGTACCCATAGCAGCCGAGGTGATCGGCGCGCAGCGTATCGATCGTGATCAGCACCACATTCAGCGCTGGCTTTGCCGTTGTTTGCGCTGCTGCCTGCAGCGCAGTGAGAGCCGTCAGGGTGAGAATCAATCGACGAAAAGTGGGCGGCATCGGTGAGTTCAGTTTATCGCATGTGATCGCGTCAAAGACGTGGTTGGCAGAGGCTCAACTCAGCGGAAGCAGTGTGATAGGCTGGGCGCTTATGAGGCGGCTGGCTATTTTTCCAGCGATCATCCTTGCCTGGATTTTCGTCGGAATCACGTTGCTCGGAACTGCGGCCTGGGGCCAAACGTCCGCCCAGACGCGCGTCCCGCGAAATTCTTCCCCCGACGTGTTCCTCATCACCATCGACACGCTGCGCGCCGATCATGTCGGCTGCTACGGATACAAGCAAGTCGAAACGCCCGCATTGGACGCGCTCGCCAACGATGGTGTCCGGTTTACCGAGGCCTTCACCCATAGCCCGATCACGAACACTTCGCACATTACGATCCTGACCGGTCTCTTGCCCAGCGTGCATGGCGTCACCGATTTTGGCGTCCCTCTCTCGCCGCAGCATGTGACCGCTGCCGAACTGCTGAAGCAACACGGCTATCAAACCGCAGCTTTCATCGGGGCCGTGATTCTCGACAGCAACACGCTCGCTCCCGGCCTCGATCGCGGCTTCGATTTCTACGATAACTTTCCCAAAACCGATAGCAAGAGCGCCGACGGCAGGAATAACCCTCGTTGGGGCCGCGTCGAGCGCCGCGGCATGGAAGTCGTCGAGCACGCCGAGAGCTGGTTCGACAAACACCGCGCCGGACCGCACTTCGTGTGGGTGCACCTGTACGATCCGCATGATCCCTACGAGCCGCCGCCGCCGTTCTCGGAGAAATACAAAGATCATCTGTATGACGGAGAAATCGCCTACGCCGATTCCGCCGTCGCCCACTGGATTGCCTTTCTGAAAAAAGCCGGCGTCTACGACAACGCCATCATCATAGTCACCGGCGATCACGGCGAAGGCCTCGGCGAGCATGGAGAAGAAACGCATGGCCTCTTTCTTTACGACTCGACGCTCCACATTCCCCTCATCCTGAAAACGGCGGGAGCCGCTCATCACGGCACTGTGATTGATGCCCAGGTGCGTACCACGGACATCCTGCCAACGATTCTTTCAGCGACCGGCGTGGCTGCACCGGCGGAGCTGAACGGCGAGTCGCTCTTTCCTCTTATCGAACAAGCTGCCAGCGCACAAGGGTCGTCCAATCGCGAGCTTTTCGGCGAGACCGACTATCCTCTTCGCTGGGGATGGGCTCCGTTGCGCGCTTTGCGCACCGAAAACACGAAATGGATCGAAGCTCCGCGCCCTGAACTCTACGACTTGCACGCCGATCCAAAAGAGCTGAAAAATCTCTATGCTCCCGACAGTTCAAGCGCACAGAACATGCAGGCTGAAATTGCCAAGTGGGAGGCCAAGCTCCCGCCGCCAACGAACGCCAGCAAGGCTGCGGAAACTCTGCCCGATCCCAAAGACAAAGTCGACGTGCAGAACCTGCTGCATCGCGCCATGCTCGCCGCTGACGATAATCGGTCGAGTGAAGCGCATCAGTTCCTGGAGAAAGCGTTGCAGATCGATCCCGCCTCGCCGACCGCGTTTCGTCAACTGGGTGAGCTTGAACTCGCTGCCGGAGATTTTTCGAAAGCAGCCGCCCATTTGAAGCGTGCTTCTGAACTGCGTCCCGATGATTCCACCGCCGCTTTCGAATTGGGCGAGGCGAGTGAGAAGTCGGGCGATTTGCGCGGGGCGCGCGATGCGCTCGAATCGAGCTTGAAGCTCTCGCCTAGTCAAATCTCCGCGCGGCTGCTACTCGGCCACGTGTACTTGCAACTCAAAGACGCTAAGAACGCGGAGGATCAGTTCGAGGCGGCGCTGCTGGTAGACTCGAACAACAGCGACGGGCGGCTCGGACTGGCGGAAGCGCAAATTCAGCAATCCGATTTTGCCGGCGCTTTGCCGGATCTCGAAGCGTTCACTAAGTCCGATCCGCGAAACGCCTCCGCACTGCGCTTGCTGGCGAGAGGGTATCGCGGCATCGGCAGAGAGCAAGATGCCAAGCGAGCCGAAGAGCAAGCTGGAGCGCTAGAGAAGAAGTAAGCAAAGAAATCGACCGCGGATTTGATTCGTCACCTCTCGCCCGCGGCGGCACCAGTCGTTCACATTCCTTTCACATTTCCGTTTTATGCTAACTTCTTTACAGTTTCTAGCTCGCCTCGAATCGCGCGAGTTTCCCATGGCCCGAAAACAACCTTCGCCACCCTCACGAATCAAGCGCCGCTCGACTTCAACGCGATCTCGAGCACCTGAAGCTCGCCCGCGGCCGGCTCAGCCACGCAATGAAGACTTGGCCGAAGATGCACTCACAGCCCTGGTCGTCCGCGGCTGCCTGATCGCTCGCGACGCGGTCTTCAATGTCAGGGACTATCTGGCCGACGGTTCGCGCTTGGCTTTTCTGGCGATCAAGGATTGCGAAAAGGAACTCGACCAGATCGAGCGCAAGATTGACGACCAGCTTCCCGAAGCCATTACCCGAGTAGGAGAAGCCAAAGCGCGCGAATTGCTGGCGTGTTTGAAGTTCATCACCGACCTCGAACGCATTGGAGACCTCGCCTACAGCGCGGTTATGCAGTTGCAATCGCGCCGCGAAAAACTGCCGGCGGCGGACTCCCGCCAGCTTGTGGAGATGGCTTCTCTGCTGTGCACAATGCTGGAGGAGGTTCATCAGGGCTTCCTCGAGCGTGACGTGTCGCACGCGCAGAGCGTTCTGCAATCCGATCCGGAAGTGGACCGCTTGTGCCATTCCCTGTTTCACAGGCATCTGGCCGAGCCCAACAGTCCGACCGGACAGAAGAACTTCGACATCCTGCTCGCCGCCCAGGCGCTGGAGCGCGTCGGCGATCACGCCAAGAATCTTGCGGAAGAGATTTACGGCTTATCCGAAGGCCGCTCGTTGCGCCACAATGCCAGGAAGCTCTCGACGGCCTAGGACGGGTCTTGCAGAGCCGTTCAATGAAAATCGTGCGACACCGTCTCTGCTCGCGTGACCCGAAGCGGTAAAACTTTTTCCGCGCGGATGTGAATCACGTTGTCCTGATTCTGCAAAATTCCCTCGATCATCAGGAAGCGCTCGGAAATCAGTAACACACGATTCTTATGCAGCAGATCGGGAGCGACGATCGCATTGGCGATCCCCGTTTCATCTTCCAGGCTCATGAACATCATTCCCTTGGCCGTTCCCGGGCGTTGGCGGGCAATCACGCATCCGCCAATTCGTAAGCGGCGTCCATTCGGGATGTGCGGTAGATCGGAAGCGCGATAAATCCCCATGCGTTGCATCTCTGCCCGGCGATACTGCATCGGATGCGGGCCAACCGTCAGCCCGGTCGAGCGAAAATCCGCTACCAGGCGCTCTTCGTCCGTCATGGCCGCGAGCGGAGACTCCCCATCGATTTCTGGAAGCTCATCCAGCAACGGCCCCGGCCAGCGCACGGCGCGCTCCACTTGCCACAGCGCGTCGCGGCGATGAAAGGAGCCAGTGGGCAGTGGTCGATGGGCAATGGGCAGTAAAACAAACTCTTCCTTTGAATCAGTGCTGGCCACTGGCCACTGCCCACTGCCCACTGCATTCAATGCTCCAATTTCCGCCAGCGTCGTCAATTCATCTTTCCGCAACTCGGGCACGCGGCGAGTCAGATCCTGCACCGAAGTGAAAGGCGCCAGGCTGCGCTCCCGAACCAGCGCCTGCCCCGCCGGCTCGCGCAATCCACGCGTATATTTCAGGCCGAGGCGAACTGATGGCTGAGGGCTGACGGCTGACGACTCTAACGTGCACTTCCAATCCGACCGCGTCACATCCATGGGCAGCATTTTCAATCCGTGGCGCTGCGCGTCTTTCACAATCGTGGCGGGATGGTAAAAACCCATCGGTTGATTATTCAGCAGCGCGGCCGTGAACGCCGCTAGGTAATGACATTTCAAATAAGCGCTGGCATACGCGATCAAGGCAAAGCTGGCGGCATGAGATTCCGGGAATCCATAAAGAGCGAACGAAGTAATCGACTGGATAATCTGCTCCTGCGCCGCGCCGCAGATTCCGTTGCGCGTCATGCCGGCGCGCAGCTTTTCTTCGATCACTTTCATTCTCGCCTCGGAACGTTTGAAGCCCATGGCGCGGCGCAACTCCTCCGCTTCGCCGCCGGTAAAGTTGGCGGTGATCATGGCCATGCGCAGCAACTGCTCCTGAAACAGCGGCACGCCCAGCGTGCGGCCGAGCACCGTTTCGAGCGATGGATGCGGATACGTAACCGCCTCTCTGCCCTGCCGCCGCTTGAGAAATGGATTGACCATGTTTCCCACGATCGGCCCTGGTCGAATGATCGCGACCTGCACCACGATGTCGTAAAAGCGCTCTGGCTTCAGGCGCGGCAGGCACGCCATCTGCGCCCGGCTCTCGACCTGAAACATCCCGACTGTGTCGGCTTTTTGCAGTGTGGAATATACGACGGGATCGCCCGGCGGAAGATGTGCCAGATCCACTTCTTCGTGATAATGGTTGCGAATCAGTTCGAGAGAATCTTTCAGCGCCGCCATCATGCCGAGGCCCAGCAGATCGACTTTGATGATGCGCATGTCCGCGCAGTCTTCTTTGTCCCACTGCACTACCACGCGGCCCGGCATCGACGCAGGCTCCAGCGGCACGACGGAATCGAGACGCCCCTCGCAGATGACCATGCCCCCCGAGTGCTGGCCCAAATGCCGCGGGAGATCCTGCGCGGCGAGACACAACTCGAAATATTTTCGAATGCGGGGATGCGTTAGATCGAGCCCGGCATCGCGCAGACGGCGGTCGAGCGCATCGTTCTCGTCCTTGAATTCCCAGGTCGCCACCGCCGCTGAAATTCGCTTCAGCGTCTCCGGATCGAATCCCATCGCCTTGCCCATTTCGCGCGCGGCCATGCGATTGCGATACGTGATTACGTTGGCGGTCATGGCCGCTCCGCATTGCCCATAACGCCGATAGACGTACTGAATAACGCGCTCGCGCTCGTCACCGCTGGGCAAATCGAGATCGATGTCGGGCCACTCGCCGCGTTCCTCGGAAAGAAACCGTTCAAACAATAATTCCATGCCAATCGGATCCACCGCCGTGATGCCAAGCGAGTAACAAACCGCGCTGTTGGCGGCCGATCCGCGGCCCTGCGCCAGAATTTTCTGTTCGCGGCAGAAGCGCACCAGGTCCCAGACAATCAGAAAGTATCCGGCAAGCTTCAGCTTTTCGATCAAACTCAATTCGCGCTCGATCTGCCGGCGCGCGCGCTTCTTCAACTCGGCATCCGCGCGGCCATACCGGCTCTGCATTCCTTCCCGTGTGCGCTCGCGCAGAAACGACATCATGGTTTCGCCGTCGGGTACGGGATAACGCGGAAACTCGTATCCGAGATCGTTGAGCGTGAACTCAAGGCGTGCGGAAAGTTCGACCGTGTTTGCGATGGCATTCGGCACATCCGCAAAGAGCGCGCGCATGGCTGCGGGAGACTTGAGATAGCGCTCGGCATTACGCGCCAGCAAGCGTCCGGCAGTGGCCAGCGTGCGACGATGACGCAGCGCGGTGAAGGCATCCGCCAACTCGCGCTCCCGAGGCGTGGCATAGTTCACGCCATTGGTCGCGAGTAGGGGCAGGTGCAAAGCTTCCGCGATCTCAATTGCAACCCGGTTTCGATATTCTTCCTCGCGATGAAAATGCCGCTGCAATTCGACGTAAACATTAGATTGGCCAAAATTGAGTCGGCCAAAAATTTCCGTCAGCCCCTTCACCGCTTCGAACGCGGCCGGTGGTCCACCATGCGCGAGAGCAGCCGCTAAAGGTCCTTCCTCTCCGCCGGTCAGGCAAATCAAACCATCGGCGTGCTCGTTAAGATCCGAGCTCGAAGCGCAAGCTCCTTCTTTGCGGCCAGCGCGCAACTTCATTTTCGTAATCAGGCGGCAGAGATTTTGATATCCAGCCCGCGAAGCCACCAGCAGTGGAAGACGAAATTCAGTGGCCAGTGGCCAGTGGTCAGTGGTCAGTACCAGATCAGACGGTTCTTCATCACCGACAGGCCTTCCGAATGGACGCAAGGCGAGCCTCGGCATAGGGCTGCTTGATTTGCCCACCGACCACTGACCACTAGCCACTGTTACTTCCGCCCCAATATGCGCCTTGATCTCCGCCTTTTTCGCGGCGAGATGGAAACGCGGCGAGCCGTACACTCCATCTCGATCGAGCAATGCCATCGCGGGCACTCCGAGGTTCGAACACACTGCGATCAGTTCCTCGGGAATCGAAGCGCCATCAAGGAAGCTGAACGCGGAGCGGGAATGGAGTTCAACGTACATCAGTTACCAGTTACCAGCTTCCAGTCGTCAGTTGCTTTGACTGGCAACTGCTCTCAGTCATACGTTCCTTCTACGAACCAGTTCCCACTTAGCTTGTTTTGCACTAAGCGATATAAGATGAGCCCCGTTGTGGGTTCTCTTTCATCAGGTTGGCAACTGGGCACTGGCAACTGGCAACTGCTCTCGGCGGGGATGGCAATGTCCCACTCCTCGCGCGACCAGCCTTCCTGTTCCGACCAGTCGCCGGAAGAGCGCCAGGGGCCGGCGGTCCAGACGATTTCGCCGGCGATGTCCTCGCGTTCGAGGCATCGCATCCGCACCGGCTTCGCTTCTCGCACCGTGACGCTGGCGCCGAGCGGCGGACGAAACAGGCGCAGGGCGATCACCGCGCTCATTTTTTCCTGGGCGTTTCCTTTTGCGTTTTCCTCCAGCGTTTCGTCGACTCGATAGGCGCTGCCATTTTCTTGCATGGACATATCCCGCTTCCGATTTCCCGGCCGCTTCACTTTGGGCTTTACCGGCGCAGGCT
>Ga0326728_10025965_pt1 | contig 10427 bp, 10 predicted proteins | sample MB3enrmetagenome_FD_207602 | JGI IMG/M metagenome (GOLD analysis project Ga0326728, IMG submission 207602) | Lab enriched peat soil microbial communities from McLean, Ithaca, NY, United States - MB31MN | ecosystem: Environmental > Terrestrial > Soil > Wetlands > Peat | place: USA: New York... | reverse complement strand
TGGCCGACGAACACGCCATCCTCGATGGTTACTCCCTCGCAGATGAACGTGTGGCTGGAAATCTTGCAGTTCCGGCCAATTTCAGCTCCCCGCTGAATCTCGACAAAAGCGCCGATTTTGGCGCCGCCGCCGATCTTGCAACCGTACAGGTTAACAAGATCGGGCTGAAAAATAAGTACACCTTCTCCTAGAATGACATCGGGGGCGATCATATGGAATCCCGTTTAATCGTCTATTTTGACAGAAATCGCGACCGGATTGGAGTTCTCGCGCTCTGAAAAACAGGTTTTCGGAAATCGCGGGCGAAGCGAGCACGCCGGCGCCGGGCGGAAAGAGCCTGACGGCTGCGTGATTCTGAAATAATGAGCGTATGTGTGGCATTGCGGGGCACGTCGCCGCGGGGCAGCCTGAACTGTGCCGGCGAACCGTCGGGGTAATGGTGGATGAGTTGAAGCGGCGCGGTCCGGATTCGCAAGGAATGGAGAGCTGGCCGGAAGCCGCACTGGGCCACCGCCGGCTGGCAATCCTGGATTTGAGCGCGGCCGGGCACCAGCCCATGATTTCCGAAGACGGGCAGATCGGCCTCGTGTTCAATGGCTGCATTTACAACTTTCTGGAGCTGCGCGAGGAACTCGAAAAATGCGGCCACCAGTTCCGCTCGCGCAGCGATACCGAAGTGTTGCTGCGCGGCTACCGGGAATGGGGCATCGACGCCCTGGCGCCCCGGCTGCGCGGCATGTTCGCCTTCGCCATCTGGGACGAGCCGCGCCGCACCCTGACCCTGGCGCGGGACCGGTTGGGGGTGAAGCCCCTGATCTACTGCGAGCGCCATGGCGAGATCGCCTTTGCTTCGACTGTGGCCGCGCTGCATGCGGCGGGGTTCGGCGGCGGCGTGGACCCGCAGGCGGTGCTGGATTTCCTCGAGTTCGGTTACGTCACCGAGGAGCGGGCGATTTACGAGGGTATTTCCAAGCTGCCCCCGGCCACCATCCTGGAGTGGCGCGACGGCCAGGCGGCGCGGAGGCGGTACTGGACTTTGCCGGAGCTCCCGGAAAACGCCAGAGTCCGGTTCGAAGAAGCGGTCGAGGAGACCGAGCGGCTGCTGGTGGAAGCCGTCCGGCTGCGGCTGATCTCGGACGTTCCGGTGGGCGCGCTGTTGAGCGGGGGCATCGATTCCGCTTTGGTTTGCTGGGCGATGCGGGAACTCAACGCGAATATCAAGGCGTTCACAGTGCGGGCGCCGGGCGACTCTTCCGACGAGAGTGCGGACGCCGCGCAGACCGCGCGCGTGCTCGGGGTTTCCCATGAAATCGTGGACATGCCGGAGGCCGACTTTCCGCTGGACGAAGCCACGGACGCTTTCAGCGAGCCGTTCAGTTGCTCCTCGGCGCAGGCGATGCTGTGGGTCTCGCAAGCAGTGAAGCGGCGGGCCACGGTGCTGCTGACCGGCGACGGCGGGGACGATGTGTTCCTGGGGTATCCGGATTTGCGGAGGGCCTGGATGGCGGAACGGTTCGCGCGGCGGATGCCGGCTGCCGCCGCGGGCGCCTGCCGGGCCGCGAGCCGGCTCCTGCCCCGCCACGGTCCGGCTCTGCGGTTGAAGAACTTCGTAGCCTATGCCACCGGAGGGCTCGGCGACCGGGTGCGCTTGCGCGACGGGCTTCCGTATTACCAGCGGCGCTCGATTCTGGGTGAGAGACTGGCCGGAAGGCAACTGCCGTGGCGGCAAGTCCCGGCATCGTTCGAATCCGCGCGCCGTCTGTTCGCGGACGCTCTCGCGTACCATCTGGAGACGCATTTCACCTGCGAATTCCTGCCCAAGGTGGATGGCTCGACGATGTACTACGCGCTCGAGGCCCGCGCCCCTTTCTTCGACCAGAAGATCTGGGAATATGCGGCCGCGCTGCCGCCGGAGGTGCGGTTTTATGATGGGCGGTTAAAGGCCGTGCTGCGGGAAATCGCGCGGCGCCACATGGGGCCGGAGGTGGCGTTCCGCAGGAAGCGAGGCTTCACGGTCCCGGTGGAACGGTGGCTGGCCCAGAAATGGAGCGGCATGCTGGACCGTCTGGAAGGGAACACTCTTCTGGAAAAGGAAGGATGGATCCAGCGCGGCGCACTGGAGGCTCCGCTCCGCGAAGCCATAGGCCGGTCATGGATACCCGGGCAGATCTGGCGCCTGCTGATACTGGAGCACTGGTTGCAGAAGAACGGCGATGGTGTAGTGCAGCCCGGCGTTCGGGCCGCGGCACCGGCTCAGCTTTGAGCGGCGGTCCGGACGACGCGCGCCGGATTGCCCACTGCCACGGATTTGGCTGGGATCGGATGAGTCACGACTGCGCCCGCGCCGATGGTTGTGCCGGGGCCCACATCCGCCATCACGATGGCGCCCGCTCCGATCCAGCAATGGGCGCCGATCGTCACGGTCGTGAGAACGCCGTCTCCTACACCCGAGATATGCCCCTCTTCATTACGGGAATGCTGGCGGCGTCCGCTGAGAATCTGCACGCCGGAGGCAATCTGTGTATGCTCGCCGATCACCGCCTTGCCAATGATGCAGAAACTCCCGACGTATGCCCGGGAGCCCAGCCTGGCTTCGGGATGGGCGAAAAACGAGCCAAACGAGACGCAGCTTGACAGCGAACATTCCGACAGCGTGAGCCGGTAAAACGCAATCCGCAGGTAATCGCCAACCAGCCCCGGTGCCATGGCATAAGTGTGGGCGCAAATGGTGTACAACGGCTTCCACCTGCCGAACGCCGACGCTGCGGCGCTGGGGAAAACGGCCAACAAGAATATACCGTGCAGAAAGGCTTTCAATAGGTGTTTCGCCACGGAGCAATCATATTAGCAGACCTGAAGGGGCACATCCGCCGGCTGCGGCGCCGGAGAGCCGGAACCGGAACATCGCTATGCTACAATCCAGGCAGGTTTAGCCTCTGAATTCCCGATGGGAGTTCCCGTTCGCCTCGCGGAATTGAGGCATCCGAAAATGGAAAGCCCACGCGTGGATACTTTGCCGCCTGTTCCGGCGGTCAGCGTCATCGTTCCCTGCTACAACGTCACCGCGTTCATTGCGGAGGCGCTGGATTCGGCCAGGGCCCAGACGTTCCGCGACTTCGAAACCATCGTGGTCAACGATGGATGCCCGGATACCGGGAACCTGGAACGCGCGTTAGCCCCTTACCAAGGCGAGATCCGATATATCAAGCAAGAGAATCGGGGAGTAGCGGGCGCTCTCAACACGGGTATTCGGGCGGCCCGTGCGCCGCTCATCGCCTTTTTGTCGGGCGACGATATCTGGGAGCCGAACTACCTGGAATACCAGGTCGATTACCTGGAGAAGCACCCCGAGGTGGATGTCGTCTACCCCAATGCGGTTTTTTTTGGCGAGACGTCATGGGCCGGCAAGACTATTCGCAATGTATATCCCAGCCGGGGAGAGGTGACGGTCCAGAGCCTGTTGACCCGGGAATGCATGGTCAACGCCTTGGTGACCGCCCGGCGGGAAGCCATTATGACGGTGGGGATGTTCGATGCCGACCTGCGCTCGGGCGAGGACTGGGATCTGTGGCTCCGCCTTGCCAAGGCGGGGCACAGGATCGCGTATCACGACCAGGTTCTATACCGTTACCGCCTGCGGAGAGGAGCCCTTACCGCCGACCGGATAAGTCTGCCGAAATCCACAATCAATATGCTCAAGAAACTACTCCGGCGAGGGGACCTGACCAGCGAGGAGCGGCGCCTGGCCGAAGAGGCGTTGCGGGTTAACGAGGCGGATCTCAGCCTGGCGCTAGGGAAAATCGCCCTCTATGCGGGGAACCGGAAAGACGCCTTGTTCCACCTGGGGCGGGCCAATGCAGTCATGAAGAACCGGCGGATTAGAGCGGCCCTTTTCCTGTTGCGCATCGCGCCGTGGGCGGTCTACCGCCTGGTGCACCGGCGGTATGCGACCGAATACCAGTTCCTGCACTGAAACGAATCAAGGTCTCCGGCGCTTGCCTGGCTGTCATCGGCGCGGCAGCCACGAACCGACACCCGAGACCCACGCCTCGATCTGAATGTCGTTCATCTGTTGTCCATCCAGTACTCGGGGTAGCTTGAAAGGATCGGACCGATCTCCCGCCAACCCCGCGTCGCAGACCGTCGCCGAGACGACGGACTCCGACCGTAACCACGCGGGAAATTCGGGGTGGTAGACACCACTCGGGTAACAGAAATGCGTGGGGTTCAATCCGGTGCAGGCCGTGATTTGGCGCCGATTGTCGCGAATTTCCTTGCGGAACGTATCCTCATCTCGAGGTGTAAGGTGACGATGCGTGTGCAACTGGATATCCACGCCGCCCGCGGCAGCTTCACGAACCTCGGCTGGTGCCATTATCTGCAACGTGCGCGAGTCAAGGATCGCATCGTAGTCTATCCCCAGCAGCCCGGCAAGCGCGCGCGCGTAACAATCTCTCTCGGGGAGAGACAGGACCCGGCGTTCGACCGTCTCAAAGATCAGATTTTCGGCGGCTCTAATGCCAGGGGAACCGGTAAGGTCCAGGGCGCACTCCAGTTCCAGCGCCTTCCCAGGTATGACCCGCCCACGACCGCGCCACAACAAATAGGAACAGATCAGGTTGAAAACCGGCACTCTGTATTCCGAATACTCGGTTGCCCAGTACACCGCGGCCGGAAATCCAAAATCCCTCAGCACCGGATGGGCCTGGCGATAGAAATCGTAAAACCCGTCATCGAACGTGATCGCCACCGAGCGAGGCGGCAGAGTGCCACTGTAAAGCCGGCGGATACCGTCGGCCAGACTGAGGACATTCGCCCGCTGGCGTTTCAGAACCTCCATTCTGGACCGGAACGTGCCAGGCGCAAGATACAGGGAGGGTCTCCACTGGTGCTCGTCGTCCAGAGACACGCCGTGGTAGCAAAGAATGAGCAGTCGATGGGCGCGCCAACTTGACTCGCGGACCAACTGGAACACACCAGAGTGTCTTAGGAACCTCAACCCGGCCGTCTTCACACAACTGAGTAAAGGCAAAGGGACCCCTCAAACAGGACTATAACATGGGGGTGAAAAATGCACGCACCGGTGCTCGGCCGCGGCTCCGGCGGCCGGCATCACGATCCCGTGCGTGCCCAACCTCGCGCGCTGCCAGGGAGCATTTTCCAATCCAAAGATGAGCCTGAAATCGACATCTATTTCCAATGGTCGATGAGCCTGAAAGTTTGCTCACCGTCTTGACCGCGCTGCTGCGGGGAATCCTCCTTCCTTCTTCTTTGGTTTTGTGAAAAGCAAGAGCGTAGTCGTAATCGCGAAGCGCGTGTGGGAAAGTGGGAATCTCGCCGGGTTTGCGAGATTTCCAGGGGGCGGTGGGAAGGGTGGAAAACCTGCCTTTGGTTTTCCAGGCTTTCCACCGCCCCGGCATTTCCACAGCTCCCGATTCGGGTCATCCGCGAGTCCTCCCCAGCAAGGCGATCTTGGTTTCTGCATCTGGCGTGCCGCTTCGGTATCGCTCATGCGCTGGGCCTGGCCTGCCAGATGCGGGCGCGTGATCCCCCGCACGATCCCTTTCTGCCCTTTGCTCAATTGACGATAACCCTGCGCCTTGAGCACCCCCTCCATCATCCCGTGCACCACTTCTTGCGTCTTCGCGCTGAAGCGGACCTTCCGATTGTTCTCAACGAAGGCCTCCATCTCAGCCAAACTCAGCCGTTCCCAATTCTCCATGTGGATTGTCATTCCTCCGCAGCATCGCCGATCTCACGACTCGATTTTTCAGGCTCATCTTGTATTGGACAATTCTCCGACTTGCTTTACACATGTGAAACGTTGTAACCTTTTGAGGTCTATACCCGGGTACCGGCTCGCGGAAGTAACCTATTTTCTGTAGTTCGAGGCAGTAATGGAAGTTCGGAAGAAGACGCTCTTCTCCTTTTTCGTGGCCGCCGTAGCCCTTACCACCGCCGGATGCGGGTTGAACCAGCCATCCCGGTTCCGCATGGCGTTCCTGCCGCCGGCTTCCCACCCCGACAGCCCGGCCCCCGAGCTGGCCGAACCTCCCGTCATCCAACCGAATCTGTACTTGAAGGATGTTCCTGCCTTCCTGCTGACCGATCCGCACTTCTCCGAGCGCCAGACTCGCGCGGATTCGCTCGTCCAGCAAGCTGATCGGAGGTTTGAGGCCGGTAAGCGGTATTACCAGAGCGACGATATGGGGAACGCGCGCCGGGAGTTCGACGCCGCCATCGATGCGATGTTGGACGCGTCGGATCAGAATCCCATCGACCGCGAGGCGTACGAGCGCAAGCTGGACGAAATGGTGGACGCCATCCACCGCTTGGATCTGACGGGCCTGGGCGCCTCGGCCGAAATTGAAGAGGGCCAGTTCGAGAAGGCCCCCTTGGAAGACATCCTGCAAATGACCTTCCCCGTGGACCCCAAGCTGAAGGACAAGGTGCGGGAGCAGGTGGCGGCCACGGTTTCGCAGTTGCCCCTGGCGGTGAATGACGCCGTCCTGGGATATATACACTTCTTCTCCGGACGCGGCCACAAGACACTGGTTGGCGGGTTGCAGCGCTCGGGCCGCTACCGGCCCATGATCCAGCGCATCCTGGATGAAGAAGGCTTGCCGCAGGAACTCATCCACCTGGCCCAGGCCGAATCCGGCTTCATTCCGCGCGCGCTGTCCCGCAGGGCCGCCGGTGGCATGTGGCAGTTCCTCAAATGGCGCGGCAACGAGTACGGGCTGCAGCAGACCCGCTACACCGACGACCGCATGGATCCGGAAAAGGCCACGCGCGCCGCTGCCCGCCACCTGCGCGACCTGTACCAGGAGTTCGGCGACTGGTACCTGGCCATGGCGGCATACGATTGCGGACCGGTGACGGTGGAAAGAGCGGTCGAGCGCACGGGCTATGCCGATTTCTGGGAACTCCGGAGCCGCGGGGTTCTACCGCTGGAGACCACCAACTACGTTCCCGTCATCCTCGCCATGACCATCATGGAGAAGAACGCCGCCGAATACGGCCTGGTTGGCATACAGTTGGACCCGCCGGTGGCATTCGACACGGTGGAAGTTTCCGCACCCACCAGCCTGGCGCTGGTTTCCGATCTCACGGATACGCCGGGCGCCGAGATGGCCGCCCTTAACCCCGCCATTCTGAAGGGGATTGTCCCCGAGGGCTATCCGCTGCACGTGCCCAAAGGCAGCGGCAACCAGCTCCTGGCCGCGTTGCAGCTTATTCCCGCGGAGCACCGCAATTCCTGGCGGGTGCATCGTGTGGGGGCAGGGGAAACGCTGGCCGCCATCGGCAAGCGTTACGCCACCTTGCCCAGCAGCATCGTGGCCGCCAACCACCTGCCGTCGGCCCAAGCCGCGGAGGGCGACCGGCTGCTGATTCCCGCTGCCTTGCGTGTGGAGACTCCCGTCCGGCGGACCACCGCTGCCCGGACCTCGGCGCATCGCCGCACGCCGGTCCACGGCACCTCGGCAAAGGCGCCCGCGGCGAAGCCCACCGCTCCGGCTCAGCCGGTGCACAAGAGCCCGCCGGTTCTCACCAGCACCGCCTCCAGATAGCCCGCACCGAATTTTACGCGAAACGCACTTTTTCGCTATTGCCTCACCGTCAAAAAGGGGTATTCTATGGGTGATTGTGGATGGATGCAGGAGGCTTGCTTAATGTTCGATAGCCGAAGATTCGCTCCCAAAGACGAAGAAGAGATGGAAGACTTCCCCGACTACGAGGACGAAGAGGACTCGGAACTGGATTCCAAGCTCGACGATCTCGACGACGAAGACGAGGACGACGAAGAGGAGATTGACGTGATGATTGTGTCTCCCGTGCCTGAGCCGGCGCCGCCTGCCGCGCCCGTGCCCCCGCCGGTGCCCGAGGCCCCGCCAAAGAAGCCGGTGAAGAAGGCTACCGCCGCGAAAAAGGCTGTGGCGAAGAAGGCCGTCAAGAAAGTCTCCGTCAAGAAGGCCGTCAAGAAAGCGCCGCTTAAGAAAGCCGCCAAGAAGGCGGTAGCCAAGCCCGTCAAGAAGGCTCCTCCGAAAAAGAAGCCCCCCAAGAAAGGCGCCAAGAAGCGCTGAGTCGAGCGGCCTGAAGGCGGCTCTGCTTAACTCTCGTTCTTGACCACGCGCCGGCAGCGCTCGAACAGTTCCAAGAGCGCTTCCGCATGTTCTTCCGCCGAGCGGGCCACGGGCTTTCCCGAAAAGCCGGCGGAAGACTGCGAGGCCTTTCCGTATCCCGTCGTCAGGGCAATGAACTTCATCAGTTCAAGCGCGACTTCGTCCTGGCTTCGCACCACGCCTGGCGCGGCGCCGCTATCGGAAGTACTGCTGGCGGATGTTTCTGGTTCGGCCATCTGCGATGGATTCCTCCGTGTGATACAACTCTAGGGTACCGCTCTTTCTTCCTGATGCCGCTTACCGCCGTCCGGCACGTGCGAAAAATGCGAGGAGGCGCCCAGTCTCATCTGCTGGAAGCGGATGACGGCCATTGGTACGTCGTCAAGTTTCGCAACAATCCTCAGCATCGCCGCATCCTGGTGAACGAGCGGCTCTCCGCCACGCTGTTGGACTACCTGAAGATTGCCACTCCCGAGACCGCCCTGATCCAGGTGGGCGCCGGGTTCCTGGCCGCCAACCCGGAAGTCCACCTGCATCTGGGGACACGCCGCATCGCCATCGAGCCCGGGTGGCACTTCGGCTCGCGCTACCCCGGCGATCCCGGCCGCACCGCGGTTTACGACTTCCTCCCCGACGCGCTTTTGCCGCAGGTGGTCAACCTGGAAGATTTCCGCGCCGTCCTGGTGTTCGACAAGTGGACGGGCAACGCCGATGGCCGCCAGTCGGTGTTTTACCGCGCCATGGTGCGGCGCGGAGAATCCAGGGCTCCCGCCGGGCCGGGCCGTCCCGGTTTTGTGGCCCGCATGATCGACCACGGTTACACCTTCAACGGGCCGAACTGGGATTTCCCCGAATCGCCCCTGCAAGGTGTTTACGCTCGCCGGCTGGTCTACCAGGCGGTGCGCTCCCTGGAGGACTTTCAGCCCTGGCTGGACCAGGTCATGGACTTTCCCGAAGAGGTGATCGACCAGGCCTGGAAGGGCATTCCCCCGGATTGGGTGGAAGGCGAAGAAGACGCCCTCGAACAACTCCTGGAGCGCCTGTTTGAGCGCCGCAAGCGCCTGCCCGAGTTGATCGGCGCCTGCCGAGAAGCCAAGACCGACCCCTTCCCCAACTGGAAGTAATCTTCACCGCGGTAAAATGGGCAGGTGCTTCATCGTCACATTCTTCACAACGGCACCATCCGCGAAACTTCCGATCCGGTGCTTTCCGCGGGCCAGGCCGGGCTGCTTTCCGGATGGGGCGTGTTCAGCACCTTGCGCGTGGCCGATGGCGTGCCTTTCGCGTTCGAGCGCCACTGGGCGCGAATCCGGCGGGACGCCGCGGCATTCCACATCTCCATTCCGGACGATGCCGGCGAAGTGCGGCGGAAACTGCTCGAGCTGGTGGAGGCTAACCAGGCGTACAATGCCACGCTCCGGCTGACGATTGTCCGCAACGGTCCGGGTATGTGGGCAGACCCCTCCGTGGGGCGCCCGAGCGACCTGATCGCGCTCACCGCGGATTCGAAAGAATGGGGCGATGGCGTCAAGCTCACCTACGTCCGGGACGCACGCCACGCCGCGTGCTGTTTCGCCGGGACCAAGATTCTCTCCTGGGCCATGAACCTGACGTGGCTCGAAACCGCGCAATCGCACGGCTTCGATGAAGCGATTCTCCTCAACGAGCGCGGCGAAGTGGCCGAGTGCACTTCGGCCAACATATTCATCGCCAACGGCAGCCAGGTGTGGACGCCGCCGCTCAGCTCCGGCTGCCTGCCGGGGATCACACGCGAAGTGCTGCTGGACGGCATCCACGCGCCCGGAATCACGCTCGGGGAAAAGACCCTGATGCCGGCGGACCTGGAATCCGCCGACGAGGTCTTTATCACGTCCACTACGCGCAACCTGCTGCCAGTGCTGCAGATTGAAGAGAAGAAGGTGGGCCGCTCGGAGCGCGCGCGGCCGGCTCTCGACCGGGCATTCTCGGAGTTTGTGAAGCGCTACGTGGCGGAGCGCAAAAAAATGGTTCCAAGTGATCCGATTCCCAGCCTTGCCCACCGCCGGCATGCCCGGCACTGAACATCGCAATCGAGAGCGCTAAACGCGTCGCCTCTCCGCTCCCCAATAACCGTTTTCTCCGGCCACCGGATCAATACTTCCTGGCGCGTCGCAGCCTTTCTTCTCTCTCGCTCGGGACTGGTCGCTCGTAACGGCCTTTCCCTCGCCCGCAACGACTCCCGCTTGCGCGAGCCCCGTTCCGGGGTCAAAGGCCCTGGCCTGCTACTTCGCTCCCGGCTACCTGCTTCCGCTGCCCGTTCGGCCC
>Ga0326728_10025964_pt1 | contig 10428 bp, 11 predicted proteins | sample MB3enrmetagenome_FD_207602 | JGI IMG/M metagenome (GOLD analysis project Ga0326728, IMG submission 207602) | Lab enriched peat soil microbial communities from McLean, Ithaca, NY, United States - MB31MN | ecosystem: Environmental > Terrestrial > Soil > Wetlands > Peat | place: USA: New York... | reverse complement strand
GAAGCAACCGATGAAATTATAGAATTACAAGCCGATAGCAATAGATCCAACGCACTATTCCGCTTTTGATCGCACAGACCCGTCCGGTTTTGATCGCACCACGACAGGATTTTACCCTGGCCTTGTCTTTATCCGCGTTAATCCGCGTCCATCGGCGGTTGAGGCTTTTGCGGGGTCAACTGTTGCCGCCGCAAGCTTTCAAGCTGCCGCTCCAGTTGGGTCACGCGATTGTTCAGGCGTTCCATGATTTTCCGGGTGTCCGGCGGCAACGCAACACAGTCCTCGCAATGATGGCGCGTGGCGTCGCTGCCCTTTATGGGATAATCAAACTTCCTGCCGCAGGCTCGGCAGGTGCGCTGGCGATGGGTGGAGGAGGCGGGTATCGACACGGGAAACTATTTGGAAACGATGCTGTGGCTCCCGATGGAAAATGAAACCAGCACGTCGTGATCAATCACCAATAGCACACGGTATTTTTCCGACACCCAAAGATCAAAGACTTGATGCCCGTGCCAGGTGATGCCTTCCAGCTTGTGCATTTGAAGCGAGGGATGCCGCCAGTTGCGGCTGAAGAGGGCGAATTTGGCGCGGGCCGCGCGCTGAACTTCAGCGGGAAGCGACTGAAACTCCCGCTTGAAGCGGACGGTTCGCCGGAACCTCATAGGTCTTTGGCGATGTCCTCCATCTTCGCGTGTTCTTTAGGCTCAATGGCATCGTCGTCGCGCTCCTTGGCATCGGCCTTGTCCTTGTCCGTCGGCTTGCGGGACGGCACGGTGGCCGCGAACAACACAGGGTCGAACGGCGACTCTGTCGTCGGGGCAGTCTCTATCGTCTTTCTCATGCAGAGAACCTAATCGTTTTACTCGCCAATCGCAAATCGTATCACACCTTGGTTTGAATTCTCAACCACGCGCCACCAGCGGAAATTTTTCCTGATGTTCGATACGTTCCAAATCAAGATTCACGTCCAGTTCCGGCCAGTACCGGTGGACGAGTATGAAAACTTACCTCTGCCGCTTTTCCAAATCCGTCACGGCGCTGGTCACGCCGCCGTCCATGAGCAGGCGGCGGTCGCGCGAGCGGGTCTCGCCCACGGCGGTCACACGGATGGCCGCCTCGTCGGTCACGGGACATTCATGCTCGCAGATGCCGCAGCCGATGCACAGCGCCGGGTCCATGTACGGACGCCGCAAGGTGATGGGGTTGCCGTCGCGCTTGATGATGGTCACTTCGCGCGAGAAAATCGCCTTGGGCGACACGGGACAAACTTCCTCGCACACCACGCACGGGGTTTCCATCGCCCACGGCAGGCAGCGGCCGGTGTCAAAAAACGCGGTGCCCAGCTTGATAGGGCCCTCCTTGTCAAACGGGCCTGTCCCCGTCTTTTCCTCGATGCTGATGCGCTGGATGGCGCCAGTGGGACAGACCTCGCCGCAGAGGGTGCAGTTCACCTCGCAAAAGCCGAGCTTCATGTTGAGGATGGGCGTCCAAAAACCTTCCAGGCCGGATTCGAGCACCGCGGGCTGCAACACATTCGTCGGACAGGTGCGGATGCATTGGTCGCACTTGATGCAACGGTCGAGGAAATCCTTTTCCTCCACGGAGCCGGGCGGGCGGATGACTTTTTTGTCGTAATTGCGGTCGCTGGCGCCGGAGGTGCGGGCAAAGGCGTAAAAGCCCAGGCCGATCAATGTGCCCAGAAAGGCGCGGCGGCCCGGCACGGCGGGGGCGGTAACCTCGCGCTGAAGGGACGGCATGAACTTGAACGACAGCGCGTCCTCGGGACAGTCCTCGATGCAGTTGAAGCAGACAAAGCACTCGCTCTTGCGAAGCTGCGTGTGGGGATCGGACGCGCCCTCGCAATTTTTCAGGCACAGGTCGCAGTCCACGCATTTGTCCGGATCGCGGTCAATGCGCCAGAGCGTCGCGGTGGAAAGCGTGCCCAGGAAGGCGCCGAGCGGACACAACACGCGGCAGAAAAAACGGGGGATCACCACGTTCATGCCCACGAGAAACAAAAGGATGAACCCAATGGCCCACGCGCCGACATGGAAGTATTGGCGCACATAGATGGACGACGGGAAAAAGAGGTTGATCATCGGCAGAATGACCGTGCTCATCGAGCGATGGAACAGGCAGATGGGGTCCAGCCAGCCGATTTGCAGCGTGCCGCCGACGGCCGCCGCAATCATGGCGATGAGAATGACGTATTTCAGCGAATACAATTTCTTGTAGCGGTTGGCCTCGATGCGCTCGCGCTCCTCGGCGCGGCGCTTGCCGAGCAGCCAGCCGGTAAAGTGATGCAGGATGCCGTAGGGACAAATCCAGTTGCAGAAAATCCGGCCAAACAGCAGCGTGGGCAGAATCAGCAGCAGGCTCCACATCAAGCCCATGTAAATGGTGTGCGTGGTGATGGCCGTGGCAAAGGAAACCAGCGGGTCCAGCTCCAGGAACAGCGACACCGGATAGCCCTTGAGATAGCGCAGGTCGGTGACAAAGACGAAAAACAGAAACAGCGCAAAGAAAAACACCTGCGCCACCCGGCGGACGTTGCGGAGCTTGAGGAGGTTCTTCATTGGCTCACACCGTCACCTCTTTATGAAGCGTCTCTTTCCAGTGGATGTTCCCCAGGCCGCGATCATGCGCTTTGTGGAGATAAGTCAGTTCCGCGAGGTCGCGCTCCAGCAAATGTTCATAGCCGTATGCGTCCACGGAAATCATGTCCGTGCCCGCGACGATGGTGTTCATCGGCTTCACGTCGGAAAGACGGCCGCCGGTCGGGCCGTTGCTCATGAGGACGTTCATGCCGTCGAGAATCACCAGGGTGGGTTTCATCATCAGCGCGAAATCGGAAACGATGCTGTGAATGTGCTGGTGAAATTGATTGCGCCGGCCGCCCAGCAGGCCATACCAATTTTTCGTCGTCATCGAAGCATGGCAAAGATTGTGGTCCTTGCACGGCGCGAGGCCGATGACCTTGGTCGCGTGCTTGAAGGGAGCATCGAAGAATGTCCATTCCTTCAAAATCTCGCCGTCCATGGACAGGGGCGCGAAGGAATTCGTCTCAGGATACAGCAAATCCAGGCCCATGTCCGAAGCCACAGCGGTCAGCCCGCTCTTGAAAAAACAACCGGTCGGCGAATTGATCGGGTTGTCCGCCACAATCACCTTGCGCGCGCCGGCTTCAAAGCAAAGTTTGGCCACGGCGCGGAGGGCGTCCGGATGGGTCGTGGCGGCAAGGGCGGGCGGGCGGTCAAACGCCACGTTCGGTTTGATCATTACCACGTCGCCATGCTTGATGAACCGGTCCATCCCGCCGAGTGCGCCCATCGCGGCCCGCACGGTCTTTTCGTGGTCGGTTCCGTGGGCAATGGCCAGCGACGGCAGCAATTTGTCCGGTTCCAGTGCGTAGCTGCGGAGCTGTGCGCCCCGCACTTTTTCAAAACCGGGCACGAAATGGCTGGGCTGCCAAAGCTTGCGGGCGGCGAGGCCCGAACCGGCGATCAACGCGCCGGTGATGCCGAGGCGCAGAAGAAATTTGCGGCGGTTGACGGAATCCTTCCGCAACGGCTCCGGGGAGTCTGGCCTGGCATTCATGAAAGTTCTTTGTTTTTTATCCGACACCGGACTCCCCGGAAGGCGGTTCGAGCCTTCCTGGCACCGGCTGCTTCTTATTCAACGACTTAGACAATCTATTCATTTCAATTCGCCGCGCAAATACTTTTCCACGAACGCCCCGGCCTGGGTGGCGTCGTCCGCGTCATAAGCGCCGCCCATTTCCCCGCCCCGCACATAAATGACCTTCCATTTGCCAAAAATCTGCGCCCGAAAGATTTTCCCGCCGTTGACGTCCGGCAGCGCCTCGCTCTTACCAAATTGATTGCAAAAGTCCTGGAGCGATTTCCAGGCCTTGCCGGCATCGTCCGGTGTGGAAACCATCAGGAAAAACGGCAGTTCCGCCCCGTTAAATTTATACTTGGCCTCAAACACGTCCTTGAGGGCCGAGAGTCCCTGCGCGTTTTCCGGCACATACGCCACGCTGTCGGGGACAAGCCCCGCGGAAGGCAGTTGGCGCCGCCCGGCCAGACCCTTGTCGTCCGCGGGAAGCGCCTTCATCCGGTTTTGGGCGATGGCCCTGGCCAGTGCCAGGGTTTCGGGTTTTTCATCGGAGGCAATAATTTGGACATAGACGGCGCCCTGCCGGAAAAAGTAACCCATTTCGCCCGAATAGCCGTCGGTGGCAAAATCAAGTGGGCCGCCCTTGGGATCGCGCTCCAGCGCAAACATTCCGAAGGCGTCTATGGGATTGTCGAAGCGATATTCGTACACGTCCACATAACTTCCGGGGAGGGCGTTGACTCCGAAGGAACGGCAGCGCAATCCCTGAATGTTGAAGCTCTGGTAGGCCGGGGCGCGGCCGTCAATTTTCTCGAACAAATTGTCCGAGTTGTAAAATTCCGTGTCGCCCATGGGCTTGGTTCCCGGCAGGGAAATTTCGAGCGGCTCGCCTTTCACCACTACTGGGGACACGGTGGCGGACCCGCCTTCTGTGCCCGCCTCTGCCCCCCCCTCTGCGGCAGCCTCCGCTGCCGGAGGTTTTTCAACAGCCGTCGCCGGGGACTGTGCCGCTTCGATTCCAGTCGCAGCCACCGAGGGCGCGGTGCCGGCCTTGCCTTGCACGGCGGCGGCGGTGGATTTCAGGGAGTCGGTGCGGACGGCATAGAGGTTGGGGTCAAAGTGCGCGCCCTTGTAGCGGATGGCCAGTGCGATGACGGCGAGCAACACCAACAGAACCGCGCTGGCGACGCGTTCCGCCACCGGCACGCGGGTGCGGACAAACTGCTTTCGTCCGCCGCCACCATATTTCTTTTCAGCGTCCCGCGTCATTTAACGTGCGCCGGGAAAAGTTCCGCAGTCAAAAGGATGGCGAACGGTCATTGATTCCTTTGTGGCGGACAATTCCGCCGGAGCCGGGGTTACGCAAAATACCGTTCAGCGCGCCGGATAATTTCGGGGTAATCCGTCTTGAAATGGCAGGCGTCGCGCAAGGCGGCAAGGTCCACCATGCTGAAGTCGCGGTGTTCCGCCGCCAGCGCCTGATAATAGTCGCGGGCCTGGGTGTTGCCGTCCTGCTCGTAGTAGGTGACAAACCGGGCAATATCCAGGAACGCGAAGGGGGTTTGCGCGCTGGCGGTCTCGCAGCCGGGGCAGCCGGTGCACATCGTGCGGCGTCCGGCCAGAATGGTTTCCTTGAGCAATTCCAAGTGCGCGAACTTGAGCGGTTCCTTGTAGCTCCGCGCGGCCGCCGTGCTGGTTTGCATCTGCTCCACATTGTCAATCATGTTGCAGACGACCGAAATGCGTGGATCGCTCCATGCGGCGTGCAGCACCGCCTGATGCGTCGTCAGGCCCAGCTTGTCCAGTTCCGGCAGGCGCTTGGGAACGTCCTTGGTGCTGCGCATCGTTTTCATCGCCACCAAACCGATGCCCGCCTTGTGTGCGGCATCCAGCGCCTTGTCCAAAGGCCCGTCCTTGGGATAAAACGGATTGAACGCGAGCATGATGATGTCCAGAAAACCGCCTTCGGCCGCGGCGTTCAAGTATGCCGGCAACTGGCCGTCATGGCAGGAAAAGCCGACCATTTTCACCTTGCCGGAACTTTTCAACTGTTCGGCGACCTTCTTGTAAGCGTCGCTCTTGGGCCAGTTCAGCGAATCGTCGCCGTACTCGCGCGGGCCGATGCCGTGGATGTAAAAGGCATCGAGGTAGCTGGTGCCGCAGGCCGCGAGCCGCTTATCAATCATCGTCAGCAAATCTTCGGGCTGATGCGGGTGGTCCTTGGAAACCAGGAAAATCTCCTTGCGGCGCTCGGGATACTTGGCCAGCCACTGGGCGAAGATCTTTTCCGAGCGGCCATTCATGTACACGGCGGCAGTGTCGAAATAGCGGATGCCCATGGACCAGGCGATGTCGAGGTAATCCGGGCTGAGCGCCCCCATCATGCCTCCCATGCAGAGCATGGTGACTTCCGGGCCGTTCCTGCCCAATTTGCGGCGCGGCAGCGGTTCACCCGCAGGTGTCGCGGGAGCGGATGCCGTTTGCGCCAGCAACGAAGGCGCGGACGCCAGCGCCACGGGCAACGCGAGGGTGGATTTAAGAAAATTCCGGCGCGACGTGGAGAGATGGTTTTCTTTCATACGCTTTAGGATGCTAGTCGCCACAGTAACAGCAAACGAGGTTGCAGGCAAACGGGAAGTGGCGAAAAATCGTGGCGAAGGTCCCGCGTATTCGTCATTTTATATGTTTGCGGGAATCGAATTCGCGGGCCATTTTATGTGGGTCCATGATTGAAAAGACCATCAGCGAGATTGAGGCGAAAATCAGCGGCGCCGAGTCGGTCGCCCCGGCGCGGCGGCAGGAATTGCTGCAACTGCTGGCCACTTTGAAGGCCGAAGTCGGCGCGCTCTCCAAGACGAACGAGGAGCAGGCCGACAGCATCGCCAACTTCGCCCAGGTCTCGGCGCATGAAGCCACGCGCTCGGAGCAAAATCCCCAGTTGCGCGAATTGTCACTGCTGGGCCTCCGCTCATCGGTCGAAGACCTCGAGCAATCGCATCCTCATCTGACCCAGATCGTCAATCGCCTCAGCCAGATGTTTTCGGACTGGGGAATCTGACCGGTCAATCGTTACGCGGTTCCAGCTTCGCAATTTCAGCCATGATTTCGTCGGCCACTTCCTGGTAAATTTCCTTGAGGCGCGCCTTGTCGCAGGTCTTCGCCTCGGCGCGCAATTTTTCAAAGTTCATGGGCCGGCCATACTTGACCATCACGCGGAGGGGGCGGGGAATCTTCACCTGCCGGCCATAAGCCTCGTAGGTGCCAAAAACGCGCGCGGGCACCACCGGCGCGGTGGATTTGATGACGGTCAAACCAATGCCGGAACGGGCCGGCTGAACCCTGCCATCCGTGGTGCGGGTGCCTTCGGGAAAAAGAATGATGGCGCCGCCTTTCAACAGGCGGTCGAGAATCATTTTCAAACCTTTGGCGCCGCCGCCGTCGCGATCCACCGGCACCACGTCCCACGAGCGCAGCAATGCGCCCATCGGGGCAAAGCGAAACAGCGATTCGCGGGCCAGATAGTTGATGCCCCGCTTCACGCCCGAGCCGACCAGCGGCGGGTCCAGGAAACTGGCATGGTTCGCCGCCAGAATCACGCCGCCTGTCAGCGGGACATTTTCCGCGCCAAACACGCGCCAGCGGAAATACACCGCGAACAGCGTCCGAAAACAATGCCACCCGATGCGATAGGAAAGGTTCATCGCGCGATGCGGAAGTAAATGGGGAGCACACGCCTCGGGCGTGTTGTTTGCGGCGTCGCGCCGCAAATGATCTCTTTCCAATTATATCTGTGTTTCATCTGTGTCCATCTGTGGCTCAAAATGCAGTGCGTCGCGCCGGTTTGGTCATGGTTTGTTCATGCCCTCTCGCGCGGCTTGCCGGGCGCGGATTTCCTCCAGGAGCAGCGCGCTGGTTTCCTCGGAGGTCATGGCGGAATTGTTGATGACCTTCGCGCCCAGCGCGATCATGAGCGGGGCCACGGCGCGCTGGCTGTCGCGTTGATCGCGCGCCGCCAGGTTTTCGGCCACGCCATCGGCGGCGCGGCGGGCGGAGCGTTCCGCCAGCGAGGCGTCCAGGTAAAATTTGTAATCGGTCTCGGGAAAAACATTGGTGCCGATGTCGCGCCCTTCCATGACCAGATCGCCGAACTGGATGCATTCGCGCTGCGTTTGCTTCATCCACTTGCGGACGGCGGGCACCGCGGCCACGCGCGAAACGGCGGCGGCGGTTTCCGGCGTGCGGATTTCCTTCTCCGGATAGTAATCATCCACCAGCAGGCGCACTACCCGCAGACCGTCCGCCTCCACGCATTTCAGGCGCGTGTTCCAGCGGCGGCAGGCGGCTGCCACGGCCTTCTCGTTGTCCACGTCCACCTTTTTTCCCAGGCAATACCAAGCCAGCGTGCGGTACATCGCGCCGGTGTCCACATAGACATAGCCGAGTGCGCGGGCCACGAGCTTGGCGTTCGTGCTCTTGCCGCTGGCGCTCGTGCCGTCTATGGCGATGACAATAGGATGCTTTTGTGACACGTTGGAATCGTTAAATTGTTAAAAAATCGGCGCAAGCAATTGCGCTGAAAGCGCAACCCATGACAGCCCAGGGCAGCGCCCTGGGTTGGATCACCAAAAACGATTTCAAGCCCTGAAAGGGCGGCACATTTTTATTTCGCAATTTTGTTTCGCCCTTTCAGGGCTTAAATTCAGTTTGGCCGGTTCACCCAGGGCGCTGCCCTGGGCTGTTATATTATGGGCTTTCAGCCCTTAAAGTAACGGGGCGATTCAATCAATCCGCAAACAAATCCGCCCCGGTCAACCTTCGGGTGCGCCGGCCATTTTTAACTTCCCAAATCTCCGCGCCCAGTCCATGCGGCGGCGCATCGGCCAGTTTTTGGAAAAAATTCGGGAACGTCTTTTTCACGCAGGCGGGATTTTTGATGCAAATGCCCCGAATTTTCAATCCCAGAATGGCAAAACACATCGCCATGCGATGGTCGTTGTAGGTCTCAATCTCAGCGCCGTGGAGTTCTCCCGGCTTTGCTGGATAAACCGTAAGCGTGTCGCCTTCCTCAATGACTTTCGCGCCGCACTTGGTCAATTCCGTTCGCAAAGCGACGACGCGCTCGCATTCTTGCACGCGCAGACGGCCTAGGTCGGTGAATACAATTTTTTGGCCAGAAAGAGGCGCGACTGTGATCAACGTCATGATACTGTCGCCCAAATCTGTTTGGCGGGAAACCTTCATAACCTGTCCACCCTGACGTTTGCTATATTGATCCCAAGTTTTCTGCCTCCAATTTGGTCCCCATAGTTCGAACGCTTTATTTTCCAATGCGGCCATTTCTTCGGGAGTAGAAAAATCAATTGGCGTCGCTACAAGGAAATATTCCGGAAACTTAGCGTCAACTTGCCAGCCGGAATGCGAGCGCCAACCTCGGACAGTGGCGGATAATTTATATTTGGCGAAAGATGTAATGGTAAAACCTCCGTCTGGATTGCCTTCGCGCTTAGTTTCGAGCGTTCCAATCGGCTCCGACGTTCCGGCGGCCAAAAAATAACTCCCGCTGCTGGCATCCGGCTCGATTTGAAACGTGCCGCCTTTTGTTGGAAATACCTCCATGAGTTTGGAAGTCATCGCCACATAAGGCGATTCCTCGGCATTCTCGCCCTCAATCTCAACCTCCCAGCGGCCGGCCTTGGACGACAGCAGCAGCGCCGACGCAAATTGCGAGCTTTCCGTGATGCTTACGCGGCATTTCTTGGGTCCCGTGGAAGCCTGTTTTCGCTGCGTAAATTCGGTCATGGACTCCGGCGGACGTCCGGCTTCACCGGCAAAAATGCGCACCGGCAGCTTGTCGTTCTCATTTTCGGATTCCACGCGGCAGCCCAGTTCGCGCAGCGCCTGAAACAGCGCCGCCTGCGGACGCTCGTGCATGCGCGGAACGCCGTGCAGCCGGTACACGCCGCCGCCCAGGCAAAGAAACGGGGCCAGAAACCGCGCCGCCGTGCCGGCGTTGCCCACGAACAATTCCACCGGTTCGGCCTCGGTGCCGCCGGCGGGCACGATGCCCCCCTGTCCCACCACCAGCAGGGTGCGATTGCACGGCTCCTCCGGATCCGGCGAAACATGCACGACAAAGCCCAGTTCCTTGAGGCAGGCCACCATGATTTGCGTGTCCTCGCTCCAGAGCGCGCCCTTGAGCGTGACCGGGCCGTCCGCGAGCGCGGCCAGAATCAGCGCGCGGTTCGTGATGCTCTTGGAGCCGGGCACGGTGATTTCCGCGCGCACCGGTTTGTCGAGCGGCACAATTTCAATCAGTTCAGGCAACGCCATCGCCGCTAGGATAAAGATGAAGACGCGACGACAGAAGCCGATTTTTCAGTTGCAACCGCGAATAAACGCAAATGAACGCCAATCCCCAAAACATTCGCGTGAATTGGCGTTTATTCGCGGTTGGCTTTCAACGTAGCACTGCGGAACGCCGAAAATAAGCTGGACACCCGCTTTTTTCCGGTCTAAACCCCACATAATTATTTTCCATCTTCGTCGAAATAGCTACGGATGGGAATGACGATACCTGTTAGTTGGCACATGGCATTCCTCGGATTCATTTTGCTGGTGGTGGCACTGAATGGAGCAGTGTCGTTTGGCATTGCATCATTTATTCGCTCGACAGTGCTGGCCGTCATCGCCAGCACCGCTATTACCGAGATGCTAGGGCCTGTTAACACTAATGCGTAAGGCTTCCATAATGAGCGCCAGGACGATGAAACCGGTAAACAACACGTCGAGTTTGTCGAAACGGGAAAAGAC
>Ga0326728_10025963_pt1 | contig 10428 bp, 12 predicted proteins | sample MB3enrmetagenome_FD_207602 | JGI IMG/M metagenome (GOLD analysis project Ga0326728, IMG submission 207602) | Lab enriched peat soil microbial communities from McLean, Ithaca, NY, United States - MB31MN | ecosystem: Environmental > Terrestrial > Soil > Wetlands > Peat | place: USA: New York... | reverse complement strand
GCCCTGGCGCGGATTCAGGGAGGAGGTGCGCCTTGAGCAGTACGGCTACCGCGCCACGACCGCCGGAACCGGCGAAAAGGCGATCGAGACAAATGAACGAACCCCGGAGCAAGCTCCGAGGTATCGTTCGTTCTGCAAGGTAGTGGATTGTATGCGGGTCCATACCCATGCGCGAGAGAAGAAAGACACGCAGTAAACTGCGAGGTATGAACCCGCCTGCGAATCAAGGCGAACGCCCCGGTGGATCTCATCCTGATGGATGTCAACCTGATGGGCGTCACTTCGTCGCCCTCGATGGAGCACGACATGCTCGCCCTGAAGAGCGCCCAGTGCCGCCCCCCGTCGGGGTAGACCTTTTGGTTCCGTACGGCCTTGGGGGGTATAGGAGCTTGACCCGCCTTCGTGAGCGCTACAGCTCAAGGGTTGGTCGAGAATGCTTTCCCACCGCGTCCGCTGCAACTTGCTTCGGTAATGCGGATAGACCAAGACTACGCGTTTCTCGACAACCTAAAGGCGACGAGAATCAGGCGCAGATGGTCAAGCCAAGAGCTCTCGGACAAAAAGTTGTCCAACGTTCTGTGGGCGGGATGCAGCGTGACGCTCGTGGGGACGGAAAAGGCGAAAGGCAGGAGGACCGCCCCGTCGACCTCGAACACCCAGGAAGTCTCCATCTACATCGCGAGGAAAGACGGGCTCTTCCGATACGGCGAAGGCCGTCACGCTCTCGTTTCGAGCACTATTAGACATAATGGACAAATATCACCCCTAAATCACCCCTGAGACGCCTCAAAATTAACTTCTCACTAACTTGTTCTGTGTTACTCTAGGTTTCACTAATTTCACAAATCAGTCTTGGAGGCATTTCTTCAATGCACCATCGACGCTCTCTCTACCCCCTTCCAATATCTCCATTAGCATGGGTCTTTTGTGTCGTCCTCATGGCCGGGGCACCAGCTCTCGCTGACGCCGAGGACACGACGCAGGCGCATGTCGCGGTCGTTCAATTCGCGAACGCGACGAACTCATCTTCGTATGACGCCGCGTGCACGGCGGCAACCGATACGCTTGTAATGACTCTGCGTCAGATGGGGCACTACAGCGTCCAGTCCGAGGACGTGGCCGGTAGTGGAGACGACGCTCTACGCGCTATGGCTGAAGAGCAGCACCTCGATTTTATCTTGTATGGGAGGATGTCGACTTCGGAATCCGGTGGAATTACCTGCACGCTGTCGGTCTTCGACCGGGCGAAGGGGAAGACGACGCTATCTCAATCGAAGAAGGCCGCGGGAGTCTTGGATATATTCGACACGACGGACGAGTTGGTCGTAGCAGTGCTGGAGTCGATGACTGGATCGCACATCGGCTTCGGGGCCATAACGCTCACGAATACGGGGGAGAAGGGAAGTTATTCGGTACTCGTGGACGGATCGCCGATGGGAACCAACCTAACGAGCCTTGATAAAGTGCTGAGATGAGCGGTCCTTGATATTCTTCTTCATACCCCTCTCCATGAGCCCGGCCTTGTGGGTTGGGCTCCCTAGTTATAGATTACGATAGTTCAATCTTGTATCACTGCCCTCTAGAGCAGATTCAACCTTACGAAAGAAGGCAAGCGCCTCAGGGCAGAAAGGGTACTGGGCAACGATGTCATAAACGACTGCCTTACCTATCGCATTCGGATACTGCTCCACGAGCTCCCCGCTATCAACGAAGTTGATATAAGCGTTCAGCTTCGCCTGTAGCAGCAGGAGATGACTATTGATGTTGCTCCAATCGAGGTGATCGCTAATTGTTAGCATTACATCACCCGAGATCTTATCAACACCAATTGCATCCACCACATCTTCTTGCTCGACAGACATACTCCCACCTTCTATATCATTCAAGTGGACGCTTCACACTAACCTTGGTCGGAGGAATTACTGTCCCTCCTGGAACTCCTGGTTTGCCAGCTCCTACAACAACACCACCGGACTCCTGAAGTTCAGGGAAAGCAGCAGTCTGCCCTTTCGTAAGTGGCGCTGTTGCAGAACTCTTAGCTTCAGTCAGGGCATATGCACCGGTGTCAGCATCCTTCCCAACAAAATCTAGTCTGGTCTTCGCACCACTCTTGGTCTTGATAGTAACTTGCCGAACGACGTCGGTCTGGGTGCCTTGAAGTTGATCAAATACCTGATCTTCATAAGCTGCACCCTTCGCTGCATTGGCCCGGATAAGTGCCGCCGCACCGGTCTCTCCAGCTTCTCCTGCTGCAAGACCAGCCCTTGCGTAGGTAATGGCCTCAGAAGCCATCTTCCCGACTGCACCAACAGGATACCCTGCTGACTGGACTGCGTTTGCTGCCGCGACAGTATCGAGCGCCAGGTCTCTATCGAATGCAGCGGTATAACCCTTATCGACTAAGCCCGTCGCGATGAGCGCTGCATTGATAGGGCTTAGTACAACATTGCCAGCACCTGCGAGGCCGCCGAGGAAAAAGTTGGCGGTATTGTTACCAGTATCGAATGTCTTGAATGCTACTGGACCAGAGTCAGCACCGAGAGGCTTAAACGGATCAAGGCCGGAAGGGTCGATAAGTGTTAACGGATTATCACTGCCGTACTCGTACCAGTTGCCGCCACTTCTCGCCGGGTCCTCGGTGATAAATCTGCCGAGTGTTGGGTCATACCAGCGTGCATTGAAGTATTATTGTCCTGCACCCCTAAACCAAAGCAGCGCAAGCATATAGGCGTCCCAAAATTGGAGGTGTCGGCCCCAGGGTACTCCGGCTGTCAAAGAACGCCCACGCCGACGGCGCCAGGGCATATAGAAAAGACACCATAGAGGGTGTCTATGGACGGAGTATAGATCGCCTATGAATGCCAGGCAAGTGGCGGTAATGAGGGGTTAGAAAGAGGCGTCTTGCGTGCTTGAACTAGAGACTCGGGTCTTCGGTTGCCCTTCCATGAAGGCCGCGATCAACGCGTCCCCTTGGAACTTGCAAGGAGGTTCTTGAAGTCTCGGTATCCCATGATGCGAATACCCTGGAAAGGATCGAGCGCCTTCAGGTCATTGTCACCGGTTATAATGCAATCGGCCTTGCCCGCCACGGCGATCTCAAGTAGATAGTCATCGTCAGGATCGCGACAGGCCGTAATTCGCTTCTTGGCCTTCACGATCGTCTGCCGGTGCGCAAAGGCCCGCATGATCGCTATCCGCTCAGGCCCCACCATCTTCTTGATCTTGGGCCGGGCGACGACCGTCTCGAACTCCTCGAACTGCCGCTCATCCGTCAGAATGGTGACACTGGCTTCCTCAAGGTAGCGGAGCAGATCATCCATTGCCCTACCGAATAGAAAGCTGATCCAGAGGTTGGTATCAAGGACGACGCGCACGAGCAGCCCGAGCCTTCTTCGCCGCGTTCACCTCTGCATCGAGCTCCGCCTGGGTTATGGGCAGACTCTTGAGCTCACGCCGTACCCGCCGCACCTCGGTGAAGAGCGTCTGATCGTCGAGATAGCGGGCGAGCTCCGCCTTATCCCGTCGCGGCAAACGATCGACCAGCCGCTTAATCTGGTCGAAGTTAAGATCAAGTTGGACCGTCGTCATGGTCATCTCCTTCATTCGTAGTATACCAAAAAAACGCACTTAGAGCAGTGTCATCTACTGATGCCGTCTGGCTCGTTTGTATGCCGCCTTGGTAAGACGCTCCTGGAGCTCGGCGAGATTGGCCCGGTAGGCAGCGTCCACAAAGGCCCGGTACTCGTTCTCACAGGCGTGGGCAAGAAGATATCGACGGCGTAGGTTCTCGATGTTCTCCTGGGTGTAGCGGACGGTCGTCTGGACCAAAGCGTGCTCGAGGAGATTCCAGACAGAGTAGATCAAAGACCAAAACCGAGGCCATCTTCCTTGTTTGAATAGGAGCGACTTCCGCCACAGAAAGTTACCTCTTCCTTACTGCGGGGCAGTGTCCAGCGGCAAGCCAAGCGTCGATCTCATCCTTCAGAAAATAAGGATATCCGTTCTCCCATGTACGATGAAAGGGGATACGGCCTTCAGAGACATAGTGGCGAACAGTCCAGGGTTTGCGCCCGATATATGCCGAGACTTCAGTTGTATCCATGACGGTCTTGGCGATGACAGCGGAAGGGGCCGGAGCGCCTTCGGCCACAACTGGGGAGGCCGGGGCCCGGCTCGTGCCCTCCGGCTCGAGATCTACATGCTCTAAACACCGCGTTAAGTAGGTCAGTGTGATATTCGCCGCTCTCAGGTAGTCGGAGTAGGGAGCCTCCTCGTCAATGCCGCCGACGCTGGCGAGGAACTGATACATGGATGAGCTTGCTACGATTATATAGGTAATATCCTCGATAGCGGCCCGAATGAGTCTTTTCTTGTCGTCACGAGTCTTGGCCCGCTCAACCTTGCCCTCGGCAGTACGGACGATGCGCTGGATGTCCGGGAAGCACTCCTTCGTCCCGAGCTTGTCACGGATGGACATGACAGTGGCCGACAGGTCCGCCGCTGATAGGGCTTCAGGATTGAGTGGAGGGAGCAACTGCTGCGCGACCATGTTAGCCTCCTACGGTCATAATATCACGGCGGCGGACTTCGTGTTAAAAGTGTGAAACAGCAATCGCGATGTTACTTGCCCTCCGAGTCCGTTGACCCCTCCGAGCCCTCTTCAGGCTTCTTGCCGAGCTTGAGAGCCTGTCTACCCTTCTCCAAGAGTTCTTCCGAGGTATGAGCCGCATAGCCTTCGAAGGCCGTCGTGGTTCGGTGCCGGGTAAGGCGGGCTGCCGCGCGTTCTCCGATCTCGTCGGCGAGACGAGTCGCAAAGCCATGACGCCCTGAATGCGGGACTAGGTTCCTGCGCTTGCGCTCCTCGTCGGAAATGCCGATAGCCTGAAGCGCCCGCCGGTAGCCGCGGGCGATAGTGATCTCATTGATAGGGACATCGGGCCTGGAGCCCATGAGTACGTAGTTGTCAGAACCGTCGAGCCCCAGGCGATGGGCGATATTCTTGAGCTCTTGCAAGACGGGGGAGAGGTCCTCAGAGATCGGGACCGTACCGACGCTGCCGGTTTTGGGCTTTTTCGCACCGTCAACAGGGACATAGTTGTCGACGACTTCGATCCGGCCGCGATCCAGGTCGACTGCACCCCATGTGAGAGCGCGAATCTCACCTCGACGGAGCCCTGCAAGCTCGGAAAGCAGAAGCGCTGCCTTCTGGCGGAGATCGATCAATGCCGGGCCTTCGTTCTTCTCACCCTTCGCTCGCCGAGGACGGGGATGGACATCAACGTGGACGTTCTTCGCCTCCTTACTCTCCCATATCGGCTCGACAGGGAGAGCAACGAGGGCAGCAACTTCTTCTGAAGAGAGAACTCCTCTTTTGCGGAAGGTCCCCTTAGGCCGATCAATCGCAGAGAAGCTGAACGGTGAATCTATGAGGCCACGCTTCTGAGCCCACGAAATGGGCGAGCGCAGGGAGTCGAGAGCGGCATTTCGTGTATTGGCCGGGACTCCCTTGTTGCGAAGATAATCACGGAAGCCTTCGAGAAGAATCAGCGATGTTGCCCGAAGAGGTGTCCGCTGAAACTGCGGGTACACAGCAGCGAACCGCTTGACCGATGAACGCTTGTTAGTGATATACATCCCCGAAAGAGGCTTGCCGGCTTCTTCTCGGGCATGCAAGTATGACGACTCTTCAGCCCAGAAGTGGGTGAAGAAAGCCGCAAGCATTGTATCCCGTAACCGCTCAGTTTCAGAGAAATTGGCAGCTGATTGGTCCTCGCGAGCTCGGACAATTGCATCCAAGGGGAGTTCCGTCAGTAACCGACCTGCATACGCGGCAGCCTCGCGCTCATCGTCCGTCCCGGTTGAGCGTTGCGCGAGAACCTGCCCGGTTTGCTTATCGATAATCCTGACATAGAGAACTGAGACTCCTGTCTTGGTTGGGCGATTGAAGAAAGTGAACGAAAAGCGGCTCTCTTTGTGCATCTTCTTGGAACCCATGCTGACCTCCCGAAAAGTCACAGTTCCAAGTCACAGTGAACTTTCGGGGTACAAGACAGCGCCTCAAGCCCTGAGGCGCTGCATGCATTTTGTTTTGTCATAAGTAAATGCTTTCGATGGTCGATACTGGGTTTGAACCAGTGACTTCTACCGTGTGAAGGTAGCACTCTCCCACTGAGTTAATCGACCGATACATTACCTAGACTTGGCGCGATCCTAACATCCACTCTTTACCATGTCAAGGACAGGGCTAGCCTTTTGGGAAGTACTCGAATCGCTCCTCCATAGAGTCAACTATTTTATACACTTTGATTAATCTCCATTCTGAGCTTATAAATAATTCCATACTGTGATATCAAATAAGAGCAATGACGAATTTTGGTTCCTATGGCATAATATCTGCATATCTTAGTAACTGGAACCAAATGATGAAAAACATCGCAATAGCTTCGGCTAAAAGACTCCGATGGGGAATACCTGCTATCCCAGAGGAAATCCGTACCGAAATCCTCAGGAAAAGCATTCATCTCCTCATCGCATTTGTCCCTGGCCTAGCAGCAATTAACCTGGGCTTGGCAGTGGGACTTCTTACGGGAGGCGTGCTTTTTTACGCCACCTGCGAGAGCCTACGCATGGAGGGATTCAGCGTCCCGGTCATTTCAAAGGTGACTGCGCTGGCGGCTAGACGCCGCGATGGCAGCCGTTTCGTACTCGGGCCGGTCACGCTAGGTATCGGCGCCCTGCTCTCACTGCTTCTGTATCCAAATCCGGCTGCGTCGATAGCGATCTACACCCTTGCCTTCGGCGATGGCCTCTCGAGCCTCGTAGGCAAATCTTTTGGAAGCATCCGCATTCCATTCACGGGAGGCAAATCCGTCGAGGGTAGCCTCACCTGTCTCGTGGCTGTCTATGTGGCCGCCTTCGCGGTGACGGGCGATTCGGCCCGCTCCCTTGCGGTCGGAATCGCCGCGATGGTCATCGAAGCGGCGCCCATGAAGGACTTCGACAACATAGTCCTTCCCGTCTCAGTCGGAGCGATAGCCAGTCTACTCTTCTAGCCCGTCCTACTGCCAGAGGTAGTAGGAGTGAAGGCGGGATACGTAGAGCCATGACCCCTCGACGAGCAGCACGAAGCCCGCGATCATGGCGATCGGATTCCATTGGGTCGTTAAAAGCCCATGGCCTATCAGGAATAGCGCGGCACCCAAGGCTACGAGCTTGTACGAAGCTTCGCCCGTCGAGGTGGCGGCATAGATGTAGTTCGCCACGGTAATGAGGGCGACGATCGCGGCAAGCCCCTCGTTTAGGCTCGCGTAGCCCGGCTTGAGTTCGAGGGTGGGGGCGAAGGAGCCGGTGTTGATCGGCATGATCGCCGCGAGGGCGAAAGACAGGGCGAGAATTATTGCCGAGACCGTGCCGAGCTTTTCATTATGAAAGCCAGCGGCGTAGAGCCCCGACATGAAGAGGGAAAAATAGCCGGCGTAGCGCGCGAAGATCAAGGCCTTGGCTGTGGCGATCTGCCAGTAGCCCGAGCAATCGCCGGCGACCAGGTTGAAAAGCGCAAGCCTTAGCACCTCGAGCCCTACCGAAAGAACCCAAAAAGCGTAGAAGTATATCTCGGCGGACACGGTTTTACGGAACGAGTAGAGTATGTAGCCCAGGCCGAGGGCCGCGTAGAGCGCACATAGACCGACGCCTGCTGCCGCGAGCTGATGAGAGGGGAGGACCAGGACGCCGAGCTTGAAGCTTCGGAGCGCATCGGCCTTGACGAGGAAGGCAGGCGCACTATCCCCCTTCGCGAGTCGCATATATAAAGGGAAGAACGCTATTATGCAAACGCATGCCGAGAAGAAGAGACTCCAATAGGTTCGACGGCGGGCTGCGATGGTCACGATTCCAGGATACTACGCGAGAGGGGCAATTGGAAGGCGCCGCACCGCATCCGATAAAATTAAAGGGAATGGTCCTACAGCCGATATTAAAGTACAGGAGCGCGACATGAAGAAACGGAGTCTGCTCGCGGCGGCACTATATCTTATCGCCCTGACCATCCCAGCCTTCGCTGGGGATGTGGCTACCTTCGTGAACTTGGGTTTCTCCGCGGACTCGTCGTATTTCATGTTCGGCCAGTATGGTATCGACCAGAACGCCGGGAAACCTTACGCCGAGACCTATCTCGTCGACAACGCCAAAAACGACTTCGTCCCTAAAGGAGTAGTCCGCAAGTCCTTCGACGCGGCACTCGAACCGGGACAAGACGCATCGGGGGCAATCTTCGCCATACTCGGCCAAGAGCAGGCGCTCGTCGCGAAATACAAGATCGACCATCTGCGGCCAGGGCGGCTGCTCTACGTCCTCATGGACGGCCAAGAGCCTCCCGCTAGCCTTTCCTTCCGGGACTTCAAGAATGGTACCGCGTACGAGGTATCATTAAGCCAGAGTTCCTCGGAGCTTAAGGGAAGCGTCGCCGCTTCCTTCGGTATCGCCGTCTCCTACACAGGGAAGGATGAAACGGTAAAACGAGTAGTCGGAGGCAGTCCCGATATAAAGCGCCAGGGTGTCAAGGACTATGTAATCCGCAGGATCATCGTCGCCCCCGACGAGAAGCATCTGATCTTCATCGTCGAAAAGCGAACTATCGACAAGGGCGATCCGGCGGTCCGCTACATGGTCGAGGCGCTGAAGCTGCCCTGACCCTTATGACGCGCGTTCGCGCATCCTTATCACGTAGGTAGGCCCCGATCCCAGAGCGTCGCGTAAGCGGTGCTCAGGGGGAGGGGCTAGTTTTCCCCGCTCAATGTGGCCATTTTCCCAATGAAAGCGGCGTATCGCCTTTGCGGATAGGCCCTTACCTTCGGCGATCTCGTCATGCGCCTCAGGCTCGTAGAGGCCGAAGTCGGAGGGGAGCTTCTTCATGATGCCGAGCAGGAGCGGCGCGGAGGCGATCATAGGCACGGCTCCCGCGACCAGAAGTTCTACGCCCAGTAGGCCGCCCCCGGCTTCTCCTGAATGATGATCCCCTTAAGGAAGGAGACCGCCTTCTCGAGGCCTTCGCGGCCCGACATAAAGGCGTCCTCATGCTCGATCGAGATGGATCGGTCGTAGTCCGCGAGCCTCAGGGCCGACACGACGTCCTTCCAGAACTTCGCGTCGTTGCCGTAGCCGACGGTTCGGAAATACCAGGAACGATTCTCGAGCTTCTCCATGCTCCCTGTGTCCAGCACGCCGTTGACCCGAGCGTTCTGCGGATCGATAAAAGTGTCCTTCGCGTGGAAATGGTAGATGCAGCCCTTCATCGAGCGTATCGCCGCGGGAATATCGACGCCCTGCCAGATGAGGTGCGATGGATCGAAGTTCGCGCCGATGGAATCGCCCACCGCGGCGCGCAGCCTCTTCAGGGTGCCCGGGTTGTAGACCATGAATCCGGGGTGCATCTCGAGGGCGATCCTGCGGATACCGCGCTCGGCTGCCGCGGACGAGGCCGTCTTCCAATACGGTATCAGGACTTCGTTCCACTGCCACTCGAGAAGCTTGGGATAGTCCTCGGGCCAGGCGCAGGTGATCCAGTTCGGAGAATGCGCGTCGGCACCGTCGCCGGGACAGCCCGAGAAGGTGACGACCGTGTCGACCCCCAGGGCCTGGGCCACGTCGCAGGCGCGAAGGAATACCTCGTGGTCGTTCTTCGCGCGCACCGCGTCGGGATGCACGGGGTTGCCGTGGCAGGATAAGGCGGAAATCTCGAGCCCGCAGTCCTTCACCATGGACTTGAAGGCGGCGATCTTGGCCTTGTCGCCGACGAGATGGGCCGGATCGAGGTGCCGGTCGTTCGTGTAGCAGCCTGCGCCCAGCTCGATGGACTGCACGCCCAGGCCAGCGAGGTACGTGAAGGCGTCTTTCGCCTCCATGTCCTGAAGGGGAACGGTCAATACTCCAAGCTTCATACCATGCCTCCTACAATTCGCCCTTGAACATAGCGCCGCGCTTGGCGCAGTCGAACATCGCGTCGATGAAACGCATGACGCGCAAGCTCTCCTCCGGCCGTACGACGAGCTCGGCCTTCCCTTCGCAGGCGGCGATGAAATTTCTGTACAGGTTGAGGTGATCGTAATCGACGCCGTCGGGCAACGGAAGCTCCTCGTAGCTGCCGTAGGCGCTAGGCGCGAAGGTCCTCGTCGGGCCCGAGCCAGCCAACTTGCTCGGTCCCTGCTCGCCCTCCCGGAGTAGGCGCCGCATAGCCCCCCCGACGTCCATCAGGTTATCGATATAGAGCGTGCCCTGGTCGCCGCAGTAGTGCCAGCGCCATTCGGGTATGAAGCTGAAGGTGTTCACCTCAATGAGGGCGCAGACGCCGTTCGCAAATTTCATAGAGATCTTGACCATGTCGTCGCACTCGTCCGACTTGACCTTGAGGAGCTGGGGATAGGCCTCGACTAT
>Ga0326728_10025962_pt1 | contig 10429 bp, 6 predicted proteins | sample MB3enrmetagenome_FD_207602 | JGI IMG/M metagenome (GOLD analysis project Ga0326728, IMG submission 207602) | Lab enriched peat soil microbial communities from McLean, Ithaca, NY, United States - MB31MN | ecosystem: Environmental > Terrestrial > Soil > Wetlands > Peat | place: USA: New York... | reverse complement strand
CTGGATCAATACTTCTACCGCATCGCGGACTTGTTCACCGAGCTGGTTGGTGACCTCCTGCTGGTCCTGAGCGCTTTCTTTAAGTATTGCCAGCAGCGTGTCGGAGGCAGCAACGCCGAAGAACCGGCGCGCGGATAGAAGCGATTGAAACGCACGCAGGGTGATGGGCTCGTCCATCCACAGCGAGGCATACCAAGATGTGAATCCCGTCGTATCACCGCGGGGTGCAAACACCAACATCCATTGCTCGCCATTAGTCACGAGGCCCAAAGCAACATCTGCGACGTGGAGCAATTCCATCATCCGCGTCGCCGGCGTGGCCTTCCAATGTTTTCCGGCCGCAGGCTTGTCCAACGACTGCTCCGCGGAAAATATGCCGATCAGCAACTGGGGCTTTCCCGCCAACTCGCCTCCAAGAGGACCTAGAAGCGCGAGCTCTGGGCACAGGGTCTCACCGTATTCCGCCATAGTAGCGGTCAGCCCCGGAGGAAGGCTCTGTCCCTCAGCCAGCAGCTGTTGAGGATAACTGAGCGCTTGCGTCAACACATGCATGATCCAGGCCCGTTGCCTGCCAGCCAAGCTGGGGTTCTCCTGCCATTCTTCGTAAGCCAGCCGAAGTTGCTTTGCCTGCTCGGGGTCACGCGGGTCAAGGCCCTGTGGGAAGACCCGCGTTAGCACTGGCAGTGAAAGAAATGGGCCGGAGCTCTCGACCAGTGAAAGCCAGTCTGCGTGATGTCGAGAAACACTCATGCGCGGCCTCCCACAATGCCTAGAACATGCCGGCGCGGAATCAGATAGGTGACTGCCACGGGAAACAGGCGCGCGCTGGGGTTGCGATAGCGGTCGCGTAGATGAGCTGATTCCGTCTCAATTTCACCCGGAATCTCGTCCAATCGGCGGCGCAGGGCAGCCAGATCTCTATCGCGCTGAGCCCGTTCATCGCCACCAAGGTCCAGCAGCATCTGGAGACCGTCCTTTCGCTCCAACTCCTCACGAATGGAGCGTTGCAATTCGGTCATGATGATGCGGAGTTTGCCCACTTCTCTTTCAGCAATCTCTTCGAAGTTCTTCTCCAGGTTTTTGGTGCGCTCCGCACGGCGCACCTCCAGCGCCGCCGTGAGCTGTTCTTCATGCTTGGGCCAGAGCGCCCGGAACCTCACCTGTATTTGCTCTGGAACAGCTACGTCAGTCGCGGCCTGCAGTGCAGCCCTGGTCTCGCCGACATTGAGCCGGGTAAAGCGGCCTTCAATGATCGCGCCGCCCGCGGTAATTATCTCTTCATGAATCCGGTGGTTGTCACCACCCAGCACAACAATCCGGCCGTGAGCGATAACGACTGGGTTGGACAGCGCTGCATCGTCAACGATACATGCCGTCACACGCGAGAGTCGTTTGCTTGTGCTCTCGAGATTCCAGATCTCAGCTCTAAGAAGACGAAGACACATCTGCACCAGTCGGTGGTTCAGGTGGACCAGGACCACGTCATCGCGACCGGCGGCCAAATCCGAATCGAAAACCATGGGCCGGATAACGCGCGTATGAGGATGGGCGAGACCTTCTGCGCACTGGCTCCAACTGCCAGACATGGCAGGCAGCCTGAACACTGGGCAAGTCTTCCGCATTCCCAGGGGATCAGGCCAGATGTCTTTAACGTCGACCGGAATCAGCGCCGGCTGGCCGGCCAGTTCAAGAGCCACCCGGACCACATTCTCAACGTGTTGCGGTGTAAGATTCAGCTCGCGTTTGGTCTCGTCCAACTGCGCAGCTAATTTCTCCATCTGTTCACGCAATTTACGCTCGAACTTCAGAAGGCGACGGACCGGCTCTGCCTCCTGCTCAGCACGGCTCGTATCAAGTTGCGTGCGTTTGCCCAGCATGGCCTCTTCGACCTGCGCGGCGATCACCGGCCCCACTTTGCCGAGATCTTCACGAATGGTCTCTACTTTGAGCGCGGCCCGCATGAGGAATTCCAAGTCGGCTTCAAGATCGCCAACCTCGCCCTCCATCTGTGCCGAGCCGAAGCCTCGCCCAACGAAATGGAAGATGTCAACCTCTTCGGCTCGCTGACCGTGACGATCGATGCGGCCATTACGCTGTTCCATTCGATTGGGGTTCCAGGGAATCTCGAAATGGATGAGCCTGGAACAATGATTCTGCAAGTTCACACCTTCAGAAGCAGCGTCTGTGGCGAGCAGGATGCGAACCGCGGCGTCATTCGGGCTGGCCTGGAATGCGGCCTTAATGCGCTCACGCTGGTCACCGGGCATGCCGCCATAAATCAGCTCCAGACGATTTTGCTCAGCAAAACCGTGGCGTGCAAGCAAATCATAGAGCCACTTCTGGGTAGCTCGATACTCGGTGAAGATGATGACGCGATCATTATTCCAGGACCCGTTTGGTCTGAGCGTCTTCTCGAGCCAGTCAATCAGAGTCTTGGCCTTCGAGTCAGGCCGCTGGTTGGATTTGGCCGCAAACTCGATCAACTGTTTAAGAAGCTGTCGTTCATCCTGAGACAACGGTGATAGCGCTTGACTCGCCGAGCTGACGACATCACTCGTCTCAGATTCGTACAATTCGTCGTCAGCGTAATCGTCGCCATAATCGGCCACATCGCGCTGCCAGCCAGTCTGGGCAGCCTGCCCGCGAACCGAGGTAATGTGCTTTGCCAGGGTGATACCGAGAGAACAGGCGCTTCTTAAGCAGTTTGAGAACGAATTCGCTGGCAAACCGCTCCTCCGCGGAGTGGACATTGTTGAGGCGTAGAGCAGTGTATTCCTGCAGCGTGCGGTGCGCTCTCTTTTCCTCTTCTGTATACGGAACTTCCAGGTGCTTGACCCGGCGCTCGGCGAAGCGCCGGCTGCCATCCCAGCGCAGCTTCAGCTCATTCTTCATCCGCCGGACCATTACGGCTTCTAGCTGAGTGCGGTCGAGAGGCACTGTTCGAGCAAAGCGCTGATTATCCAGAAGCTCCAACAATGCTGTGAAGCTTTCGCTGTAGCCATTGTGAGGCGTGGCCGATAGAAATAACTTGTGCTCGAAGTGTGGCGTGAGCGTACGAATTGCCAGAGTGCGCATGGAATCCGTGGCGTATTTTCCGCGACCTGAGGGCGCCACATTGTGAGCTTCGTCAACAATCAGCAGGTCGTACGGCCGGGGGTAGGCTACCTCCCCTCCCGCAAGGAGTGTTTCTTTGAAGGAACGAAGCGGCCGTTCGCGCTTGAGGAAATCAATCGAGGTGATGAGCCGCGGGAAGTGACCCCACGGATTTACGTGGATGCCGCGTTTGCGGCGGAGCTGGCTGATGGTTTCGCTATCGATGATGCGAAACTCAAGGCCAAACTTGTCCCGCATCTCTTCCTGCCACTGGAGTTGTAAAGAGGACGGGCAGACGATCAGAACAGACCGCACCCGGTGGCGCAGGATCATCTCCTGTACGACAAGGCCAGCCTCAATGGTCTTGCCAAGCCCAACATCATCGGCAATCAGGAGGTTGACTCGCGGCATGGAGAGCGCGCGGACCACGGGGTCCAATTGGTAGTCGTCGATTTCTATGCCGCTGCGGAATGGCGAGTGCAGCGCCCGGTCATCGCTCTGCGAGATGGCGCCCCATTTGACGGCATCCAAGAACGCCTGGAGCCGCTTGGGATCGTCAAAGCTGGTGGGCTCAGGCAGGGTGGACTTTTCGTGGACGGAAGTCCCAGGTTCCAGTTCCCAAACGACTTCCAATTCCTCCCCGAGACCGTCATCCTCCACTGAGGAGAGTTTGAGCAGGTGAGATGTGACCTTGCCGGCGCTCGCGGGGCTTACCGCAGAGGGAACGATCTCCATGACCACAAAGGGCCGCTTGCGGACGACAACCAATTGGCCGATTTCTGGACAGGAAACCATATCCCGCCTTAGCGACAGCCTGATTGTGTTCCAGAGAGAAACAATCGTAGTCCATAAAGGGCAATTCCGAAACTAGCTTGTCTTCCTGGGCAGGCGAGACCGGACACCGCAGGTACACCTCTATCTTCTTGGTGGCGTTTCGAGCCCTCTCGATTTGGCAGACTCTTCGGGTACCAGCCCCGGTTCCGATGCTCAGTCGGTCATGTGGTTCCGGAAACACAAGATTGTGAGACGGACGAAAGCGGGATTTTTGATTTTTGTTATCAGCAGTTTAGCCACGCCTGAGGCGGGACAGTTTTGAACTGCAGCGACAAGATCAGGACCCGGCTAAGTGGCGGCAGCGACGGAGGTTGGACCGTCAGTGATGCAGACCCAGCGATGTACCGAAAAGGTCTGCGCTGGAGGATGATTTCGGAACGTCCTTCGCTGCATCAACCCGAACTCGGTCGGCAGTATTCTGGAAGTCGAGGACTCCGCGTTGATGAGAACAATCGGTGCTGAGGTTGCGGTGACGAGTCGTCTGAAGCTCGTTCGGTTCATTGCCATGCGGCCGTGGCTTGTCTCAACGACTTAAGCAGCCAAGGATAGGTCTTCGGAACGCCTTATTTTGGCTTTGGTTGAGTCGGCAATTGCTGCGGAACGTGAGGTGTAGCAGCGGGATGATTTGTCAGTGTTTGTAGCCATTCATTGTTTGACCATTTGCCGACAGCTCGTTCGCCGAGAAACAGTCTGTTAACGTTGCCCATTTCGGGAAAATCCCGATGCGTCGTAGCCCTGGGCCGGGTCTATCTCGCCCGTGCCAACGATCCTCCGCTGGGGAATATGGTGATCTGGAGAGGCCTGTCTCGTCTCACCGATATCGAGCTGGGACCATGATCCGTGCTCAACTTGTGGGTAATTGAAAGTTTTGCCGGACGGGCACATAAAACTGGAGGATGTAGGGTCGTCGTTTCAGCCTTGCTTCTCTTCTGGACCAGGACCACAATGACCGCGTGCAGATTCGCAGGCTGATAATTCGGCGGTATCGGGGCTTACGCGAGTTCACGTGGCTACCCTCCCAGAGCGTCAACTGCCTGATTGGTTCCGGTGACGCCGGCAAAAGTACAGTGCTGGCTGCCATTGCACTGCTGCTGGCACCTTATCCCGTACCTGCCGCCTCCGAATTCGATTACTTCGAAAGGAGCGTAGCAGACGGTTTTGAAATAGAGGCCTGTCTCGCAATTCCAGAAAACATATTGGCGACGGAACGGGTCACGCCGCCATTGTGGGGCTGGGGAAACGGTCGAAGATTTGAACTGCCGGAAGACGGAACTGAAGCTGTACTTGTCCCGAAGGTGCGGGGTACGCCGGACTTGGAAATAGTGCACGAAATGGCGGCTCCCGCCAGCGACCCAATGCCATTCCCAGTCGGCCTGCGTAAGAAACTACTCCTGGCTCGTCTAGCGGGAGAAGACCGGGCCATGCGTGATCTCCGCGTTACCCCGGGCAGCATGCTAGACCGCTTTCTGGGCCGCACTGAACTGCGCGGTACCTTGGCTGGCGCCATTGCTGCTGCATCTCGGGAGTTGGACCTGCCTCCTGAAATCGTAACCAGCGTGCGGCGCCTTGCGGAAGTGTTTGACCAAGCTGGCTTGCCCGCGGATCTTCATCTCGGACTCGCCGCGCTACCTGGCATCTCATTACCTGCCTTGGTCACACTCCTTGAGGGCCAGGACGCGGCCACGGCAATTCCGCTCGCCTTCGCTGGCGCGGGCACGCGCCAATTGGCATTGCTTGAATTATCTGCCGCGCTCGCTGGAACGGACGCCGTCGTAGTCGTAGATGAACCTGAGAGGGGATTGGAGCCGTACCGGCAGCGGATTGCCGCTCAACGAATTATTGAGGTCGCAGGAGCCGCGGGACAGGCATTCCTGACCACCCATGCCCCCGCAGTGCTTGAATCGATGCCTGCTGGTTCGGTGTGGCGAATGAGGCATGGCCAGGGTCCCGTGCAGTTAACGGGTGAAGCCATTTCCCACCTCTTGCGCCGAGACCCAGCGGCGTTTTTCGCCCCCTTCCCGCTTGTGTGCGAAGGCGAGACCGAAGTCGGATTCAACTCCGTTTTTCTGGCTGACCGTCTGGCCGCCCCTTTGGACAACCTTGGTATCCACTTGATTGATGCCACTGGACAACGACCGGCACTCGACATCTTGGACGCGTTCAGTGCCGCTAGCATTTGTTGCGGTGGGTTCCTAGATAATGAAGCCGAATTCTCAGGGAGACGCACCCGTATCGCTGGCGCAACGGTCACGTTTGTGTGGGCTAATGTGCGCAACATCGAAGAAGCGGTCGCATCTGGATTGCCGGCCGGCAATCTTCCTTTCGTCGCTGAGTGGGCGGCAGAGGCCGCCGGAAGTGAATCGCGATACTTTGCCGTTCAGGTACGTGACAGGATACCAGGCGCCACTGCAAATGATGTCAAGACTCTGGTTGCCGTTCATGGGGAAGCTACTGTTCGCACTGCCCTTGCCGAAGCGATGTGTCGGAATCGTTGGTTCAAGCGCAGGCGTGCCGGCCAGGTCTTAGCTCATCAATTGTTGCGACTCGGCATGCCGCCCGATATGGAGGCGCAGCTCGCGCCGTTTGTTCAGCGCCTCCGGGAGGCCCTTCGATGACGATTGAACGTGTCCGCGCCGCCCTACGATCGGACGAACGAACGGTCATTGTTGATGCACCCGCCGGTTGCGGGAAGACCTTCGAGGCTGCACATCTGGCCACCGACTTGGCTGCTGCCCTGCCACCGGGTCGTGAGGTTCTGCTATTGGCACATACGAATGCCGCCGTGCAGGAGTTTGCCCGTCGTACCCAGAGAACGAGACGGGCAGTTCGCGTCTCGACCATCGACTCCTTCTGCCTTCAAATGCTCGAGCCTTACGCCAGTGCCCTGCATCTGCCTGTTCCATTGCGCCGTCATGTTGGCCTAGGTGCAAATCGTCTGCGTTTTGATGAGTTAGCACCCAAGGCGCTGGAACTGCTCACGCGCTGCGGGGCACTGGCCAGGATTCTCGGCCTTCACTATTCAGTGATCATTCTCGATGAGCACCAAGATGCCAGACCAGACCAACATGCCGTCATTCGCCGAATTGCGGATGCCGGTGCTTCGCGCGTGCGGATATTTGGGGACCCAATGCAGGCGATCTTTGACCGCGGGCCAGGCGGAAGTATCGACTGGCAAATGCTGGTACGTGAGAACGGCGGAGCCTTTGAACTTGATACCCCGCATCGTTGGCGTGAAGTGCCTCGACTGGGCGAATGGATCATGGCAGCACGACACGCCTTGAGGACCGACCACGCACTCCCAATCGACAATCGACCCGAATCGGTGCGCATCACAAGGATCGCCGGAATGCCTGATCCGAAGTTCGGGCGTGGATTGCCCCAGTTCCTCAGCCGTCCACTCCATGGATTTCTGAACCGCTGCAACACCACTACAGCAGTGCTCACCCACGCCAACCGCATGGCTTGTGACATCCACGTCTGCGTCAACGGTAGAGTCGTCGTGAATGAAGGCGCCGATTTCGAGGCCGCTTACGCCGCACTGGATTCAGCAAAAGCAGCCATAGGCGAACCAAGGGGGCTCGCCCTGGTGCTCCTGAACATGCTGCACGATGTGAGCACCGGGTTGAACAAGAGCCGGCACGACGCCCTCACCAAATTGCTTGGTGCGGATACGATTGCGCCAACTAAGAGCCGGGAACTTTTCCCGATCATGTCGGCCTTACACCACTTGTATCATCAACCGACAATCGCTGGCTTTTGTGAGGCCGTAACAAGTGTGCACAGAAATCCTCCAAACTGGCTCTCAGTCCGCCTGCCGGAAACACTGCGCATGCTAGGCCGCATCAGGCCGCCCGACGACAGTCCCCTAGAAGCGTTGGACAATTTGGTCGCGCTTAGAAAACTACACCCACCCCGTCCCCGGGTGACGGTCAGCACAGTGCACAAGGCAAAGGGCCTGGAATTTGATCATGTTGGCTTGTGCCCTTTCAGCACAACCCTGTTTCCGGATACCGAATACGGTCGTAGACTCACATACGTGGCCATTAGCCGTGCATGCCGCACGATTGAGTTGCTGGTCCCAGCGCAGGGAATGAGCCCATTGTTAGGGGCGCGAATGGTAGAAGGGCCTGGTACGACCGGCAGAGCCACGGCAACTACGGCGCATTGAACCTCGATACCTCTCGTGTTTGCCCGCGGTGCATTAAATCTGTTCCTGTCGAACTCTTGCAACCTTTTGTAGTGCTTCCCGAACGTCATTCTTGTCTACGATCGCGTATCGCTTGAAGATGCTGGACGTTTTCCATCCGGCGATCCGCATGATGACTTCTTCCGGGACGCCGGCAGCACGCAGATTGCGGGCAGCAGTTCGGCGCAGATCATGGAACAGAAGGTCGGGCAGACCTGCGGCAGCGCACAGGCGCTTCCACTTCTTCCGGAAATCACGTACGGGCTTGTTGCCACGCGTAAAAACATGATCGTCATGACTCTTGCCGTCTAGGCATTGGCCGAGTAGCTGCATCAGGAGCTCCGATTCGATCGTGACCTCACGTCCTTCCCGGTTCTTGGTCGTACCCGGTTCAAGCCGGATAGTGCGGGCTACCAGATCGACCTGCCGAAAACGGAGATTCAGTAGTTCGCTCACTCGCCAACCGTAGTTATAGGCAGTCTCCAGCATCGCCTGGAGCCACAGTTCATGGCAACGGGCAACGAGGTTTGTGTACTGCTCGGTGGTAAGAAAACCTTGGCGTGCATTGCTTTCCTGGAGGTGTGGAATATTCGGAATTCGTAGCACACGCGGTGGAGTTGCGAGATAGCCCAGGCGGTACATGCGCTTGAGACACGCCATCTCGCGATTGATGGTGGCATTGGTTGCTCCTTCCTGTTGTCGTTGGTCGATGTATCGCGCCAGCAGCGTTGAGCTCAGGTGTATGGCTCTCATTGTGCCAAAGAAGGGTTGCAAGTGAAGACGCCATCTGGCCTCCACATCGGCCAGGGACTTGTGGCCGTTAATCCGGTAATCTCGGAGGAAATCCTCGGCAAGGTCCTCGATCCGAACCTTTTCTATCTGGGGCCTAAAGGATTCACCTCGTTCGATCTGGGCCATTCGCTGGCGCAGGAACTTGGCAGCTTTGGCCGAATCGGAACTCCCGCTGGACTCGCGGAACGCTTTACCGGCGAAGTAGTACTTCACCCAGAGGAACTGGCTGCGAGGGTTGCGGTAGATAGAACCTTCCCCACGCAGACGTCGTGGTCGCAATTGTTGTTCCATATAGCTGCTCCTTTTGTGGCGTTGTTGAAGTTGGCAGAGGGGTGTCAGTAGAGGTTTGTGCAGTGGAACATCAAACCCTGTAATTTTGGGCATACCTCGGGCATACAGGCCCTCAGACCCGCATAAACACTGGTTGAAATGTGGCGCAGCGGATTACTTATCCGGGGCGTTTTTCGGCATCTTCTGTGTGGGATTTGAGCGCAACGGGCGGGAAATCAGATCAAATCAGGAGGGTGAAGCAGGATGGAGTCGATAGGAGGAGATGACAGGACACCTCAATGTTTGTGGAAGACCACATCTACACCAAGGCGAGAGAGCTCATAGCACAGGCCACAGGTCTCACAATTTCCTGGACACTGGATGGCGTCTTTGGGTACGCGGGTTTCGGTTCCATCTTGCATCCAGGCCACTCGGTGATTATGGGGATTCTGGAAGTTCATCCCTGGCCAGGCTGAAAAGACAATGACCAGATTGCCAGGTATAGACTCCAGGTCTTCATAGTGGTTGACAATATCGAAGGCCTTTGTAAACGCCAGGAAATGGGTATTTGGGTTCTGATCCGCGATCCGGCACATCCCCCGGAGATAATCCTCGCTAAGAATATCGCCCGCTACGTGATACCGGAATAGACGTGGTTTGGCCTTGGCGACACGAGCTGCGATCTGGCCGAAATAGGAATCAGGATGCCGCTTGGCAATGCGCGCATTCCGGTTCCATGCCTTGCGGGTACCCGGATAAAGTCGGTAGGCTTTCAAGGCATAACATCCCTCTGTTGCGCAAGGGACGTCCTTGGGACAACATTTTCGTGGTGAGGTGGAGACGTTCATCACACCCCCAAGCTTGCGATTTCCTTCACTGATGCTTACCTGCTGATTGCGTTTCATGTTGTTTTCTCCGTTTTGGGCGCGGCTGGGCTAACGCAGGCGGACTGCGGCCCTGGTCGCGGTTGGTGAGTTGTGGTTTGAAGGCGGGAACACGCGGGAGTGGTCTTTCCCGTGTGTGGAATTCAGGGCAAAGAAAAGCCCGGAACCGTTGCCGATTCCGGGCAGATGGGGTTATTGAGCTGTAGTTAGGTTGGACAGTGCGGCGGTTACGTTGATACAGGACAAGTTTTCGCTGGAGCAGGTACTGAATTGACTGGAGTGGTGCGCGTGGACGCCCGGGCCAGGAATTTCTAGTTGCTTGATGACGGTGAGGCAGCGTCCTCGTCGTCTTCGACCTGTTCTACCTTTG
>Ga0326728_10025961_pt1 | contig 10430 bp, 9 predicted proteins | sample MB3enrmetagenome_FD_207602 | JGI IMG/M metagenome (GOLD analysis project Ga0326728, IMG submission 207602) | Lab enriched peat soil microbial communities from McLean, Ithaca, NY, United States - MB31MN | ecosystem: Environmental > Terrestrial > Soil > Wetlands > Peat | place: USA: New York... | reverse complement strand
GCGCGCACACTCTGCCGGATCGCCTCCACGTCGAGCCCGCCGAACGCGGCAGGATACAAATCCAATTTGCGCAGCGAAGCCCGCAGCAGCGACGCGGCGCCGGCGCGGTTCTTCCGCTCGAAATGGTGAAACGCCGCCGCAATCTGGATGAGCGCCTGCAGAAACGTCTTCTCCGGCTCCGCCGCGCGCAGCCATTCGCACTCCCAGTGCTCGTGCGCTGCAAAGAACTCGCGGCTTCGATAACACCGGAGCCCCTCGGCCAGCGCTCCATGGTCCCAATCCAGCGGCATCGTGCTTTTATTATCGGGCCGACGCTCCGAATGACGCACGCGCGGTCCGGTTTGAAGGTCTCAGTAAGCGCATCGGCAAATGCGCAACGGCTTACCATCCAAACTGGAGGAGATGTTGCGTTTCAACGCGCGGTTCTGACCGAAATCCCCGTACATCGGCATGTTCCGATTGTTCCACTGCAGACTAATCAATATCATCATCCCCGCCAAACTCCCACGTCGTCTTGATCACAATGCCGACAGGGCTGCTATGGCTGCTCGTTCCTGGCGGCAGGCCCGCTCCAATCTCCACTCTATGTGGTAGATGTTTATAAACTCCCGGAGTCACATAGAAACTGTTGAGGCCCGCATTTCGGCGGCCACTAAATTCCAGAGTCGGTCTGAGGTTGTGTGCGAACGGTCGAACAGCCGCAAGATTGTATGCGAGGGATTTGTCATCCTTGCTTAATTCGGGAATGCAGCTCGCATGGATTTGCAAAGTGCCAAACTGTTTTGCGGCCAGCAACTCCGGTTCAAAACTGGTAGTGCTGCGTGAAGTCAACGGCAGATTCACTCCCATTGCGGCGCTCAGCGCGAATGGACGGTTGCCGCGGATGAATTGATACAAGAGGCTGGTGCTCATGGTGCTCCAGCCAGCCGGCAGTTCGCTCGTCGCCGTAGATTGGATGCCATATGGAAGTTCCACGGCGAGTTGCAGGCGCCGAGTGATTCCGTACTCGAAGTCTAAGCCTGCGGATTTTCCGTCGGCCGCGCTTCTGCGGTCGCGAAATCCCATTCCCTGCGCCGTCAATTGCACCTCTCCGCGTTCCTGGCTGCGGACGGCTTCAGATAGGAAGAACTCTTGGATGTACTCCGGAAGAACATTCTGCGATGTTTGCGCGGCCTTGGCACTTGGAGTTTGGCCCACTAACGTCGGCTTCACCCCGGCCAACAAGCAAACGCCGATGAAGAATGCCAGCGGTAATTCGGCAAAAGGTCGCTGCATCAGGAGATTATCCATTCCGGAATTCTATGTGAGTATTCTTCAGGCTGCTATGCACCGCAATCTACCTAAAATCTGCGCTGTGCCCGATAGATTCTCTGCGCGGGGATGGTGACGGTCAGGTGACGGCAAAGTTCGAATTCGCTGGCGATTCACCGGGCCGGGGCACGGTAGGTCGCTCCGGTGCGGGTTCAACGACGCTTTGGAATTGTGATTAGCAGACCTACGGTCACACTCATCGATTGCTCATGCCCACTGCCGAAGTTGTATCCATAGGTAGGCTCCAGATACCAGCCAAACCTCCGCTTCTGCCAAGGCCAAAACATGAAATCAAGAGCGGCTTCACCCGCAATGGAATTGACGCTCTTGCCGCCCGCGATCATATGAGCCCATTCGGGGCCCGCACCGAACATAAACTCCGTTCTCTTTGATAGATCATAGGGCTTTTTGAAAATAAGGTCGGTGTCCCACTCTGTTTGACCGCGGCCAAAGAAGGGGGTCACCCCCGCTTCGATTTCGAGCCGGTCTTTAATAGGGGTCACTTCGACGGAGACACCCGGGCCATAACTGGGAGTGCCGCGGGTAAGCGCCCATTCCCCAGCAGCGCCGATTTCGACAATCGCGGCTGGCTCCTGCTCCTTTTCTTCGACCTGACCAAAGGCTTTGCCCGTAAGCAGCAGAGTGGCCAGCACCGCGACCGCTGCAACTCTCATCTAGGTGCTCCCTCAAGTTTTATTTTTACAGCAAGGCCATGTTGGGCACATAAAGGATCGTCTCCTGTCCAGGGACGGTGGCCTCAACTGGAATCGATCTCTTTCGATTGATAAGACCGTGATCGGTCAAGCGGGCCTCCATTGCAAGGTTGACTTTGGTTGTCCGATGGAACCAGCAGAAATTGCAAACGGCGAAGCACATTGAGATTCCGGCTCTGCTCCGAGCGAATGACCGCCGGACCGGACGTAATCCTCAATTGAGGGTTTCAGTGCGCTCATTTATCCGGTCGGTGTGCGCAGTGAATCGCGCGCGGCGCGGAGAGGGCAAGCCGTTTTACGGGCCCGCAACCCATTTTTTCGACCGCTTTCCAAAAACTTCGGGCTATCCATGCGCCAGCATGGATAGCCCGGATTGATTGCGCTGGAATTATTACTGCCTAGCCGGCACGCTGCCTGTGATCTCGGCCGCGGGAGGCACAGGGGTCAGCACCTCGCCCTCGGAGGCCGCCGCAGTCGGCAGCGGTCCTTCGAGCGCCAGCGCCAGCACCTCGTCCATCGAATCGACAAAGTGCAGCTTCATGCTGTTCCTGATGTTGTCGGGCAGCTCCGACACATCCTTTTCGTTGCCCTTGGGCAGAATTGCCTCAAAGATACCGGCGCGCAGAGCGGCCAGCAATTTTTCTTTGAGTCCACCGATGGGCAGCACCTTGCCCCGCAGAGTAATTTCGCCGGTCATGGCGATGTCGCGCCGCACCGGAATCTTGGCCAGCGCGCTGGCCAGCGCCGTGGCCATGGTGATGCCGGCCGAGGGGCCGTCCTTGGGGATCGCGCCCTCGGGCACATGCAGATGCAGATCGACGTTGCGGTAGAACTCGCGGCTGAGGCCCAGTGCCTGCGCGCGCCCGCGAATGTAGCTGAGCGCGGCCTGCGCCGACTCCTGCATCACGTCGCCGAGCTGGCCGGTGATGGTGAGCTTGCCCTTACCGTCGAGCACCTGCACCTCGGTCGACAGTATGCTGCCGCCCACCTCGGTCCAGGCCAGGCCGGTAACGAGGCCCACTTCGCTCTTCTCGTGCACCTCGCTGTCGCGGAACCTGGGCACGCCCAGGTACTCGCTTATGTTGGCCGCGGAGATCTCTTCCTTGTGCTTGGCGCCGCCCTTGACCACCTTGCGCGCCACCTTGCGGCACACGTTGCCGATTTCGCGTTCCAGGTTGCGCACGCCGGCCTCGCGCGTGTAGTAGCGGATGATTTCGAGGACCGCATCGTCTTTGAAGACGATGTTCTTCTCGCTCAATCCGGTTTGCTCGCGCTGCTTCTTGATGAGGTACTGCTTGGCGATTTCCAGCTTCTCCTGCTCGGTGTAGCCCTGCAGGCGGAGGATCTCCATGCGGTCCTGCAGCGCCGGCGGAATGGTGTGCAAGACGTTGGCTGTGGCCACGAAGAGCACCTGAGAAAGATCGTAGTCCACGTCGAGGTAGTGATCCTGGAAGGTCACGTTCTGCTCGGGATCGAGCACCTCAAGCAGCGCCGACGCAGGATCGCCGCGGAAGTCGGACGAGATTTTGTCGACCTCGTCGAGCAAGAAGACCGGGTTCTTGGTTCCCGCGCGCTTCATGTGCTGGATGATCTGGCCGGGCATGGCGCCGATGTAGGTGCGCCGGTGGCCGCGAATCTCAGCTTCATCGCGCACGCCGCCCAGCGAGAGGCGCACAAATTTGCGGCCGGTGGATTTTGCAATCGACATGCCTAGCGAGGTCTTGCCCACTCCCGGCGGGCCCACAAAGCACAGGATTGATCCCTTGGGATTCTTGACGAGTTGCCGCACGGCAAGAAACTCGAGAATGCGCTCCTTGATCTTCTCCAGGCCGTAGTGGTCGGTGTTCAGCACCTTCTCGGCATAGTCGATGGAGCGTGTCTCTTTGGATCTTTTCTTCCATGGCACGGCCAGCAGCCAGTCGATGTAGTTGCGGCTCACCGTCGACTCCGCGCTCATGGGCGGCATGGCCTCAAGCTTCTTCAGCTCCTGGATTGCCTTGTCGAGTACTTCCTTTGACATGCCGGCCGATTCAATTTTTTTGCGCAGCTCGTCGAACTCGCTCTTCTCGCCGCGGCCCAGCTCCTTCTGGATGGCCTTGATCTTCTCGTTGAGGTAATACTCTTTCTGCGCCCGCTCCATTTGCCGCTTGACGCGCGACTGGATGTTGCGGTCGAGATCGAGTTTCTCGATCTCAATATCTAAAACGTCGGCGATGCGCGCCAGCCGCGCCGCGGGATCGAAGATGGCCAGCAGCTCCTGCTTCTCTTCAATGCCGAGCTGCAGGTTGGCCGCGATGGTGTCGGAGAGCTTGGCCGGCTCATCCATGCGCACGGTGGCGATAATGGTCTCGTAGTTGAGCGACTGCTGCAGCTTGACGTATTGCTCAAAGAGGCCGGTGACGCGCTGCATCAGCTGTTCAAGGGCCGGCGTCATTTCAAAATTGGCTTTGCCGGTGCGCACCGTGGCCACAAAGAACCCGTCGCGATCGTTCACTTCAACCGACTTGGCGCGCTCCACGCCTTCCACCAGCACCTTGATGTTGCCGTCGGGCATCTTGACGCTCTGCACGATGTTGCAGATGGAGCCCACCTGGAAGATGTCCTTTGCTTTGGGCTCGTCGATGGATGCGTCGTGCTGAGTGGCGAGAAAAATCTTGCGGTCGCCGGTGAGCGCCTCCTCCAGCGCGCGCACGCTCGACTCGCGGCCCACCACAAACGGAGTCATCATGTAGGGGAAGATGACCATATCGCGTATGGGCATCATGGGCAGCTTGCGCAGATCGGGTTTTTCTCGGGGAGTCGTCATCGGGGCACCTTATTCTTAGACGCCCGAAAGTCCGTTGGCGACGCACAGCCTCACGGGGGTCATAGTCGGATTGTACAGCTTAATCGCCTGAGCGCTCATTCCCAAACCGTGTCAATTCTGCGATGTCCACATTGGATACGTAGCACAAATCCTCATCGAAGCCGCGTGGACGATAATGTCTTAAAAGCGATAGAGGAGAACAACATGGCAGAACGCGCGATGCCGCAAAAAGGACCGTATCCCGTTGATGTCGAAGCCGGTAAGAGCTACTTGTGGTGCGCCTGCGGTCACAGCGCAAACCAGCCCTTCTGTGACGGCAGCCACCACGGAACGGGATTTACGCCCGTTAAATTCGTGGCCAAAGATTCAGAAGCCGCGTGGCTGTGCGGATGCAAGCGAACGCGCAACAAGCCGTTCTGCGATGGCACGCACGAGAAGCTGTAGCGCGAGAGTTGAGGGATTCAGCTCAGATAAAGTTATCCCGCCCGCACCAGCTGGCACAGCTACAGCTCTCGGTGCTCCCGCGTTCAGTTTTCCGTCGGGATTTTTGCCGCGCTGTCGACGACGAGGACCGCCAGGTTTTCTTTTCGGCTTTCGATGCTCAGTCCCAGTTGATCTCTCAAGGCCCGCTGCCACGCGGTGAACATATCCGTGCCCAGCTCGGGGCGCATTTCCACGCTGAACTCAAAGACGCCCGCGAGCCCCGTTTTGTCGACCACAGGAATCTGGGGTCCGCCGGCTCTGGAGGGTTCGCTTGGATTATCCGGGGCCGGAATGGACAACTGGACCGCCAGCAAATCCGCGAACTGGCGCATGTTGCCTTGGAAATGAAATCCGCCCTGGGCCGCCGGCGTTTCACCGTCCTTCAACGGGTGGATTCTGGGGCCCGATGGGCCGATCACCAGCTCATACACCCGCATCTCTCGCGTCTCGCTGTGCTCCACCAGAGTGAACCGGACCGCAAGCAGACTTCGCAGCATCGGGGCCATTTGCTCCCTGGTGCTTGCCCCGGCTGTTCTGGCGTCGATGTCGTATTCGTTTTGGTCGAGCCAGTTCGGCCCTGATACCTGATTCAACTGCACGACATAAGCCTCGGCCACAAGACGCTTCAGCGTGACGTTCCTGGCTGTGAGCCCGTTCTGCGAGTACGTCAGTTGATTGTTGTAGTCGGGTCCGGCGGTGTGCTGGCTCCGCCTGACTGAGGCAACTTCAAACGACGGCGCCGACGGCGCCGACGGTGCGACTTGACCAACGATCACTACAGCCGGGAGAACGAGAGACATCAGTAGGCAAAGCGCACGCATGTCAGTAAGCATATGCGGCGGCGCTGGAGCCGGCAAACTGCAAAGAGCAGGCAGCAAAAAGCCCCTCCCGATTGGGAAGGGGCTCTCTGTGCAAATGAGCTACAGTCGCGCTATCCGGCTTTCTCAAGCAGGCACAGGCTCAGATCGCGCCGCTCGACCATGTCTTTGGTGATCTCGATGTCGCGCACACGCTTGTTACTGGGCAGGTGATACATCAGGTCGAGCATCAACTCCTCGAGGATCATGCGCAATCCGCGCGCGCCCACCTTGCGGGCCAGCGCTTCGCGGGCGATGGCGCAGATCGCATCCTGCGTAAAGTGCAGGCGTACGTTCTCATATTCAAAGAGCCGCTGGTATTGCTTGAGGATGGCATTACGCGGCTTGGAGAGAATTTCGATCAGCGCCGCCTCGTCGAGTTCGTCGAGAATGCCCATCACCGGCAGGCGGCCCACGAATTCGGGGATGAGCCCGTACTTGATCAGGTCCTGCGGCTCGGTCCGGCGCAGCAGCTCGGTATCGCGATGGCTGCGGGTGGTAGCCGCATCGGCATCGGCGTCGGCGGAGCGGAAGCCCAGCGCCTTCTTGCCCACGCGCCGGCCAACCACGCGCTCCAAGCCCACGAAGGCCCCGCCGCAGATGAACAGGATATTGGTGGTGTCGACCGCGGTGAACTCCTGGTGCGGATGCTTGCGCCCGCCCTGCGGCGGAACATTGGCGACCGTGCCTTCAAGGATCTTCAACAGCGCCTGCTGCACGCCCTCTCCCGAAACGTCGCGGGTGATGGAGGGATTCTCGTCCTTGCGGCCGATCTTGTCGATCTCGTCGATGTAGATGATGCCCTGCTGCGCGCGCGTCACGTCGCCGTCGGCCGCCTGCAGCAGCTTGAGGATGATGTTCTCAACGTCCTCGCCCACGTAACCGGCTTCGGTGAGTGTGGTAGCGTCGACGATGGCAAACGGCACGTCGAGCATCTTGGCCAGTGTATGCGCCAGCAGGGTTTTGCCCGAGCCGGTAGGGCCGATGAGCAGGATGTTCGACTTGGTCAGCTCAACATCGTTGTTGCGCAGCCGGTTCATCTGCACCCGTTTGTAGTGGTTGTAGACGGCCACGGCCAGCTTCTTCTTGGTCTGGTCCTGCCCGATCACAAAGTCGTCGAGAAAACCCTTCACTTCCTGCGGCTTGGGCAGGTGGCCCGCAACCGTGGCCGGCGCCGCCTCGCCGCGATCGTCCTCGAGAATCGAGTTGCAGACGGCCACGCACTCATCGCAGATGTATGCCCGGGGATAGTCGCTGGGCGACGAGATCAGCTTGGCAACGGCGTCCTGCGACTTGTGACAGAACGAGCACCGCAGCGCTTCTTCAGGTCCCGTACGCGTTTTCATCATTCCTTCTACCCCTCAACAATCTTGCTCGAAATGCGCCTTGCGGCGTTTGCCGGCCTACGTCCTTGGCCGGTCGATGATTTCGTCCACGATCCCGTACTCTTTGGCTTGCTCTGAGTTCATGATGAAGTCGCGCTCAACGTCGCGCTCAATCCGTTCCAGCGGCTGGCCGGTATGTTTCGCCATCAAGTTATTCGTAATCTCGCGGATGCGCAAAATCTCGCGCGCGTGAATGTCGATGTCGGTCGCCTGACCGCTCAACCCGCCCATGGAGGGTTGGTGAATCAGGATCCGCGAATTGGGCAACGCAAACCGCTTGCCCTTGGTGCCGGCCAGCAAAAGAAACGCGCCCATGCTTGCAGCCTGGCCAATGCAATACGTCACAACATTATTCTTGATGAACTGCATTGTATCGTAGATGGCCAGACCCGCCGTGATGGAGCCGCCCGGCGAATTGATGTAGAGCGAAATGTCCTTTTCCGGGTCTTCCCCTTGCAGGAACAGCATTTGCGCCACCACCAGGTTGGCAATCTGATCGTCGATGGGGGTACCCAGAAAGATAATGTTGTCGCGCAGCAGACGGCTGAAGATGTCGTAGGCGCGCTCGCCCCGGCTCGTCTGCTCAACCACCATGGGAACCAATGCCATATTTACCTTTTTTCGCTTTCAGATTGGGCCCGCCCCGAGTCCCATTTTTGACCCGTTCACTGGCCCGGTTCGCTTCCCTTGCGCGGCCTTACCCTGAACCTACCACGCCCTGTTCCTGGTCCCCAATTTCGCCCTACGCTGGCAGGCGGTCATACAGCAGCGTCGCGGTTTTCTCCTTCAGCAATTGTTCACGGATTCTAGCCAGCCCGCCGTCCTGCGTCAAACGAGCCTTCAGCGTCTCAACCGGCTCACGCGACTGATAGGAAGCAAGTTGCAATTCGTGGTCCACTTCCTCGTCGGTTACCGTTACTTTTTCGGCATCGGCGATCTTTCCCAGCAGAATCGACGTTTTGGTCTCGGCCAGGGCGCTCTCGCGCTGCGCCGCCCGCAGCCGGTTGAAGTCCAGTTTGCGCATCTGATCCGTCGACATGCCCTGGCTGGCGAGCGCCCGCAATCCCCGCTCCAGTCTCGTATCTATCTGTTCCTGCACCAGCGACTCCGGCACCGGGAACTGGAACCGCTCGCTGAGCGCGGCAAACAGCCGGTCCTTGGTCTCGTTTTCCACACTCCGCCGCTTGCGGTTCGCCAGGTGCTCGCGCACCCGTACTTCCAGGTCGGCGTAGCTCTCGTAGGAGCCGAGTTCCCTGGCGAAATCGTCGTTCAGCTCAGGTAAAATCCTGTTCTTTATCGCCTTAACCTGTACATCGTAGGCTACAGTCTTGCCCGCCAGACGGGCCTCGGAGTAATCAGCCGGATACACCACCTCGGCTTTCAGCTCCTGGCCGGGTTTGGCCCCGCGCAGCGCGTCGCTGAACGCCGCGACCGTATCCTTGCCGCCAATCTCAACCAGGGAATTCTCGCCCTGCAACGGGGCAGCCCCCGGTTCGCCCTCGGCGACACCCTCAACCTGGCCCTTGTAGCTGATCTCGGCCCAGTCGCCATCCTTCAGAGGCCGGTCTTCCTCCACGGGCTCAATGGTCGCTCGCGAGTCGCGCAGCATCTCAAGCTCGTGCTTGAACTCGTCCTCGGTCACCTCAACCGGAGGCTTCTCAACCTTTACTTCCTGGTAACCCTCGATCGAGAACTCCGGCAGCACCTCAAAAGTCGCCCTGGCGTGCAGGGGCGAGTCATCTTCCATGGTCAGCTCGGTTACCTGCGGCTGGCCCACCGGGCGTACGCTCATTTCGGCAATGCCGCGGTTGAACCGCTCCGGCAGCAGGCTGTCGATCACTTCCTTGCGAATGTCGGCGGCAAACCTGCGCCGAATCACGCTCTCCGGCACTTTCCCCGGGCGAAAACCGGGAATGCGCGCATGACGGCGGTAATTCGCTGTCACGCGTGAAAAGGCCTTGGAGACCTCGTCGGCCGGCACCTCGATCACCAGTTCGCGGGTGCAATCGGGGTTCAGGACAGGCCCGTGCTCGTGGTCGTGATCGTGGCCCTCGTGGCTGTGGTCGTGGGCCGTCTCGGGCGTTTCTGTCGGGGGGGTGTTCTCGAGGGTGCCGGTGTTGCTCAACGTATTAGCCTTCCAGGCGCGGACAGCGCCATTGATTGCCACTTGCAGCGGGATTTGATCCGGGCTGGCCGCATTTCGCGGCCACTCGCGATATCAGGTTCCCTGTCAACCGCCGCGCGCCGCCGTTCGAGCCGGATCAGGCACATTGTGGCCGGGGAAACTCCTCATTTCATGGTAAGTGGGATTGCGGACAGGGTCAAACCGCGGCGGTGCCCAAAGCGGCCGGCTGGGACCGCGAAAGGCACCTTTTACGGCGGATTAGGAGAATCCGGATTCGAAAACAGGAATCAGGGGTTTACCGCTCGGTTAACTGGGGTTTGCGCACGTAAGGCAAAAAGCGGGGATGGGACGCGCCGACGGCGGCATAGTGCAGGCGCGCCTCGCGCAGGCTCAGTTGCCCGTTGACGGTAAGCCGAACCTCTTCAGCATCTTCATCGTCCTGCCCGTCGTCTTCCCACCAGCAGACCGGGCAAAGGCCAAGCGCGCCGGGGGCTTCGAGCGTCTTGTATCCGCAGCATGGGCAGCGAAAACGGTTCTCAGCGGTCACCACATTGGATTGACGGTACCGCGAGACGAGCAGATTACTTCGCCGGCGCTCGAGAAAAGCAAACATCTGGGTGTTTATCGGCGCGGTAACGCAAGTTGATCATGGGCGCCTGTTCCGGCGCCGGGGCGCAACTCTGCCCCGTACAATCAGGAACGAAAAGAAATCAGAGGAATTTCGATGGACTTCACACGCGCGCGTTTCTC
>Ga0326728_10025960_pt1 | contig 10430 bp, 5 predicted proteins | sample MB3enrmetagenome_FD_207602 | JGI IMG/M metagenome (GOLD analysis project Ga0326728, IMG submission 207602) | Lab enriched peat soil microbial communities from McLean, Ithaca, NY, United States - MB31MN | ecosystem: Environmental > Terrestrial > Soil > Wetlands > Peat | place: USA: New York... | reverse complement strand
GGCGTGTTGACACAGCTCTACGGTACATCAGTATGGGAACCAAAAACGTAGCCTTCAAATCCAAGCGTTCTGTTGCAGAATGCCTGGCAACCGAACTTATAAGTGCTGCAAATCGCGATACGAAATCCTTCTCGATCAACAGGAAGGATGCAAAGGAAAGAGTTGCAAAGGCAGCACGCTAATTAATTATTCGATTTACCCATACTTAAAAAAAATACTAGATCACAAAATTATGTTTGTTTAAAAGGTATCATCATGGGAAGAAGAAAAAAAATGGTCGAGCGCGTAACAACGCTTATGAATGAACCGGGAAAAATCAGAAACATCGGGATAGTTGCGCATATTGACCACGGAAAAACGACATTATCGGATAACTTGCTAGCAGGCGCTGGCATGATTTCCAAAGAGCTTGCTGGAAGGCAGTTATTCATGGATTCCGATGAAGAGGAGCAATCAAGGGGCATCACAATCGATGCTTCCAACGTTTCCATGGTTCACACTTTTGATAATGAAGACTACCTTATCAACTTGATCGATACTCCAGGACATGTAGACTTCGGTGGAGACGTCACACGTGCCATGAGAGCCGTTGACGGTGCAGTTGTGGTCGTAGATGCCGTAGAAGGTACTATGCCACAGACCGAAACAGTACTGAGGCAGGCTCTCAGGGAACACGTCAGACCTGTGCTCTTCATTAACAAAGTGGATCGACTGATCAATGAGCTGCAAGTTGATTCCCAGGAAATGCAGGTTCGTCTTGGAAAAGTCATTGATCACGTGAACAAGCTCATCAAAAACATGAACCCAGATAAATTCAAGTCAGGTTGGAAAGTCGATGCTTCAGAAGGGACTGTAGGTTTTGGATCAGCCCTTTACAACTGGGCTATCAGTGTGCCTATGATGAAGAAGACTGGGATTTCCTTTAAGGAAGTATATGAATGTTGTAAAGTAGGAGACATGAAATCTCTGGCAGAAAAGTGTCCTCTACACGAAACTGTCCTTGATATGGTTATTAGGTACCTACCCAACCCTCTTGATGCACAAAAATTAAGGGTGCCAGTTATCTGGCACGGAGATGCTAATACTGAGATAGGCAAATCCATGGCCAATGCAAATGCAGATGGAGATCTCGCCTTCATGGTTACAGATATTTCCGTTGACCCTCATGCAGGAGAAGTTGCAACCGGAAGACTGTTCAGCGGGTCTCTCACCCGTGGAATGGAAGTTTATACGTCCGGGACCGCAAAGAAGAGCAGAGTCCAGCAAGTGGGCATATTCATGGGCCCTGAAAGGCTCGAAGTGGAAAAAATCCCTGCAGGAAATATTGCAGCAGTCACGGGCTTAAAAGATGCAATTGTAGGTTCTACAGTAACAACACTTGACAACATGATACCCTTCGAAAGTATCAGGCATGTAAGCGAACCTGTGGTGACTGTGGCTGTGGAAGCCAAGCACACCAAAGATCTGCCAAAGCTTATCGAAGTCCTTAGGCAGGTCGCAAAAGAAGATCCGACTCTCCAGATTACCCTTGATGAAGAAACAGGGGAACACCTGATGGCAGGAATGGGAGAACTTCACCTAGAAGTCATCGCCCACAGGATTCAGAGAGATAAGAATGTGGAAATCACTACAAGCAAACCGATTGTAGTTTATAGGGAAACCATAAAGAGGCAAATTGAAGCCGTAGAAGGAAAATCTCCTAACAGGCATAATAGGTTCTATATATATGTGGAACCACTTGACACTGAGATTGTCAGCCTTATCAAGTCAGGGGATATCAGCATGAATCTGCCCGAACTTGAACGCAGACAGAAGCTCATGAAACTCGGAATGGACAAGGATGAAGCAAAGGGAATTGCTGGAATTTTCAATTCCAATATCTTCATAGATATGACCAAGGGTATCCAGTACCTTAACGAGACAATGGAACTGGTTCTAGACGGGTTCGAAGAAGTAATGCGAGCAGGCCCTCTCACGAGAGAACCTGTGGCAAACGTGAAATGCGTACTTGTAGATGCAAAACTTCACGAAGACGCGATCCACAGGGGTCCAGCTCAGGTTATTCCTGCTGCAAGGCAGGCAATCCAGGCTGGCATGCTTATGGCAGAGGACAGTTTGCTTGAACCTTATCAGAAAGTCTTTGTTCAGGTGCCCCAGCTCACAATGGGTGGTGCAACAAAGGAACTGCAAGGCCGCCGCGGAATTATCCTCAATATGACCACTGAAGGAGACCTAGCAATTATCGAGTCCAGGGTACCTGTCGCTGAGATGTTCGGATTTGCCGGGGAAATCAGGTCCGCAACCGAAGGCCGTGCTATGTGGAGCACTGAATTTGGTGGCTTCGATATATTGCCATCCAGTATCCAGACCGAAGTGGTAGGCCAGATCAGAGAGAGAAAAGGCCTCAAGAAGGAATTGCCCAAAGTCTCTGACTTCCTTTCAATTTAAGTAAGAGAAATTTTCCATTTCTTCTTAATATTTTTAAGGTAATATCTACTTTCCTTTGAATGGAATAAAATTTTGACTTATCTGAAAGGGGAAAGAATCTCTATCAATTAGAGGCTAAAGCCAATCGGAAAACTTTAAGACAATGTATGCCTATATTGGGGGAAAACATTCCAGGTTGTTGGATATTAATAAAATATTGACTCAATGAAAAAGAGAAATTAACAATATTGATTTCACAAAAAAATATATAAACTGATGTATCAATAGTGAGATTTGCCCTAATATTAATATAGTAAATATTTGATATACGGTTGAAACTCATTTAGAATTACAGGAGAATTATAATATGGCAGCAGAAAAACCGCACTTGAATTTAGCAGTGATTGGTCACATTGATCACGGTAAATCAACATTCGTAGGACGTTTAATGTACGATGCAGGGGCTGTAGCTCCACATATCATCGATAAGTTTAGGGAAGAAGCAAAGCAGAAAGGTAAGGAATCCTTCGCCTTTGCATGGGTTATGGACTCTCTTAAGGAAGAACGTGAAAGAGGCATTACAATTGACATCGCTCACAAGAGATTCGATACTGACAAGTTCTATTTCACAGTAGTAGATTGCCCGGGCCATCGCGACTTTGTCAAGAACATGATCACAGGTGCTTCCCAGGCTGACGCTGCTGTCCTCGTTGTCGCTGCTCCGGATGGTGTCATGGCGCAGACAAAGGAGCACATCTTCCTTTCCAGGACCCTCGGTATTAACCAGCTAATTGTCGCAATCAACAAGATGGATGCAGTAGACTACAATGAAGCCAAATACAAGGAAGTCGTGGAACAGGTATCCGGCATTCTTAAGATGGTCGGGTTCAAGCCAAGCGAAATTCCCTTCGTTCCGACATCTGCATTCTATGGTGATAATGTCGTCACGCTAAGCCCGAAGACCTCCTGGTATAAGGGTCCAACAATGATGGATACCCTCAACAACCTAAAAGAGCCCGATAAACCTTCCAATCTTCCGCTCAGGATCCCTGTTGAAGATGCATACACTATCTCAGGTATAGGAACTGTACCTGTAGGCAGAGTTGAGACCGGTGTCATGAAGAAAGGCGACAAGGTCATTTTTATGCCAGGAGGAACTTCCGGTGAAGTCAAATCCATTGAAATGCACCATGAAGAAATTCCACAGGCTCTCCCAGGCGACAATATCGGATGGAATATTCGAGGTATCGGTAAAAACGACGTTCGTAGAGGAGATGTATGTGGCCACGTTGACAACCCGCCAACGGTTGCTGACGAGTTTGTAGGACAGATCGTCATTCTTCAGCATCCGTCCGCAATCACTGCGGGATATACACCTGTGTTTCATGCCCACACCTCTCAGATCGCATGTCAGCTGATCGCTCTTAACAAAAAACTGGATCCTAAGAGTGGCCAGGTTAAGGAAGAAAACCCAGCCTTCATCAAGGCCGGAGATGCAGCAATCGTTACCATCAAGCCGACAAAGCCGATGGTTATTGAACCAGTAAAGGATATTCCACAACTCGGCAGGTTTGCTATCCGCGATATGGGTATGACAATTGCCGCAGGCATGTGTATGAGTGTTAAAAAGAGGTAACACTCTCCTGTTTTCATTTCTTAAGGAGAACAAAAGGTATGCAAAAAGCTAGAATAAGATTGTCAGGAATCAGTCCCAAGGACCTAGATGGAGTCTGCAATCAGGTAAAGTCTATTGCAGAGAGAACAGGAGTTAATATTTCTGGTCCTGTTCCACTTCCTACAAAAAAGCTTGTCGTACCCACAAGAAAAAGCCCTAGTGGAGATGGAACGGCAACCTGGGACCACTGGGAAATGCGTGTACACAAAAGGCTTATAGACATCGCAGCTGACGAAAGAGCACTGCGCCAGCTCATGAGAATTCAGGTACCTAAGGATATCAACATCGAAATCGTACTCGAGGGATAAACTTCAAAAAAGACGGGCTACAGAAATCCTCTGTAACTGGTCTTGTAAACTTCTTTTTTATTTCGGCATTTTGTAATATAATATGTTGTCACCTCAATATATATTTTGAGAAATTGATGACAGTCGTCAGTTTAGAAGCGCTCGCAAGCCAAAAATTTCTGGAAATACTTCCGAGTTCTTACCGCCTTTTCAAAGAATGGGGAAACGAACTATTTTTACTTGAGCAATTTCAATGCGTTCTTGCAAGTTGCTACAGAAGGTGCTCCTGAAGTAATGACTATAGCATCCATAAATTTTATTATTCCTTTCTTTGTGAGTCCATTCTTGAGTTTTAAAGACGGTTTATTTTCCCTACTTTGGTAGGGTCCTCACATTCTTATATAATATTTACATAACCATTCAGCCTGGACAAAACAGTATTAATCAACATCTTTACTAAGATTCAATGAGCAAATTTCTGTAGGCTTATTTTATTTAACCGTTGACATTGATTTTATATTTTATTATTTTATCAGTCAGTAATCAGGAATACATATTGCATCAAAATAGATGTCTGTCAACTGATTATGAGTAAGCTGAACAGTTAAATCAGTTAGTTAATGATGGTTCTCGGAGAAGTTTCTATCCTCACAACAAGCTGGGCCTATTCGACTAAAATAATCACCAAACTAAGCTATATCTATTGGATTGTATCACCCGAACTAAACTACTCTAATGTTTTTTTTCCATTCAGTAGTTCGTGATATTGCTTAGAGTAACCACTCCATCTGGAATTCGGAAAAGCTTTTCTAAGTGCAGTACTTCGTTAACTCGCAATCAATGATTTTAGAAGCAGATCTACTTCTTTTAACCATATTAAATGTTGATGGACAGCATATAGGTATCTTCTTTCAGTAGATATAATAAAAGAAACATGGCTCTGTAGAAATCCTCTCCAAACTGATCTTATCAGGTTCAATTTAAATCTAAAAATTCGATGTTATAAACATAATTTAAAATGTGTAGCATGTCTCAAACGAGAGGATTTCTAGAAAGCCAGAAATATATTCATGAATAATTTTGTTTGAATTCATCCCTAAAACTAACCACATATCACAAAATTGGTTTATGCACTTTTAATGAAGTTAAAAGTATAAATCCTATTGTTACAGCTCTTGTATAAAATATTCCAAATTTTCTTTGATAAAAGTTGCTTTGAAGCTATTTTTCAAGTTTTTAACATAGTTAATTCTAACGCAGAATGCTTAGGCAACAGCAAAAAAGAACAATAATAAGTTAAAAAATTAACCGAACAAAGAAATCAATTGGATATGCAAAGTCAATTATTGCTCTGGCAAGAAAAATTAACAAAAATATGGGATCTTATTACAATTGGTAAGATGTATGAAGATGAAAAATGGCAAAACAAGGAGGAATTCAAAAAAGGAAGATTGTTGAGATTGAAACCTTTGAGATTGATAAACGTATAAAATAATCAATTAATAATCGCAATTATGGGAGGAGATGAATGGAAAAGTAATGGATGAAGATAACCTCAGATACTTTCATGCCAAAATTACTCTGGAATTAATTGATGATATTTAATCTAGAAAGTAATTTAGCGCTCCGTGCTCAATTAATAGCTATTATACTCAAAAATATAGAGGATTTCAGGAAACCTCTGATTTTCACGAATCATTTATATACTGTTTATAAGCATATGACCAAATTTAGGAGTTTATCGAACTCCTCTATACTCAAAAAAATCACATAATAGTTTAGTCTGACTATGGATAATTTCTACTTAAGAACTTTGAGACATTGAATTCTCTAGAGGTGATCACAAAAAATTGAATTAATATATGTCAACGAAATTTTTTCTTATGAGAGCTCTTGAGGACAAATTTTAACCGAATAAGAATGGTCATTCGTAACTATAGCAAATCGTAGATACAAGTACAGTAAATAAAAGAGGATTCCAATTTACCTCTAATTTTTTCTTCACGGATAATCCTGCCTAAATCTTTCTCGCGGATTTCTGTATTTGACCCGATTTATTCTATTCTGCTTTATTATTCTTTGATTTTAAACATAGCTTCCGATATCCTTAAAATGCTCCTTCTGTTTTCAATATCATCAACTGATAGAGATTATAACAAAAAGCTGTACACAACATATTTAGATTCACTTTTTGAACATTAGTGACAAGAACTTTTTCCTGCTTTGAATATATTTTTAGGTACTGCATAAACTCGTTTCCCTTACATTTTTTTGAACTGATCCTATTGTTTCTTAATATTATCACTCATTCCAGATGGAATGTTTTTTTTACTGCTCTTTTCATTGTTGCACATAACCTTTGATTTTGTTCCAAAGTACCCTCTGTATCTGGAAATCACTTCATTTTTTCCTGATAAATCTATCTGAGAATTATTAAGTAATGTAATTGTTTTTTTGGATCTTCTGATCAGCTCATAATCCCTGTCTATTATGCTATGAAATTTATATCAAATGTGTAATATAAAATTCTTTTATATCCAGGTTCCGTCCCTGTCTCTCGTTGTTTTTGCGTCATTTTCTCGAAATTTATTCTCTTTTGCATGTTCCAGATCTGAATGGATAAAAGTAACTTCCTGAATCATTCCCTTTTTTATTTCGAAACTAAAGCAATCAAGTTGGCTTTAAGAATGCCCACATTTTTTTCTTTTTTGTAGTTATCAATATTTTTTTCCTTAATGATTAGATATAGTACTGTCTAGTATATACTCAGGAAAACCACGAAATTTCCTGAAAGAAATTCGATCAATATATTGTTTATCAAGCCCAAAGTCGGAAAGACATGCAATTGCTGCAAAACAAACATTTTTAGCATAATGATTACTTTAGCTTCAGGTCGGCCTCAATAAACTGTTTTATTAAAATATATGGACTCAAAAATGATACGAAAAATTTCCAATCAATTAAGGAATCAATTTCAGCAAATTTGTCTCCAACTGACTGAAGAAGTGTGTATTCTTACTTAAGACAAAAAGCAGTAAGAGTTTTCATGAATAAAAATTATTGTTAAAAAATTTAAACTATCAAATACTCAAATGCATATAATTACATTTTTAAAAATCGATTTTCAAAATGGTATTATTCACGCTTAAAATCACTCAATAATTCTGTAATCATGGAAACCGCGGGAAATGCGGGGAAAAGATCCCTAAATTTTCTTTTCTTCCTATTTTCTGTGCTTACCGTGGTTTACCTCTAAGTTAAGATTATTAAAGGATGATATGAATGCATTTTTCTCATTTTATAAAGTATTGATTTTTACTTTTGGGCTTCTAATCTAAAAGGAGGTAGCGTTCTCATCAAAAAACAAAGTAATTTCGGACGATATTCAATAGACTCACTTTGTTTTAGTTGGGAAGAGGTGCTAAGGTATTTTTTGATTTATGAATTTCGAATTTCTCTTTCGGTCTCTTAACTGTAGAGTATATTCTGTAGTATGTGTTGCTTGCTAGTGGGGTGTTAAAGAGATGAGAACGTAATTTATACTATTCTGTCATCATATATAATATTTTTAATACTTAATATTATTTTACCATTCTCTCGTTAATATACCTGGCTAACTTAATTTATGGGTATAATGTTATATCATTACATTAATTACATATTTAATATGCTAGAGGTATCAAGATACAGTAGTCCAATCAGGTAACTGTTTATATAATAGTCTTGTTTCATCCAAAAAAGATTCTCAGACTCACAAATATTAGTAGATAAAGATTTTGCAGGCTGAAAAGATTAAAATAAATGTCTTGCTAAAAACTCTTAGGAGACTTTAGGAAAAGTAAGGAAATGGTAATATTGCCCAGATCCACGAGAAACTATATGAACGTAGATCAGTCAGAAAGCAGACTTGAACTAAGAAGAGACAAAGGGATGGAATTCAGAATACGTGCCACAGTAGCTGAAAAGCACTAAAGGCAAATATCTAAAAAGTTCTTTTTGGGAATTTCATATTCCAAAAAGCTACATTTTGAAAAAATAGCCTTCGTAATCTTTATATCCTATTTCTTTTTTTAAGTAATCATGATATTACGTGTTCCTCATATTCTTCTTCCAAATAACAATTTGGAAAAATGGGCAGTAATTGCTTGTGATCAACATACTCAGGATATAGAATACTGGAAAAGGGTTGAGGAATTTGTCGGGAATAGTCCTTCTACTTTTAATCTTATTTGTCCGGAAATATATCTTCCTCTCGATGAAAAAAGATTGAATAACATTCATAAAGCTAGTCATGATTACAAAAAAATTCTTGTTGACCATGGATCCTGTTTTATCCTTGTAAAGCGTTCTGTTTCCAGCAAAGAAAGAATCGGCCTTGTGGTTGCAATTGATTTGGATGAATACGAATTTGATGGATCTGATTCTTTGATTCGACCAACTGAAGGGACAATTAAAGAAAGGCTTCCTGCAAGAGTCAGGATAAGAGAAAATACGGAATTAGAGCTTTCCCATATTTTAGTATTATATAATGATCCAGATTTTTCGGTTATTCCCAAAGATACAGATGATACGATTTATGAAGTTAATAAGATTTATGATTTTGATCTAATGGAAAAAGGTGGCCATATCATCGGCTATAAGATATGTGACGAAAAAATAATTAAAGAAATTTCCAATAAAGTTAACAACTTCGGAATGTTTCTTGTTGGTGATGGAAATCACAGCCTTGCTGCAGCAAAAAATTTTTGGGAAAAAATTAAAGGAACTGTATCTAATCTTCATCCTGCAAGATACGCATTAGTAGAACTTGTGAATATCCATGATCCAGGGCTTTCATTTGAGCCAATTCACAGAGTTGTAATAGGAGTTAAGCCTGATGAACTGCTCAAAAAGTTCAATGCAAAGATTATAGAATCTCCAACCTGTCACACATGTTATAATTCTTCAGTTGAGAGCCATTCAATTGGATTTGTTACACAAAACAAATGCGGAAGGATTCTTTTAAATGCCATCGGTTGTGATCTGGAGGTGGAAACTCTTGATTCGGTAATTGATAATTGCTCTATTGAATATGAGCATGATCCTGAAATTGTAGAAAAGATCGGGAAAAAACAAGGTAATATTGGTTTCTTCCTCCCACCCTTAAAAAAGAGCGAATTTTTTTCTCTTATAATAAAGAAGGGGATCCTTCCGAGAAAATCATTTTCTCTTGGAAAAGAAAATGAGAAAAGATATTATGTAGAGGCTAGAAAAATTGTTTTATAATTAATTTCACAACTTTTTTCAAAAATTAGTTCAATAATTTTATCCAATATTTTTATCTCCCTCTACTATGGTTTCTACAATTTCTCATCCTTAGTATAAACGAATCCCTGAAGTCTATTTTATAGAGTCAACTTACTAATTAATTACATTTTTTATTTCATTAGAATACCCCGTAGCATGCTGCTGGGATGGAAACTTCCTTGAGAACCGTTATTAACTAACGGATTTAGTTTTTAAGCTACTTTTGTTCTATAAAGCAAAACTATAGAGAATTTCAATTTACTTCTAATTTTTTCTTCACCGGAATCCGGTCCAAAATCTTTCTATCGAATTTATTTATTTGAACAGATTTTTCTTTTCTGGTTAATTATTCTTCGATTTTAAAGATAGCCTCCGCTATCCTTAATAATACCCCTTTTATTTAAATGTCATCAGCTGGTAGAGATTATAACAAAAAAACTGTACACAAAATCTTCAGATTCATTCTTTGAACAGCAGTGACAAGATTTTTTCCTGCTTTGAATATCTTTTTAGTAACTGCATAAACTCATTCTACTTGAGCTCTTTTTGAGCTGATGCTCTTCTGAATATATCACTCATTCCCAGTAGATATTCTTTAACTGCTCTTTTCATTGCTGCATCATAACCTTTTGATTGTCCTCTAAAGTATCCTCCATCCCTGTGAACTATTTAATTTTTTTCTGATAAATTTATTTGAGAATCATGAAGTGATGAAGTTGTTGTTTTGAATCCTCTAATTAGATTATAATCCCTGT
>Ga0326728_10025959_pt1 | contig 10431 bp, 10 predicted proteins | sample MB3enrmetagenome_FD_207602 | JGI IMG/M metagenome (GOLD analysis project Ga0326728, IMG submission 207602) | Lab enriched peat soil microbial communities from McLean, Ithaca, NY, United States - MB31MN | ecosystem: Environmental > Terrestrial > Soil > Wetlands > Peat | place: USA: New York... | reverse complement strand
TCGGGTTCGCACGCCATCATTCTCTGCCTCGGCTTCGTCCCACCGCAAGCCCGCCGCAGGCACGGTTCCAGTCTGATTGCCGTGCCATCCACTCTTGCGCCTGAATAGGGTCAGTGGCATTCGCTTTGTGTTCGTCAGGGAAAGCGCCGCTTGAGGCCCATTTGCACACCGGATGCGCTCATGAGCGTCACTTTGAAACCATGGAATCCGATCCGCCTGCAACAATGGTTCTATGGCAATGCTCCCCGGTTCTCCACTTCCCGCCGGTTCCAACGGCTTCCGCGCTTTTGGCCGCGCCAGGCTGATCTTTCTTCTCGCACTGGTTGTGCTGCTGGCGCTGTGTCTGGGACTTTCCTGGGCCACCCGCGACGCCATGGCTCATCTCCCCTTTCTCGCCAGGCAGGGCGCGGCACGCACTTCTGCCGACAGCCAGAAGAACCTTGTCGACCAGCGCCCCTGGCTGACAGCCCAGGCCCTGGCGCCTTTGGCCGTGACCGCCGAGGAGACCGAATACGCGCACGATGCCGAGCGGCTGGCCGATCACGAAGTGGACCAGGCTTTTGCCGCCGCATTGCGCCTGGCCAGTTTGCAGGCGCAGCATCGGGTTCTGGCCGGCGATGCGCTGGCGTTGTCGCAGAACGTGGCGCAGCTTCAGCAATTCGTCAAAGACGATCAGGCGCAGGTGGAGCGCCTGACGCGGGCATCCGCTTCGCCCGCTGGCCCGGCGAAGGAAGGCTCCCAGCCCGCAGCCGGCGATGACGATCTTGAGATTGCCAAGGCCCAGCTGGGGCTCGATACCGACCAGCTTGCGGATGCGCAGCAGGATCTTGATCGCGCCTCGGGCGATAACCGCGCCCAGATCCAAAGCGAACTGGCTGCCCATGAAGCGGCGATGAGCAAGTATGACGCGCAGGCGCATGGCGACCAGCAGATTGCGGTTATCTCCGCCGGCCAGCACGGCACGCTGGCCGCCCGGCTCAAGGCCTGGAACAGCCAGCGCAGCCGCTATCAACTGATTCAGCAGGCCTTGCAGCAGGCGCAGAACGACGTTGCCAGTCTGACTGCCGAACACAATGCTCTGGAGGCCAAGGCCAACGCGGCGATGACGGCAGCCGCAGGCAATGCTCTGGACCATGCCGCCCGCCTTGCCGGCCTGCGCGACCGGAGCGCGCAACGGCAGCTTCTCAGCATCTATGACGACCGCATTCAGACCCAACAGCAGTTGGCCGGCGTCTACGGCAAGTGGTCTGCCCAGGTGCTTCTGCAACATCGCATCCTGTGGCATCTCATTTTGCGCTCCCTGGCGCTGATCCTCTTCATCCTCATCTGCACGGTTCTTTGCGACGCGCTGGTGCGCCGTCTGATGGCCCATCCCGCAATCGACCGCAGGCAAAGGCAAACGCTGCGCACTGTCTCGGAACTGGGAGTACAGGTTCTTGGCGCTCTCTTCATTCTGCTGGTGGTCTTTGGCTCGCCACAGCAATTGACTACGGTTCTGGGTCTGGCTACTGCCGGCCTCACCATTGCCTTGCAGGACTTCATTCTGGCGTTTCTCGGCTGGTTCGTGCTTATGGGTAAGAACGGCATGCGCGTGGGCGACTGGGTAGAGATCGACGGCGTGGGCGGCGAGGTAACCGAGATCGGCCTGATGAGCACCACGCTCCTTGAAACCGGCGATCTGGCGGAGCGAGGGCACGCCACCGGCCGCCGCATTACCTTCCTCAACAGCTTCGCCATCCGGGGAAAATACTTCAACTTCGCTACCACCGGCCAGTGGATGTGGGATGAGATCACGGTCAGCCTGCCCGCCTCTCAGGACGCCCACGCCATGGTCGAACGCATCCACAAAGCGGTGCAGGAGGAAACCAGAGAGAGAGCGGGGCTGGCGGAGCACGAATGGAAGCGCGGCATGCGTGACGACGGTCTGAGCCGCTTCAGCGCGGACCCGGTGGTCAATCTGCGCCCGTCTGCCTCCGGCATCGACATCCGGGTGCGTTATGTCACCCGCGCCTCGGAGCGCTTTGTCGTGCGCAACCGCTTGTACCAGCGGGTGATCGATTTACTCCAGAAGGACAAGGCGCCGGACCAGACAAAACCAGCCCTGGAGAGCGCGAAACCATAGCGGTCCCGGCGCCGGGCTCCAAGGGAAAAGGAAGTTCTGGTTGACACCACAGAGGTTTTCCCTTAGCCTCTTAACAGATGCAGAGCCACCGCAATCACGGTCACCACCACCATCACGGGACCCCCATGCCGGCGGACTGCCATGGCCTGATGTAATCGGCCAGAGAGATCTCAAGAAATTCCCAAGCCCGCCGGCGACCTCCGCCAGCGGGCTTTTTCGCGTTCCCAACCCCAAAACCCAACCAAATCAAGGAAAAGTATGAGCAACGCGGCTGTAACAATCGATTTTGACAAGATGGATGGCCTGGTCGCCGGCATTGTGCAGGATGCCGGCACGGGCGAAGTGCTGATGCTGGGTTTTCTCAACCCCGTCAGCTATGCCAAAACCCTGGAGACCGGCTTTGTCACCTTCTGGAGCCGCACCCGCCAGAAGCTGTGGATGAAGGGCGAGACCAGCGGCAACCGGCTGCGCGTCGTCTCTGCCGCAACCGACTGCGACAACGACACGCTGCTGTTCCGGGTGGTGGTCGAGGGCGACGGGCTGGTGTGCCACGAAGGCACGGTCAGTTGCTTCACCAAGCCAATCGTCTGCGGTACAGCCAACCAGGAAGCGAACAAACAGAAAGAGGCAACGCGTGGCTAACAAGCTCAGACTCGGCATCCCCAAGGGCAGCCTCCAGGATGCAACCATCGCTCTGTTCAAGCGCGCCGGATGGAACATCTATGCCAACGGGCGCTCCTACTTTCCTTCCATCGACGACAGCGGCATCGAGTGCATGTTGATCCGCGCCCAGGAAATGGCGCGCTATGTGGATCACGGCGTGCTCGATGCGGGCCTCACCGGCATCGACTGGGTCATGGAGAGCGGGCTCGACGTTACCAGCATCACCTCGCTCACCTACTCCAAGCAGAGCCGCCAGAAGGTGCGCTGGGTGCTGGCTGTTCCCGAGGGCAGCGGCTTTGAAAAAGCCGAGGACCTGGAGGGCAAGATCGTTGCCACCGAACTGGTGGAAACCAGCAAGCGCTACTTTGCCGAAAAGGGCGTGAACGTGAAGGTGGAGTTCAGTTGGGGCGCGACGGAAGTGAAGCCGCCCACGCTGGCCGACGCCATTGTCGAGGTCACCGAGACGGGCAGCTCGCTCAAGGCCAACCGCCTGAAGATCATCGATACGATCATGGAGAGCGAGACTCACCTGATCGCCGGCAAGAACGCCCTGGCCGACCCCTGGAAGGTCGAGAAGATCAACCAGATTGCCATGATGCTGCGCGGCGCCATCGATGCGCAATCGCAGGTGGGCCTGATGCTCAACGTCAAGCGCGAGGACCTGGAAACCGTGCTCGCCGTGCTGCCCGCGTTGAATTCTCCCACCATCTCCCAGCTCAGCAACTCCGAGTGGGTGGCGGTGAATACCATTGTGGAAGAGGGCGTGGCGCGCGATGTGATTCCGCGGCTGAAGGCGGCCAGGGCAACCGGCATCGTCGAGTACCCGCTGAACAAGGTCGTGCTGTAGTTCTTTGACCGCTTGTATTTGTACCAACTCTGGGTGCCCCACCCTGGACTATCTGGGTGCCCCACCCTCGCCGCGTCTTTGTTTTTGCGGCTAGGGTGGGATGGCACGAGGCCCGGCGCCTGATGAACAGTGAAGATTCTCTGAGATCCAGAAACAAGTGAGACGCGAACGATGAAACTGATTCGAACCAAAGGTCGAGGCGCGCGGCAGGCGGAAGAAACTCTGCTTGCTCTGGAACAGCGCGGTGGCGCGGCGCTGGATGCCGTGCTGCCCGCCGTCAGGCGCATTGTGGCCGATGTGCGCAAACGCGGCGATCGCGCCCTGCTGCGCTATGCGGCTCAATTTGACGGGCTGGCCGGCGCTGAGAATTTGCGCGTCACCCAGGAGGAGATGGCCGCCGCCTGGGAGGCGGTCGATCCCGCCATGCAGCAGGCGCTTTCCACCGCGGCCGAGCAGATTCGCGCCTTCGCCGTTCGCCAACTTCCTGAATCGTGGAGCGACGAGCCCATCGACGGCCTCACCACCGGTCAGCTGGTTCGTCCGCTCGGCGCGGTGGGTTGCTATGTGCCCAGTGGCCGCCATCCGCTGCCCTCCACGCTGCTGATGACCGCCATTCCCGCGCAGGTTGCAGGTGTGGAGCGCATCGCGGTGGTTTCGCCCAAGCCCGCGCCGGAGACACTGGCCGCGGCTCACCTGCTGGGCATTACGGAGTTCTATCGCCTGGGCGGCGCGCACGCCGTGGCCGCGCTGGCCTACGGAACTGCAAGCCTCCCGCGCGTGGACAAGATTGTTGGGCCGGGCAATCTCTATGTCACCGCGGCCAAGCGGCTGGTGGCCTTCGATTGCGCCATCGACATGCTGGCCGGGCCCACCGAGATTGTGGTCACCAGCGAGCGCGGCGATGCGGTCGCCATTGCTGCCGACCTGGTGGCGCAGGCCGAACACGATCCCGAGGCGCTGGCCATCTTTATCACCACGCAGAACGATCTCGCCAGGGAAGTCATGGCGGAGGTCAAGCTGCGCAGCCGCGACAATGCAGTAGCGCGCCAGGCGCTCGATCGCAACGGCCTGGTCCTGATTGCATCGAGCGTGGACGAGGCGCGGCAGATCACCAATCGCCTGGCTCCCGAGCACCTGACTGTCGATGCAGCCAGGGACCTCGAATGGGTATGGAACGCAGGCTCGGTGTTCGTGGGCCGCTGGTCCGCGCAGCCCATGGGCGATTACATTTCCGGCCCCAATCACACGCTGCCCACCGGCGGCATGGCGCGGGTGCGCGGCGGCTTGAGCGTCAACGACTTCGTCAAGCTCATCACCGTCCAGCAGTACAACGCGCAGGCACTGCGTGCGCTGGGGCCCAAAGCCGCATTGCTCGCGGATGCGGAAGGTCTCACCGGCCACGCCGAAGCCATTCGCATTCGATTACAGAGGAGGAGTTCTCGTGGCTGAACAGGGAACAGGAACGTCTGCCCCACCGCAGGTGGTCCCGCGCCGTCGCGTGCAAAAGATGAAGGAGTATCATCCTCCGCTGGGCAGCCGCGATGCGTTGCGGCTGGACTTCAACGAGAACACGCTGGCCTGTTCGCCCAAGGTGCGCGAAGCGCTGGGCCGCATCTCTGCCGACGATCTCACGCGTTATCCGCAGCGCGAGCCGGTGGAGGCCCTGGTTGCCGCGCATCTCGGCCTCGCGCCAGAGCAGGTGGCCCTGACCAACGGCGTGGACGAGGCCATTCACGTTCTCTTCGAAACATTTCTCGAAGCAGGCGACGAGCTGCTGCTGCCCGTGCCCACTTACACCATGTACGAAGTCTACGCATCGGGCACCGATGCGCGCGTGGTCCCGGTGCTGGCCGCGGACGATCTGCAGTTTCCCTTCGAGCGCCTGCTGGCCGCCATCACACCGCAGACCAAGATCATCGCCATCGCCAATCCCAACAGCCCTTCGGGCACTGTGGCCTCGCGCGCGCAGATTGTGGAAATTGCGCGCAGGGCGCCGCAGGCTATCCTGCTGGTGGATGAAGCGTACTTTCATTTCTACGGCGAGACGGTTGTCGATCTCGTTGGCAGCGTTCCCAATCTGCCCAATTTGCCTAATCTGATTGTTGCGCGCACCTTTTCGAAGGCCTATGGGCTTGCCGGTTTGCGCGTTGGCTTGCTGGCCGGTTCCGTCGACCTGATGCGCTGGGTGCGGCGCGTGCTTTCGCCTTATAGCGTGAATGCGCTGGCGCTGGCTTGTCTGCCGCCGGCTTTGGAAGACACAGCCTATCTGGACTGGTATGTGGGCGAGGTGCGGGCCGCGCGCACGGAGTTTGAAGCCGCGCTCGATGCCGCCGGTGTGCGCCGTTGGCCCAGCCGCGCCAATTTTATTTTGACTGAGATCGGCGCGCGGCACGCGGAGTTTGTGCGCCTCATGCACGCGGCGGGCGTGCTCGTGCGCGACCGCTCCAGCGATCCCGGATGCGACGGCCGCGTGCGCATCACCATTGGCACGCGAGAGCAGATGCGCGAGACGGTTCTGGCGCTCAACCAGGCGTTGGCCACACTGCGGGCCAGGAAAGAGGCGCAATGACCAAGACACCTAAAAGCACCGCGGGTGCCCCAGGTCCCGATTTTGGGACCTGGGATAGCAGTTCCCCCGTGCGCATAGCCAGCTTCGAGCGCAACACCACTGAGACAAAAATCGCCATCAGTTTGAAGATTGAAGGCAGCGGCCAATACAAGATATCGACCGGCATCCGCTTCTTCGATCACATGCTGGAGCTGTTCACCCGCCACGGCGCCTTCGACCTGGAACTCAAGTGCGACGGCGACCTCGATGTGGACCAGCACCACACCGTCGAGGATGTGGGCATCGCGCTCGGCGAGGCCTTTGATCGCGCTCTGGGCGACAAGCGCGGCATCATGCGCGCCGGCTATTTCCTGATGCCGATGGATGAAACTCTCGCGATTGCCGCCGTGGACCTCAGCGGACGTCCGGCCTTTGCTGTTGACACCAAGGTCCGCACGCGCCTCGTCGGCGACCTGCAAACCGAGTTGGTGACCGATTTCTTTGAGGGCTTTGCCCGCGGCGCGCGCGCCAACGTGCACGTGAAGACCATGTACGGACGCTCCAACCATCACAAGATCGAAGGCATCTTCAAGGCGTTCGCGCGGGCGCTGCGCGGTGCCTGCTCGCGCGACAAGCAGTTGGGAGAAATGCTGCCATCCACGAAGGGCTTGCTCTAGAGCGCGCTTCATCCGCCTGCTCTGTGTCAGGGCACGACTTTAGTCGTGCCGCTAGAGAACCGGCAAAAACGTGGGCTTTAGCCCCTGAGGGAATGTGAGATGGACAAAGTGCAGGATTTGGGAGACGAGTAAATGCGCGTAACCGTCATCGATTACAAAGCCGGCAATCTCACCTCGGTGCTCAAGGCATTGCATCACCTGGGCGCGGAGACGATTGTCACCGACGGCGACCTTGCGTTGGTCGAGAGCGCGGAGCGGATCGTCCTGCCCGGCGTGGGCCACTTTGCAGCCACTCAGCGGCTCGACGCCACCGGCCTCACGCCTGCGATTCGCGCGGCCATTGCGCGCGGCGTGCCCTTCCTGGGCATCTGCGTGGGCATGCAGTGGCTCTATGCGGGTTCGAGCGAAGCGCCGGAGCAGCCGGGCCTCGCACACTTCTCCGAGCAGTGCACGCACTTTGCCGAAAGCCACGAAAAAGTCCCGCATGTGGGCTGGAATTCGCTGGAAGTGCGCAAAGGCTCGCGCCTGCTGGCCGGCGTGGAGCCGGGCGAGTTTGTTTACTTCACGCATTCCTACAAAGCTCCCGTCACTGCCGACACCGCGGCCACTACGTTCTATATCGAGCCCTTCGCCGCGGCGGTGGAACGAGCCAACGTGATGGGCGTGCAATTCCATCCGGAGAAATCCGGCGCCACCGGGCTGAAGATTCTCCGCAATTTTCTTTCCTGGAACAGCACTGAGGAAGGGAAAGGAACTGAATGATAACCAAACGCATCATTGCCTGTCTTGATGTGCGCGATGGCCGCGTCGTCAAGGGCGTGCAGTTTGTAGACATCGTCGACGCCGGCGATCCGGCCACGCAGGCCGCGCGCCACGCGCGCGAAGGCGCCGACGAGATTGTGCTGCTGGATATTACCGCGACCCACGAGGGCCGCGGCACGCTGCTCGACACCGTGCGCAGAACGGCGCGTGAGTTATTCGTCCCCTTCTGCGTGGGCGGCGGCATTCGCACCGCCGACGATGCGGCGCAGGTCTTCGAGGCAGGCGCTGACAAGGTGAGCGTGAACTCCGCTGCGTTGAAAGACCCCATGCTGATTGACGCCATTGGCCGCAGCTTCGGCGCGCAGGCCGTGGTCGTGGCCATTGATGCGCGGCGCGATCCCGAGGCCGCCGATCCGGTGCGCGAGGCGCAGGTGTATGTGCAGGGCGGGCGCAAACTGGCAGGGCGGCGCGTTGTCGAGTGGGCGCGCGAGGCGGAAAACCGCGGCGCGGGCGAGATTCTGCTCACCTCCATGAACTCCGACGGCATGCGCACCGGCTTCGATTGCGAACTGACCGCGGCGGTGAGCGAGGCGGTAGGAATTCCGGTTATCGCCAGCGGCGGAGCTGGGACTGTGGAGCATTTTGTCGATGTCTTCGGGCGCGGCAAAGCCGATGCTGCATTGGCCGCGAGCATCTTTCACTTCGGCGTATCGAGCGCGCGTTCGCTCAAAGAAGAGCTGGCCAGGGCCGGCGTCTCCGTGAGGCTTCCATGCTGATTCCTTCCATCGATTTGCTGGGCGGCCAAATTGTCCAGTTGGTGCAGGGCGAAAAACTGCGCCTGGCTTTCGACGACTTCGAATACTGGATCGAAAAGTTTGCGCGCTTTCCTCTGGTGCAGTTGATCGACCTGGACGCGGCCATGCGCCAGGGAGACAATTCCGCGCTTGTGGCGCAGATTGCCAAGCGGCTGCCGGTTCAGGCCGGCGGCGGCATTCACTCCATCGAACGCGCCCAACAGGTGCTCGATGCGGGCGCCAGGCGCGTGATTATCGGGTCGGCGCTGTTCTCCGAGCAGGGTGCGGTGAACACCGGGTTCGCCGCCGAACTGGCCGCAGCGGTAGGAGCGGAACGCGTGGTGGCCGGCATCGACACCAAGAACGGCAAGATCGCCGTGAAAGGCTGGAAGGCGCAGGTCGAGCTCACGGCCGACGATGCGATTCCCGCGCTCGATCCCCATGTGGGCGCATTCCTCTACACGCACGTGGACGGCGAAGGGTTGATGAAGGGCTTTCCCATTGCGACCGCCGCGCGCCTGCGCAAGCTGACCGCACGGCAACTGATCGTGGCGGGCGGCATTCGCAGCCAGCAGGAAGTGGATGCCCTGGATGCGCTGGGGGCCGATGCGGTGGTAGGCATGGCGGTCTATACGGAGTTGCTCGCGGTCTGAGATATTCAAGACGGCGTTGGATATGTTAAAAATATTCCCCCCCATCCTCCACGAAAGGAAACGGTACGATGACGAACAGGCAGAGCGGGATACGGCTGGCCAAGCGGCTGGACGAGGTTGGATTCTCTGACATTGTGCAGGTCCGCAACAAGGTGGCGGAGTTGCGCGCCGAGGGCCAGCAGGTGCACCCCATGCACATGGGCGAGCCCTACTTTGAGACTCCGGACCAGATCAAGTACGCGGCCATCAAGGCGCTGGCGGAGAACCAGACGCATTACGCCCCGTCTTCCGGCCTGTTGCCGCTGCGCCAGGCGCTGGCGGCCAAGCTGGCCGCGAGAAATGGCATCGAAGCAAGCGCCGACGAGGTGCTGGTGACCGTGGGCGGCATGCAGGGATTGTATGCGGCCTTCCAGTGCGTGCTCGATCCGGGCGACGACGCCATGGTCTTTTCGCCCTTCTGGACGCCGATCAGCGACCTGGTGACCGGCGCCCAGGCACGGCCGCTGCTGGTGCCCACCATTACTGCGCGCCGCAATGGCATCCGCAAGACCCTGGAGCAGTTTTCCACGCCCAAGACGCGGGCCATCTACTACAACACGCCGCAGAATCCCAGCGGCGTGGTGTTCACGCGGGCGGAAGCGGAAGAGGTGGCGGCCTTCGCCATCCAGCGCGACCTGGTGGTGATTGCCGACGAGGCCTACGAGGATCTGGTCTACGAGGGAGCGCATTTCTCCATCGCCTCTTTGCCGGGCATGGCGGAGCGGACCATCACCACCTACACCTTCTCCAAGACGCATGCCATGACCGGCTGGCGCGCCGGATACGCGGTGGCCCAGGAGCCCTTCATGACCGCGCTGCGCAAGATCGTGCTCTACTCGACCAACGGCGTCAGCACGCCGGTCCAGTACGCCATGATCGAGGCGCTCAAAACGCCGCAGGCAGAGATTGCCCGCCGCCGCGAGGAGTATCGCCAGCGCCGCGACCTGCTGGTGGCCGGCCTCAACGAAGCGGGCCTGGAGTGCGCGCCGCCGGCAGGCGCTTTCTATGCTTTCCCCAACGTGGAAAAGGTGCACAAGGTTAGCCGCACCGCAGCGCAGATTCTGCTCGAGAAGGCGCACATCGCCACCATTCCCGGCTCCGTCTTCGGCGCGCAGGGCGAGGGCCATCTGCGTTTCGGCTACGCCGTTTCCTTCAGGGAGATTGAGGACTGCGTGGCCGCGCTGCGCAGGTTGTTCGCGTAAGACTTCTTCATTTTTCCCGGACGACGTGCTATCCCACACTAGGTCTCTGACCGCTTGAAGATGCTCTTCTCGGGAATGTAGCGCCGGTCTCCAGACCGGCTGTGGTGCGGGCGTCCCCGCCCGC
>Ga0326728_10025958_pt1 | contig 10431 bp, 11 predicted proteins | sample MB3enrmetagenome_FD_207602 | JGI IMG/M metagenome (GOLD analysis project Ga0326728, IMG submission 207602) | Lab enriched peat soil microbial communities from McLean, Ithaca, NY, United States - MB31MN | ecosystem: Environmental > Terrestrial > Soil > Wetlands > Peat | place: USA: New York... | reverse complement strand
TTCCGGCAGCCGCACCCAACCAGGACCAGCTCGTCCTCCAAGTCCCCGCGGACGGCACCGTCGACTCGCTCCGTGGCCTGCTCGATGAGCTGCACGAAGCCCGTATCTCGGTCGAGCGGGTGACGCTCCATACCCCGGACCTCGACGACGTCTTCTTCGCCGTCACCGGCAGTCACGTCACCGGCAGTCACGTCACTGACCAGCCCGACGAGGACCCCGCACCGCAAGGAGCAGCGCAACGATGACCACGCTCGCCTACAGGCTCAGCGACTCACGGGTCATGCTGCGCCGCAACCTCAAGCACCAGCTGCGCTACCCGTCCATGACTCTGATGCTGGTCGGCATGCCCATCGTGCTCTTGCTGCTCTTCGTCTACGTTTTCGGCGGACAACTCGGCGCTGGCCTCGGCGCTCACGAGGGGCGCAGCGCCTACCTCGACTACGTCGTACCGGGGCTGTTGCTCATCACCGTGGCCTCAGCCGTCCAGGGCACTTCGATCATGGTCGCCATGGACATGACCGGGGGCATCATCGACCGGTTCCGGACCATGGCCATCGCCCGCGCATCGGTCCTCACCGGTCACGTGCTCGGCAGCCTGATCCAAACCCTCGCCGGCATGGCCATCCTCATCGGGGTCGCCTTCGGTCTCGGATTCCGCACTACAGCCGGACCTCTCGCGTGGCTGGCTACGATCGGGGTGCTGGTGCTGTTCGCGTTCGCGCTGATCTGGTTGGCCGTCGCGCTCGGGCTTGCCGCCAAGAGCGTCGAGACCGCCAGCAATACTCCGATGATCCTGTTCTTGCTGCCGTTCCTCAGCAGCGGGTTCGTGCAGACCCAAACGATGCCCGGCGGGCTGCGTCAGTTCGCCGAGTACCAGCCCTTCACCCCCGTCGCCGACACCGTGCGCGGACTGCTCACCGGCGCCGCCATTGGCGATCACGCCATCGCCGCCATCGCGTGGAGCGTGGGCATCTCTGTCGTCGCCTACCTCTGGGCCATCGGCCTCTACAACAGACGCCGAGCAGCCGAGCCAAAGTGAGCGGGACCATCCAACACGATGGGTAACCGGTTTGGAGACCCCATCAAGCGCCCGGCAGCTCACAGCAACACTCACAGCAACACTCACAGACCCAGTTCACAGCCCTGTGAGTGCGAGGGGCCGATCGGAGACGCGGCTCATGATCGGGTTGTCAGCAGAGGCCGAGGATCGGGAAGGGGGAAGCACGAGTGATCCTCCTGCTCTCCGGCTACCACAAGCCACTGCCCGAGCGCGCGGAGCCAGCAGCGGAGATCGCCGACGCACTCCGGCACCTCACTCCGTGTCCGACGTGGTCCGAACCGGACGTCGTCAACGCGCCGCTCGTGAACGACATCAAGCGGCGCGGGGTCCGCGTGCCGTAGCGACTACGCTTCGCCAACACGGAGCGATCGTGAGTGCCGAAACGCTCGAACGTCCGCACCCGGTGTCGCCGCCGGCCTGGCACCCTGTGCATCAGGCGTGAATCCCGGACGCCCCTCGGTGTGACGCCGATGCAAGCCGTCAGCGCAGGTCCTAGACGTGCCCCGAGGTCGATCCTGGCGCTCATCCCTTGATCGTGCCTCAGGCGCATCTCACGCGCAGGCTAACAGCAGACGCCCGAGGAGCCGAGGGGTGCCGGGAGGCGATCAGAACCAGCGATCCGAGCCTCAATCTGGGGTCCGCGACGCGGTGATCGACGAACCCGGGTTGCGTCGGGCCGTCGGGCTGTTCTTGCAGTCCCGCCCGGGCAAGGCCGCCGACATCGAGGCCGAGACCCTCGCCGCGTTCTTGCCGCCGTGGTCTGCAGCGAGCCGGGCCGAGCGTGCCTCGCGTCTCGGTTGTGCCGGCTGGCGCGCATCGGCGCCAGTCGGCTGGTGCAAGGCGAGGGGGCCGAGCGCGCCCGGCCGAGCGCAGATCCGGTCTCCGCCGCGTCGCCCCGACCGTAGGGACACCCTGACCCTGTGATCGGTGCGACGGAGACCAAGCTGATCGGAGCCACCCGGGTCGGTGACGTCGAGCTGGCAACGGTGGCGAACGCTCTGGGATCAGTGACAAGGTGTGCCACCAACGGCGTCGCCGGGCTGAGTCGGTGCTCGTTGTATGGCTGAGTTCGGATAGGTATTCGCCGTTCGAGTTTGTGTTCAAGGTGGTCCGCACTTCGGATCAGCAACCAGTCAAGGCACTCGCTCCTTGCGGTGTGTAGGAATCGATCGGGAAACGCGTTGCCCCGCGGGGAGCGAGCCGGCGCGTGGGTCGTCTTAACGCCGGGTGAGGCTAAGAGCCCATAAGAGCTCGACGTGAACTTGGCATCCCGGTCCCGGACCATGAACTGGAAATGTCGACTGGCGTCTTCGAGATCGGAGGCGAAGTCATCCAAATGTGCGGTGAGACCTGAGTGTTGGTCTACGGACGACGCAGTAATGTCTTGCTAGTCCCTGCAATTGAGGGAGGATGTGGGATTTGGCGAGAAGGAAGAAGACCCAGCCGGCGGACCTGCTCGGCCCCCTAGAGGCGCAGATAATGGCGACCGTCTGGCACCATCCCGGTGTGAGTGGCGTCGACGCGACCGACCTGATCAACAAAAAGCGCGACGTCCCGCTTTCGCACCGGACCATCCTCACCGTGCTTAGCAGGCTCGACGCCAAGGGATACCTCACCCACGTCGTTGAGGGCAGGACCTACCTCTACACGGCAGTCGTGCCTGAGGACGAGTTCGTCTCCTGGCATGCCGAGCGGGCGGTCAAGGCACTGCTCGAACGCTACGGCGACGACACGACCATTTCCGGACTGGTCGGTGCCGCCGTCACCGACCCCGCGATGCTCGAGCGCCTCGACGATCTTCTCGATCGGCATCGCGGCAGTGCGACGTAGCTTCTGGCTCCTCGTCACCGTCGCACTTGGAGTCGAGGCGACTGCGGCGTTCTTCGCACAACGGGTGCTCGTGCAGGTGCAGTGCTATGTGCCCGGCTGGAACCCGAACGAGGCCGGCCTGTTCGCTTGCTTGGAGAAGGTGCCGCTCGTCGGAAGACGACCGTGGCTTCCGGCACTTCCTATAGGCGTGGTCGTGATCGTGACGGTCGGCCTCGGGAGCTATGAGTGCGTCCGACAGCTGCATCGTCTTCATCGGCTGCAACTCACGCTCCGGTCCTTGGGCGAGCCCCCGGCGGGCCATGTGGACAACCTCACTCGCTTTGGTTTGAGAGCGGTGCAAGTCGTCCCCACCGACGAGGTTCTCTGTTTTTGCATGGGGCTCCTCCGCCCGCGCATCGTGGTGTCGACCGGGCTGGTGGACCTGCTGGACCGAGCAGAACTCGACGCGGTGTTAGCTCACGAAGCTTCCCACCAACGTCGTCGCGATCCGCTGCGTCTCATGGTCGCCAGTGTCGCGATCCGAGGCCTCTTCTTCGTCCCGGCGCTCACAGATCTGGCGAGGGCCGCGCGCCTGACGACCGAGGTCGAGGCCGACGCGGCCGCGGTGGCCAGATACGGGTACTCGAACCTGCTTCGCGCCTTGAAGACCGTGCTCGAGGCAGTCCCCCTTACACCCGCCGGCGCAAGCGCCATGGTGGCTTCCGACTTGATGAGCGAGCGAGTCCAAGCGCTCGACGGCGATCACCCCCGCGTCATCATCCGCTGGCGCCGCTTAGTCGCTAGCATCGCGGCACTCACCGTCCTCTTGACTCTGGGCTTGGCGGTGCCGAGCGCAACGAAGACGCCACCGCTGGTGCCCGTGCACCGAATCGTCGTGCCTCCGCGTAGCTAGCGGGTACTCCTTCCGCCCTGAGCGAAGAGCCTTTGACTTGCCGACTCGTCACGACTACAGTGACGTAGTAACGTAAGACTACGAAGTAGTAGTCCTTACGAGGTACGGTGGAGGCGGGGACATGTTGCACCGAATTATCCGTTCCGCGGTAGTCACGGTCGTGCTGGCGGCGTTCTCAGCCGCTGTCGTACTCGGAACCGCGGGGTTCGCGTCCGCAGGCGTCACGAGCGTCCCAGTCGTCGTTGGCGTCCCGTCGCCCTCGCCACTGGCCCTGATTGATTGCGCGGGTAACACCTGCCAAGCCATTGCAAACTCGGGGACGACAGTGACGAACTGGGCCACCAGCACCACGGCCCCGAACTCGGTCTGCACCTACGCCGAGTATTTCGAGAACGGCACGATCATCGCCGAGAGCGGGACGACGTGTCTTTCCGCGGGACAGCAAGGCAACGCGGACTGGTCGAACCCAGGTAAGTTCCCAGCCGGCGCGCAACTCTGCACAGCTTGGACCGGAATCGCTGGAAAACCGTGCAACACGATCTGAGGGCGCATGGCGGCTTGCACCGTCTTTGGACAGGAACCGACCAATAGATAGGACAACACTCACACCAAACGAGGAGAAGGAGTAGTCGTAGCCGCTCTTTGTCAATCCTGCGTGAGGGAATCCGTGAAGTGTCGCACGCGGAGTCCTTGATTCTGAGGAACCGCTACTCAATGCGATCTGGCGAAGAGCCCGGACGATGCGTCACAGGCAGGGATCACTGGGAGTTCAATAACTGAGCTATCGACGAGTGGGAGGATGAAGTGCGGAAAAGCGGTGGGTGCCGAAGGATTCATCTTGTCGTTATGTCGATCCTGTTGGTGGCAACAGGTATCGCGATTGCCCAGCCGAGCACAGCGGCAGTCATCGTGCCGAGTGGAATCATCTTCGACGGGTCCCCCGGTGTGAACGCTCCGCCGTCGAGCCTGGGTCCATACGCAATGGCTGGCTTCGGCACTAACCCTCAAGCGCTCGGCACCGATGTGGCAGGGGTCGACGACGCGTCGACCGGCGCTGATATCGGTTTCTCACCATCTCTGGTCCACCTTCGCGTTGCCCAAGGGTGGGCCACATGGAGCAACGACTACACGGGAGACGTTTACGCGACCTACCCGGCGACCAGTACAACGATCTCATTGCCATCAGGTACGAACGGATTCTATTTCTATGCTGAGCCAGATCCTCTCGCGACCTTCACCGTCACTGCGACGGCACAGAACGGCACATCCTCCGGGCCTATATCTGTACAAGGCAATGCCGGCGCTAGCTATTTTGGCTTCTATACGAACGGGTACATCTCGTTGACGAGCATCTCCATTGCGTCGTCGGCCGACTTCGCGATCGGTGAGTTCGGCATCGCCAATGGATTCGCACCCGCCTTGACTGGATATGCTGCTCTAGGTGACTCCTTTGCTTCAGGAGAGGGGAACCCGCCCTACGATGCTGGTTCCGACACCTCGTCCGACAGCTGCCACCGTTCGACAGTCGCGTACGCGCACCAAGTGGCGCAGGCACTTGATCTGCCCCTTTCATTCTACTCATGCAGTGGAGCGACGACGGCTCATGTGCTCGGTCCTAACTCTGTACTTGACACCGAGGGACCTGAGCTTGACCATCCGGACAGCATCAATGGCACGACTGCCCTAGTTACGGTAACGGTCGGCGGCGACAATATTGGCTTCAGCCACATCTTGATTCGTTGCATAGAGCAAGATGTGGAGTACCAAGCGGCCGAAGGTGTCCTTGGTATCCTCAATCCGCTCAATCCGTTCTCTAGTCCGAGCTGCGCAGATGAGCCGACGTTCGAGTCGGACGTTACCGACGCTATTCTGAACCTGCAAAACGCAAATGCGATCTGCGCCGATCCGACCACGAACGCTTTGTGCGATACGTTTCAATCGATAGTGGCGAGAGCGCCGGATGCATCGGTGATCGCCACGGACTACCCGGAGATCTTTCCGAGCGATCTTGCAGCCCAAGAGTGCCCGAGCCTCGCTCCAATCCTCACCCCAGACGACATGAATTTCTTCAACGTCGCAACAGAGTTGGTCGACGCCCAGGAAGCGGCTGCCGCACGTCGAGCGGGGGTCAATTTCGTGGACGTCAAACAGGCGTTCGTCGGCCATGCCGTTTGTGGCAACGCCGGAGAGTGGTTCAACGATCCGCTCAGCCAGCTGATCGATTTTCTGAACCCGTTCAGCCAAGTGAGCGGCTTGAGCGGCGCCTTTCACCCTAATAGGCAAGGCCAGAGAGCGTACGCCGGTGCGATCGAGGGCTACATCGACTCCGCCATCTCGAGCGGCGCTCCGCTTACCGCAGCTGGACTACCGGCCGATCCAGCGCCAGTAAGCACCGGTGGTGGTGGTAGTGGTGGTGTGCCCGACCCGACGACTGACTACGGGACGCTTAACATCATCCCGCTCTCTGCCCAGTTCAACGCGTCGTGCGAGGATGGGTTCCAAGCCGGCCAACAGGTCGAGGTGCAAGGGGACGGCTACGAGCCAGGCGCCCTTGTCACGGTCACCCTCACCTCGCCGGGATCGGCCGCGGCAGAGGACAGCTTTGCAGCTGTGCTCGGTACAATCACTGCCGACTCGACCGGTTCCATCGATACCGATGTGACGATCCCGCCTTCGGCGACCGGGTTCTCGATCTCGTCTGGGGCTGCGAACGCGGTCTTCTTCGACGCGACCGGAGCCACTTCGGATCCCAACGCCGAGACGGAGGACAACAATGGGATGACGCCGTTGATCTCGCCGTCTAATCCGTGTGCTCTGGCGCCGACGGCAGCGGCAACGATCAGCCTTTCGGGCAACGACACGCCGTTCCTTCCCATCACAGGAAGCGTCTTCGAACTGACCGGACCGAACCTACCGGCCCCGAATCTGACGCCCCCCGCGCCCGGAACGTTTGCCGAGCTCGACGGCACCTCCGGTGGGACGATGACATGTCCGGCGACAGAGCCCACGGGAGTCTCGTGCGCGAACGGGGCGATCCAGGATCTGTTCACGACTGCGCCCTACACCGTGACCGAGGTCCAGACACCGGAGGGGTACGCGACACCGTCTCCCCAGACCTTCACTTCGGGAGCCAGCGGGAGCACAACGGTGGTCGATGTATCAGACACAGCCATCGTCGGGAACTACACGAGCGGCAGTGGGGCTCAGAACTGCACGCTCTGTGTCCTTTCCCCCACCGGAGATGCCCTGTCGGCGACCGGGTCGTCCGCATTTGCTTGGTCCGGCTCTGCAACCGTGGATTCCCCGTCGTCGTCGGCGACGACGGGGACAGGATCTGCGGTTTTTTCTGGGGGGTCCTTCTTCGGTCCCGGCGGTGTCTCACTGGTTGGCTCAGCTGCGCTCAAGACCTCGGTCCCACCAGCCTCGGGAACCGTATCTGACCCATTCTCTTGGTTCACCTATCCGTCCGGGTCGGGGTCGTCTTCCTCGCTCTCGGTGAGTGGATCCTCGACAGAGACGGCTTCTCCCGGTGTCTACTCGACAATCAGTGTGTCGGGTTCTGGGCGACTCACCCTGTCTCCGGGTGTTTACATCGTGACGGGATCGCTGAGCGTATCGGGATCCGGCAAGGTGACCGGGACGGGCGTGACCATTGATCTCGAGTGCTCCTCGTTCCCGTCGCCATGTGCGAGCGGGGGAGCCGATCTAGACCTCTCGGGCAGTGGGGGCCTCGACATCACGGGTGGGGCTATCGGCCCTGGAGACGGGTTCGCTCTCCTGGCCGACCACGCCGATGCGAACTCCATCTTGGCCACGGGCAGCAGTAGGCTTCTGCTGGTTGGCAATGTCTACATTCCCGACATGGCTCTTCAGGTCACTGGCAGCTCAGCGGTGGCGGTCAATACTGGTGAGCTCGTCGTCGATGAAGCTTCTGCAACGGGCGCGGCTTCCGTCAAAATCACGGACGGCTGAATTGGACACCCGGCACAATTCGATGAAGCGACGGCCTTCGGCCCGCCATACTCTGAAGGTCATCTCCCTGAGGGAGCCTGTCCGTTCACTCCTGTTCCTGGTACTCATGGCGACCGCGGCCGTGGTGCTCGCGGCATGCGCGCCTGGACCCCCACCTGGGACCGGCGATCCGGGGAACGTTCGCCTACACGAACTCCAAGCCGACCCGGTGGTCAAAGAGCTTCCACCTGACTCACGTCTGATCTCTCGGAAGTCGTCGCCGGCGAGCTGGGACACCACATACGGCGGCTGGAGCGGACCAGGAGTAGAGGTCGAGTTCACCTCGTCGCTCACCATTCAACAAGTCTTCGACTTCTACGCGACGCTAGCAACAGAGGCCGGATGGCAGGCGAACGGATCGTCCGACTTCGGACTACCAGATAGCTGGGACAAGACATACCGATCCGACAACAAGGCGTATATGGACCTGTACTACGGAGGAGAGCGCTTGGCCCCCGGCACCGTCGACTCCCAGCCCTACAGTCTCGGAATCGGTGACTCGGCAATCGCAACGACACCGGGCTAATAGTGGTTGCCATGACATCCTAAGTCGGGTCGTTGTTGATGGCCTGACTTCCTGAGCATGTAGGCGCAACTCTCGGCCGTGCTCTTTGACGACACTTGCATTGGCCGACGCGCCGACGATCTCGCGAGGATGAGGCGTTCCTGAACGCGAGGGACCCCTCCCCGCGGCTCATTTGTCCCTGAACGCGAGAAGGGTCCAAGGCGGTCTAACACCCATGACCATCGTATGGCCCTGCCGGTTGTCCGTCGACGCCTACGTGGCTGCCAGCCGAGACGACGAGTTTCCCCGACCGGATTGTCCGTCGTGCCGCACCGGGCTCAAGCAGGCCCACTGGGTCACGGGTTTCCGTGACGCCGTGAAGATCCGTTGACGCAGACGCCGTACGTCGTCCTCTACTGTCTGCCAATCGACCGACAGCCAATCGAGAACTTCGTCTTCAGGTCCGTTCACCACCGGCGATGCCGGGGCGTCCAACTTGTCCATCAGTTCCAGGGACTTGTTCATCTCTTCTCCGCAGGCCCACCTGACCACGTCAGCACCCTTTCGGGTCGGGCAGAGCCCGTGTCCGGCCAGTTATGCGGGACGGCCGGCGGAGGGGCCAGCCATGGGTGTCCCGGTTTTCTGCTGCCTTTCGGCTGCCGGCGTTGGCTTCATGGTCATCCTTTGCCCGCTGGGGAGCTGGGCCTTCCTCACGGTCGGCTTACCGGTCCTCGAACCTCGGGACCGGACCCCAACGGGGTTGCCACGTTGCGCACCCATGAGATGCGGCCGGGATGGGTGCCCTCTGTACCCCGGGGACTGCGGTACCCACACGGTTGGCGCGATTCACCACCCGCCGCACGCCGCCTTTCAACGGCTGGTCCCTATACCCCAGCACTACGACCCATCGCCGAGGCTTGGGCTAACGAGGCATCACCGAGGGTTCACAGATGTTCACCCGTCCGGCCTTCCCCTCGCCTGTGACCACCGGATGGAGCGGCGATCCTTGGGCTTGAACCCCGAGCTTCACACCCCACCGTTACCGGCGGCGCATGTCGGGGCGGGGACAGGCATGTAGGTACTTGCCTGAACTATGTCACCATCGGTCCTCCTTCGACATAGCCACTCATGACGTGCGCCTTCGTGTCGCACATCGCGCGTCTATCGCGCGGCCGCCGCTGTGCGGAGTAGTTCGCCAGCGTGTGGATAACGTTCTGACCTGCTGCGACAGGTTGCAGTAGTCCATCGAAATCTGCCGGATCTACCTTCGCAACGTGGAAGTCGGCGGTTCGAGTCCGCTCACCTCCACTCGTTGCCAAGAACACAACGTTTTGGCTGGTGAATGGCCATATTTCGTGTCCGGTCGCTCGCCGACATTGAGACCCTCTGCGCCAACGCCAGATCCGTCTGTATCGCTCGAACAACAGCATTGGAATCAACCGGCGCGTCCAGATGGATCTATCTGTTACCTACGACCGCTACCGTGGCCGCTGAGCAGGGTACGCGGGTCCCGTTGTGCTACTCGAGCGACTGGTGGGAAATCGTCGGGGACTCGCGACCTGCGAGGAGGAACCCAGCGATCGCTGCGGCAACAGGTAATCCGACGACGATCAGAACGAGGTCCAGCACCGGCACGTGACTCAGCCGCTCGCCGAGTTGGCTTCTGAAGTAGCAAACGGCGGCGAGGTAGGCGACGGTAGTGCCGACGACAGCGCCTAGCAGGCCAAGGGCACCCGCCGTGGCGCCGGTGATTGTTCGACGGATTCGGCTGCCGGCGCCTGTCGCGGTCAGGATTCTGAGGTCACCAGCGGTCTCGCTTCGAACAAGGCCGACGGTCATCGCAAGCACGCCGAGCGCGAGCAAGATCGCGGCGGTAGTTGCCCAGTTGTCAAGCTCGGAAAGCGAGAGATTCCCGTTCTTTGTTTCGATAGTCAGCCCCACGGCTAAGGCCGTCTGGCGAGCCCTGTCTATCTCCGCTGCAGTTAGCGCGTGAGGCACCTGGATCAGCCAGGCGACCGTGGAGAGGTGAAGCCCGAGCCTGTGCACGGCATACGCGGTGAGGAGAAGGTCGGGGTCGGACCTGTAGGCGGGAAGACTGCTCACGGTCTGGATACTCGGATTCGCGAGGCAGCT
>Ga0326728_10025955_pt1 | contig 10432 bp, 11 predicted proteins | sample MB3enrmetagenome_FD_207602 | JGI IMG/M metagenome (GOLD analysis project Ga0326728, IMG submission 207602) | Lab enriched peat soil microbial communities from McLean, Ithaca, NY, United States - MB31MN | ecosystem: Environmental > Terrestrial > Soil > Wetlands > Peat | place: USA: New York... | reverse complement strand
TCCGTCTTTTTCGCAATAGCCCCCGTACATTAAGTCATCCTCCCATGACACCTTCACCCGATATCCGAGTGTGCCTGGATTGCGGCTGGTCGGAATTCGTCATTCCTCGTGCCTGGCTTTCTGCCGGGTGGTTGCGCTCGTTACGTGCGCAGCCCGCTGAAACTGGAATGGCGGCGCAGGGCGTGCCAACTGCGGTCATGTAGGGCAGCAACAATTCGTTCAAGTGGCCCCGCAAAGGGGTTACATTCGGCACATGCATGCTATGCCAACGTGCAAGAGTTGCTTATGCGCAAAAAAAGGCCCCCAGCCGAAGCTGGAGGCCTTTTTCAGTTCTTGGTTCAATTGGGCCGGCACTGGGATTCTCTCTGCGTGTTGCGCACACGCACTGCGCTATGACATCCTCATCATCGTTCCCTGACACGGAGGATTATGCGGGCTAAACGGAAGATTGCCCTCTTGGGCGCATCCTGTCTTATTGCCGCCTTGTGCTTGCCGGCACAACAACAACCTACCCGCAATGACGCGGAAAATGTACGCGCGACCAGCGATTCACTAGCCGATCTAAGCCCGGAGAATCGTGCACTCTTTGACGCCCTGCGAGACGCCGCACAACAAGGCCGCGACGCCGACGTGCTGGCGGATGGCCTCAAGCTCCTTCCTGCACTCAAGCCGGACTCTGCACTGGCCAACTTCGTCACACAACTCACGGCTGGCGCGGCCATTGAGACCGGCAAGACGAGTGATGCTCTGACGCTCCTCAAACCTCTTGCGGATGCGCATCCGAATGACTGGCACGCGGCAGCACTGTTGGCGCGCGCTTACGCGGAGAGCGGCGAGAAGACTCTGCGCGACCAGCAGATCGCTCACCTGCTTGACTTGCATAAGCAGACTTCCGACCCCGATTTCGCCAAGCTGCATATTTTCCCGATCCAAAAGGTCAAGCTGCGCTCCGGCTTTGCGGTTTTTCTCTATCCCTTCGAACCCCTGAAGCCCTATAACACCTACCTGGTCGCTTTGATCTACACCAGCGAGGGCAAGGCGGATTACCGCCTCGAACTTGGGAGCGAAGACGCGGACCAGGCGTTCTTTAAGCCCAAGAAGCCCGGGGAAAGGCGCTTCTCCATCGATTCGTACCGAAAGAACGAGAGCAATGCGAATTTGCCCGAGACGCAAGCTCTGTATGGATTTGTCGATGGAGTTTTCGACTACGACCGAATGCGGGATCTCATGGTGAAGGTCGCCAACGGCGAGAAGCTTTCGGGCAACTGACAGCGCCCGAAAAATGAAAGGCCCCCAGCCGAAGCTGGAGGCCTTTTTCAAGTTTCAGGTTCCAGGTCTTTACTACTCCCTACTCCCTGTTTTTAGTACATGCCGTCCATGCCGCCGCCGTGGCCGCCACCGGCCGGAGCAGCCTTGGGCTCGGGAATCTCCACCACCAGAGCTTCAGTGGTCAGGAGCAGGGCCGCGATCGAGGCTGCATTCTGCAACGCCGTCCGCGTCACCTTGGTGGGATCGATGACGCCGGCTTTCACCAGGTCCTCGAACTTGCTGGTCAGGGCATTGTAGCCGTAGTGCGCTTCCTTTGACTCCATTACCTTGGCCACGACCACCGCGCCCTCTTCGCCGGCATTGGCGACGATCTGACGAAGTGGCTCCTCCAGCGCGCGAAGCACAATCTGGGCGCCGGTCTTCTCATCGCCTTCGAGCGTGGCGATCAGCTTTTCCACCGCCGGTGCGCAGCGCACAAGCGCCACGCCGCCGCCGGGGACGATGCCCTCTTCGACAGCTGCACGGGTTGCGTGCAACGCGTCCTCAACGCGAGCCTTCTTCTCTTTCAGCTCGGTCTCAGTCGCCGCGCCCACCTTGATGATGGCCACGCCGCCAACCAGCTTCGCCAGCCGCTCCTGCAGCTTCTCCTTGTCGTAGTCGGAGGTGGTCTTTTCAATTTGCGACCTGATCTCTTTCACACGACCCTCGATGTCCGAGGCCTTGCCTGCGCCGTCAACGATCGTGGTGTTGTCCTTGTCGATGGTGATGCGCTTGGCCTTGCCCAGGTCCTCGAGCTTCACGCCTTCCAGCTTGATGCCCAGATCCTCGGTGATGGCCTTGCCGCCGGTCAGGATGGCAATGTCGCCCAGGATGGCCTTGCGGCGATCGCCGAAGCCGGGAGCCTTGACGGCCGCGACGTTCAACGTGCCGCGCAGCTTGTTCACCACCAGGGTCGCCAGGGCCTCGCCCTCCACGTCCTCGGCAATGATCAGTAGCGGCTTGCCGCCGCGCGCTACCTGCTCCAGCAGGGGCAGAAGATCCTTCATGGCGCTGATCTTCTTTTCGTAGATCAGAACGTAGGGGTCTTCCAGAATCACTTCCAGCCGCTCTGCATCCGTCACGAAGTACGGGCTCAGATAGCCGCGGTCGAACTGCATGCCGTCCACGGTCTCGAGGCCGGTGTGCATGGTCTTCGACTCTTCGATGGTGATGACGCCGTCCTTGCCGACCACCTTCACCGCCTCAGCGATGATGGCGCCGATCTCTTCGTCGCCGTTAGCCGAGATGGAGCCCACCTGGGCCACCGATCCCTCGTTCACCGGCTTCGACAGCTTGCTCAGCGCGCCGTCCTGGTTCCACTTGCCATCCTTGTCGCGCGTGCCATTGATCACATTGACGGCCTTCTCGATGCCGCGCTTCAGCGCCGTCGGGTTGGCGCCCGCAGCCACCGTCTTCACGCCTTCGCGGAAGATGGACTGCGCCAGCACGGTAGCAGTGGTGGTGCCGTCGCCGGCTACGTCTGAGGTCTTCGAAGCCACCTCACGCACCAACTGCGCGCCCACGTTCTCCATCGAGTCCTTCAACTCGATTTCTTTTGCCACCGTCACGCCGTCCTTGGTGATGGTGGGCGAACCAAACTTCTTCTCGATTACAACGTTCCGGCCCTTGGGCCCGAGCGTCGCCTTCACAGCGTCTGCGAGGATGTTCACCCCGCGCAGAATCGCCTGACGGGAATCCTCACCGTGCAGAATTTGCTTTGCCATTGCCTAAACTCTCCTGAATTTGCAATTTCGTTAGCCAATCGCGGGGAAACCGCGCTCACTACTTCTTCAAAATGCCGAGAACTTCTTCCTCGCGCATGATCAGAAAATCTTCGCCATCGATTTTGATCTCGGTGCCGGAGTACTTGCCGAAGAGCACACGGTCCCCCGCCTTCACGTCCAGCGGAAATACCTTGCCTTCGTCGTTCGACTTGCCCTTGCCCACGGAGATTACTTCTCCCTCCTGGGGTTTTTCCTTAGCGCTGTCGGGGATGATGATGCCCCCGCGGACGGTTTCGCCCTCTTCCACCCGGCGCACCAAAATACGGTCATGGAGCGGGGTGAACGTGGTCGTTACAGATGTTGCTGCCATTGCTTCGCTTCTCCTTCCCGCGCAGCCGGACGCTGCCTGCCACACGGGCTTTGATGATGAAAAACAAGACTTTGCCAGATTGCGGAATGCGAACCGCCATGACAACCAGCGGCCCAGTTCAGCACTTCTACCAACAGGCTGCTAGCACTCTCGCCTTCCAATTGCTAACGATAGGCAAGGATTTGCCATTTGTCAAGGGGGCGATGATTAGCATATGAGTGGCTTTGACTCATATAGTATGCCACCGCCACTGGCATGTGCGTTTCACTGGCTCCGCAGCCATTCCACCAGCACAATCACCTCATTTACAAGGAAAAGCGCCGTAAAAATGGTCTTGTTGTGCCGGGCCAGCCAGTTCGGCATATAAATATCGAAGCTCGGCGACCGGTCGGCGGTGTATTTCGCTGCCAGATCCGTTATTGGGCATTTCCACCCATTTGCCAGCAGCACAACTCCTTCGACCCAAATCACGGCCGAGAGAATCGCCGCCCAGCGAAAGGCGCCTTGCCCGGCGAGAAACGGCAGCGCCACAATGGCTCCTGCCAGCACAGCCCATACCACGGTGTGCAGCACCTTGATTGCGGTCAGCATCCCGGTTTCGTCCTCACTTGCCTTCCTCATGGCGTCGTGCGCCGCTGGCCTGCACCGATCCTCTGCACAGTTCCCGGGGGCCTGCCCTGCGAAAGTGTAACCGATTCGGGGCTTCCCGCTTCGCCCCACACCTTGGAACGCGATAAAATATCAGCATGTTCCATCGTTCGCGTCTTTCGATGATCGCTCTCGTGGCCGGTATTGGCCTTTCTGCTTGTTCGCTCGCTCTCTTAGCCCAGGACAGCAACGTACATGGCCGTAAATACAAGGCGCCGCCGCCCTCTGCGCATATTGAAGTCACGGTGCTGAAGGACTTCAATGGCAAACCGGTCAACGATGCTCACGTCATCTTCCATCCCACTGAGGGTGACAGGGACAAGGGATCACTGGAGCTGAAAACGAACGAAGATGGCAAGGCCATCATCGATGTGATTCCGATCGGCGACACGGTAACGCTGCAGGTAATTGCCGACGGCTACCAGACCTACGGCCAGAGCTACAAGATCGACAAGCCGGAGTTGACGTTGGAGATACGCATGAAGCGGCCGGGAGGCCAGTACACCATCTACAAGAACACCGGCTCCGATCCCAATTCGGGTAGCGCTTCCGGCGGGCCTTCGAACTCTTCACCCAAGCCTGCTCCGCCTGCTTCGGGAGACAAGTCTTCCGGCTCCGGCGGCCAGCCGAACGCGAATCCGCCTCCACCGCCGCCCAAGTAAATCGCTCGGCCCCGCATTGCCGGCTTGCCGGCTCGCTCCCTTGCTCCCTCGCTCCCGTGCGATATGTCCGTCTAAACTGATCCTGTGACGCCCACTGAACCTCTCGCCGGCAAGACCGCCTTCGTGACCGGAGGCGCGCGACGTATCGGCCGCGCCATTGCCTTCACGCTCGCCGCAGCCGGAGCCGACGTCGCCATCTCCTACCGCTCTTCACATGCCGAAGCTGCACAAACCGCGGCCGAGATTCGAGCGCATGGCCGCCGCGCCGGCCTCGTCGAGTGCGATGTCCGTTCCGAGCCGTCTGTACGCGCCGCCGTCGCCGCCGTCATTGCGGAATTCGGCCGTCTCGATCTGCTGGTGAACAACGCCGCCGTTTACGCTTCAGCAGCCCTGGAGAGCCTTACGCTCGAGCAGTGGGACGCGGTGTTTGAGACCAACGCCCGCGGCCCGTTTCTGGTTGCCCGCGAGGCTCTGCCGCATCTGCGCGCCGCGCGCGGACGTATCGTCAACATTGGCTCCCTCGGCGGCTTTCATCCTTGGGCAGGTCACGCTCACTATTGTGCTTCCAAGGCCGCCCTGCACATGCTCACGCAAACCATGGCCAAGGCCTTCGCGCCCGAGGTCAGCGTCAATTGCGTGGCTCCCGGATGGATTGCCTTTCCCGAAGCAGATACTGCTTCCGATGCGCTCACTCCCGCCGCCGTGCCCCATCCTTCGCGCAGCGAAGCGGAGCGAAGGAGTGAGCTGCAATCCGCACGTTTCGCCGCCAAAACGCCCATGGGCCGCAATGGCTCAGCCGAAGATGTCGCTCAGGCGGTGCTTTTTTTCGCCACCGGTCCGCACTTTATCACCGGCCAGACGCTGGCCGTCGACGGCGGTCTGGGTCTTTCCTGAAAAGAGATACGCGGAGTTAGCGGAGTCAGCGACCGCGCGGACGCACATGAGTCCTCGCCGGCGACTTCAACCTGCCGCACATGGAGCCTGATTACCCTCTGGAAGCCAATCTAGCTCCGCTATCTCCCCAGCAACCGGCTCCAGAATCCCCGCGCGTGCGTCTCCGCGACCTCCGCTTTTTCTTGAGCGTCCTTGGGCACGCGCCCGCGCCGCGGCCTTTCCATCTCCGGTGCGGCAGCAAATCGCGATGGCTCATGCTCCCACAGCCCTTTAGGCGCCGGTTGCTCAGGCCACGCCGCACCCTCCACGGCCACCTGCGGATTGGTCACGAACAGCCTTCGCGCGGTCTCCTCGCCCGCGCGCTTCGCCACGTACTCATATGCTTGCTTTAAATGCGGCGGGCGCTGCAAGGGATGGTGCGCATCGCTGGCCACAAAATGAATCCAGTTCCGCTCCAGCAACTGGTTAGCAAACGCCTCTTCCCGTTTGCCGAATCGTCCATAGAGCGATCCTGCGGTTACCTGGATCAGGCACCCGGCGCGCATCCACTCGCCCACCAACTCAGGCTGGCGCATCACCGCTGGATACCGCTCCGGATGCGTGGCGATCAGCGTGTACCCGGCCGACTGCAGCCGGAATAGCGCCTCCGACATGCTGGGCGGAATCACGAAGTTGGGAAACTCGATCAGCAGGTACCCTTTTCCGTCGATCGAGTAGCGGAACGGATGCATGGCCGCATCCATAATGTTCTCCGCCATCAGGTGGAAGTCGCAACCCAGGCTCAGCTCCACGATGCCTCCCAGTCGCTCGCGCAACTCGGCAAAGCGCGTCTCAATGAGCGAAGCATCGTAGGGAAACATGTCGCTCGCATGCGGTGTGCACACGATCCGAGTCACTCCCTCGCTGGCTGCTTCCCGCGCCATCTCGAGCGAACTCTCCAGGTCCGGCGACCCGTCGTCCACTCCATAAATCAGGTGATGATGAATGTCGATCATTGCCGTGTCAGGTTTCAGGTGTCAGGTGCCAGGATTCAGCTGTTCGCTTTCCAACGTGCACTATTCCCTACTCCCTACTCCCTATTCCCTGCATTTGAAGCATCGAGCGAAAGATTCCCCAACCGTCCGCCGAACCCAGCAGCGCTTCGCTCGACCGGTCGGGATGAGGCATCATTCCCAGCACATTGCGTCCTTCGTTCAAAATGCCTGCTATGTTGGCGAGCGATCCATTGGGATTAGCCTCCGCCGTAATCTCGCCTTTGGGCGTTGCGTAGCGGAACGCAATGCGGTCCTCGCGCTCCAGGCGCTTGAGCTCCTCGGGCTCGCAATAGTAATTTCCTTCCATGTGGCCGATGGGAATCTCGAGCACATCGCCCTTCCTGAGTTGATTGGTAAATGGGCTGGCCGTGGTTTCAACGCGCAGGTGCACTGGTTTGCAGATGTACTTCAGGCCCGCGTTGCGCATCAATGCGCCCGGCAGCAAACCTGACTCGGTAAGGATCTGGAAGCCATTGCAAATGCCCAGCACCAGCCCGCCGCCCGCGGCAAACCGCTTCACCGCCTGCATCACCGGCGAAAAATGCGCAATGGCTCCGGTGCGCAGGTAATCGCCGTAGGCAAACCCACCCGGGACCAGCACGGCGTCCACGCCCTCGAGGTCCTCGCTGTCGTGCCAAAGGAAGGTGACTGGCTGGTGCGCGATCTCGGCGATCACGTTATAGGTGTCATGGTCGCAATTCGATCCGGGGAAAACCAGCACTCCGAATTTCATGCTTTTAGGGTATCAGCTTGGCGCAGACTTCGAGGCGTCGCCGTGACCCGGCCGTTGGTCCCACCAAATGCCCCAATTCTCGACGATGCTCGATCGCTGAACCTTGCCGGCACGACCGTTTCGCAGGATGCGGCCGATCATTCGGTTTCAAACGCTGCGGTAGGCGGCGGCGCGAAGAGGCTACGATTATCAGACCAGCGGCGCTCCCGCATGAACGATGCCAGATTGATGCGGTTGGCGGTTCCAGTCTTGCGCATCAACCGGCCTACGTGGGCCGTCACGGTCGGTATGCCGATGCCCAGGTTGCGGGCGATCTCACGATTGGATCGGGCCAGCAAGATCAGTTCGATCACCTGCTTCTCACGAGAGGTAAGCCGTGGGGCAGTGTTCGTAAGGCTGGAGTCGCTGACTTTCAGAAGCCGGTCGATGAGTTTAGAGAGCACCTTGCGCGGCGCACAGATGTTGCCACTGATTACCACATCCATAGCGAGCCGCACTGTATCAATTTCAACGTTCAGATCAAGATAGGCTCTGGCCCCGGCAAAGATCGCCTCCGCAGCCAGATCATGGTTTCCTTGCGGGCCGATAACGATCAGCCGAATACCAGGACGCACACGGAGAATGGCTCGAACGGAATGTGAAATACTGCCAGATTCATGCAGATCCACAATCAGATAGTCCAAGGTTGAGCCGGTGAGCACTTCCTGGATACTGCAGATGACTGGAATCAAGGGGATATTGCCGCTCAGAACAGGCTGGTCGAAGACGCTGACAAGCCCAGCAAGCCGCATCGGCGAGCTTGATACCAAACCGACTTGTACTTGGGGCCCGATGTCGATCTCCCGCGACTCAACGCGCAACTATCGCGCAGTATGCTCCTTTCCTGGTCCGGTGGGCTGTGCAATTTTATACACAATCATGGGCGATCTTTTGCGTATTCGGCAGTGAGATAAATTCAACTGCGATATCATCCCGACGATGAGCGTTTTCGGCCTTATTTGTTTCGCCGAGATCGCGCAGGGCCCAGCCGGCGATGAGGATGCTGGGTGCGGCGGCGGGTGCGATGGCGGCAAGTTCGCCGAGCGTGGTGTGCACCACCTGCTGGTCGGGTTGCGCGGCGCGCGAAACCACGGCGCAAGGCAGATCGGCGGGAAGGCCTTCCGCCAGCCACTCGGCGGCCAGCAAGGTGAGGTCGCGGCCGGGCATGTAGACCACGCGCGTGCCGGCTTCGAGCGCGGGCAACGCCTCGCGGTTGTGCGACTGCGCATGATGGCCGGTCGTGAAGGTGACATGCGAGGCCCACTCGCGATCGGTGAGCGATCGGCCCAGGGCCGCTGCCGCAGCAAAGGCAGCCGAGACGCCGGGAACGATCTCGTAAGCAATGCCGGCTTCGTCGAGCGCGGCCAACTCTTCGGCGGCGCGGCCAAACAATAGCGGATCGCCGCTCTTGAGGCGCACCACGCTGCGGCCGGCGCGGGCATGCTCGATCATCAGCGCGTTGATCTCTTCCTGGGTGATGGTTTTCGTCCCGCAGCGCTTGCCCACGTTTTCGACCATTGCATGGGGCAGCGCCAAGCCGAGTATTGCTGCAGGAACAAGGTCGTCGTGGAGCAGGACATCGGCGGATTCGATGAGGCGGACAGCCTTTACGGTGAGCAGCTCGGGATCGCCCGGCCCTGCGCCGACGAGAGCCACATGACCGGCGACGGCGCGCGTGGCTTCCTTACCCGTCCGCGCCAACTGGCGCGCAGAGCAGAGGGCGGAGTCGCAGATCTGACGCCGCGCGAGTTCGTGGAGGAGCAGGCGGCGTTCTTCACCGCGGGGATGCGTAGTGAGCACTTCGCGGCGCAGTGCGCCGAGTTGCGCAAGCCACGGGCCGAGGTCTTTGGGAAGCTGATCGTCAATTTCGCGGCGCAGCCTTTGGGCAACAGCCGGGCTTTCGCCCGCGGTGGAGATGGCGATTTGCAGGTCGCCGCGGCTGACCACCGAGCCAAAGAAAAAGTCGCAGTTCGGAATGTCGTCGACGCTGTTGCAGGCGATGCCCCGCGCGACGGCCTCGCGATAAACCGTAGCGTTGACTTCGGGCACATCGGTAGCCGCGATGACGATGAAGTGGCCGTCGAGATCGGAGGGTTGAAACTCACGCTCGATCCACTCGAGCTTGCCTTCGGCGGCGAGTTGGCGGATTTCGGTGCGGGCCTGAGGCGCAATTACGCGCAGCCTGACGCCGGTTTTGAGCAGGCTGCCGATTTTTTCCAGCGCCACCGTTCCCGCGCCCACCAGCAGGCCGGGGCGGCCATCGAGTTTCAGAAAAATCGGCAGAAGGCTCATATCAGTTCACAGTTCGTAGTGGTCAATTCTTGTTCCCTTGGTCCCTCGTTCCCTTGGTCCCTGTTTTTCTCACTCCGCGACGGCGTGCGGCACGCGGCCTGTGGGCAGATCGCGCTCTACGGCCTCGAGAACTTCGCCGGCCAGTTGCGCGCGCAGCTCATCGTTGGTATGGCGCGCAAACCACGCGCGCAAACTCTCCTCTGACTCGCGTCCCGTGAGGTAATTGCGCAGCAAGCGCTCAATCGATTCGGGAACAAGCGTCGCGGGGCAGCGATAGCCTACCGGCCGCGCTACGCCTGCGAACTCGCCCACCGCACCGCCCAGGCAGAAGTAGTAGGCATCGGCGAGCTTGCCCTCGTGCTTGATCTTCTTGCCCTCGAGGCCGATGTCGGCGATCCAATGCTGGCCGCAGCCGTTGGGGCAGCCAGTCACGTGCAGCTTGAGCTGTTGATCGAACTGCGGCAGCCGCTCCTCGAGCTCATCCACTAACCAACGTGTAAAGCCCTTGGTCTCGGTAATTGCCAGCTTGCAGAACTCGGTGCCGGTGCAGGCGATGGCGCCGCGCCAGAAGGGCGAGGCTTCAACGTGCAGGCCGATCTGCCCCAATTCGCGCGCCAGTTCGCCGGTCTTGGCGTACGGCACATCGACGATCACAAGATTTTGCGAGACGGTAGCGCGCAGCGAGCCGCTGCCGAAGCGATCGGCCAGCTCAGCCGCAGCCTCAAGCT
>Ga0326728_10025953_pt1 | contig 10433 bp, 9 predicted proteins | sample MB3enrmetagenome_FD_207602 | JGI IMG/M metagenome (GOLD analysis project Ga0326728, IMG submission 207602) | Lab enriched peat soil microbial communities from McLean, Ithaca, NY, United States - MB31MN | ecosystem: Environmental > Terrestrial > Soil > Wetlands > Peat | place: USA: New York... | reverse complement strand
CATCATTCGCCAAGGACTCATGCTTCGGTCCACTTGTTAACCAGTATGGTTACGGCCGCGAGGCCAGAGCTTACCGGGGCGCAGGGGCCCGTCTCTTATTGCGCCTAGCGGTGAGCGATGGCCAATATTCGCGTATGTGACAGCGGGACCGGTTCGGGATCTGACCACGACAACTCTGGCGACAGGGAGCGTGCCTGGGCGAACTGCGTGGAGCCGATGAGGAGAGCAAGTCGGCCTGCGGGAGCGACCAGGTTGACTGCGACAGGAAGGATTGCGGCGAAGCGCTCGACGGCGCGCAAGGTGACGACTTGAAAGCTGCCGGCAGGGAGGGTTTCGGCGCGGGCGGTTTGTATATTTACGTCCGTAAATGTAAGGGCGCGACTGACTTCCCGCAGGAAGGCGGCCTTCTTGTGGCTGGACTCGATCAAGGTGAGGGAAATGCCGGGAGCCCAGAGCTTGATGGGGATGCCGGGGAATCCGGCGCCGGAGCCCAGGTCGGCGACGATGGGACGGTCGTTGGTTGCTGGTCGTTGCTCGTTGGCGGTTGGCGCGCTCGCTGGCACCCCAATCCTCTCGTGGCCGGTTACGCGGTCCTTAAGGGCCGCTCTTCCACCGGGGAACAGATGGCGAGCGGCGAAGAGGCTCTCGCCGAAGTGGCGGGTGACGATTTCGTCCGGGTCGCGAATGGCGGTGAGATTGATGCGGGCGTTCCAACGGAGAAGTATATCGATGTACGTCGATATATCCTGGAGTTGCGCAGGCGAAAGAACAGCAGGTTCCTCACCGGCGTTCGCCGGTTCGGAATGACAAGACTCAAGGAAGGAGGCAGGGGATGGGGGCGCGAGGAACGGAGCGAGCAGTTCGGCGATGCGGGCGGGATCCATTTTCGATTCCGATTGTAGAACGCTCGAAGCTACCCGGGCATGCCGAGGGGCGAAAGGTTGCACAGAGAGCCCCTTTTCGGGCCGTTGCCGGGTATCGGCGGGCACGAGGTCCCTCGACTCCGCAAGATCGTTCGCGGCCGAACGATCCTGCTCCGCTCGGGATGACAAGTCGTGGGGATCGCAGGCAGTTCGCGGCGGGACGTAGGCGAGTGCCACCGGCTTTGCGGGCAGGAGTGTCGACACCGCAGGAATGTCTGCGCGCCACCGCCGGCTTGACAGTGGAGCGGATGATTCTGTATATTCAGTCTGTACTGAAAGAAACGATATGGCGGAACTGACGGACCTGCAGAAGCAATACATCCTCCACTGGGGGGAAATGGGAACGAAGTGGGGAATCAACCGGACGGTGGCGCAGATCCACGCGCTGCTGTACCTTGCGCCGCGAGCGCTGCCGGCCGAGGAGATCGCCGAAACGCTGAGCGTGGCGCGGTCGAACGTGAGCACGTCCATACGGGAGCTGGAGACCTGGGGGATCGTGCGCGCGGTGCACGTGCTGGGCGACCGCCGGGAACACTACGAGTCGATGAAAGATGTGTGGGAGATGTTCCGGCTGGTGATCGAGCAGCGAAAACGCCGGGAAATCGATCCGACGCGGGAAGTGCTGCGGCGCTGCCTGGCAGAAGTGGATCCGAAAGACCCGGCGGCGAAGTACACGCGGGAGCGACTGGAGGCGATGGCCGGGTTCTTCGAGGCGGTCACGGAACTGTACGACCAGATGAAGCGGCTGCCGACGGGCACGGTGCGGAAAATGTTGCGTATCGGGGCGAAGGTGCGGAAAAAGGCGGGGTGAGTTTTTTGGCGGTCATGTTCTGTTGTTACAGAACGATCTGACGGACAGTGAACAAAGTCAAAGTCCCCACCCTCTCGCCAAAACGCGAGAAGGGTGGGGCACCCATTCACAGGGCGAACATGAGGGAGACGGTCGTTATCACGGGGGTATTCAGCTACACGGGCAAGTACACGACCCGGCTTCTGCCGGATCGCGGTTACAGAGTCCGCACGCTGACCAACCATCCTCCGGCAGTTCATCAGGAAAAACGTCAAAATCCCCACGTCTCGCAAAACCGGCGAGACGTGGGGCACCCGCCAGACGTGGAACCCGGGCCCGGCCCATTCGGCGGGCAAGTCGAAGTCTTTCCCCACAACTTTGACCGGCCTGAGGAATTGCGGCCGCAGAAAGAACCAGCGGTTCGCATCCGGTAGAATTGTCTTCTGGTTTTCTGGGGTTCTTGATTTCCAATCGAAAAGGGATATGAGGGCATGACGGAGTTGCAGGGTAGTGGCGGAGTTCTGGACGAAGCGCGCGAGGCGGCCGACAAGAAAATCTGGATGACGCTCAGCGGGCTGCCGGTGACGATCAAGCTGGAGTGGCCGTTTCACCGGGCGACCTCGGGAGCGGATTTCTGGGTGCTGCATGGAGACATCCGGCTGGTAGGGTCGGACGAGTTGCACGCGCCGGTGGCGGTGAATTTGTCGCAGACGGTGCGCGAGGTGATGCCGTCGCTCGAACCGCAGGAGGCCGAGGCTCCGGTGATCAACGCGCTGCGCAAAGAAGTGGACCGGCGTCAGATCGAGTTCTTGAAGTCGGGGAAGCTGCTGCCGGTGCCGTTTTCCAGCCGCCATTACGACTTCAAGCGGCAGCAGTGGGTGTTTGGCAAGGCGACGGATGAGGCGATGGAGGAGTTTGTGGAGAGGAAAGTGTACTGGGAGACGAGTAGTCCGACTAACCCACTTCTCGCAAATTCGGCGAGAAGTGGGGCACCCACATCCGGTGGTGGAACAAGGGTGTGGATTGGCGATCCGGCGGACGCGCAGTATCTGCAGACGACTATGGCACATTTGCTGCAGATCGCGATGCATCTGGCGGAGCGGGGACTCGTGCGAATCGACGGCGAATGGGCGAAGGCGACGCCGGAGCTGGTGAATCAAGCAGAGCGGTTCGAGAACGCGCGACGAGCGGCGGTGGAAGAGCTGGAGAAGAAGCACGCGTTCGAGCGAGGGTAGGCGAGATTTCCGATTGCAGATTTTCGATTGAACCTCGCAGGGGCTAAAGCCCACACTTTAGTTGATCGCCTACGCGGCGCTGAAGCGCCGCTCTTCCCCGGTTGTGCGAACTGCTTCGGAGGACGTCAGGTGTAGTGAGAACCCACCCTTCGCCAAACCGGGCGAAAGGGTGGGGCAACCAGCGCTGAAATCCCCACCCTGTCGCAAAGAGCGCGACAAGGATGGGGCAACCCCGGCCGTCCTATTCAATGTGCCCTTACACCCACCCTTCGGAAATCGCCCTTCGACTTGGCTCAGGGCAGGCTCCGGGTAGGGCAGCTGCGCCCGACCAGGAAGTCAAAATCCCCACGTCTCGCAAAAGCAGCGAGACATGGGGCACCCGCGCCCCGGCCGCTGACAACGCCGCTCCCAGATTCCCATCCGTCAATACCCCTGACGTGAGATTCCGATAAGATTGGAGTTCCGAAATCAATCTCCATGAGGAACTGGCTGCGTTTCTTTCGTCCATCGCATCAGCACACGGCGTTTTCGGCGACGCTGCTGCTGATGGGGACGGTGATGCTGTCGCGAGTCATCGGCTACGTGCGCGAGGCCTACATCGCCTACGCGTTCGGCGCCGGGTCGCAGACCGACGCTTACGTGGCGGCATTCACTCTGCCCGATTTTCTCAACTACATTGTGGCCGGGGGCGCGGCTTCGATCACGTTCATTTCGATTTATACGCGCTTCCTGGCGGAGAAACGTGACGCGGACGCGCAGAAGACGTTCTCGATCATCATCACGGTCATGACTGCGGTGCTGATCGTAGGGACGATTCTCACCGAGATCTTCGCGCCGCAGTTTGTGCGCTGGTTCGTGAAAGGATTCACGCCCGAGCAGATCGAACTGTGCGTATTTCTCACGCGGATTCTGCTGCCCGCTCAAATATTCTTTTATGTCGGCGGGGTAGTTTCGGCGGTACTGCTGTCGCACCGGCTGTTTCTGTTTCCGGCGTTCGGGCCGCTGATTTACAACGTATTCATCATTCTAAGCGGGGTAGTGGGCGGACGGCATTTCGGCATCGCGTCACTGGCTTATGGGGCGGTGTTGGGGAGTATTGCCGGTCCGTTTCTGGCGAGCGTGATCGGCGCGGCGCGGATCGGGACGGGATACCGGCCGTCATTTGAGGTGACGAATCCGGCATTTCGGGAGTGGGTACGGCTTTCCCTGCCGCTGATGATCGGCGTGTCACTGGTGGCGGCCGACGACTGGATCCTGCGGCACTATGCGGCGAGCGGGGTGGGGGACATCTCGCATCTCAATTTCGCCAAGCGGCTGTTCGGAGTGCCGATCGCAGTGCTGGGGCAGGCGACGGGGCAGGCGTCGCTGCCGTTTTTTGCGCGGCTGTTCAATGAGAAGAAGCTGACGGAGTTTGCGGCAACGGTGAATGATTCGGTGTACCGGGTGGCGTCGGCGTCGTTTCTGGCGTCGGCGTGGATGATGGCGGCGGCGTTGCCGCTGATTGATCTGGTGTACCGGCGGGGAAGGTTTAACTTTGCCGACGCCCAGGCGACCGCGATTTATTTCTTCTGGTTTTCGCTTTCCCTGGTGTCCTGGTCGGCGCAGGGACTTTATGCCCGTGCGTTTTATGCGGCGGGCAACACGCTCACGCCCATGGCGGCGGCGAGCATCCTCACGGTGGCGTCTCTTCCCATGTACTCGTTTCTCTTCCACACGTTTGGCGTGATCGGGCTGGCCTGGGCCTCGGACCTCGGGATCGTGGCGAACCTGCTGGCTTTGGCATCGCTGCTGCATGGTAGGAAGCTGGTTCGTCTGGGAGGTTTGCGCTGGGGCGAGTTGGGCAAGGCGGCGCTGACGGCGGTGTTTGCAGGAGGAATCAGCTACGAAGTGGCGAAAGTTGTGCCGCTGGCGGCGACGGGACACCCCAGCCGGACAGCCGACTTGATGCGGTTGGGACTGGTAACCGTGACGTGGGCGGCAGCGGTAGCGGCGGGGCTGTGGCTGCTGGGCTCGGAACTGCCGCAAGACTTGCGGCGGCGAAAAGGCGCGGTGTATCCGGCAGTGGCACAGGGTGGGAGCCGGGAAATACTGGGATCGGGGAGAGAACCGTAGGGTGACGTTCTCATGTCTCGCCAACGCGGTGAGGCCCTTCGACTTCGCTCACCGCGGGCTATGGGGCACCCGGCAAGTTAGTTCTGTCGCACAAGCAGGAGGCATGCCCATTTTGGGAACCAGCCCTTGCCAAAAGGTCAGTCCTCACTGACGTCTCCTATCCCGGTGCCGTATTCTTCGTAGAAGCTCGGGAGAGTCTTTACCTCCGCTCGAAGCGAATCGTTTCTTCGGAGTCGGCATGCTGGCTTTAGATCGCGTTAAAGCGCTCTTAGATCAAAGAGGCATCCGGTCAGTATTAGGCCCAGTTGCCAGTTCGCTGGCCAGGCATCACAAGAAGGGCGTCAAAAGAATCTTCTACGATGACGGAATCTGGATGCACGAGACGGAGACAGGATACTTTGCCTATCCTCAACCATTCCTGCGGCTGGACCTGAAGCACCTGGACGAATGTGCGCGCGAAACATTCTTCTGGAAGTACTGGCCCCGGCCGGGCGACGTAGTCATGGATATCGGTGCCGGGGTGGGAGAAGAAACGCTGAGTTTCTCCCGCGCGGTGGGACCACTGGGGAAGGTGATCTGCGTCGAGGCCCATCCACGAACTTACCGCTGCTTGGAGAAGCTCGTACAGTACAACGCTCTAACGAACGTGATCTGCGTCCACCGGGCGATCGCCGATATTCCCGACGCTATCGCGATGATTATGGATTCCGGGACGTATGTTGGGAATCGACTGAGTTCGGTGAAAGGGGTAACGGTGCAAGCCACAACCGTTGACGCCCTCCATCGAGAATTGAACTTGAGCCGAATTCAATTTCTGAAGATGAACATCGAGGGCGCGGAGCGTCTGGCCATCCGAGGCATGTCGCGAATCTTGAAGCAGACCGAGGTACTGTGCATTTCTTGCCACGATTTCCTGGCGATGCGGAACGGAGACAGCAGCGTCAGAACGAAAAACGAAGTCAGACACTTTCTCGAGGAGAGCGGGATCAAGATCTTCGAAAGAGTCGCCGGCACGCCATGCCTTCGGGACCAGGTCTGGGGTCTCAACGAGCAACTGGTGAGAGATTGCGGTCCCGGGCATGGTGAGCACAGAAAACCGGGGTAACCCAGGGAACAATGATCAGAAGAACGTCGAGGCACGAACACTCCAATCCTCCTGCGCTATACTCGATCTCCGGAGTGTGGCATGACTACGGCGACAAAGAAGGTCGCGGTTCAGAAGCTGGTGGAAGAACTGCGGCGGCTGCCCGAATCCGCGTTCCACGAGATCGAAACGGTGCGGCGCCTGCTGGAAGAAATGCCGGTCAGCCCGGACTCTCTCGCCCTCTATTTAACCTGGGACCGGCAGCACTACACGCGCAATCTGATTGACCGGAGGCCGCTCTACGAGTTAATCGCGATCTGCTGGGAAGTGGGGCAGGTGAGTTCGGTGCACAACCATCGCGATCAGAATTGCTGGATGGCGGCTCCGATCGGGCGGCTGCAGGTGGAGAACTTTCATGTGGTCGAGCAGGACTTGCAGGCCGGACGCTGCCAGCTTGAGCCGCTCAGCACAGTCGAGATCAACGTGTCGCGTCCCTGTGCGGTGGATCCGGCGGATCCGGTGCACCGCGTGCTGAATCCGCGGGAATTCAACCAGCGCGCGGTGAGCCTGCACGTGTACTCCCGGCCGTTCGACACCTGCGTTGTCTATTCGCCCGAGCAAGGCACATGCGGGGAGATCCGGCTGCACTTCAACACGGAGTACGGGAAGGCGGCGGTACGCTGAGCACTGATAGATTTCGGCGCAGACCGATGGTGGCGTTGCTGGGCGCGCTCTGGTTGCTCGATCCAGCTTGCACCAAAGATGAAAAGCCTGCGCCCGCTCCGGTGAGCACGGTCGCGCCTGCGGAGCGGGTCGTGCCCTCGCCTGTGGGAACCACGCAAGCCGTTCTCGAGAAGACCTTTCGCCTGAAGGCGACAGAGATGTTCCCGTTCGAAATCCCGGCTCATGCCACGATGCCACACCTGCACGGCATTTTCGAGTCGTTCGCAGGGCAGGCGAAGGGGCCGTCGGACGACAGTGCGAACATCGATTTCCTCATTCTGAACGAGGATCAGCAGGTCGAATTCGCCGGCAACCGTCCGAGCGAGGCTCTGTTCACGGTGGAAGCGTCGCACAATCAGGCGGTGAACTACGATTTGCCGGCGACGATGGACCGGCCTATGAAGTACTACCTGGTATTTCGCAATCCGGATGGGGGCAAGAGCAACAAGGTAGTGGAAGCGAACTTCCGGGTGGATTTTTAGGGCCAGACGCTGCTGCTACACTAACCGCGGTGCCTCCACGAAAAAAAACTTCCGTTTCAGTTGTTCCGGCAGCGTCGCCGCCCGGGATCGGGCGCGTTCCGGCGCAGGCTGCTTCGGCGCCCGGGCGCATATTCCTGATGGACACCATGTCGTTCATCTTCCGCGCCTACCACGCCATGGCGCGGCAGCGGCCGATGTCGACCAAAAGCGGGCTGCCAACGGCGGCGATTTACGTTTTCGTGAACATGTTGCGCAAACTGCGGGAGGACTTTGCGCCGGAATTCCTGGCGGCGGTCTTCGATGTCGCGGGGCCGACTTTTCGCGACGAGCAGGCCGAAACGGTCACGACCGTGCGCAAGTTCGACATCAAAACGCAGACCTTCACCGAGGTAGAGTACAAGGGCTACAAAGCCAACCGCGCGGCCATGCCGGAGGATCTGGCGCAGCAGGTGCCGTACATCCGCCGGGCGCTGGAGGCTTACCGGATTCCGATCCTTGAAATGGCCAAGTTTGAGGCCGACGATGTGATCGGGACTCTGGCGCGGAAGGCGGCCGAGGCGTCACATCCGGTCTACGTTGTTTCCAGCGACAAAGACATGATGCAGCTGGTGAACGAGAGAGTGCAGATTCTGAATCCGCCCAAGGACAATCTGATTTGCGATGCGGCCAAGGTGGAAGAAATTCTGGGCGTGCCGCCGGAGCGGGTGGTGGATGTGATGGCGCTGCGCGGGGACGCGATTGACAACATCCCCGGGGCGCCCGGCATCGGCGACAAGGGGTCGGTCGAGATCATCCGGCGATTTGGGACGGTCGAGCAAGCGCTGGAACGCGCCACCGAAGTGGAAAAGAAAACGTATCGCGAGTCGCTGCTGAATAATCGCGAGACCATCCTATTCAGCAAAAGCATGGTGACGATTGATACGAAGGTGCCGGTGGAACTGGATGTCGAGGCGATGCGAGTGGGTGAGCCGGATGTGGAGGCGCTGCGCGAACTCTTCACGGAGCTCGAATTCACGTCGCTGTTGAAAGAGCTGCTGCCGGTGGTCGAAGTCAGCGAGGCGCATTATGGTGAGGCCAAATCGGCGGAGGATGTGGAGAACGTGGTAAGGGCTCTGGAGGCCGGAGGAGCGCTGGCGGTAGCGGTGGAGCAGGAGGATGCAGAGATTCCCACGTCTCGCAAAGGCGGCGAGACGCGGGGCACCCAAACCGAGGACGAAGGAGAGGAGTTCGAGGACGCACAACTTTCGTTGATGACGGCAGCAGCACTTGCGGCTGCGTTGCGTCGGGTTGCGATTTCTGCTGCGGCAGGCTCGGCGACGATGGTGAAGCTCGACTCGAGCGGGGCTGCAGACACACTGCGTTCCGCGCTGACAAATGCCGATTTGCCGAAAGCTATTCACGATTACAAATCAGCAATCCACGCGCTGGCGCCGCTCGGAATCACGCCGGCCGGCGTGCGGCATGATCCGATGCTGTATTCGTACCTGCTCGATCCGACCTACTCTTCGCATCGGCTGGCGGACGTGGCGCTGCGGAACTTCAATCTCAAGCTCGCGGGCGAGCTGGCGGAGGCGGCGGACATTACGGGCAGGCTGGCGGAAGCGCTGCGCGCGGAAGTCGAGCAGGCAGGCCTCGGGAAACTCTATGAAGAGATGGATCTGCCGCTGGTTCCGGTGCTGGCGCGGATGGAGCAGGCGGGCGTGAAGATTGATACGGCCGCGCTGGCGCGGATGTCGAACGAACTGGAGCGGGAGATCGCGGCCAAAGAAAAAGAAATTTATGAAGCGGCGGGGATGGAATTCAACGTCGGCTCGCCCAAGCAACTGGGCGATGTCCTGTTCAATCGCATGAACCTGCCCAAGCCGGTGAAATACGGTAAAGGACGGACGATATCGACGGCGGTCGATGTGCTGGAAGAACTGGCGGAGGATCATCCCATCGCGCGGATGGTGCTCGACTATCGCCAGTTGACGAAGCTGAAATCAACTTATGTAGACGCGCTGCCGGCGATGATCAATCCGGCGACGGGGCGGCTGCACACGACTTTCTACCAGGCGGGAACGGCGACGGGACGGCTGTCGTCGGCGAATCCGAATCTGCAGAACATTCCGGTGCGGACCGAACTGGGCCGCGGCATCCGCGCAGCCTTTATTGCCGAACCGGGCCATGTGCTCGTGACTGCCGATTATTCGCAGATCGAGCTGCGGCTGCTGGCGCATTTTTCGCGCGATCCGATCCTGGTGGAAGCGTACCGGCGCGGCGACGATATTCACACGCTGACGGCGTCGCAGGTATTCGGCGTGCCGCCGCTGATGGTGACGCCCGACCACCGGCGACAGGCGAAGGTGGTGAACTTCGGGATTGTGTATGGGCTGTCGGCGTTTGGGCTGTCGCAACAGCTGGGCATTGAGCCGGGCGAGGCCAAGCAGTTCATCACGAATTATTTCGAAAAGTACAAGGGCGTGCGGGCGTTTATTGATAGGACGCTGGAAGAAGCGCGGCGCGAGTTGAAAGTGAAAACACTGTTCGGACGGGTGCGCCCGATTCCCGACATCAACAGCAAGAACGTGAACCAGCGCGGATTCGCGGAGCGCACCGCGGTCAACACACCGCTGCAAGGCACGGCGGCGGATCTGATCAAGATCGCGATGATCCGGATTGACGCGGCTCTGCGCGAGCAGGGACTGAAGTCGAGAATGACGCTGCAGGTGCATGACGAACTGGTGTTTGAAGTTCCGGAGGATGAAGTGGAGATCATGCAGCGGTTGGTGCGCGAGCATATGGAGAAGGCGCACGCGCTGGCGGTGCCGCTCGAAGTGGAGATGGGAGTCGGAGAGAACTGGAGGGATTTGGAGTAGGTTTCCCCTCGGGGGGGTAAGATCCGCGGAAGTTTTTTCCCGGGACCGTCGGCAGCATTCTTCCCGGTTAGAATATTTCTCGGTCGAAAAATTCCCACGTTTCGCAAAAGCAGCGAGACATGGGGCACCCGCCCCGTTCGATTCGTTTCGCTCGCTCAGAGCAGGCTAACCAGAGCGGCGGTCCCCACATGAGCTGGTGTAGAATTACACAGTGAACCCCTCCGCT
>Ga0326728_10025952_pt1 | contig 10434 bp, 7 predicted proteins | sample MB3enrmetagenome_FD_207602 | JGI IMG/M metagenome (GOLD analysis project Ga0326728, IMG submission 207602) | Lab enriched peat soil microbial communities from McLean, Ithaca, NY, United States - MB31MN | ecosystem: Environmental > Terrestrial > Soil > Wetlands > Peat | place: USA: New York... | reverse complement strand
GAGCAGGCAGGCAAAGGCCATCACGGGAATGGGGCGGCGAAGCAAGTCGAATTGCCTGAACCAATCCCAGAAACCTACCTTTTCGGCGAACATGCCGGCTGCCGCCAACTGGGCTCGAATGTTGGCCCAAAGCAGAGGAGAGGGCTCCGCCAGCGGCAACTCGCGGGCGGCACGCCGCAGCGCTTCCAACTCTTCCACCACCCCGCGGCACGACACGCAACCCGCGGCGTGGGCTGACACGAAAGAGGCGTCCTCGCCTTCCAGATAAGCCTGAAGCTCTGCCTGGAAACGGCCGCACGCTGCCGTCCTGTCGCGCTGCGTCTCTTTCATAGCCCCGTCACCTTTCAGTCCCGGCTACATCCGGCGCCGCCGCTCCATCCGGCTTCAGAACACCCGCATTCTGGCGCAGCCAGTCCCGAAGTTTCATCCGCGCCTTGTGCAGTTGCGACTTGGAATTACCGACCGAACAGTTCATGATCTCCGCGATCTCGTTATGTTCGTACCCTTCCACATCGTGCAGCACAAACACCGTCCGGTATCCGGGTGGAAGATCGGCGATAGCCCGCGAAAGGCTGATCCGGTCGACCGATCCGGTTAACCTCCGATCGTGGTCGCCATAGTCGCGTTTGACCGGTTCATCCTGCGAGGACTCACCCTCGTCCAGCGACACCTGCTGCAGCCCCTTCTTCCGCAGGTGCATCAGCACAACGTTTACGGCTAGCCTGTGCAGCCAAGTGGAGAACGCCGATTCGCCGCGAAAAGTTGTGATTTTGCGGAAGAGCTGAAGGAAAGCTTCTTGGGTCAAGTCCTCCGCCTCGGCTGTATTGCCGGTCATCCGCAAGCACAATGAGTAGACGCGGCGCTTGTGCGTTTCGAAGAGCGCTGCAAACGCCTCTTCGTCTCCGTGCTGCGCCCGCGCGACCAGTTGAGTCTCAGAAGCAACCTTGGGAGCCACTGTCTTCTGATGGTTCAAGGAGTCTCACTTCCAGCCGCATCCAGACTCGCCTTGTGTGATGCGGTGGCCCATACGAGAGTTGTCTTTATGATCTTCCAATTAACGTCAATTCGCCGCCCTGCCCGCCACCCGGTCCGCCGGCGTACCGTGGGTCTGACGAGCGGCGCCGGGCTGGGGCGGAACCCGCAGCACGGCCTTTCCCACACCGAGATTGCCTGCCGTGTCGTAAGCCCTCACCGACACCACGTGTTCCCCCGCCTCCAATTTGGTCAGCTTGACCGTGAAGGTCTCCTTCCGTGAGTCGACGACCCCGTCGTCGGAAAGCAAATCCTTCCAGGGCTTCCCGTCAGTGGAAGTCTCAGCGCTGCGCAGAGGTGAAGTGCTATCCTCCACCTCGAACACTACCTCTCCCCCTCCCTCGCTCACATTTTGGCGGAGCACACGGACTTGGGGCGGCGTATTGTCGACCCAAAAGGGCGCGCTCAGCAACTCTGACTTTCGAGCTGTTTCCGGAGGGTTGGACTCTTCGTCCGAGACCACCAGCTTGGCCACATATTTACCGTCCGGCAGTGTTCCCGGGTCAATCGTATACGCCGACTGGTGCAGCTTGTCTTTCAGCAGGTGCCATTCCTGCTCATCCACTGCCTTTACGTAGAGCGAATAGACCAACTGGTCGCTGTTGGGGTCCTCGGCCTGCCAGTTCAACGTCAAGGGGATCTTGCCCGCCGTGCCTCCCGCAGATGTCCCGGAGCCGTAGCTCCCCGAGGTTTGGCTACCAACAGAAATCGTCGTTCCAGTTCCCAGGCTGGCTGAGCTGCTTCCTGCCGGGTTGGTGCGCTCGCCTGCCGTGCTCACGTTTAGAAACCGGATCTGGGGTGGAAGATTCTGATTCAGGTAGGAGAGCGTGACGTCATCCAATTTGGGTCCCGTCGATCCGGAAGCGCGGAAAACAGCCTTCCATTGCACGTACCGCGCGACAGGACTGCCGATCGGGCTGCCGTTAGGGTCGCGGTAGGGGCCGGCCCAGTCGCTCCAGGTTGGGTCGGGCCGCTCCGAATTGCCGGAGCGCGTAAAGAACTCCAGGGTGGCGCCCGTGGGTACCTCCGCGCGCCAAGCCAGCACGCCCCAGTGGGAGGTGAGCCGGGTATCCTTCACGGGCGACTCATAACTGCCTTCCGCGGAAATGTCCGAGGCCACCCGGAGCAGCTCGGCAATGTTGCTGGTGGCCACGTAGAGGTCAGACCCGTCCTGCATCAGCCGGGTGGCCAGCGACTGGTGTGTTTCAGTGATCAGGGTCACCCGTTCGGCATCCCGGCCGGGAACGACATCGAAAATGCGCCCGTTGGAATCCGTCGAGAAGAGTACATGATCGCCGTGCACCGCCAAGCCGAAGATGCTCTCGTTGTTCGAGTTCCAGATCGTCTCTGCACTCGAGTCGGGGAGTATCTTGACCAGCGAACCCCGTCCTTGGGGGATTTGAAAGTTCGGAATCGCCGCCGCCGGCGCCTGCCGGTTAAAGCTCGGCGCTCCTAAAGCCTCCGTTGGCGGATTCTGAACTTCCGAAGCGTTGAGGGAGTGAATTTCCTCCGAGGCCGTAACCGTAACCGTCGTGACTCCCCCGGAGACGGCGCCTGAGGTGGCGGGGATCAGAAGTTCTGGGGAGCCCTTGCTGCCGGCTCCGCCCAAGGCCGCGGCGTAGATTCGGCCCTGGGAGTCAGCCACCAGGTCATGAATTTCCGGCAGGCTGGATTCGTACAGCACGAAGGCTTTGCCCGCCGGAGTTATGCGGTAGATAAGCCCCTTCGGGACACTTCCGGCGAGCAGATTGCCATCTTTGTCGAACGCCAGACACATGATGTGGGTTTGTTTGCTGCCGAAGAAGAGATCGGCCTTGCCGGTGGGATCGACGCGGAAGATTTGTCCTTTGTCCCCCGTCGCTACATAGAGCCGGCCTTGCGCGTCCAGCGCCAGCGCCCAGATGTACTTGGTGTGCGGGTCGTAAAACACCGTGGACTGCCCGTCCGGCGTCACCCGGTAGACTTTGCCTTCGGGCGAGCTTCCCACATAGAGCGAGCCGTCGGGACCTGTCGTCAGGGCAAAAACATCGGACTCGCGCGCCGTAAACCAGAGGCTCGCCTTTTGCGTCCTGTCCACCCGAAAGACCTTGCCCTGGTGGCCCGTGCCCACGTAAACGTTCCCCTTCCGGTCACTGGTGAGGGCGAGAGCCAGCGCCTCTTCAGGGTTGAAAACTACTCGCGACGCGGGCGCCAGACGGAGGTCACCCTCCGTGTCGAGTGAGACGTTGGCGAGCGTTCCTTGCAAAAACTCCTCGAATGAGCCGACTTGCCAAAACGCCGTTTCGGTCCCTCCCGCGCCCGAGGAGAGCAGCAAAATGAGTGCTAGAAGTTGAAGTGTCTTGTGTCGTCTCATGCCCGTACCTTTCCGGTCGGTCCTCCGCTGGGGCTGGTCCGCGAACGCCCGCAGGGTTCAAACTACAGGCCGGGTCCAACCACTTTTACCAGCAGCATCTTTTGACCGTGGATCATCAAGGAAGACTCTGCCGCCTCGTAGTCTCCGATCACTGACGTGCCGCTGAGGTTGACGCTGGAGGCGGCCGCGGGGTCCGCCATGAAGGTCTGAATCAAGGAAGGCGGAGGAGAGGGGTATTCTTCCCCTTCCACAACGAACGAGCGCTGGGGGGCCATGAGCAGCGCGTAGAGCCGGTTATTTCGCCGCATTCGGTTCAGGGCCTTGACAAGCTGCTGGACGTTCCGTGCGCCGCTTCCGGGCGGCGTGAGCCGGTACTGCAAAGCGTTGATGCTTGCCCCGCCGCCCACGGCAAGCATCAGATTCTTGTCGCTCACGCTCTCCGGAATAACGATAGGGATCTTCTGGTTCACGGTTTGCCCGCCGGGGAGCTTCAGCAGAGCGATGACCTCGAGGTGATCTCCCGGTCTAACCTCCGGTTGGGTTATCCACGCCTGCTCCAGGGTGGCCGCCCTCAATTCGTTCTTTGACCTTACGGAAAGCTCGATTCCCTCGATGCGCAAATCGGCAAAACCGCTGCTCATCAGGTAGTAAAGGGGAGTCGCCACCAGGGAGCCTGCCGAGGCTGCGAGCCCCATCTCTCCGGATAGGACGTCTTGGAGGTTCACCGGCTCCACGCCCGCCAAGCGGATTCTCCCCTTGATTTCCAGGGTTGAGGGACCGAGGCTGCGCTCCGTATTGCCCAAAGCCGAGAGGAAAGCCAGATTCACCAGCAGCGGCGAGAGAAAGGGTTCCTGAATCAGCTCGAACTTGTAGTCGTCGCTGGCGTTCAAGGTGCTTTGGATCTGCACGCTTACCGGGATCATGGGAGGGTTCGTCTCTCCCACGATGCCAGAGACGGCATCAAAGCGATCCTGGCGAATCGTCCCCAGCACCTCGCCCGGCGCGTCCAGCTTGAACGAGGAGGACAAGCTCGGCACGGTAACCAGGACACGGGCCGCCGCGAAGGGAATCTCCGCAGGTCCCACCGAGAGCACACGATGCCCGCAGGCATAGAGGTCGTTCCCTCGGCGGTAGGTCACCGTGCAGTCCGCGTTAACATCGAGGTCCCCCCGCACCAACTCCAGGCTGATCATCGAACCCGGGCTCAACGACGCCGGCTCGGGTGTCAAACTCTCTCCCCCAGACAGCGCGCCACCCATCATCGGTTCGAAACCCATTTGACGAAACAGCGGCAGATAGGGCTCCAGAGCCTCGCTGGAGAATCCCCCGAACCGCAAGGGTAACTGCAGGTTGGGGAAGGGAAGCGCCGCGTCGTGCGCTGGGAAGTACGGGCTAAAACTGTCAGCGCGGAGGTCCTGCCGGGGGAGCAAGCGTTCTCCTTCCACCGGGCCGCCCACGCTCCTGGCCAAACGAAATTCCAGCCCGCCTGTGGCTCCCGTTTGGGCTTTCGTCCTCTCTTGCGGAACGACTTGCAGCATTTGCTGGATGGGTGTGATGCCGGTCACGGCTTCCTTCGAAAACGGAAAGGCAACCGCCACGGCGCCCACGAGTTTGCCGTCGATGTAAACCGGGCTCCCGCTCATCCCGGCCACAACCCCAGTCTTCTCCAGCGGCCCCCCGGACAGCCTTGCCAGGATGAGGTCGCGTTTCGGCGCCAGCGCATTCCGCAGCAGGCCGAGAATCTCGACTTGAAAGTCCTCAATCCGATCGCCCTGGAAAACCGTCCGGCCCACGCCTTTCATTCCCGGCTTAATGTCCCCGAGGGGAAACAGCAGAGTATCGTTTTGGCCCCGGGCACCCGAAGCCACCGCCAGGGTGAGCCAGGAAACGAGGAGAATCCTTCCGAATTGCGTCGTCTTCAAACGTGGCCCCCATTCATGCCGCCATGATTGTAGTCTAAGAGTAAAGCGGGTACCCGTCAAGCAACACAGGGCTCCGCCCTCGGCTCATGCGGCGCGGGCCGTCTCGCACTTCGCTGTGGCGGCGCTCTCTACGCGCCGCAGCTCCTCGAGAAGGCGGGGACGGCGGTCAGAGTCCAGGCTTTCCGCAAGTCAGGCGGCCAAGCCGCTCGCAGCGCCGAACTGAACGGCTAATTTGACAGCCCCGGGCAGAGGCCGTTGCTGCGCTTCTCAAACTGCGACACGGCCTGAGCGGGCCGGATTTGGCCTGACAAGTCCCGAAATATAGGCTACAGTAGCAGAGGCGCTGCTGCCGGCGCCGCAGCGCTTAGCCGCTGTGCGAAAACCTGATTTGCAGCGGCGGTCTCGGACCGCCGGATTTGAGGAGGAAGAGCATTTCATCCCTAGATACTAAACTGAAAGCCACGCCGCTCGGCGGATTGGGCGAGTTCGGGATGAACATGATGTGCTACGAATGCGATGGCGATATGATCGTCGTCGATTGCGGCCTCATGTTCCCGGACGCCGAACTGTTAGGCGTCGACGTCGTGGTTCCGGATTTTACCTACCTGCGGGAGAACCGCGAGCGTCTTCGGGCCATCGTGTTAACGCACGCGCACGAGGACCACATCGGGGGATTGCCCTATCTTCTCGACGAAGTGGACGCCCCGGTTTACGGTTCGCCCTTCACGCTGGCGCTGGTTCGCGCCAAGCTGGAAGAGCACGGTTTCGCCGACAGCGTGCGGCTGGTCGAGATGCACCCGCGCCAGCCGTTCGAGGTGGGCCGGTTCCGCATCGAATTCATTCATCTGACCCACAGCACGGTTGATTCCGGCGCCCTGGCCCTGACCACGCCGCTCGGCACGGTGATTCACACCAGCGATTTCAAGTTTGATCCCACGCCCACCGACCAGCGCGTGAGCGACCTGCATACGCTGGCGGACTATGGCCGGCGCGGCGTGCTGGCGCTCTTTTCCGACTCCACGAACATCGACCGGCCCGGTCTGACTCCCTCGGAACGGGCGGTGGGCGAGCGGCTGTCGCAGATCTTCACGGAAGCCCAAGGGCGCGTCCTGATTAGCTGTTTTGCTACGTCCTTGCACCGCTTGCAGATTGTGGCCGATCTTGCCCAGGCGCACGGCCGCCGGCTCTGCTTCGTGGGGCGCAGCATGTTTCAGAATTCCGAGATCGCCATGCGCCTGGGCAAACTGCACATACCCGACGGCCTGCTGATTCCGCCCCAGGACCTCAAGCGGCTTCCGCGGAAGCAAGTGGCACTGGCCCTCACCGGCAGCCAGGGCGAGCCCCTGGCGGCCCTCTCCCGCGTGGCCGTGAACAACCACCGTTGGGTAGCCGTCGAACCGGGCGACGAAGTGGTGATCTCGGCGCGCGTCATTCCGGGCAACGAGAAGGCCATCTTCCGCGTCATCGACCACCTTTATCGCCGCGGCACCCGGGTTCACTACCACGACGGCAGCCAGCCGCCCGTCCACGTCTCGGGGCACGGCAGCGCGGAAGAGCTTAAACTGATGCTGAACCTGGTGCGGCCCAAGTATTTCGTGCCCATTCACGGCGAGTACCGGCAGCTCTACCGCCACCTGCAACTGGCCCGCGAACTCGCCGCTGTTTCAGAAGAAGGCTTCCTGCTCGAAAGCGGCGACATTCTGGAATTCGACGAGCGCGGCGCGCGCCGGGCGGGCCGCGTGCCGGTGGGCCGGGTTTGCATTGACGTGGGAACCCTCGACGAGGTCGAAGAGGTCATCCTCAAAGAACGCCGGCACATCTCCGAAGACGGCTTCGTCGTCCCCATCCTGGCTATCAATGAGCACAGCGGCGAGCTCGAAACGCGGCCGGAAATCGTCTCGCGCGGCTTCGTACCGCTCAGTGAGGCGCCAGAACTGGTGGAAAGCGCCCGCCAGGTCATTCTGAGAACCATCGAGAAATCCAATCCCGAGGAAGTCGGTGATTGGGGTGTGATCAAGGAGAAAATCCGCATCGCGCTGCGCAAGCATTTCGACGAGGAGACGGGGAAGCGGCCCATGATTTTGCCCGTGGTTCTCGAAGTCTGAGGATTAAATCAATGACTCAATGACTCAATGAATCAATGAGTCAATGGCTGGGGTGAGGGAATGTTGTCACTCAATTCCGCCATCCTGAATAAGGTGCAAATAAGGAGGGCTTATGTCTGAACAGGAAATCTCCCGTCGCGAGTTCATGACCCGCAGTGTGGCCGGCGCGGCGGCGGCCGGCCTGAGCTTCGGGGCTCCGGCCATTGGCCGAGTGGCGTCGCCGGGAGAAAAGGTGACGGTGGGCGTGATCGGAGCGGGAATCCGCGGGCTCGAGAACATGCAGAGCCTTTTGAACGCGGGCGCGAACGTCGCCATGGTTTGCGATCTTTACGACGGCCATTTTCGCCGCGCCCAGGAAATTCAGCCTCATACTCCCACCACCCGCGACCATCGCCGCGTGCTCGAGCGCAAGGACATCGATGCCGTGCTGATTGCCACCCCCGACCACTGGCACGCCCCCATCGCCATTGAAGCGATGAAGGCCGGCAAAGACGTCTACTGCGAGAAGCCGATGGCGCACACGATTCCCGAGGCGCTGGAGATGGTGAAGGTTTCTAAAGAAACCGGCCGGGTGGTGCAGGTGGGAAGCCAGAGCCTGAGCATGCAATCCACGCGTTGGGGCAAGGAGCGCCTGGACGCCGGCGACATTGGCCGGGTCTTCATGGTGCAGTGCGAGATTTACCGGCCCGATCCCGTGGGAGCGTGGAAGTATCCCGTTCCGCCCGACGCCTCACCTCAAACCTTTGACTGGGAGCGCTTCCTGGGCAACGCTCCGAAGCGGCCGTTTGATGCCGCGCGCGCTTTCCAGTTCCGCAACTGGTGGGATTACGGCACGGGCATCGCCGGCGATGAGTACGTCCACTTGCTGTCGCGCGTTCACCACCTGATGAACGTGCAATTTCCGGTGAGCGGCGTGGCGAACGGCGGCATCTACAAGTGGAGCGGCGACCGCGAGGTGCCCGACATCCACAACACGCTCTATGATTACGGCGCTTTCCAGGTGGCGGTCCTGGCCAACCTCGTCTCCAACTGGGATGGCGGCGAGATTGTGCGCTTCATGGGCGACAAGGGGACCTTGGTGCTGACCGAAGAGAACGCCATGCTGAAGCCCTATGATGACGAGTGGTACTTCAGTTACCCGCTGGAGAGCTGGCCCCGCGACACCAAGGATCCGTTCCTGGCCGCTCACAAGAATGATCCCACGGCTGATATCGGCACCTACGACAAAAAACCGCACCGCAAAGAGCAATCCATGCGGCAAACCGCCGAGGGCACCGAAGACCACATGCGCAACTGGTTCGAGGCCATCAAGACTCGCCGCCAGCCGATCGAGAACGTGGAGTTCGGGTGCGGCACCGCCGTGGCTTGCCATATGGCCAATATCTCTTACCACGAAAAGCAGCGCGTCTTCTGGCACGCCGCGGAAGGGAAACTCACCGGCGAAAAAGGCGCGGTGGACTTCTACTGGCCGGGACCAGGGAAGTCGTCGTAATCGGGGCGGTTCCACTCAGGTGTGCTGCAAAGGAGGAGCGAGGTTACCAGTCCATAATCCCCAACTTGCTCCTGCAGATAACAGAGCTCTATTGGAGGGATGTAAAACCCCTCCTAGAAATACTCCCTGACAATGTCTGGGTATTGAACCCCGAAGGAGAAACACATGCACGTTACAGCAGTCACCCAAGGTCTCAGTATGGGGTCAGCCCTTGCGATGATTCTCAGTTGGTCTCGCAACTCCAAAGTGTTGTGGGCGATATTCCACGGTCTTCTATCGTGGGTATACGTCATTTACTTCGTTCTGACAAGGAAATAAGGAGTCCCCGTGGAAGCACAATAAAAGACCCGTAAAGGAAGCGAATGCCCCCATGCCACTGTATCAAGCCATCGTGCTAGCGATCGTTCAAGGCCTCACGGAGTTTCTTCCCGTGTCGAGTACGGCGCACCTGGCGCTCGTTCCCTGGCTGCTGGGCTGGAAAGATCCCGGCCTGACCTTCGACGTAGCGCTGCACGCCGGCACCCTGCTGGCGGTGTTGGCTTATTTCTGGCGCTACTGGGTGGAGATGGCGGCCCTGGCGCTGGGTGGCAAATGGGGCGGCGCCGTGGCGGAGGTAGAGGCCCGAGGCCACTCCGCCCGCGCCGATCTGCGGCAAAACCCCAGGTTACTCTGGTATCTGATGGTGGCCACGATTCCGGCTGCGTTCGCGGGGTGGCGCTTCGAGCACGCCGCGGAGGAACAATTGCGGTCGCCGGTCGTCATCGGCACCGCCCTGATCGTGGTTGGCCTGGCAATGTGGGCGGGCGACTGGCTGGGCAGGCGGGAGCGCGACCTCGGCCATGTTGGTCTGCTGGACTCCTTCCTGGTGGGCCTGGCGCAGGCCCTCGCCGTGATCCCGGGTGTTTCCCGCTCCGGCGTCACCATGACCGCGGGTCTGTTCCGGCGGATGAAGCGAGAGACCGCAGCGCGCTTCTCCTTCCTGCTCTCGACACCCATCATCGCCGGCGCGGCGCTCAAGAAAGGCCTCGAGATTCGCCATACCGGACTGCCCCACGACATGCACCTCCCCTTTCTATTTGGGGCGGTCGTTTCCGCCCTGGTCGGCTACCTGGTCATCGCAGTTCTTATCCGGTATCTGGAGCGCCACACCTTCCGGGTTTTCGTTATTTACCGGCTTGCGTTGGGCGTGATAGTATTGCTACTCGGATGGGGATCGTTTCGCGGTTAGGTGTTGGAGAGCAAGTGCCTCGAGCGTCGTGGGCAGGATAATCGTTACGCGCCAGGGATTGTCCCGGACACGCCACGCCTGGAACTTGGCGCGTGCTTTCGCACCAGGAAGGCGGAACTATGGGCGGCTCATCCGAGGTCTCACCTTCGCGCTCCAAAGAGTCCACTAACAAGGGTCAGAAACCACCACTCCTCGACTCTCGCCGTCGTTCGGAGCTTGCAGGTTTCCTCGTCTCCGTGGTGGGGTTGCTGGTCCTGCTCAGCCTCATATCGTTCCGGCCCGAGGATCCCTCGCTCAACACG
>Ga0326728_10025950_pt1 | contig 10435 bp, 8 predicted proteins | sample MB3enrmetagenome_FD_207602 | JGI IMG/M metagenome (GOLD analysis project Ga0326728, IMG submission 207602) | Lab enriched peat soil microbial communities from McLean, Ithaca, NY, United States - MB31MN | ecosystem: Environmental > Terrestrial > Soil > Wetlands > Peat | place: USA: New York... | reverse complement strand
GGTGCGGTCGACTTCGCAGCGGCGCTCGCCCGGGTGGCCAAGATCCTCGGCTACCGGGTCACCGTGTGCGACGCCCGCCCCGTGTTCGCCACCCCGGCGCGGTTCCCGATGGCGGACGAGATCGTCGTCGACTGGCCCGACCGCCACCTCGCGGCGATCGGGCCCGAGCTGCGCGGGCGGGACGCGGTGTGCATCCTCACCCACGATCCCAAGTACGACGTGCCGGCCGTCGTCACGGCGCTTGGCACCCGAGTCGGCTACATCGGCGTCATGGGGTCGCGCCGCACCGCCGCCGACCGCGAGCAGCGGCTGCGGACGGCCGGTGTGGACGACGCCGGGCTCGCCCGGGTGATGGCGCCGATCGGCCTCGACATCGGGGCACGGACGCCGGAGGAAACGGCAATTTCGATCTGTGCCGAAATCGTCGCTTCCCGTTCGGGGAACCACACGGGCTTGCCGCTCCGCGCGACGGACGGACCCATCCACGATGAGGGTTCCTGAACGCGCGCACTCGCTGACAATCGCCACCCGCATCGGAGCCGGGGAGCGCGTGCCGCCCCGGTGCCGTCCGGTGGGCAGTGCGCTGATTTACCCGGGACAACACGAACCAAGCGCTCCCGCTCCTGCGCGACGGCGATGTGTTACATCTATGGTTGGCTGACTAAACAACTGGGGGTGCGACATGAGATCGACTCGACTGTCCCTCGGGATCGGGTTGCTCGCCGTCATATTGTTCGCTTCACTCGCTGCCGCGGCGGTAGTTCACGTTACGAAGGGTTCGCTTCCGCGCAAGACGGGTTCCGACGTAAGTACCTTGATTTCACGTGAGAGCGCGGTCCAATCAGACCTCAACGCGTTCAAGACGCTCGGAACAAAGGCATCAATGTCTGGGTGGGAAAGCAAGCTCAAGGCGGCAGAGTCCGCTCAGTCCAGCGCCATTGCGACATTGAACGCCGATCTCGCACACAAGTCCAAGAGCGCTTCAAAGGGTTCGGTGCTCTCATTCAAGGACGAAAATGGGAATCCCTATAAAGTCCAAGCGATTCAAGTGATAGACCCTGCGCAAGGTGCCGACCAGTACACGACGCCAAACGCGGGCGACAGATTCGTAGCCGTAGTCTTCAAGATCACTGACACTGGAAGCAATCAGATCTCAGACGACGCCAATAGCAACGCCTCGATTATTGCCTCAAACGATCAGTCCTATACCGCGGACTTTGACAATGTCAGTGAGTGCACGAACTTCAATGATGGCGAATACCAGTTGGCGAAGGATCAGTCGGTGACAGGTTGCGTTGTTTTCCAAGTCCCTACTGACTTGAAGGTGACCACCGTTGAGTGGTCACCAGGCTTCGATGAGAACTTTGGGGAGTGGAAGGTCGGCTAGCCCGCGTTATCTAAACGCTGATGCGGCAATGCCATTCCCGTTGGCGGCAGATGTATCTGGGACGTGATCGGCGCAGGTCAGATGATAATCTCATGGCTAGGTACCTCGGCGGGCAAGGACGGAGAAGCAGGCAATAGAGGCAATCGGGAGGGTGATCGGCGTGAAACTAGAGCGTTTCAGCCGCAGGGCGAAGATCGTCACTGCTTCTGGGCTTGCATTTGTGCTCGCACTTGCTGTCGTCCTCATTGCCTTGCTCGGGGGGTCCAGCCCATCTATTGAGAGCGAACTCAGCACGTATACGCACTGGTGCAACCCCTTCACGTCTGACGCGCAAGGCGCCCTCGACGTCTCGGGAAGCGCGAACTGCGGACTGAGCGTGATCATCTTCAAGCTTGGCCGAGGGATCGACCCAGATCAGTTCGGCGCTGACAACGAGGGTACGGGTGAATGGGTCGCTGCCCCTCAGGCGTCTGGGCTCTACCTCATCCGACCAGCGCTCGGCGATAACGCCGCTTCCGCGGTCGCCATCATGAAGACGATCCCGGGTTCTTATCTAGTCGACTTCTCAGGGGCGACCGGCACAAGCGCCGTCGCCGCGTGCAACACCGACGTGAAAACGGTCGAAGTAGGAGTCCAGGCGTACTACGCCAACTACGGCGCCTACCCGACCACGATCGGCGCCCTGGATACCGGCGCGAATGCGGCCCTCCGGAGCTGGCCGAGCAACAATTCTTACTATTTCGTCGGTCTTGTGACTGCAACCAACACGGTTTCGTACATCAACGCCGCCGGTAGCGCGACCACGGTGACTGTCGCCGGCGCCACGCTCGGCGGGGTCTACGTCGACGCAGGTAATCCTGTGCCCGCACCTGGCATGGCGGCTAGCTGGCAGAACTACGACACCTACGTCATACCGGGTGCCGGCAATATCTGCTCTCTGGCCTAGTCGGCCAAGCACGGCTCCGAAGCAGACTAGCCAAGTACCGGCTGGTGGCGAAATGGGGCCGGACCGCTAGCGTTCGGACCGAGAGAGATCCGTTGGACACGATCACCACCGTCGGGACCCGGGGCAGGGTCGGAGAAGCCACGCCGCGCATCGACGGGGAGCCGAAGGTCACGGGCGCCTTCGCCTACGCGAGCGATTTGCACCGTGAAGGGATGCTCTTCGGGGCGACCCTGCGATCTCCGGTGGCGTACGCCCGCATCAGCAGCGTCGACACATCCGGGGCGACCGCGACCCCCGGCGTGGTGGCGGTGATGCTCGGCGCTGACGTGCCGGGCAAGAACCGCTTCGGGCTGAACTTCTTCGACCAGCCGGTCCTCGCCGAGGACGTCGTGCGCTATGCGGGCGAGCCGATCGCCGTCCTCGCCGCCTCGACACCGGAGATCGCCCGGCAGGCGATAGGGCGGATCGCCGTCGAGCTCGATGAGCTGCCCGGCGTCTACGACATGGAGCAAGCGCTGGCGCCGGACGCCCCGCGCCTGCACGAGTTCGGGAACGTCCTGCGTCACGTGCACATTGTCCACGGTGATCCCGACGCCGCCGAGGCGGACGTCTGGGTCGACGGCTACTACGAGACGGCGATGCAGGACCAGGCAGCGCTCGGGCTGGAGGCCGGACTGGCGGTGCCGGCCGAGGACGGCGGCGTCGACCTCTACGTCACGACACAGTGGCTGCACGTCGACCGCGAGCAGATCGCGCCGTGCCTCGGACTGCCCGAGGACAAGGTCCGGTTGCACCTCGCCGGAGTCGGGGGGGCGTTCGGTTCTCGCGAGGACATCCACATGCAGATCCACGCCTGCATGCTGGCCCTCAAGACCGGCCGGCCCGTGAAGTTCAGCTACGGGCGCGAGGAGTCCTTCCACGGCCACGTGCACCGCCACCCGTCCCGCGTCTGGATGCGGCACGGCGCCAACCGCGACGGCAAGCTCGTCGCCCTCGACGTGCGGCTGATGTTCGACGGCGGCGCCTATGCCTCCTCCTCCCCCGCCGTGGTCGGCAACGCGGCGAGCATGGCCGCCGGTCCCTACGAGATCCCGAACGTCCGGGTGGAGGGCACGGTCGTCTACACGAACAACCCGCCGTGCGGGGCGATGCGCGGCTTCGGCGCGCCACAGGTCTGTTTCGCCCACGAAGCCCAGATGGACAAGCTCGCCCGTGCCCTCTCGCTCGACCCGGTCGAGCTGCGGTTGCGCAACGCCATGTCCACCGGCTCGGTCCTGCCGACCGGACAGGTCGTCCACGGAGCCGCCCCGGTGCGGGAACTCATCGAGCGGTGCGTCGCGATCCCCCTGCCGGAGCCCGAACCCATACGGGGCCGCGAGCGTCTGCTCTACCCCGGTGGCGCCGGCAACGTCACCCGGGGCGAGGGGCTGAAGCGTGGCGTCGGCCTCGCCGTCGGCTACAAGAACGTGGCCTTCAGCGAGGGGTTCGACGACTCGGCGACGGCGCGGGTGACCCTCGTGCGCACCCCCGACGGCCCCGAGGCCGAGATCTACACCGCCGCGGTCGAGATGGGCCAGGGCCTCTACACCTTCCTCACCCAGGTCGTCCGCACCGAGCTCGAGATCGACCGCGTCGAGCTGCACGCCATCGACACCCTGATCGGCGGCGCCGGGTCGACCTCGGCCTCGCGCCAGTCGATGATGGCCGGGGGCGCGGTCCAGATGGCCTGCGCGGCGGTCCGCGAGGCCCTTTACGCCCGGGCGCGGGCGCGCGCGGCGACGGTGCCGCCCGGCGCCGAGCTCGGCTTGGGCGACGGCTGGGTCACCTGTGACGGCGCGCCGCTCGTCGAGCTCGGGGACCTGCTCGACGAGCCGGTCTCGTGCGAGGCCGTCTACCACCACCGCCGCACGGAGAACCTCGACGAGAACGGCCAGGGGGACATCCACGTCTCGTTCGCCTTCGCCGCCGAGCGGGCGGTCGTCGAGGTGGACGAGGAGCTCGGGCTCGTGCGCGTCCTGCAGGTGGCGGCGGCGATCGACGTCGGCCGCGTCCTCAATCCGCTCGGTCTCACGGGCCAGATCGAGGGGGGAACGGCCCAGGGCCTCGGGCTCGCGGTGATGGAGGAGGTCCAGCTGCGCGACGGCGTGATCCGCAACCCGTCCTTCACCGACTACCTCATCCCGACCATCCTCGACATGCCGCCGGTCGTCTCGGTGGCGGTCGAGCAGCCCGAGCCCGGCTCCCCCTACGGCCTGAAGGGCATCGGCGAGTCGCCGACGATCGTCGCCACGGCGGCCGTCGTCGCCGCCCTGCGCGACGCGACGGGACGGGAGCTGAACCGCGCCCCCGTGACGCCGGACGACCTCGTCGGCCTGCGGGGTCCCGCGGCGACGTCTGGCCCGCCACCGATTCCCGAGGTACCCGGCCAGAAGTCGGTGCCGTTCTATTTCGAGATGAGCTCCGGCCAACAGAAGATCATGTAGGGATCGGAGACGAGGACCGATGCGATCGATGCAACTGCGGGCACGGGTGGCGCGGCCCCGGCGGGTGACGCCGTGAGCTACCTGCGCCCCACGAGCTGGGCGGAGGCGCTCGCCGCCCGGGCCGAGTACCCCGAGGCCGTCGTGGTCGCGGGCGGCACCGACGTGATGGTCGAGGTCAATTTCGGGCGACTGCACCCGCAAGCGTTCCTCGACCTGTCGCGAGTCGAGGAGCTGCGCACCTGGGGACGCGAGAACGGACAGGTCCGCATGGGCTCCGGCGTCACCTATCGCGGGATCATGCGCGGCTTGTCCGGCGAACTGCCGGGCCTCGCCGCCGCCGCCCGCACCGTGGGATCGCCGCCGATCCGCAACCGCGGCACCATCGGCGGCAACCTCGGCTCGGCGTCCCCCGCCGGGGACTGCCACCCGCCGCTCCTCGCCAGCGGCGCCGAGGTCGAGATCGCCTCGGTGCGCGCGAGCAGGACCGTGCCGATCGCCGAGTACTTCGTCGGTCCGAAGCGCAGCGTCCTCGGCCCCGACGAGCTCATCGCCGCAGTGTGGGTTCCGGCGGCGACGGGTCCCCAGTCGTTTTCCAAGGTCGGATCGCGCAATGCCATGGTGATCGCGATCTGCTCGTTCGCGCTGGCGCTGCACCCCGCAGATGGGCGCGTCGGCACCGGCATCGGCTCCGCCGGGCCGGTGCCGCTGCGGGCCCGCGCCGCCGAGGAGTTCCTCGCCGGGCACCTCGGGGAGACGAACGCCTGGGAATCGCGTCCCCCGCTCGGCGACGCCGCCGTCGACGAGTTCGCCCGGCTCGTCGCCGATTCCGCCCGACCGATCGACGACGTGCGGGGCTCCGCGGAATACCGCAGGCACGCCCTCAGAGTGGTCGCGCGGCGATCGCTCATCTGGTGCTGGGACGAGTTCCGGGGAGGCAGGCCGTGAGAGTCTCGTTGGCCGTCAACGGGGTCGACCGTGTGGTCGACGGCGTCGAGGAGCACGGGAGCCTCCTCCACCTGTTGCGGGAGCACCTCGGTCTGTTCGGCACGAAGAATGCCTGCGAGCAGGGTGAGTGCGGATCGTGCGCGGTCTACCTCGACGGCGTGCTGGTCTGCTCCTGCCTTGTCGCCGCCGGTCAGGCGGAAGGGGGCGTTGTCACGACGGTCGAGGGATTGTCCGCCGATGGCGTCCTCGACCCCGTCCAGCAGGCCTTCGTCGAGGCCGGCGCCGTCCAGTGCGGATTCTGCACCCCTGGCTTCGTCATGGCCACCCATGACCTGCTTAGACACGTGCCGGATCCCGACGACGCCGAGATCCGCGAGGCGCTATCGGGAAACCTGTGCCGGTGCACCGGGTACCAGAAGATCATCGACGCGGTCCATCTCGCGGCGCGGAGCTGAACGCTCGGCCGGTTCGTGCCTCGTCGTAGCAGCCGGCTGCAACGTGACCGTCGTAGCCGGCTGGGAACGAGACCTGCGATCATCGACGCAACTTCCCCCTCCGTCGCCGGATCCGCCTGACGCCTGGTGTGTCCCGGGGCGGTGGAACTCGCGCCGCGCCGAGACACGGACACGCCGAATCCCGTGATTTTCCACCGCAACGAAGTGGGGCTAACCCCCCACCCGAGACACCGACTGGCCGGATTCCACCGCGCATCTCGAGTCCTTAAGGTGTCAGCGCGGGTCGGCGGCGGTCATCGCGGCCGCCGTCCCGGAGGAGGGCGAACGAGATGACCACCACACGTGGGCTGACGGAGAATGGCAACCAGACCGCGGCCGTCCGCGACCAGTGCCACATCGTCGATGGTCGGACTCCAGGTGCCGCATGACGACAACTGACGAGAGCGATCAGGGCCTCCGCGTGCAGCTCCGCCTCGGTGGCAAGGAGAGGGTGATCGTCGTCCCCGAGGCCTGGCTCGCGAAGGCGCGCCGCCTCGCCCGCACGGTCGCGCACGAGCCGTTCCGCCCGCAGCCCTGGCGCGAGCTCGGCTTCTTTGCCGCCAGCGGTCTGCTCACCGCGGTGGCCGCCGCCTTCATCGTGGCAACGCTGGTCGCCGGCGCCGGCCTCTTCGTCACTTTCGTCGGCGTCATCGTCATGGCCGCCTCCGTGCGCGGCGCGAGGGGGTTCGGCCGATACCACCGGGCGCTGGCCCGCAAGCTCGCCATCGCCCAGATCGAGGAGCCGGAGCCGTTCACCGCGAAGCCCGGGTTCTTCGGATGGCTGCAGTCGGCACTGCGCGACCGGGCCGGTTGGCGGGCGATCGGCTACTCGATGGCGAAGCTCCCGCTCATGGCCTTCGGGGTCTGGTTCGCCCTGAGCGTGTGGATCGACGCCTTCTTCTGTCTCACCTACCCCATCTGGGGCGCCGGGAGTTCCCGGCCCACCGAGTTCGGGCTCTTCCGGAACGCCTTCGCTCCCGGCTTCCTGTCGGTGGGCGACTACGGCATCTTCCACGGACTGTTCATCTTCATCACCGGCGTCGTGCTCTTCTTCGTGGCCCCGTGGACGATGCGGCTGGTCGTCTACGTCGACCGCTCGCTGATGCGGTGGCTCCTGGCGCCGGACCCGGTCACCGCCCGGCTCCGGTCACTCGAGCAGAGCCGGGCGCAGACGGTCGACTCGTCGGCGGCGACACTGCGCCGGATCGAACGCGACCTCCACGACGGCACCCAGGCGCAGCTGGTGGCGGTGGCGATGCGTCTCGGTCAGGTGAAGGAGAAGCTGGCCGTCGGCCGCGAACCCGACCTCGACGAGGTGCGCCGGCTGGTCGACGACGCCCACAAAGGGGCGAAGGAGGCGATCACGGAGCTGCGCGACCTCGCCCGCGGCATACACCCCCCGGTCCTCGACACGGGCCTCGAGGGCGCGCTGACCACGCTCGCCGCCCGTGCCGCGCTGCCGACCGAACTGGACGTCGACGTCCGCAACCGGCCGACGCCGGCCATCGAGACGATCGCGTACTTCTGCGTGGCGGAGCTGCTCGCGAACGTCGCCCAGCACGCGCAGGCCTCCCGGGCGTCGGTCCGGTGCGTGCAGCACGGGCAGTGGTTGCGCCTCGTGGTGCGCGACGACGGACGCGGTGGCGCGCTCGTGTCCACCGTCGGGTCGGCGTCGAGCGGGCTGAGCGGTCTCACCGAGCGAGTGCGCGCGGTCGACGGTCAGCTCAGCATCGACAGCCCGGCCGGCGGCCCCACCGTCGTGACGGTCGACCTACCGATCCACGCCTAGCGATGACCGACTCCATCCGGGTGGCGATCGCAGAGGACTCCGCGGTCCTGCGCGACGGGCTCGTCGAGCTGCTGGCCGACCGGGGCTTCGAGATCACCGAGGCGGTGGGCGACGCCGAAGCGCTCCGCCGGTCGGTCGAGCGCGCGCTGCCGGACGTGGCCGTCGTCGACATCCGCATGCCGCCCACCTTCACTGACGAGGGCCTGCGCGCCGCGCTCGAGCTCCGACACGAGCACCCGAAGCTCGGCATCCTCCTTTTCTCCCAGTACATCGAGACCCGGTACGCGGCAGAGCTCCTCGGTGAGGACGCGGCCGGCATCGGGTACCTCCTGAAGGACCGGGTGGCCGACGTAGCCGACTTCGTCGAGGCGCTGGTGCGGGTGGCCTCGGGCGGGACCGCCCTCGACCCCGAAGTGGTCACGCAGCTGGTCGGCCATTCGCGGCGCGCCGACCCCCTCGCGAGCCTCAGCGCTCGCGAGCGCGAGGTGCTCTCTTTGATGGCCGAGGGGCGCTCGAACGCCGCCATCGCGACCGCCCTCGTTGTCTCGGAAGGCGCGGTCGAGAAGCACGTCGCCAACATCTTCTCCAAGCTCGGCCTGCCGGTGTCGCAGTCAGACCACCGGCGCGTCCTCGCCGTGCTCCGATTCCTCGATTCCTAACGGGGATCGACCACCTCGCCCGGATGCGCGGGCTCAGTCGATCGAGAAATGCGTCCCCGTCCGGCCGGCGACCGCCTCCGCGAGGTTCGGCGGATCCGTGATGATGGCGTGGGTCCCGCCGTTCTCGAGGTATTCGATGACCGCCCCGATCTTGGGCGCCATGCTCCCCGGCGCGAAGTGCACGCCCTCGGCGAGATACCGCCGCGCCTCGGCGAGGCTGAGATGGTCGACCCAACGCTGGGCCGGCGTGCCGAAGTTGAGCGCCACCTTCTCGACCGACGTGGAGATGAGGAACAGCTCCGCCCCGAGGTTGCGCGCCAAGAGCGAGCAGCCCAGGTCCTTGTCGATCACGGCCTCGACGCCCTGGAGGTCGCCGTCGGCCCGGGCGACGACGGGGATCCCCCCGCCGCCGACCCCGATCACGATGACCCCGGCCGCGAGCAGCGACCTGATCGCGTCGAGCTCGACGATGCGCCGCGGGCGCGGTGAGGCGACGACGCGCCGCCAACCCCGGTTGGCGTCCTCGACGACGTCCCAACCGTCCTGCTGCCGGCGCCGTCGCGCCTCGCCCTCGTCCATGAACGACCCGATCGGCTTGGTCGGGTTCGTGAAGGCGGGATCGTCCGCCGCCACCTCCATCTGGGTGACGATCGCCGCCACGGGCCTGTCCATGCCCCGGCGCCGCAGCACGTTCTGCAGGTTCTGCGCCAGGGCGTAGCCGATCGCGCCCTGGGAGTCGGCGCCGCAGGCGTCGAGCGGCACCTCGTGGAGCTCGTGGGCGGCGAGCTCCGAACGGCGCAGGATGAAGCCCACCTGCGGGCCGTTGCCGTGGCCGATCACGACGTCCCAGCCGTCGGCGATCATGGCCGCCACGTGCTGGGACGTTTCGTGGGCCGCGATGTACTGGTCGCGCACCTCCTGGTGCATCCGGTCCTTGATCAGCGAGTTGCCGCCGATCGCCACGACGGCGAGCCGGTCGCCCATGAGGGTCCGCTAGCCCATCGTCAGCGCCATGACGGCCTTCTGGCCGTGCAGGCGGTTCTCGGCCTGGTCGTAGACGACGGAGTGCGGCCCGTCGATCACCTCGTCGGTGACCTCGACGTTGCGGTCCGCCGGCAGCGGGTGCATGTAGATCGCCTCCTCTGCCGCCAGTCCCACCCGGCGGGCGTCGGTGATCCAGTCGGAGTACTTGGCGATGAGCTTGGCCCCCTCGGCCTCGTCCGTCGTCGTGCGCAGCGCCCCCCAGCTCTTGGCGTAGATGACGTCCGTGCCACGCATGCCGGCGTCGAAGTCGTGCGAGACCTCGAAGCTGGCGTGGGCCCGGCGGGCCTCGGACTGCGCCTGCTCGACGATCTCGGGCTGCAGGCTGAACTCGGGCGGGTGGACGAGCCGCACGTTGATGCCGAAACGCGGGAGCAGAAGCGCCAGGCTCTGGGGCACGCTGATCGGCTTCTGGTAACTCGCGGCACAGGCCCAGCTGATCGTCGCCGTGCGACCGCGCGGGTCGCCGAAGCGCTCGATGATCGTCATCAGGTCCGCCAGCGCCTGGTGGGGGTGGAAGACGTCGCACTGCATGTTGAGCACGGGCACCCGGCTCGCCGCGGCGACGTCGCGCAGGTACTTGTTGCCCACCAGCCAGTCGACGTTGCGGATGGCGATGCCGTCGTTGTAGCGCCCGAGAATCTCGCCGATCTCCTTGGCGGTGTCACCGTGGGCGATCTGGGTGGTCCTG
>Ga0326728_10025949_pt1 | contig 10435 bp, 11 predicted proteins | sample MB3enrmetagenome_FD_207602 | JGI IMG/M metagenome (GOLD analysis project Ga0326728, IMG submission 207602) | Lab enriched peat soil microbial communities from McLean, Ithaca, NY, United States - MB31MN | ecosystem: Environmental > Terrestrial > Soil > Wetlands > Peat | place: USA: New York... | reverse complement strand
GGCCCCGGGTTGTCCACCCCTTGAGGTCCTGTGACTTGTCCTTGAAATCGATGATCGTGATATTTTCGAGCGGTATATTCACATGCCGGAGCAGGATCGGGAGCGTGCACTTGGACACGGCACCGTACCCGATGATCAGGACCTTGTTCTTGAATTCCACGTCATCCCTCCCGGTTCTTATCCTCTCAGGTGGATACTGTGTAAATTTTTATTCCTGGTACGTTATAAACTGGTGAGACATCGCCCCGCAGGAATGCTGAAACGAGAGGTGGCCTGCCACCCCCCCCACCAAAAAAACAATGACTAAAAGGCAGTCCGGCATATCATCAACCGGTGAGCGCCCTGACACCAGAGCAGGAGTGCCGGCAGTGCGGCCGGTGCTGCGAGAAATGGGGGTGGGACCAGAACGGCACCATCGGGGACATCATCCCGTGGATCGCCTTCAACCGCCGCGACATCCTGCAGCACGTGTCCCTGCGGTTTACCGATGGAAGACGGTGCAACGGCAGGGAGATCTCGATGGGCGATCTTCCCCGGATCGCCCGCATCTATTACTGGACAGCGCCGGATGGCAGGGTGCTGCGGCACTGCCCGTTCTTCCGGAGAGCACGTGACGGGAGGGTGTTCTGCACGATCCATGCTGAAAAACCGGCGGTCTGCCGGAATTTCACGCCATGGAAGGAAGGTATCCGCGACTACGCGCTGAACTGCCCGGCGTGCAGGGACACCGCCCCGTGACTTCAGGCGGGACTCTCTGGCAGGCTTTTTCTTACCCTTCTTACCTTTGTACCTTTCACCCGCCGGTGCCCGGCATCACAAAAAACAGTTACTTAATTCAGGGCAGTCAACTATGCATATGGTGATCCGGTGTCGAAACGGTCTGTCGATCTGACCTTCCAGGCCATCTATACGCTCACGGACCTGCGGGCGATGCTCCGGGAAACCGCACCGTCCCACGAATTGGACAAGGACCAGCGGGCGGAGGCTGAAAGGCTCCTTCTGAACCTCGAACGGCAGGTCGCCTCGCTGAAGCAGGAGATGCTCAGATGAGGTGCGGGAGCGGCATCGAGGCCCGGCAGGTGGACGAACTCTTCATCAACATCGACCCCATCCAGGCCGGGGGTCGGCTGACGGCTGATGCGATGAAAGCGATCGTCGCGTATGGTGACGGGTATTCGGTCTGCGACAACTGCCGCCGTCCCAACCGTCTCGACTATATCACCAAGCCCCCGATCGCGGAGTTCCACCGGGACCTCGCGGCCTGGCTCAACATGGATGCGGCACGGACCGTGCCCGGCGCCCGCCGGGGATTCCAGGCCGTTGCCCAGACCTACGTGGAGAAAGGGGACCCGGTGCTGGTGACGTCGCTCTCCCATTACACCGAGTTCCTCGCGATCGAGGAGGCAGGGGGCATCGCCCGCGAGATCCCGGCGGACGGGAATCAGATCGTCACGCCCGATGCGGCGGCAGTCAAGATCGAGGAAGTAAAAAAGGAATTCGGGAGGCCGCCGGTGCTCGCGATCATCGACCACGTCGATTACCAGTACGGCAACCTGCACGATGTCGCCGGGATTGCCAGGGTCGCCCACGGGGACGACATACCGGTCGTCTGCAACGGCGCCTACACGGTTGGTATCATGCCGATTGATGGGAAGGGGATGGGCGTGGACTTCGTTGTCGGCTCCGGGCACAAGAGCATGGCAGCACCGGCACCCTCAGGTATCCTTGCGGCAACCGCGGAGCGTGCCGCCGAGGTCTTCCGCACCACGGCAATCGGGGGCGACGTTACGGGACGGAAGTTCGGCATCAAGGAACCGGAGATGATGGGATGCACCCTGATGGGCGCCACGCTCGTCGGCATGATGGCCTCGTTCCCGCACGTGAAAGAGCGTGTGAAGCACTTCGACCGCGAGCTGGCAAACAACAGGGTCGTGATCGATGCGCTTCTTTCCATCGATGGCACCAAAGTCCTCTCCGAATACCCGAGAAAGCACACGTTGAGCAGGATGGACACGGCCGGATCCTTTGACCGGGTGGCCGCGACCCACCGGAAGAAAGGGTTTTATTTCTCGGGTGCCCTCGCCGACCGGGGGATCCGGGGGATCATCCCCGGCGCAACGAAGGTCTGGAAGTTCAATACCTACGGGCTGACACATAAACAGGCGGGATACCTTGCCGATGCATTTATCGCAGTCGCCGGGGAAAACGGCCTGACGGCCGGAAATTCCCGCTGACGTCCTTGTGCCAACCCTCTGATGCCCCGCGATAGTGCCGTTCTTTCAGCGGGGAGAGGGAAATCCCCGGTGAAGCCCGCAGGCAGTAGCGGCGCGGATGGCGGCGCGGTACTCGCTTGCGGTGACCGGGCGGCGGAGCACCGGAAACGGCACCTTGTCCTTCACGTTTGCCACATGCCACGCCGGGTGGTACTGATCCATGATATTCACGTACGTGTCCCGGGAGAGGGCACTTGCAATCCACGAGAGGATCTGGTCCGTGCCTGCGAGGTTTCCCGGGAGGACGAGGTGGCGGATCAGCAGACCCCTGACAGCGATCTCATCTTCTATAATAAGATCCCCGACCTGCCGGTGCATCTCCCGGAGCGCTGCCTTCATCCGGTCCACGTAGTCCCAGGCATGGGACAGGGCGGCGGCAATGTCATTGTACGCGTATTTTGCATCCGGCATGTAGATATCCACGACGCCGTCGAGAAGCCGCAGGGTCGACACCGCGTCGTACCCGCCGCTGTTGTAGACGATGGGGATCGAAAGGCCCTTGTCGGCGGCGATCCCGATGCTCTTGAGCAGCTGCGGCACGACATGTGAAGGTGTGACGATATTGATATTGTGGCAGCCCTGCCGCTGGAGCCGGATCATCATCTCCGCAATCGCACCGGCAGAGACCTCCCTCCCGGATCCGCACTGGCTGATGGCAAAGTTCTGGCAGAACTCGCAGGCGAGGTTGCAGTGGGTGATAAAGATCGTGCCGGAGCCGTGCAGTCCCACCAGCGGCGGCTCTTCCCCAAAATGAGGGCCATAACTCGAGACTACGGTCCGCAAGCCGGTACGGCAATTTCCGCGCCCCCCCTCCAGCCGGTTGACGCGGCACGCCCGCGGGCAGACCGTGCATTCCCGGAGGAGCTCGCAGGCGCGGGCAATCCGCTCCTCCAGCTCCCCGCATTCCTTCAATGCCACATAGCCGGGTCTCCGCGCCGACGTCATCTCTTCTCCGTCACCGGAACAAGGTCTGGAGAGGTTTTATAGTTTTTCCGTCAGATGCTACAAGGCCCCGGGCTGTTATGGACTCTCTTCAACCGAACCATTCTCCGCAGTCACCACTTTCACCGACGAGCATGCATGGTCCAGCAGGCCGGGGATTCCCAGCCGGCCTTCATGCCGCTTCACCGTATCCAGTCCAGCTGCCGTGGCCGGCATCGCCGGCACCACGTGGCACGCGAGGTCACCGGGGGTAGCGACAAACGTGCCGATCTTCCGCGCAAGCGTAATTGTTTCCGTCTTGTCGTAGGTGATGAGCGGGCGGAGCACCGGCACGGTCGAAGCCTCCGCGATGACCGCGAGATTTGCCAGCGTCTGCGAGGCTACCTGCCCGAGATTTTCACCGGTTACCAGCGCCCGCGCCGCCTCCTCTGCACAGAACCAGCCTGCTGCCTGCAGCATGAACCGCTTGCAGATGACACACCGGAAGCGCGGCGGTGTCCTGAGCTCCTGCATCCGGTCATAGAGCGGTTCGCTCCCGGCAATAGCCATCCGGATCCGGTTTCCCGGGCACCAGAGAGAGAGGCGGCGGAAGTTCTCGATCGCCGCTGAACGTACATCGCTGCCTGCCCACCGCCCCCCGTCCATGTGGAGGAAGGAGACCTCGCACCCCCGCTTCATCGCGAGCCATGACGCCACCGGCGAATCGATACCGGAGGAGAGGAGTGCGAGCACCTTCCCCTGGCTCCCCCAGGGAAGGCCGCCCGGCGCCGGGATGCGTGCATCGCAGACCAGCCCGCCGATCTCGCGCACTTCGACAAAGACCTCGTACTCCGGCGCGGTGAGATCGACCCGGAGGCCGGGAACCCGATCACAGATGGCAGACCCGATACATGCGCCCATTTCCTGGCTGTTCATCCCCGTTTTCTTCTCCCGTTTTGCCCGGACTGCAAACCGCATTGGCGCGGTTACATGCGCCGACGCGAGGGCAACGGCACCGGCGCACAGGGATGCCGGGTCAGTACCGGTCAGCGTGCAGACGCTCACGTCCACCACGCCAAAGACCCGCGAGACGATCCGGGCGATTGCGGCCGGGTCGGTTCCATGGATGATGATGCGGCCGCGGGGCGTCTCGAACCGGCATGCAAGGCCGGCAGCCGAGAGCGCGTTTTTGATGTTGCGCAGAAGAATGCCGATGAAATGGTATTTGACCGGCTCGCTCTTAAGGAAGATCTCGCCGTACCGCACCATCACGACCTGTTCCGGGTATCCGTGCCACTCTTTCATGCTCCACCCAGCTATTGCGGGTCAAGAGTGATAACCGTTGGCGATGTTCCCGTGTCGATCGTACGGCCGGTATCTGCGCCACCGGCAATTCTGCAGGGAGGGAAGACCGGCAACGAAATCCTTTAATCAGGTGAGGGAAAATTGTACTGAAATGGCAAAAAAAGCGACGAAACCTACCGATTCCGAACCGCTCAGGTTATTCTATATTTTCTATAACCAGGAACGGTGGGACAACTGGTTAAAGACCCTCAACGACACGAGTTTCGATGTTGACCCAAAAAGTGATGAGATGCCGGAGGGCTTCCGGGTACTCGACAGTTTCTCGGTGGACATCACCCTCTCAGTGCTCAAGATCATCAGGCTCTTCCAGAATAAGCGGTTTACCAGAGAGGAGGCCCTGGACAAGCTTGGCGAGGTGGAGACGATCATCATGTCCGCTGCGCCGCCGGGGGACCTTGAAGAAGTCATCGAGATCCTCCAGCTCCCCAAGCTCGTCCTTTTCGCCTCGTGCCGGCGGTATCTTGGTGGGCAGTTCGACAAGGACATCAAGGCGCTCGTGAAGAAAGGCAGGGACCTGATCGACAAGGACACCGAGCAGGCGCTCGAGGTCGCGTCCAATATCGGCGCCAGCGTGATCGCCGGCGCATCCTGCTGCGGGAAATATGTCAAAGACGATCTCGAGAACCCGACGCTGTTTGATGAATGGCTCATCGAGTGCGAACGGATGTCCGAGGCGATGGCATCCCTCAAAGACTTTGATGAGGCAACGGGAGAAGAGGATTGATTGCCGACCGGGCACGGTTTCGCCATGCAAAGAAGATCGAACGGCTCGCTGGCTACCGGATCCCCGAGCTCGCGTTTCACCCGGTGACGCTCGAGGCGATCACCTCCCGTTTCAATTTTGATGCCCTTGATTTTGCCGTCCGCGAGCAGTTCCTGAACTTTTTTGACGAGTTCCTGCGCTGCAGCTGCCGGGACTCCCCGCTCTGCGGCTGCCCGGAGAAGAAGTTTGCAAAGAAAGTGATCGAGCTCCGGGAGAACGGGCTCGACCACCGGCAGATCGCCGGCTTCATGTCCGATGAGTACGGGATCGAGATCTTTCCTGCCGATGTCCTCTCTTTTCTGGAGGAGTCCGTGCACGTGCTCGAAGCGATCGCAGATGTCTCCCGTCTCCGGGGGCAGGACGTGCTCGAGCAGCGGACACATGAGCATATCCGGCTGATCGAGCGATAATCCCCGCAGGTTTTACTGGGAGAGGCGGTGGGGGGGCGGGAAAAAGCGAAACCCCGGAAGAGCCGGAATACGGAGCTCACCCGAGAGTATATATTTTTAAAAGAGGGTCTGCCGCACATTGTCTGCCGCTGCTGGCGCCATCCCGCTGGATAGGTTACAACCTTCCTTTCGTGCTCGGGACGCCTCTCCTCCCGCTCATCGCCAGCGCCTCACCCAGCGCGACTCCGAATGCCTTGAAGACCGCTTCGCATTGGTGGTGGTCGTTTTTACCGGTAAAGGTGACATGTGCCGTGATGCCGGCATGGGTGCAGAGGGAATAGAAGAAATGTTCGAAGAGGTCAGCCGGGATGTTCCCGATCGTGCGGTTGCCAAAGGTGCCGGAGAAGACCAGGTACCCCCGCCCCCCGCAGTCAAGCGCCACCCGTGCAAGGGACTCATCCATCGGTATGACTGCATGCCCGAACCGGCGTAACCCCTTGCCGGTGCCGATCACCTGTTTCAGCGCATCGCCGATCACGATCCCGGTATCCTCGACCGTGTGGTGGCTGTCCACCCCGAGATCGCCCCGGGCGGTGCAGGTGAGGTCAAAACCGCCATGCCGGGCCATCGCGGTGAGCATGTGATCGAAAAACGGTATGCCGGTCTCCACCGATACCTTCCCTTTCCCGTCGGGATTCAGGACTATTCTGATCGCTGTCTCTTTTGTCTCGCGTGCACATTCAACCGTTCTCATCGAGATTCCTCCAATGCCTCTGCTAGCTTGATCTTCCCGCTGTACAGTGCCGAGCCGAGCACGACCCCATATGCCCCGGTCTCCCGCAGCTGCGCCACATCGGAGCGCCCGGAGATCCCGCCGGCGACCACCACCGGAACACGGACCCGGCTGATAAGGCGCCGGACAGGATCGATCCGTATCCCCTGCTGCAATCCCTCGACATCCACGTTGGTGAAGAGGAGCGAACCGGCGCCAAGATCTTCGAATTTTTCTGCCCAACTCAGGTAGTCGCCGGCAGTCTCCTGCCATCCCCGGATGGCGACCTGACCACCTTTCGCGTCAACACTGGCCATGACCCGGTCGCTCCCGAACTCACCGGCAAGTGCCTTCACGCTCGCAGGGTCCTGCGTGGCAAGCGTGGATATGATGACCCGGGTGACCCCGGTCCCGAGCCAGCGGCGGGCGTCATCCACCGACCGGATCCCGCCGCCCAGCTCGATCTCCACGCCCGTCGTTGCAACCAGCGTTCGGATCTGTTCGGCATTCCGTGCCGACTCGCCGAATGCGCCGTCAAGGTTCACGACATGGAGGGCATCTGCCCCCTCCCCGATCCAGCGGTTGGCGCATGCGATCGGATCGCCGTATATCGTCGCACTCTCCCGTTTTCCCTGAACGAGCTGGACACACCGCCCCCCGAGTATGTCCACAGCAGGAAAGATCCTCATACCGATCAGCGGATCATCCGTTCGATGGACATGACCAGGATGTCCCGTGCCCCTGCCCGTTTGAGCGCGTTGATCAGCGCGTAGACACGCTCCTCGCTCACCACGGCATGGACCGCGACGAGATCCTCGGTGGAGGCAACATCCATGACCGTGGGGCCGGAGAGGCCGGGGAGCACTTTTTCGACTGCCGGTAGCGCCGAGCGTTTCACGTTCATCATCAGGTAGCACTGCCCGCGTGCCCGCACCACGCTCTCGAGTGCGAGCCGGATCTCCTCGATCTTCTCCTTTTTTTCTGCGAGCGAGGTCTTGTTTACGATCAGGATCGTGGACGTCTGCATCACCTCGTCGATCACCCGGAGCCGGTTGGACTTCAGCGTGGTGCCGGAGCTTGAGAGATCAACGATCGCGTCCGCGATGCCGAGATGGGGAGTCGCCTCGCAGGCGCCGCCGACCAGCACGATCTCCACGGGCACGCCTTTCCCCGCAAAATAGCGCCGGGTGATCGCGGGAAACTCGGTCGCAACCTTTGCGCCCCGGAGCTGGCTGACAGCCGTGATATCGGCATCCTCAAGGACCGCAACCACAAGGGCCGCCTTCCCGAGCTGGAGGTCGAGGAGTTCCTCGACACCGGATCCCCGCTCGGTCACCACGTCGCGGCCGGTGATCCCGAGATCTGCAGCCCCGTTTGCAACGTACTCCGGGATATCGACCGGCCGCGCAAAGAGGATCTCAACATGGGGATCGAGCGTGCGGGTGATCAGCCGGCGCTCGGTGGTATCCGGGAGATGGAGACCGCTCTTTTCCATCAGCTCCATGATCGGCGCCGCGATCCGCCCCTTTGAGGGTATCGCGAGCCGGATCATGCCGGAGAATGTTGGCGTTTCTCCGGATTTTCCCGTGGCGTTTCGTTTTTTCGCGCGCCGGCTATCAGAAGGTCCTGAGCTCACCGCGGATTACCTTCTCTGTGATGGATGTCACGTTCGCGAGATTCTTATTGACGATCCCTTCGATCTCGGTGTCGATATCTCTGAGGGTGACACCCGCCATGGGCAGAACCTGGACGCTTGCCACCAGCGGAAAGTCGATGGGTTTGCCGATCTGGGAGAGGAGCCGGATATACATCTCCTCGACCCCCTCCACCTTCTCCACGCATTCACGGGCAATCATGGTGGAGAGAAGGTTGTAGATCTTGCCGATATGGTTGATCGGGTTCTTACCGCTCGTCGCCTCCATGCTCATCGGGCGGTTGGGGGTGATCAGGCCGTTGCAGCGGTTGCCGCGCCCGACTGACCCGTCGTCACCCATCTCTGCGGAGGTACCGGTGACGGTCAGATAGACGCTCTGGTTCCTGATATCATCGGCAGTGTTGACATGGACGACCACTTTCCGCTTTGTCTGGTTCTGGGCGACTTTCGTTATCCTCTCTTTCAGCATCGCCATGTACTCGGAATACTGCCCGATATCCGCACAGTACTTGTCGACAATTGCGCAGGCGACCGTCAGGGTGATCGTGTTTCCGTCGCGCAGGCCCATGATCTTGATGTCCTGCCCTATCGCCGGGTATTTCGGACGCAGTTTTTCATCGATATGGTCACTGACTCCCATGATGATGTTCTCGACGTCAGAGAAAGGGGCGTGGCCCACACCGAACGAAGTGTCATTCGCCCGGGGGATCCTCCCGTTCTTCGGCTTGAATACGTCGCGGAGATCGGTGGAGCCGGTACCGAGCCGGCAGTCCATGATGATATCCCGTTCGAGATTGAGGGTCTTGAAATGTGTCCTGAAATATTTCCGTGCTGCTTCAACGGCAATCGCGTCTGTCGGGATCGAGACCCCGTTGAACTGTTTTGTCGCCCGGCCATCGATGAGTACAAAGATGGGACGGAGAACCCTGCCACCCCCAAACTTTGGCATGGATTCTCCTGCTACGATCTCGCCTTGGTCGGTGTTGTGGTGGAGGACGACACCGAACTCCTCAAGATAGGCCTTGCAGAGGGCCCGGCTGATGGATTCTGCGATCCCATCTGCGATGCTGTCCGGGTGGCCGAGGCATTTCCGCTCGACAAGTTCAATCCGCTGTTTTTCAAGAGGGATCTGGTCCAATGCTTCAACCTGGATATTTCTCTTCATTCAGTTCCTCGGGATTCCTGGATAATCGTACTAATACAAGAGATGGGATTTCTTATAACAATTTCTTCCTGTGACGAAGGGAAAACCGCTTCCGGTAAAACGGCCGCATTTTCACGGTTCCTGCCGGTGTTACCGCCGCAGGAATTTATGGAGAATGGTCATGTCGCTGCCCTTCGGAGCCTTTCTCACCGGCGGTTTCTTCTGCAGTTCCTTTTCCTCGTCATCCTCATCGACTTCCTCGATCTTCGGCACCTTCCGGTGCGGGGATCCTCCTGGTGCCGGACGGGGGGCAGCGGTAGTTCCGGGCGATGGCGCGGCTTTTGGATACGCCAGTTTGGTCCCGCAGCCCGGGCAGAAATTCGCTTCGCCCGGGATCTTCTTACCGCAGTTCTGGCAGAACCTCGGGCCTTCGGCCGCTTCTTCGCGGGGGATTGTTTTTGAGGCTGTGGGGGTGTCTTCTCGCTCAACCTCTTTTACCGGCTCCGGCATGGGCAGCTGGCGTTTCACGGGTTCGATTACGGGCTTTCTTGACGGGTAATATCCCGGTTGCCGGACCGGCTGCATGGTACCTTTCATCGCGGACTTCACGGCCGCCTGGACCTCCGGTTTTTTTACCGACCGGTCTTCGGTTCTCCCGGGTGTCGGGATCCCGCGGGTGAAGGTGATCGGCTCGGTCTTCTTTGGTGCCGGTTCCTCCACCATCCTGACCTGCACGCGTCGCTTCGGGGGCGCCGGTTTTGGCTCTTCCTCCTGTGGGGACTCGGGGGTCCGGGAGATCGTGATCAGGCGTTTTACCGGGGGTTGTTTTTCATGTTCCTTGATCGGTTTTCTGGCCGGCTGGAGCTCCTGCCGCTGGACCGGTGCTGCCTTGAGGGGAGGCTCTTCCGGTTCTGCCTCAGGTTCAGAAGGCTCCCGGACCGGGGCCCGCGGGGATTTTTTGGGCTGCTGCTCTTCATGGAGCAGGCCAATCCAGTCATCGATCTCCGCCGACCGGTCCATCCCGTCCTGGACAAAGACGAGCTTCATGGTCTTGATCTCATCGTCGGCAGACTTGATGGAGAGCACGAGCACCGGATCCGAGTTCTCGGAGAACTCCACGATGCTGCCGGCAATCGTTTCGACCGGGATGTCCT
>Ga0326728_10025947_pt1 | contig 10437 bp, 5 predicted proteins | sample MB3enrmetagenome_FD_207602 | JGI IMG/M metagenome (GOLD analysis project Ga0326728, IMG submission 207602) | Lab enriched peat soil microbial communities from McLean, Ithaca, NY, United States - MB31MN | ecosystem: Environmental > Terrestrial > Soil > Wetlands > Peat | place: USA: New York... | reverse complement strand
AGCACGAACTGACGGGGGTGCAATTCCTGGTCCTACAATGGGCGGGGATGGAGGGGCCCTCCAGCATGAGCGAGCTGGCCGAATTCTTGGGAGTGAGACCGCAGTCGGTGACGTCGGTGGTCGACTCTCTCGAGAAGCGTGGCTGGATACTGCGACACGGCTCTGTTTCCGATCGACGGCGAATGATGCTTACTCTGTCGCCGAGGGCTCTCCAGCTCATAAAGGAGTTTCGGGCTCAACAAATCCTAAAGATCGAGCGCGCCCTAGGAAGACTTCCCCGTTCTGTGCTGACGAATGCGACAGAGACAATCCGACTCGCGCAGGCCGCGCTCCAAGCCCTCCCCTCCGCCCCTCTCCGCACGGGTTCCCGGGAGGCGTCGGGAGTCACTGCCGTGCCGGACGCGACTGCCACCCGCCATCGGTCCCGAATAGGTTGACGATACTAGGGTATGCCAGACTAAGTGGTGTGCCGAACTTCGCAATGAACGGAGATTCGCCCCCTCCGGCGAACACGCACGATCCCAGCGATGTTGAGGGTGGCCCACGCCACCCAATGACAGCAGAAGGAATGGTGACCGCACCCACGACACCGACAGGCACCCTTCCGGTCGCGCCGCCAAATCATTCCGTAGAAGTCCTCACGAGGATCGAGACCCCGACGCCAGGAAACGCGGTGCGAGTGATTGTAAAAGGTCGGGTCGTTGCCGTGTTCAACGCTGGGAACAGGCTCTACGCGTCGGATGCCAAATGCGGCCATCGCCAGCGACCTCAGGAGATAGGTGGGGTACGTGACGGGATTGTCACCTGCCCAAGACATTACGCTCAGTTCCGGCTCGACAACGGTTAGGTCGTCGGAGGGAATCTCCTCACCCGAAAGGCAACGAGCCGTCCACGCTTACTGCATTCGTTCCGTGGGCGGGCGGCTCGGTATGGAGGTCAATAAGAGGAACCCGGGAGTCCCAGCCGATCCGACGCGACCTTCAGTGCCGTGTTGGATACGTGACCGTTCTAAGACAGGGGAGGACGGGACGTGAGATCCTCAAGGGACTGGCGCGGGAGTGTCGCTAGCTCCGCTCCCGCCGGCAGGACCGCTTTGAAGTCCCGACCGTTGCCACCCCTCCCACGCCAGTTCGCTGAAGCGACCCTTCCGGCTCCGATTCGAATGTCAAAGAAAAGGGGCGTTGACCAGGATAGCCCTTCGCGATCGGCTTCGGCCGGAATCCGCGGATGGTATTGCAAGTAGAGTACCTCGCTGTCAAACGACCCTATGGCAGGCAGTCCAAACATCAGGCCGTACACGGCAAGCCCGAACCCGGGAATGATGAGTACGGAAAGGACACCGCCGGTCGAGAGTCCGAAGACGGCCGCGACCACAATCAAGACGATGCCTGAGGCCAAGGCGATTGAACCCCGAAGGAGTGCAGAACGCCGTCGAGCGGTGTCTACCGATATGCGCCGCTCTCCCACCACGAGTCCTTTGTATGCCAGACCAGCGGCGTTCACGTTCAGAGTTGGTCGTGCGAGTGGCGGCGCATAGTCGAGCGCAATATGGAATCCAAAGGAACGCACGACTCTCCGTGCCATCTCCCGGACTTGACTCGCGGGCATCGGGTCAGTTGTCCCTTCTGCGTGAAATGGAAGGGTCTGATTGGGAAGGCTCAGATCGCTGAAGCCAATTGCCCCACGTCGCGCCACGGGGTCGGCATCCGTCCACGCGGCTGGGGAGTCCTCAGTGGCCCTGCTGTTCGTTGCCACCCCTCACCGCATCGGGCCGGAGCCCGCTCGGTGGCTTAAGGCGGTCGCCCTGCAAAGCGAAGACCTTCCCCGAACCAGACGGGACCCAGTTGCGGACAGGGGTCTGGCAAGGAACCGCTATCCGGTAAGCACGGAGGACCCCCGTTGAGAAAGCGACCTTTCCCGAATCCGTGGTCAGGGTGTCCCAGGGTGTCGGCCCGCTTCCGGTGTCGAAGGAGCGTCGGCGAGGACGGGCGGGGACTTCGCCCGTCGCTTCCGGAAAAGGATCATCACACCAACCGCGACGACGATGACCGCGATGAGCCCACCGAGCACCCCGTAACCCTCCATCTGGGGGAGTCCGAGGAACGTCGCCGAGGAGGCCGAGCTGAACCCGATCGACACCGAGACCGCTTGGCCCGCCACCACGACCGACCCACCGCTCGGTGACGCGTTGTAACCAGAGATCGGAAGGACTGCAAACGGGTAAGTCCCGTTCGACTCCCTCACTGAGAGCGAACCGGTGGTCGACGAGATCGCCGGGCCCCCGTCGACACTGACCCACCACTGGGTCCCGGAAGGCAGGCCGCTCTCCACAAATGTCACCGAATTAGTCACCCGAGAGAAGGTCGCGGTCTCCGAGACCGTCGCGCCGGCTGTGAAGAAGACCCCGCCCGGTGAGGCATACGTCTTGTTTGTCGTCGCGACCACGTACGCGTGGGTCCCGTTTGACTCGCCGAACGATAGCACGGTGCTCGTCGAAGAGGTCGATGGACCGCCCGTGACGTTGACCCACCACTCCGTCCCGGTCGGTAGCCCGCTCTCGGCGAACGTCACGGCGTAGACCACTTGGGTGAAGGCCACGGCCTCCGAGGTAGGCCCGCCGTAGACCGAGAACGACCCGCTGGGCGCGGAGTACGACGTATCGATCGTGGAGACGGTGTACGCGTAGGTTCCGTTCGGCTCGGTCACCGAGAGCGTGCTGTTCGTCGACGAGATCGTCGAGCCCCGGTCGACGCTGACCCCCCATTCGGTTCCGGAGGGAAGGCCCGACTCCGTGAACGTCACGGGATACTCTCGAGGTCCCGTCGAAAGAATCGAGACAGTCCCCTGCCCCCAGTTCGCGACGAACGCGTTACCGGTCGCGTCGTCGATGGCGATGCCCATCGGGCTCGACCCGACCGGAATGTCGGCGATCACGTTGTCGGTCGCGTCGGAAATCACGCTGACGTTGTCGGACCGTCCGTTCGCAACGAAAATCTCCCCCGTCACCGGGTCGTACGCAATACCCGCCGGGGATTCTCCCACTGAGATGCTCCTCACAACCTGATTCGTCGCGGCGGAGATGACAGAGACGTCGTTGTTGGTCGAGTCCGTGACGAACATTTCCCCCCGCGCTGCGTCATAGGCGAGGGCCCCGGGGGAGCCTCCGATTGAGACGTTGGCGACAAGGGACCCGGTAGTGTCCGAGAAAACCCCCACCGAATTCGAATCGACCTCTGCCACGAAAACCTCGCCGGTCGCCGGGTCGCAGGCGACCCCAAGAAGGAAAGAGACCGACGGTACCGAGGCCGTCACCGTGTCGGTCGAGTCCGAGATGGCGGACAGCTGGCCGAAGTAGTTGCCGGTCCCCTGGTATAGGTTCGTGACGAAGACCCGGCCCACAGCCGAATCGTAGGTCAGGTACTCTGGGTTCTGGAGCGAAACGAGAGCAACGACCCGGTCGGTCGAGTCCGAAACGACCGTGACGTTGTTCGCGTCCGATGTCGCCACGAACACCTGCTGCCGGGCGGGGTCGTAGGCCATGTACCTGGACTCGGTCCCGAGCGGGATCTGCGCCACGATCCTGTCCGTGGCCTCGGAAATCGCGCTCAGGTTCACCCAAGAACCGTCCGAAACGAAGACTTGGCCCACTCCTGAATCGGAGGCGAGGTCCACCGGATTCGACCCGAGCCGGATTGTCGCAGTGATCTCGTTGGATACGTCGGATACTACGGAGAGGGAATCGAGGTATGTGCATAGGACGAGGATTTCACCCGTGCCGTTGTCGTATACTACGGAAGTGGAGCCGCTTGGGACAACAAGGGAAGAAACGACCGAGTTGGAGGCATCGGAAATCCCCTGCAACTGCATGAGGCCCGAGTATGGATTGATGGAATCTACGAAGACCTCCCCTCTCGTTGGGTCGATGGCGACACCGTAGGGGGAATCGCCCACGGGGACCGAGGCGACTTGCGAGTTGGAAGAATCCGAGACCACGCTGACGCTCGAACCGTAGTTGTTCGTAACGAACATCTCACCCTTCGCGGAGTCATAGGCAATCAGCGCCGGCGTCGAGCCGACTCCCACGTGCGCGACGATCTGATTCGTTGAATCCGAAATGACCGATAGCGAGGAGGTGTTACCGTCCACCGCGAACATCTCCCGCTCGGTACTATCGTAGGCGATGCCCGCGGGCGCCGGCGTGTCCCCAATGGTCGTCACGACCTTGTTGGTCACGTCCGAGATGACGCTCACATTGTCGGTTCCGGTATTCGTGACGAATACCTCGCCTTTCCTTGGGTCGTACGCCGCGCTATTCGGTAGTGTACCAATCGGGATCGTCGCCACGACCCGGTTCGTGGAGTCGGATACCACGGAGACGCTTGACCCGTTCGAGTTCACGACGAACACCTCGCCTTTGCCCGAATCGTAGACCACGGCCGCTGGCTGTGAGCCCACCGACACGCTCCCTACGACATGGTGAGAGGCGTCTGATAGGATGCTCACGCTGTTGGACCAGGAGTTGGCGATGAAGAGCTCGCTCTTGCCGGAGTCAATGGCGAGCCCAATAGGGGAGATGCCGTTGACCGCAAGGAAGTTTCCGGGCACATTGGTGTTGTTGGTGAGAACCAGGGTGTCCGCGACATAGGGAGCTACCGAGGACGGCTTTGCGAGCGGGATCGGCGCTGCTGGACCTGGTCTCGGGCCATGGGAGGCGACAGCAGTCTGGGGTGGGTGGCCAAGAACAGTGGGGCTTGTATTCGGGGGTGTTTCAATCTGCAGAATCGGTACAACGGGAATCGCGGGCAGGGCAATGAGGAGAGCGAGGAACACGACTCCGAACAATCGCCATCGAGACGATCGAGGAGTCGTCACGAAGCGAGTATATCGCAGCGGGGACGATACGCCTTTTCCGTGAGGTGGCATAGCACGGCCCTTTGGTCCCGCCTACCGGGACCAAAACCCGGTGAGAGGCCGGCCCGACTGGCCAGGAGGGCGGGGGCTTCGTTAAAGGGCCCGATACCGGCGGTGCCGAAGGTTCCTGCTAGAAAAGTGAACGATTCTAAGGGTGCCCGGCTGGCCGAAACGCCTTCCGTCCCAAAGCGTCCCGTGCGACCACCAGCGCCGAGGAAGCCTCGGAGGGCACAAAGGGCGGGATTTCGCCGGCCCCCGCCCTTTGATAGACGCTCCCGTCCGAGGGAATCGGAGTCGTCGATGGCCTAACCACTCGGTGACCGGCCCTCGCCCGACTTGAAAGACGGGTGCCGTCGCGGTGGGCGGGCCCCAATCCACGTTACCATCGATGGCACGCAGATTGCGCGACCGTTGGGACTCGCCACACGGTGGCAAACGGAGAGCTTCCACGTCCAGCAATAACTGGATGGGCCCATCGATTCTCGCAGCATAAGGAACCTACGTTGGGATCTACCCACGAGGAGGGTTCAGATTATCGTCTGCCGCGCGCTGTCCAGTTTCGTGTCGAGTTCGTTTACGAGATTGCTTCTCGGGCCGATGGCCATCGCTGTGGCCCTCCTCTGCGTCGCTCCCCCGCAAGGGATAATCAGTCACGATGGGAGTCCCCGCCCATTGGGGACCGGATCCATCAAAGAGCAGGTACCAGAGCCGACCCCGCTCATTTCCTCTCCTCGCCGAGCAACCTACGGTTCCGAATTCACCGGACCCCCCACACCGTATGTTGCCGACACGCTGGTGTTGTTTAACAACACGGTGGTCCCTGGCAACTTCCTTGCAACCAGTGACGCCTTTCCAGATGCCGTCTCGTACGACAGTGTCAGGAGTGAGGTGTTCGTCGCAAATTCCCAATCGGACACTGTAAGCCTAATCTCGGATACAAACAACACAGTTGTCGGAACCGTGAATGTGGGAACGGATCCCGATGCCGTCGCATATGACAGCGGAAAGGGGGAGGTCTTCGTCGCGAATGACCTCTCGGATACTGTGAGCGTGATCTCGGATACAAACGACACCCTGGTAACCTCTGTCGGTGTGGGAACGTGCCCCGTGGCCGTCGCATATGACAGTGCTAAGGGGGAGGTCTTCGTCGCAAACTGGTGCTCAAACGATGTGAGCGTGATCTCGGACACAAACAACACGATGGTCGCAAACATCGGTGTGGGATCGTTGCCCGCTGGCTTGGCGTATGATAGCAAGAAGGGGGAGATCTTCGTCGCGAACTGGGAATCGAACAATGTGAGCGTGATCTCGGACACGAACGACACGGTGGTGGCCACGGTCGGAGGGGTATCCGATCCCTGGGGGGTGGCGTATGACAGCAAATTGGGGGAGCTTTTCGTCGCAAACTGGGGCTGGGGTAACCTGACCGTAATCGCAGATACAAACAACACGGTCGTGGCATCAATCGATGTGGGAACCAACCCTTATGCCGTGGCTTATGACAGCGGCTTGGGGGAGATTTTCGCCACGTGCGACTGCTCGGACAGTATGAGCGTATTCTCTGATACTAACAACTCGCTGGTTACAACTGTGCCAGTGGGAGGCGTAGATGGAGCCATGACATATGACAGTGGGTTGGGGGAGGTATTCGTCACGAACACCAGCTCCGATGGCCTGACGGTAGTCGCAGACACCTACAACACTGTAATTGCCAACATCCCCGTGGGAGTCTTTCCCGACGCCATAGCCTACGACAGCGGAGAGAGGGAGGTCTTTGTTGCGAGCTACTACTCCAATTCTGTTAGCGTAGTCTCGGATACGAACAACCGGGTGATCGCAACCGTGGGGGTGGGCTCATACCCTGATGGCTTGGCGTATGACAGCGGCTTGGGGGAAGTTTTCGTTGCAAACTGGGGCTCGCATAATGTGAGCGTGATCTCTGATAGAGATAACAGAGTCGTTGCGACCGTAGGGGTGGGAGCAAATCCCGAAGGCGTAGCGTATGACAGCGGAAGGGGGGAGGTTTTCGTCGCAAATCTGGATTCGGGTACCGTGAGCGTGATCTCGGACGAACTCAATAGAGTGGTTGCCACCATCGAGTGGGGAGGCTTCCCTGATAGCCTAGCCTACGATAGCGGGAAGGGTGAGGTCTTCGTCGCAAGTTACTACTCGAACCTTGTGGGCGTATTCTCGGACGCAAACTACAGCGAGATTGGATATGCCATTGTGGGATCAGACCCCGACGCTGTTACATATGACGGTGGCAAGGGGGAGGTTTTCGTCGCGAACGAGGGCTCGGACAATGTGAGCGTCATCTCGGACACGAACAATGGGTTAGTCGCCACCGTCGCCCTGGGACCTTACACTTCCCCTGATAGCCTAGCATATGACAGCGGGAATGGGGAGGTCTTCGTCGCGAACAGAGGCTCGGACAATGTGAGCGTGATTTCGGACACGAACAACACGGTGGTCGGAGCCGTCGCAGTGGGGTCCGAGCCATCGTCCCAAGCCTACGACTCGGGAAACAACAGCGTTTACGTTTCCAACTACAACCAAGGGACCCTTTCGATCATCTACGCCGGTCTCCTTGATGTGTCCTTCTCAGAGATTGGCCTTCCCTCCGGGATGAAATGGTGGGTGAACGTGACAGGCCAGCCGTCACAGAACTCGACGGGCATCGCAATCGCCCTGGACTTGGCAGATGGAGCCTATACCTACCTTGTGGGTACGAATGACAAGAGCTATTCAGCGGCCGGTGGACGGTTCAGCTTGAACGGGACTTCCGTAGAGAAGTTGGTCACGTTCTTTCTTGTGACATACGCGGTAACGTTCAACGAGTCCGGCCTACCCTCGCCGGGGACGGATTGGTGGGTGAATGTCACGGGCGAGGTGCCGCAAAGCTCGACGGGCACGGCGATCGCCATGAATCTTCCGAATGGAACCTACACTTACGTCGTGCGGACGGCGAACAAGAGCTTCTGGGCAGCCGGGGGAGGGTTTACCCTGAACGGGACTTCGGTGGCGAAGTCAGTCGGGTTCTCTCTCGTGACGTACGCGGTAACGTTCGACGAGTCCGGCCTACCCTCGGGGACCGAATGGTGGGTGATCGGCAATGCACTGGGGTCGCACAGCTCAACTTTGACCACTGTTACGCTCGATGAACCAAATGGGAGTTATGCATATTACGGGGTAGCGACCGCGGAAAAGGAGTACCCCACCGTGGGCGGGGCGTTCAAGGTGACGGGTGCACCGGTCCTGGTGGCGGTGGCCTTCGGGCAGACAACGTACGCTATGACATACACTGTGACGTTCACGGAGACGGGTCTACCGTTCGGAACTAACTGGTCCGTTGTGGTGGGGGATAGGTCGATCTCCTCTATCGGGACGACCATCGTGGCGAGCGAGCCGAATGGCACCTACGCGTTCACCGTTGGTCCAATACCGGGGTACGCAGTGAACCGCTCCAGTGGGAACGTCCTCGTGGAAGGCGGGAATGTGACCCAGCCGTTGGCGTACACTTCCACCCCGAGCGCCGCAGCTACCTTCCCGTGGCTATCATTGCCCGGTGGTTACGCCGTCGTCGTGGGGGTAGCCCTCGTAGTGGTGTTGGCCGTTGTGGCCATGCTGAATTCTCAACGAAGGAAGCTCGCAAAGGGGCCACCATCGAGTCCCCCTCCCCAGGACGGTTACGCGAATCAACCTGAACTAGGTCCCCGGTGCGAGCGGACACCCCGTCGGCTCGATGTAGCGAACCGGGTGGTGGGAAAGTGAAGATAGCGCGCACGGGACCATCGAAGAGTGGGATCTGGATCCCGGTGGCCTTGGCGACCAGAAGGTGAGGGGTTCGGCCACCGGAACGGGGTATGCCGCGACAGGAGACCGAACGAACTCCGCTGGCTCGCGCTGGGGAAGGAGGCCTTGGCAACCTACCCGATTCCGGAAGACGCAGAGGGCCCCGTTGAGAAGGCGACCCTTCTGAAGACGGCAGCGGCTTATTCGCGGAGGTCATCTCCACCAAGTGGAGACCTTGCCATGGAGGGTTCAACCGACCCCAAGCTCCGGCGGGTCAGAATTGCCACCGTAGTCGTAGGGGCCTGGATCGGGGTGATGGGGCCCCTCACGATCGCACTCTCGTTCGGTTTCACAGGGGGCACTAACCTCTCGTTGGCGATCCTCAGCGCGGGGTTGGGGGTCCTTCTAGTCCTTATCGGGGTAGTTCCTACCGCGCTGAAAGGGAGACCAAAGAATCCCCTTCGAGGAAGGTCAGCGAACCCCAAGCCTTAAAGAGTGTCGGCGGCGCTCATTGACAACGAACCCGATTCCGGCGTCGACCCGGCGATAACAACCCGAACCTTTGACCCGTTCAGAGCAAAGGCTCTGGCCAACCGAAGTGTCGGGACGAACTCTTTAGTCGCATACTGCCTCAGGGGTACGGTCAGACATGTCTCCTCAGAAAGACCCGGAATGGGTGATCAAAGAAATCGATGATACTATCCGCAGGTGTGAGGAGCTTCTGCCGAACGTCGAAAGCGAAACCGAAATCAACATTCACTTCTTCATGAGTCACGACCCGCGGGCTGAACCGAGGGCGATCGAGGCAAGGCTGCTGCTTGAGCAGACCGTTCATCGCCTGGCCCCTAACGGTAGTATGTATGCGCGGCAACGTGAGGCGGTGACTCGTCAATCGTTGATTGGGCTGCCCGCGCATGTGGCGGCTCGAAAGGCTCTCCAGTTCCGAGCAATCTTACGAGCAATGCGATTTGATTACGAACGCGGAGCCATTCGGACATTTGAGCAGACCGTCAGAGCGGACCTGTTCTCCGACCAATTGGAGATCGCCTCATACTTTCTTGAAGAGGGCTTCTTGGCGGCCGCGGCGGTGACGGCCGGGGTCGTGCTGGAGGAGCACCTACGAACGCTCGCGGACAGACGCGGTGTGCCACTTCGTCCGGCGAAGGGGCAGTTCGTGACTGCCGAGCGAATTAACCAAGCGTTGAACGGGAGCGCCTATGATCTTGGGGACATGAAGCAGGTGACAGCATGGCTCGATCTGAGGAACTCCGGTGCTCATCCTCGACACAAAACCAAGCTAACAAGTGACCGAGTCGCAGGGATGATTGATGGCGTGAGAGGGTTTGTCGATAGGCACCCTGCCTGAGGGATTTGCCCTTTCATCGCCCCACAGGCGAATCTTGTCAGAGGGGCCGATACCAAGGAGCCTCGGAAGGCGTCCGAATGAACGCGCATGCATGCGCCCAATTAAAGGGGTTCTTGCGCGAATGCTTTCGGGTCACAACGAGGTAGTGGGAAGCGTTGACAAGCCGAGGTTTACCGGAGGGTGGTGACTTGAAGCGATGCTGGCCAGGGAAGTAACTTCCCCGGCCCAACCGGTTCATGCAGCAGGGAGAATCCCAATCCGGGTCGGACGAGAGAGTGTCACCAGCAATCCTCCTGTTGGGGGATGAGGAGCGTGATCCACAGTGACCCCAATCTTGGGTGCAAGGGCGCAAAGCTCGTCGAGGACTA
>Ga0326728_10025946_pt1 | contig 10437 bp, 7 predicted proteins | sample MB3enrmetagenome_FD_207602 | JGI IMG/M metagenome (GOLD analysis project Ga0326728, IMG submission 207602) | Lab enriched peat soil microbial communities from McLean, Ithaca, NY, United States - MB31MN | ecosystem: Environmental > Terrestrial > Soil > Wetlands > Peat | place: USA: New York... | reverse complement strand
TGATTCCTTCTGAAATCATTCTGAGCGCGGCGGAGCAAAAGCTTTCAGGAAAGGAAGGAAGAGAGTACCGCCTGAGGTCTGTGCTTTCCGGCCTGGCAGATGACTACGATTTTGTCGTCATCGATTGTCCTCCCAACCTGGGCCTACTGACTTTCAATGCCTTGCTGGCCGCCGCGGAGGTCGTGATCCCCATCGACATAAGCTATTTTTCCCTCCACGGTCTGAACAAGCTGCTGGATACTATAAATCTGCTGAGCAGGAAATGCGGCCACTCGCTCATAATGAACGCCCTGGTCACCAACTACGATCGGAGATTGAGGCTTTCCGAAGAGATCCTGAACGAGGCGAAACGCAATTTCAACGAGCATCTCTTCACTTCGATCATATCGACCAGCGTAAAATTGAAAGAGGCAATTGGATTTGGAAAACCTATTACCAAGTATTCGCCCGCATCTTCAGGGTGCCGGGACTACATGGCTTTGAGCGAGGAAATCATCCGGGGAGAGTACCTCTTTGAAAGTACCGGGGCTCCATCCCCGGACGCCCAGGCGCCCCGGAAGACAAAGGAAGGAGTTCTATTTTCCTGCTTCGCTCCCGGCGCCCGGACGGTGCAACTGGCGGGGGACTTCAACAGGTGGAAGCCGGAAAAGGAGCCTCTATTCAATCTTTCCGGACGCGGACTATGGCAAAAAAGTGTTCCCCTTCAGCCCGGACAGTATCAGTACAAGTATGTGATCGATGGGAACTGGGTGCTGGACCCTGTCAACACAAAAACAATTCCCGGACCTCTTGGGCCGAATTCCGTGTTCGAGTATGAATAGCGTACACCGGAGAGCTGTCCGCGATGGAGTGAAATCCGCGACGATGCATAAAGGGAATGGACCTGCGAGGGGGTTGGAAGAAATATCCTCTTTATTCCTTTCTTCCGCCGAGCCCGATCATCCGGGGGAGACAATCCCGCCTCCCGTCTCCTCACTATCGAGTTCTCAATTGGTGTTTCCGGTATTTTGCTGCATGTCCGCGTCCCCGGCCGTCGAATCCTTTTTCGCCTGCAACCTTTCCGTGGGAATTGCAAAAAAAGATCGGAGCGTAACCATAATCGACCTCGGTTTCGACCGGTCCATCGTCCGGCATCTCCTGGGATATCCGAACCCTGCGCAGGGTGCTTTTTCTCCCGGCAATACGGTTCATCCGGATTACAAAGTTGAAAGCATAAGGTATTGCGGGTTGCCGGAAATCACGCTGATTTCGCCTGCCGTGCCAAGGGGGCCGGAGCTTCCGGAAAGAACCGCGGAGCGCATCTTTGGACAGGAGCAGGTTCGAAAAGCCAACCTGATTTTGATCCACCGTCCAGTGGGTCCTGCCGGTATTGGGGCGCCCGGGATTTTCACCCGTTTCCACAGGGCAATCTTATTCATCGACGATCGGGTCCAATCCCTGGCAAAGGCTTATTCCTGGATAAAGAGGTTTTATTCAAGTTGCAATTGCTACCTTATCGGCGCTGTATTCGGCGAGGGTGAAGACGTCAATGCGGTCTTGAAGAATGTTTCGAAATTGCAGAAAACCATTTTCAAGCACCTTCGCGTGGGCCTTGAACTCCGGGTTGTCACCATGCCGCTGGACCGGGAAGCACGAATCTCTATGCAATCGGGAAGGCCATTGGCCCTTTTGGGGTCGTCGACTTCATGCTCCGCCAGGGCCATTGCCAAACTCTGCGAAAATCTTTTGAGAAACTGATGAGCCCTTTGTTAAGACCTGCCTGCATCGATGACCCCGGGGAACTGGCTGAACTTGTCTCCGAAGCAATCGGAGAAATTATCAGTGGGGGCGTCCTCCTGGATGCCGCTCTCGGAAATAACGAATTCGGCTACTTCGACCTGGTCGCCGCCAACGAGGACGGAGAGGGAGTATTCATTTTCATCAACTTCTCGGGCCGGGAGGCGGAATATTTGCGTTTGCTGAAGTGCATGCGCTGGTACCAGGAAAATCGGAACGCGCTCCAAAAGCTCTATGCCGGACGAGTGGCGCTCGGTCCCGCTCCACCTGTCTTTCTTGTTGCTCCCTGGTATTCGGACAGTATGCGAAAGGTGCTGCTCAACATTTGTGAGAGTCGAATCGTCCTGCTGAAATATGTATGTTTTCAAGACGGAGAGAAGAAAAGATCTTTATTTATTGAAAAAGTAGGCGATTCTTCGGAAGATACCGGGAAAGCGGACCCCATGGGCATTGACGAGGCGCGCGCCGATGCCCCTCTATCCGGGCTTATAGCGGATCGGCCCCAAATAGAGCCGAAAGAAAGTATTATCGATCCCCGCGTATTTCGCCGGGAGACAGGGACCGACATTTCCAATGTTTCCGATGAGGAACTGCTCGATCTTCTCGAATAGCCCGCAAAGAGCTCAAAAGCGGCCCCGGGATGCCTTCGAGGCTCTCACAGGGGATGTGCTACTGAGAAACCATCGGAGCAGGGATTTCCGACCGCCCCACTTCATTCAAGCGAGAATTCCATGACTCAAGAGAACAGCAAATCGGTGCAAAGCAGGATATTTTTCACCAAACAGCCCATCCTGGACACCAAACGCAGCATATGGGGATACGAACTGCTGGGAGGTGAACAGAAAGAAGGCATCTACGAGATATTTCCCCAACAGGAGAGCGTGGCCAGCCTGTTTTCCAGCGCCTACGTTGGGCTCCAGGAGGCCATGCAGCGCGGCAAGAAAATCATGGTGGGCTTCGATGACGCCAGCATTATAAGCGGTGTACCGCACGCCCTTCCCCCATCTTACGGCGTGGTGCGCGTGCTTCCCGGCGAACACCGCGCCTCCGGGTTCGATGCCGCCCTGCAGGAGCTGCGCAGGCAAGGCTACCAGACTGTGCTGGAAATCATACCAGGCATGTCCCTGTCTGACGACGCCTGTGCCGGGGCCGACATCCTTGCTTTCGATCTCGGTGTGGGTAAACCCGATCAGACTACGCTTGCCCGGATGCAAACCTGCCACGCCGTGATGATGGCGCGCGGGGTCAAAAGCGTTGAACAATTTCAGGCTGCCAGGGATATGGGGTTCACCCTGTTTCAGGGGCCGTTTTTCAAAGAGCCCGAGTATGTGAGAGACCGCAAGCTCGCTTCCAACGTGGTTTCGCGGCTGAACCTCCTGCGTCTCGTCGAAACCGATGACCCGGATATCAAGGCGCTGAGCGCGGCCATCCGAACGGATGTGTCTATCAGCTTCCGCCTGCTGGCGTATTTGAACAGCCCGTGGTTCGGGCTTCGGCAAAATATCCAGTCCATCGACCAGGCCATCACGATGCTCGGCTGGCTGAAGCTCAAGAGCTGGCTGCACGCGGTGCTCATTGTCGACATGGCCGGCAAGGACGAGGTGCCGCAGGAGCTGGCGGCGCTTTCCCTGCAGCGGGCCAAGTTTTTCGAGTTGCTGACGGCACAGTATGATTATTGGGGATTCAACCCGGGCACCCTGTTTTTGATGGGCCTGTTCTCGCTCATGGATGCTATTCTGGGTATGCCCATGATAAGCCTGGTGGAACTGCTGCCGCTGGACGCCAAACTCAAGTCAGCGCTCACAGGCGAGCCCGACAACGAATACCGGCCTCTGTTCAGGCTCCTGGAATGCCTCGAGGACGCGGACTGGCCGGCGCTTGAAGTCCAGACACAGAAGCTCTTCATGGATATCGGCCAGGTCAAGGATACCTTCGCCCATGCCCGGGACTGGGGGGCGGGTTTTTTTACCTCACCCGGCTGAGGCTACTTGTAGAGCGGCTGCACGCCCCATATCTCCCTTGCGTACTCCAGCACCGCCCGGTCGCTGGAGAACTTGCCCATATTGGCGGTATTGAGAATGGTCTTGCGCGTCCATTCGTCCCTGTCTACGAAAAGCCGGTCCACCTTGCCCTGGGTGTCCACATAGCTCCTGTAGTCCGCCAGGAGCAGAAAATAGTCGCCATGACGCAGCAGGGCATCCACGATGGGCGTAAACAGCCCCGGCTCGCCGGGTGAGAAACCGCCCGAGGCGATCTGGTCAATGGCCTGCCTGAGTTCCGGGTCATTCTCATAGAAACTGAGCGGGTCATAGCCCGTGAGCCTCAAATGCTCCACTTCCCCGGCTTTTAGCCCGAAGACAAAGAAGTTCTCCGGACCGACCTCCTCCCGGATCTCCACGTTGGCGCCGTCCAGGGTGCCAATGGTCAGCGCCCCGTTGAGGGCGAACTTCATATTGCCCGTGCCGGAGGCCTCCATGCCTGCCGTGGATATCTGTTCCGACAGGTCGGCCGCCGGGATGGCCTTTTCCGCCTGGGAGATGCAATAGTTGGGCAAAAAGAGCAGGCGCAGCCGACCCCGCACGTCGGGGTCGTTGTTGACCACTTCGGCTACGGAATTGAAAAGCTTGACGATCAGCTTGGCCAGGAAATAGCCCGGGGCCGCCTTGCCGCCGAGCATAACCGTACGCGGCGTGAACTCGCCGTTCGGACTTTGCTTGATGCGATTGAACCGGGTTATGACGTGCAAAATGTTGAGGAGTTGGCGTTTGTACTCGTGTATGCGTTTGAACTGACAGTCGAACATGGAGTGGGGATCGATGCCCATGCCCATCTTCCGGAGTACGTAGCGGGCCAGCCTCCTTTTGTTCCGGAGCTTCGCCTCGGCGAAAGCCTGGCGGAACTGCGCATCGCCGGCCAGGGGAATGAGGCGCTTGAGCCTGCTCAGGTCGCACTCCCAGCCGGTCCCGATGGCCTCGGTGATGAGGCTTGAAAGTGCGGGGTTGGCTTGCAGCAGCCATCGCCGGGGTGTGACGCCGTTGGTGATGTTTTTGAACTTTTGGGGATAAAACCGGTGGAAGTCGCCGAACAGATTTTCCTTGAGTATTTTCGTGTGCAGGGCGGCCACGCCGTTCACCGAATGACTGCCCACAATGGCCAGGTTGGCCATGCGCACTCTCCTCTCATTTCCCCCCCCGACAATGGACATGCTCTGCAGGCGCCTCGCATCGCCGGGATACCTGGCAGCCACATCCAGCAGGAAGCGGCGGTCGATTTCGCAGATGATCTCGAGATGCCGTGGCAGCAAACGGCCGATAAGCTCCACGGGCCAGGTCTCCAATGCCTCGGGCAGCACGGTGTGGTTTGTGTACGCAAAGGTCCTGGTGCAGATGTCCCAGGCCTGCTCCCAGGGCAACATCTCCACGTCCAGAAGGAGCCGCATCAGTTCGGCGATGGCAATGGAGGGGTGTGTGTCGTTGAGCTGCACCGCCACGTGGTCGGCGAATCCTTCCATGCTGCTGTGCTGCTTCTTATGCCTGCGCATGATGTCCTGAATGGTGGCCGCCACCAGGAAGTATTGCTGCTTCAGGCGCAGTTCCTTGCCCTGCTCCAGTTCGTCGTTCGGATACAGCACTTTGGAAATATTCTCGCTTATCACCTTGTCGTGCATGGCGCCGATATAGTCGCCCCTGTTGAATTCGCTCAGGTTGAAGTCACGGCTCGACTGGGCGGCCCACAGCCTCATGTTGGTGACATGGCTGCAGCCGTAACCGGGGATGAGAATATCGCAGGGCATGGCCATGACATTCCGGGTGTCCACCCAGCGGTAGCGCTGACAGCCTTCCGCATCGAGGTAGGCTTCGCTCCTGCCGTAAAAGTTAACCTCGTAGAGGAGTTCCCGTCTGATGATCTCCCATGGGTTGCCCCGGCGGCGCCAGTTGTCGCAGCTCTCCTCCTGGTAACCGTTTACGATGTTCTGGTAGAAGATGCCGTAGTCGTAGAGGATCCCATAACCATAGCCCGGAATCCTGAGACTGGCGATGGAGTCCATGTAACAGGACGCAAGGCGTCCGAGGCCGCCGTTGCCCAGTCCGGCGTCCCATTCCACCTCTTCGATGTCCTCCAGGGCCAGGCCAAGCTTTTCGAGCACCTCCCGGCAACCTTGTTCCATGCCCATGTTGGTGAGGTAGTTCATTAGAAATCTTCCGGGCAGGAATTCGAGCGACAGGTAGTATACCCGCTTGACCATGCCGTCGTAGTACTGACGTTGAGTATCGAGCCACATTTTGATAAGCCGGTCGCGGATACTGTACGCCAACCCATTGAAATAGCGGAATTTATCCTTCCCGTAGAGCTCATCCCCCAGGGTCGTGACGATGTGTTGCTGAATGTCAGCGGCCAGGGTATCGAGACTCTTGCTGTCTTCGGTTGTCCGGACGGCTTCCGGCGTTTGCTCGGGTTTCATTGTGTCGGGCATGGAAACATCCTCGCTGAAATATCAGCGGTTAGTGAGAAAATGGATAAACACCCGGGGAAAGTGTGAACAAGCTACCCTATTGCCCGTAGACAGGCAGCAGGATCAGGGGAACAGACACCATACGGCGGGAAACTTCCTGTGCCGCCGTGCGAAAAAGACCCTGTGCCGCCCGTTCGCGCGCGGATGTGCTCAAGATGTGGAGATCCTAGCTGAAATGCGCCCACATCGCAACGCTCACTTCAGTCAACCTTTTCAGATTATTTTTGATGCAAGACCCAACCGCGCAGCGCCGACCGGAGTGAACTCTTGCAACCGGTTCAAATGCCCGTTATAATTTTGCGGTTTGAATTTCGAGAGGCTTTTGACTACAAGCGGCTTCAAGTGACAACTCACACCAGAACCCGGGACCGGGTCCGACGCAAAAAGGGTCCAGCATGAGCGATTCGGCTATGCATTCACTTGTCGAGGCCCTATTGAACGGCGACCAGGCCCTTTCTATAGCTGAAACGAGAAAACTTCGCAATGCCGGCGCCGGGATCGAGCAGATCGTGGTGGAAGGCATTGGCAAGGCCATGGAGCAACTTGACGGCAAGTGCACCGTCGAGCAATTTAACCTGCTCGAAATTATGCTTGTGGGCCGCGCGGCGATGGGCGCCGTAAAGGAGCTGTTTCCCCTGGGCGCCCCCGGGATACCTGCCCGGGCCACAGTGATCGTCTGCAGCCTTGAGGGCGACGTTCACGACATCGGGAAAAACATCCTCAAAATGATCCTCACCGCAAAAGGTTACAAGGTAATCGATTGCGGAAAAGACTGCCATGTCGATAAGCTGGTTGAAGCAGCCGGGCAACACGGCGCGGATGCTATCTGCATAAGCGGCTTGATCACGACGGTGATTCCGCAGGTAAAAACCGTGAAGGAATTGGCCGGGAAACGCGGACTCGGGAACGTTAGAATCCTTGCCGGCGGGGCCGCGCTGAAGCAGGCAACCGCTGAAGATCTCAGGGTGGATTTTGTGGCCGATACGGCGTTTGACGGGGCCCGTTTTCTTGAATCAGCGGTCGAGACTCGAACGGTTTGATTTGACGAGCAGGGCGGTCACCGCCCGGGATCGCATTTGGGGGGTGAAGGGTGAGAAGTTCCGACAGGATCAAAGCCGCCATAAATTTTGAGCCCGCGGACCGGCTCCCCGTAATTGCGCAGGTATTCGCGCACACGGCGCTCATCGCGGGGAAAACCATACAGGAGTATGTTTCATCCGGTCGCCAACTGGCGGAATGTCAACTCAAGGCCCTTGAAAGATACGGCTGCGACGCTATCTTTGCCGTCATGGATGTAAATATCGAAACAGAAGCTCTTGGCTCTCAGCTCGTCTACCGTCTCAACGACTACCCCTATGTAGAATCCTATGCTTTTACCGGGAACACCAACTTGGAGACTCTCTCCACGCCCGATCCATCCACCGCGGGCCGCATGCCTGAAATACTGAAAGCACTTGGAATTATGCGGCGCGAAGTAGGGGATGAAGTCCTTGTGGTGGGTTGCGTCCTGGGACCGATGACCCTGGCCACTCAGTTGGTTGGAATGGAAACGGCCCTGTACCTGGCCATAGACGATCCGGATAGTTTCGAGAAGCTTCTGGATTTTACCACCCGGGTCATCATCCGGTTTGGGGCCGCCCAGATCGAGGCTGGAGCACATTTGCCCCTGGTGTTCGATCCCTCCGCGTCGATGGCGGTCATCCCCGCATCTTTTTTCCGCGAATTCGAGCTTCCGAGGCTCAATCAAATAATGAATGCATTCCAATCGGCTGGAGCCTCGGCGGGCTGGCTCCATGTCGCGGGACCGATTACCCCTGTTCTTCCTGTCCTGGGACAAACCGGGGCAAACATCTTCAATTTCGATTATTGCGTGGACCCCGATGAAGTCCTGAGCATCGAGTCTCAACTTTGCTTTAACGGCAACATAAAGTCCCTGGATTTTGAAATAGGGGAACCGGAGGACATTTTCAACGAGTCGGTCAGGCTGCGAGATTTGTTTTCAGCCCGGGGTGGATTTGTTCTTTCTTCGGGCTGCGAAATCCCGCCCGGATCGAAGCCTGAGAATGTCGAGGCCATGGTGGCCGCCGCTCGCAGTGGAAGGTGACCTTGCCGAGGATTGTCATTAAGGCGGACGAAGGGGAGCAAATTATCGAATTCCTCCCCGGTCAGTCCGTCAGAGAAATTCTGGACACGACCGGCTCCCGGGTTCGCTCCCGATGCAGTGGGAACGGCGCCTGCGGCCTGTGCCGCGTGCGGGTGAAGGGGGCGGGGTTGCCTCAGCCTAACCCGGCGGAGCTCATTTACCTCTCCGACGAGCAAATTTCATCCGGGGTCCGGTTAGCGTGCCAGATCAGGCCAGATCGTGATGTGGAGGTTTCGGTCCTCGACCCGGAGCCGGTTTCCACCTGGAGGTCAATGCCCGGTCCCGGCCGCAGCTTCCCCGGTTTGCAGTCCGGCCTGCCCGGAGACGTCAAGACGCCATATGGGGTGGCCATAGATCTCGGAACTACGCACATAAGCTTGTCGTTCTACGATCTGTCGAACGGCCAATGGTTTACAGGGCGCCATGGGTTGAACCCCCAGGGGAGCTATGGCACCGACGTGATGACCAGGCTGTGCGCGGCGCGCGAATCGCAACATACGGCTCACATTTTAAAAAGGCTGGTTGTCGATGCGATAGGCATGGCCCTTATGGATGTTGCCGCGCGCGAGGGCATCTGCCTGGACCGGGTGGTGAAGGCCACCGTAGTCGGCAACACTGCGATGCTTGCCCTGCTGTCCGGGAGAAACTTCCACCTGCTGCTGCAACCTTCGTACTGGATGCGCCCGATAGACTGCGCGCTCGATAATCCCGGGGAACTGGCCGCGGACTGGGGAATCAATCCGGAGGCGACCGTTGAAATCCTGCCGCCGCTATCCGGCTTTGTCGGTTCCGATCTGTTGGCCGGGATTTTGGCCACCAGGCTTTTCGAAAGTGAACCCGGCACCCTTTTGATCGACTTTGGCACTAACTCCGAGATTGCCTTGTGGGATGGCGAATGCTTGTGGGTAACCTCGGCCGCGGGCGGTCCCGCTTTTGAGGGATGCGGCATAAGCTGCGGAATTCCGGCCGAGCCGGGGGCGATTCACCAGGTCCGTGAACTGGAAAGCCATGGGAAATGGAATGCTGAGACTCGTGGGAAGTCAGGGGATTCGATCCTGGAAAGTGATGTTTTGGGCCTCGGCCTGGAATTTCGGACTATCGACCACGAAAAACCTCGGGGCCTTTGCGGTTCCGGAATCGTCGACCTCATCGCCTGCCTGTTGAGATCGGGCAAACTGACCAGCATCGGCCGTTTTTCAGACGAAGTCTCCGGGGGAAGCATCACTCTGCTCAATGGCGACCGTGGACCGCTTCTGCTGACCAAAAGGGACGTGGACGTCTTCCAGCGGGCAAAAGCAGCCATATCCGCAGCCGTAAGGGTTCTGCTCTCCACGGCTCGAATGCGTGCCGTGGAATTGAAGCGCATCCACATAGGCGGGGCCTTCGGCCATTTTCTAGACAGGGAGAATTCAATCGAGATTGGACTTCTGCCCGAATTGAGCCACGATGCCATTGAACTCTGCGGCAACTCTGCACTGAGAGGGTGCGAAGAACTCCTGATGTCAGGCCGTTCGACGCGGATTCTTACGGGCTTAAAGGCCGGTGCCAGGCTTATCAACCTCGCACAGGTCGAAGAATTCGATGCCATGTTCCTGGAAGGCCTCTACCTGGGCAAATGGAAAGAAGTTAACGAGAGCCTGTGCTGAGGGTTATGGAAGATTTGGAATACAGCGACCGGGCCTACCTGCATGCCTTCATGAAGACCGCCCAGTACCTGGCGAGTCTAACGACTCATGAGGACGTCTGGCAACATGTCGCCGAGGTGATGATCAGTTTCTATGGCGCCGAATCCGCTGGATTTGCCAGACCTCGAGTCGATGGTGAAATAGAGTTCCACCACCTGTTGGCCCCCGATGAGCAGTCGCAGGCGCTTCTGTCCTCCAAAGACGTTCAAGCCAGCGTGCGTGAAGTTTTGGAAACCGGATTTCTTTCATCATGCTCCCTGGCCGTCGATGAGGAGTTGCATGCGTTCGTTCTTTTGCCTATATCTCCGGGCAATAAAACC
>Ga0326728_10025945_pt1 | contig 10438 bp, 6 predicted proteins | sample MB3enrmetagenome_FD_207602 | JGI IMG/M metagenome (GOLD analysis project Ga0326728, IMG submission 207602) | Lab enriched peat soil microbial communities from McLean, Ithaca, NY, United States - MB31MN | ecosystem: Environmental > Terrestrial > Soil > Wetlands > Peat | place: USA: New York... | reverse complement strand
GTGGTATTTGACACCCGGCAGTCCGTTTGTTCTAATGAAGTTAGCTCATTGCTCCTCAGTAGCTCAATGGTAGAGCATTCGGCTGTTAACCGAAGGGTTGTAGGTTCGAGTCCTACCTGAGGAGCCAGCTTTTCAATGGTTTAGCGATCCCCACTCCGACCCCGTCCGGCACTTTGCCTATTTCTTGCCTATTCCTTGCATCGGTGAATCCGCTTTGCCGGCTTTGACCGCTTTGTGCGCGGCCTTGCGTGGGCGCCTTGGAGACCCATTAGAGTCTGCCTTGGGCGGTTCGCCCACATGTGGAGAAGGCGCCTCTTTTGGCGTCGCGTCTGCGTTCGCAATAATCTCGTCCACGGGCTCGTCGTTGCCGTGGTACTTGTCCAACGTCTTGACCTCATCGGCGAGGTACCGAGGGCTGAGGTGGGCATAGCGGAGGGTCATTTTGATCGAGGCGTGTCCGGCGAGTTTTTGAATCGCCGTCAAAGGAACGCCTCGAAGTGCCAACCATGAACAGAACGTATGCCGGAGATCGTGAAACCGAAAATTCTGGATCTTCGCTCTTCGGACAGCGCCGTTGAAGGCGATCTTGATGTCCGTGACTGGGCCTCCTGCGAATCTCCCATCGAGGTGAACAAAGACGTGGGGCTGGCCTCCCGTCTTGGCATGAACCGCATTCAGGGTTCCGAGGGCGGTCTCATTCAGCGGTAGATTCAGCGGGCGCCCGTTCTTGGTCCGGCTCTCGATTCGGATGATTCTCCGGGAGAAATCGACCTGGTCCCAACGAAGATCCAGGAGATTCCGCCGACGCAGACCGGTATTGAGGTCCAACATGACGATCGGTTCCAAGTACCAGGGGCCCTTGCGCACCTCAGCCAAAAGCGACGGGTATTCAGTGTCTGGATCGAGGAATCTCACGCGCTCGTTGTCTTCGTGAAACAACTTGACCTTTTTGACCGGGTTCGAGTTCGTGATGCCCTGATTGATGCACCAGTTGAAGAACGATTTGGCTACAGAGACGTTCTTGTCAACTGTGGATTTGGCTACCTTGTCGTCTTCCAGGCGTCGCAGTTTCATTTTCTCGAGGTTGGCCGTCGTGACGTCCTTCAGCGGAATGCCGGTACCGAGCGACCGTTCGAGGACGGTCAGACCGTTGTCCACGTAGGTCGCGAAGGATCGGTGGTGAGCCTTGGAGTGTTCTCTGTAGTGGGTAATGGCATCGCCTAGTGTAAGGCCGTTCTGAGCGTTGCTGTTGGCCCATGTGCCATCTTCGATGGACTTCAATTGGGCAGCCCACCAAACCTGAGCATCGCGTTGGCGTCGGAATCTCCGGCGCCGGCGTGAGTTGTCAGGGAGGATGATTTCAGCCAGCCACCTTCCCAGAGCGGAGTCCCACGCAGGACCAGTCGAGAAGTCCTTTTTGGGTTGCCTTGGCACAGAAATCCTCAAGAGCGGATCAGTCTACATGCCGGCCTCTCTCGCGGGCTCAATTACGCTTCCTGATAACCGGCCGTGGCGGCACGTCCTTGCACAAGCCCCGTGGGTTCTCGGTCCTCGGACTTGCCATGAACGTTTTGGCTGACGAACCGTTCCATGTCCTTTCGCCGGAATCGGACGGTCCGGCCCAGCCGCACATAAGGGATCTTCTTCTGGCATACCCAATGTCGGAGAGTCCACGGTGCCAGCCGAAGATAGGAAGCAGCCTCGTCTACAGTCATCAGCGCCGGGTTGTCTTCAGACATTTCGAGCCTCCACTGGATCGAAGCCAGGCTTGACTCGGAGGAGATCGGAACCCGCGATCTGTCTCGGGGACATTCCAGAATCCCTGATCGATGGCCGTAGTGAATCGTGTCGTGGGAGGTAGTCTGTTCGCATACTCATTTGTACAGCGCTGCCGCTGTTGCACCAAAAAACGCTCTGGCGGGCTCAACAATCGGACTTAGGTTCCGGTATGATCGCTGATTCCTTAAAGTGTCAGGAGGGTTAGGACGTCTAAGGTCTTCGCCCCGTTTTTGGCGTGCAACGCGTTCCGGGCTAAAACTCTATCAGAAGACTCTCGAGCTTAGACGTCGAAAGGAGCTGGAGCAACGTGGTTGGGGAACTCCGAGATCACGCATGCCGCAGTTTTGAGGCTCTGAGAAACAGCGGTGCCCGACGCCGTAGGCTGGGTGGTTCCGACGGCCACGGTGCTGATTGATTTGGAGAGGAGACGGGGTTGCGCAGGTGCACCGAAGTTGATATCAAGCCGAGGCGCCAGAACATCCGGGTGGAGGGCGCGTAGACATCCACCAGCTAGTCATCGCGCAACACGCGTAAGAGGGAATTTAGATGCGCATTACCACAGGCCAAAAAATCGCCGGCTATCCGGCCGTACAAATTCGCGAATTGATGCGGAAGACCGTCGCTGGTTCGATAACGCTCGAACGGGTCCGCATGGTCGTAGGATGTTCTGGCTCTGGGGCCGCGAGCGTCTTGAATAGCCTGCAGGAGGATGGCTTTGTCGAGTCGGTAAGAGGCGGACGCTTAGAGCTATCAACGAAGGGGCGTGCACTCGCGATGGCGACGGCAGCGCCGCCTCTTCGGCGAGCAACAGCATCGCGCCTAGTCGCAGATCTCATCGAGCGCGCACGCGCTCTTAACGCCGATGAGAGCTGGGCTTATCGCGTCGGAACAGTCGTGGTTTTTGGTAGCTATGTTCGCGGTGTCGACCGCCCGAGCGATGTCGATGTCGCGTGTGAGCTGTGCCCCCGCTGGAGGTCTGATAGGCAGCGATCGGAGGAACAGGTCAGACGGGAAGCTCGAGTGGAACCGTTTCGCAACTTGAGCGAGTGGGCGGCTTGGCCGAAACTGGAAGTGTTCCGCTTCCTAAGAGCTCGTGCGCGCGGAATCTCAATACATGAACTCGACGAATGGATCATTCAAAGCACTCAACACGAGGTGGTATTCAAACACGAGCCGAAAACCACGAAAGATGGCTGCCCAAGGATTGAAGATGGATAATGAGCTTCTGCCTACGAACCAGAAGGTCGGGTGTTCGAGTCACCCCTGGCGCACTAACAAATTTGTAATCAATGAGTTGTGTGGATTCAGTGCCTTCGATTCTGCTTGAGCGTTTGCCTCCGGAGCAAAAGGTCGGTGGTTCGAATCCACTCGGGCGTACCAAGTTGATTAAAATCAGTGTGTTGCATGAACCGGTTGGAGCGTTGATCGTTTGCTTTGAGAGCAAAGGGGCGCAGCTCGAATCAGACGCATTCCACGCGGTTTTGATTGACCTTGCTTTGTTTTTCCCTAGCAATTTGCCTCTCAGTTTCGGTTACCATGACCGACTGCGGCTCGAAAGCTGGGCAACCCAGCGGCGCCATAGGTCTTATCAGCAACGTGCTTGATTGTCCATGATGGACGCCACCGTCAGGGTCGTGGAGAATGCAGGCTGACTGGCGGTCAGCTTGACGAGTGCGAGCCGGCCTCATTGTCCTGCATCGTGCATCAGTATGGCCATCCGTGGTCAGTTTACGCCGGTCCTCGCGAGACACTCGAAGTCGCTGAACCTGAGAGATTCTATCTCGGTGGGCGTTGATCGGATGCAGCGCAGCTTCGGTCCCATGCAAAAGCAGGTGGTGGGTAACCTCGGCGGCGTTCTGCTTCTGGCTATGGCCATGGCGGGCGGCGGGTCACCTGGCAGTACTTGCGGCGGCAGCTCTGATTCTCGCCGAGTTGTGCCTCCACCGCTTCCACAAGATCCCTTTCACCTGCTCCTACCTGCCCGGCGAGTCGCAAGTCCATCTCGCGATATGGGGCGCCTTGTCACTCCTCTGGTTCATCGTCCTGAGTGTCAGATACGAGATCGAGGCGCTGGAAGACCCGGCCCGCTTCATCCCCGCGCTGATCGGGCTCGCCATCGTGTGGGCCTGTCTCCGGCGGCGGACCGCGGCCCACGCCCGGTCGGAGGAAGCCGAAGTCCAATTCGAAGACGTCGCAGCTCCCGCCGTTCAGATGTTGGGCTTGAACCGCGACGGCGCATGACCGATGGACCTGCACACCGAAACGTAATTCGTGACACTCCGTACGTCGGCAGTTTGATTGAGATGAGTCGGCGGCCGTCCCAGTCCGCTAGGTGCTATTACAGTGAGGTGAGGCAAGCCGTGGTATCTCCGCGGCATGCCCGGTCCCAGGAGAACTGAAATGAAGGGGTCTCCTTGACAGGAGGACAGTCATGAACATCCGTTGCTCTTGCTGGAATGTGGGAATTCTGATGGGAGCTGTTTTGATCGCGTGCTCGCCAGCCGTGGCCGCAAAGGCCGGGGCGGCGCGCCCAGTTCGCTCGCCCGACGGGAAGATCGTCATCACCATTCACACCGACGCCCCGCTGGGCTACAGCATCGCCGTGGACGGCAAGCCCGTGGTGCTGCGGTCCCGCCTGGGGCTGGAACTGGCCGGCGACGTGAAGCTGGGCGAGAAACCCGTCTTGCAGAGCGAGGTGCGGAAATCGTCCGACACTCATTGGGTCGACGAATTCGGCAAGAACCGCAACGTGCGGGATCATTACAACGAATTGAGCCTGACGCTAAAGGAAGACTATCGCATCTTTGGCGTGGTCGCCCGGGCGTATAACGACGGCGTAGCCTTCCGCCTGGTGCTCCCCAGCCAGCCCGGGATGGATTCCTTCACCGTCACGCGCGACGCTACGGAATTCACGTTCCCCGAGGACGAGCAAGTCTGGGCGGGCTGGAACAACGGGGAAGGCCCCGTTCGCCCGGAGGGTGGATTCGTCGGTTCGCAGGAATGGCGCTTCCTCCCCAACAAGCTCTCCGGACTGAACCCGGATTTCAAGCATGGACTGCCATTCCTGGTCCAGACGCCCGCGGCGTATGTGGCCATCACCGAATCCGATCTGCTCGACTGGTCCGCCATGTGGCTGGTGCTCAAGGCCGGCGCCAAAAACACGCTGGAGGCGCAGCTAGCTCCCCCGCAACCGGTGCTGCCGTGGGCGCCCCGCACGCCGGCAGGGATTCCATCGAGCGCACCAACCGGTACGCCGCTCGTCCCGACTCAGAATGGCCTGGTGGTTGCCAAGACTCCTCACAATTCCCCCTGGCGGACGTTCATTATCGGCCGCCAGCCTGCCGATCTCATTCAAAGCGACCTGGTGTTGAACCTCGCCACCCCGAGCCAACTCGCCGACACTTCCTGGATCAAGCCAGGCATGTCGGCCTGGGGTACCTGGTGGCCCGACGTGAAGCACAACGATCTGCCCACTCTCAAACAGTACATTCAGCTTGCCGCCGACATGAACTGGCCGTACCAACTGTCGGAAATCGGCGACAAATCGATCGTGCCCGACCTGGTGGCCTTCGGCAGGGAACGGGGCGTGCGCATCTGGTTGTGGTTCCACTTCAACGACTTCATCGACAGCGCGGTTTATAAGAGGGACTTTCCCCTGTACGCGAAAATAGGAATCGCCGGACTGAAGATAGACTTCATCGATCGCGACGACCAGTGGGCCGTCAACTGGTACGAAGACGTCGCCAGGACGGCGGCTGAGAACCACCTACTGATCGACTTCCACGGCGCGTTCAAGCCCACCGGCCTGAACCGCACGTGGCCCAACCAGATCACGCGCGAGGGCATCCAGGGCAACGAATACGACAAGTGGAGCAGCAAAGAAACGCCCGAACACAAGGCCACGCTTCCCTTCACGCGTGTGCTGGCCGGCCCGGGCGACTTCACACCGGGCGGCTTCGCCAACCGGCAGCCATCGCAGTTCCAGATCGGCGCCAAGCCCACCCAAGTGCAAGGTACGCGCGCCGCCGAGCTGGCGATGTTCATCCTGATCGAGAGCCCGTTCACCGTCGCCTGCGATTCGCCCGAGGATTACAAAGACAAGGATGGCAAATATCTGCTCGGTATGGATTTTCTGAAGGGACTGCCGACCGTGTGGGACGAGACACGCGGCCTGGCCGGCGAAGTGGGAAAATACGTGGTCGAGGCGCGGCGCAACGGGAAGAACTGGTATCTGGCCGCGATCTCCGACCGCAACGGCAAGGAATTGCCTGTGCCGCTGAAGTTCCTCGGCAAGGGCGATTGGAAAGTCACCCTGTGGGAGGACGCTCCCGATGCCGGTGAGAATGCCGAGCACCTCGTCAGGAACGAAAAAACCGTTCGCCCGTCCGGCACGCTGCAACTGAAGTTGGCGCCCTCGGGCGGAACCGTGGCGATCTTCTCGCCCTCCAAGTGACACCGCGCCGGGCGCATTCAAAGAGAGAGGAAAACATGAGAATCGCGATACCGCAACTCGGAATGCTCGCAGCCATGGCCGTCGCGTTCGCCTGCGGCGGCCCCGCCGCGCATGCCCAGACGGCGGTCCGCTACCAGAACTTCAACAGCGCTATCTACGTCCCCATAGACGATATGCGGCGCATGGCGGCCGATCCGAAATTCCTGCAGGACAGCTTCGACCTGATCCATGCTTCCATCAAGCTGAACAAAGTCTGGCTCGAAACCTACCGCACGAATCAGGAGATCGGCGAGGCCGATGTGCGGAAGGTCAAGCAGTTCTTCGAAAGCAAGGGTATCCAGACCTCGGGCGGCATCATGGCGGACCTGGGTGGCCCCCCGGGCGACGGGTTGCGCTCTTTCTGCTGGTCCAATCCGGCGCACCGTGAGCGCTTCCGGAGGGTGGTAGCTTTCACCGCCGGCATCTTCGACGAGCTCATCTTCGACGACCTGTTCATGTATAACTGCCGCTGCGACCTGTGTCAGCGTGCCAGGGGAAACCGGAGTTGGACCGAATTCCGCCTGGCTGTCATGAAGGATGTCGGCGAGAACCTGGTAGTGAAGAACGCGAAGAGCGTCAATCCCAAAATCAATCTCATCTTCAAACCACCGAACTGGTATGAGCAATACCAGTTCTCCGGCTACAACCTGGAGGCGCAGCCGAGGGTCTTCGATATGATCTACGCCGGCACCGAAACCAGGGACGCGGAGAACACCGTGCAACATCTCCAGTCTTATCAGAGTTACGGGCTGATGCGTTATTTCGAGCACATCAAGCCGGGCAAGTTCGGCGGCGGCTGGGTGGACCCAGGCCAACGCCAGACGCTCAACCGCTTTGCCGAGCAGCTCGAGGACACGCTGTTCGCCCGGCCGAAAGAGATCACCATTTGGTGCTGGGGAGGGCTGCTGGAATCCCTGCGGCAGGCCGACGGATCCACCAAAATCACCAGCGTCCTCGCGGCCGTGGCCGGCGATGCTTACGACAAGCTGGATTCGTTCCTGGGCAAACTGGGTCAGCCGTACGGCGTGGCCAGTTACAAACCCTATCATTCTTCCGGCGAAATGTATCTCCACAACTACGTCGGGATGATCGGCATACCCATGGATCTGTACCCGGAGTTTCCGGACGACCGCGACACCATCCTGCTCACCGAGCATGCGAAGTTCGACCCGGATATCATCGACAAGATTTGGAAGCACCTGAATGCAAATAAGAACGTCGTGATGACCACCGGGCTGGTCAAGGCGCTCGAAGGCAAAGGCATCGACAAGCTGGTGGAGGTGGAGTACACCGGCCGCAATGTGATCACCAACAGGTTCACCTTCCGGCGGGTCATGGACGAGGAGCCGGCCAACTACTACTACGCCAAGAGCGACATCATCCTTCCCCAGCTTACCTACGGATTGGTGGATACCGAAGAGATCATCCAGGCGATCTACAAAGACGAGAGCCGTTACCCGGTTCTGATGCGCGTGAGGGGCCTGGACAAGGGCAGGCTTTATATCCTGACGATACCGGAGAACGCAAGCGATCTCTATCAGCTTCCGCAGGAAGTCCTGTCGCAGATCCGCCGGGACCTCATGCGGGAGATTCCGGTCTATCTGGACGCCCCCAGCCAGGTCTGCCTGTTTACATACGACAACAACACGTTTGTCACCCGGAGCTATCAGGCGGGTCCGGTGCGCTATAAGATTGTCGTGAAAAAGGCATCCGCCAAGCTGTTCGACTTGCGCTCCGGCGCTCCGTTACGTGGCTATGTGGACGGCGATACGACCGTCTTCGAAGTCCACCAGATGCCGCGCACGTACGCGGCGTATCGCTTCGAGTAATTAAGAGGGACAGGGGTTGCCGGCGCCGCGCCACGCAGCTCACGCCTTGTAGTCCCACTCCTGCCGCAAATGGTAGCTCCCGGTTGTCCCGAGCGCAAGACTGAGGCAAGACTGAGGCTTGTTGCCGCCGCGAATGCCTGCTACTCTATCGCGTCAGAGTGGAATGCCCCGCTCTCCGTTTCACTGCGCCAGACGCCGCTGTTGACGTAATTCGTCGCAATCAGGAGGTGAACACAGTGGTGAACAGATTATTAGTATTCGCGATTCTAATGCTGGCGGTGCTCTGTCCGGCAGCAAGCTTCGCTACGGCCATCCCGACTCCTCCGTATCCCGGAGCGTCTCCGAGCCTCGCTTATCAGGTGAGCGTCGACGGCCGGTCCATCTTTACGTATCGCTATCCAACTTACAACCAGTTCAATTGGATGGACTATGCCAGCTTCAGCATGACTGGCAAGGTTCATGTCACGATTACCAACCTCGTCAGCGAGAGGGATATTCGCACCTGCTACATCCGGCCGATCGCGTACAACATCCAGCCGCAGATCAAGGGCAACACGGTCAGCTTCGACCTCGACCGGCCACGTTATCTGGTGATTTTCATCAACGAAGAGCCGCTCTTCTCAGGCACCGGATTGCTGCTGTTTGCCGAGGCGCCCGAGGTGAATGCTCCTAAGCTCGGCGACCCCAATGTGGTCAACATCATGGACTACCACATTGACAATGCGGGTAAGACCGTCGAGACTGCGAAAATCAATCAGGCCATCAGCGACGTGTCCGCTAGACCCCGGGGCGGCATGCTCTTTTTCCCGAAGGGTGGCGTTTACCTGACCGGCCTGGTGATGATGAAGAGCAATGTCAAGTTCTACGTCGAGGCAGGCGCGGTGATCAAAGGGTCCACCAAGAATGCGGATTATGTCTTGCCCCCGGGGACCACGGGAGGTCCGGGGAGGGTACAGCGGGCGCTGTTTGTGTTCAACAACGTGGAGAATGCCAGCCTGATGGGCCGTGGAACCGTCGACATGCAAGGCTATCCGTGGTTGTGGCACGATGTCCAACCCGATACCGGTGACGGGCGCGCCAGAACCCCGGAAGGACTGGTGAATGACCCTCACGGGAGTGGCGTCAAGGGCTACGTGATCAACAACTGCAAGAACGTCACCTTCCAGGATCTGTTCCTTCTGCGGTCCGCCTATTGGACGGTGACGGTCAGCAACACCGACAGCTTCACCAGCAGGAACATCAAGCTCATCAACCGCAAGCAGCAGTACCACGACGATGCTTATGACATCACCGGCGGCAGCAAGCATATCCTCATCGAAAACGGGTTTTCCATGACGATGGACGACACGTTTGCCTTTTATGGGGGCGCCGGCGCCGGCCTCGAAGACGTGGTGGTGAAGGGTTATGTGAATTACGGCTACACTTCGGCGCTGGTACTGGGATACGGCTCTATCCCGGCGGCTAAGCATGTGCATTTCGAGGATGTGCATTTCGTCGCGACCTCGAATAAGTTCGCCATTTGGATTCAATTTACTCCCGCGTATTTCGCGGGGCGGGGCTATCCTACGCGCGCGAGCAGTAAGCAGGCTCTGGATGACTTCCGCTTCCTGAACTGCACGTGGGAGCATGACGGCGGGCAGATCTACATCGATGGCGGCGATTCGGAGTTGACCAACTTTGTTTTCGAGAACTGCACCTTCTATACGCCCAGCCGGCCCGCCAAGATTACAGGAAAAAACGTCGGTCCGATCTTGTTTAAGAACGTGAAGCTGAACGGGACCGTGGTCAAGAGCGTCGACCAGTTGACTAAAGCTGGTTGGGATATCTCCGTTCCGATGAAATTCCAGTAGTGAGGGAAGAGAGCAAACATGAAACCGAAAATGTTTTCGTGCGTCGCAGTGGCCTGCTGCGCCAGTGCGATCGCGGTCCAGGCCTATGCGCAGACCGCCGCGGGGGTCCCACATCTCGAAAAGCAAGGAACCGCGACCCAGTTAATCGTCGACGGGAAACCGTTCCTCGCGCTTACTGGAGAACTGGGCAACAACACCGCCAGCAGCTTGGAAAACATGCAGCCTATCTGGTCCCGGTTGGTGGCGGCCAACTTGAACTGCGTGCTGGCGGCCGTATCGTGGGCCCAGATAGAGCCACAGGAAGGCCGCTTCGATTTCGCGCTGGTCGATGGACTCATCCAGGAGGCGCGGCGCAGCAACCTGAAACTGGTGTTCCTGTGGTTCGGCAGTTGGAAGAACGGTCTGTCGAGTTATCCTCCCCTCTGGGTGAAGCAGGATTACAGGCGATTTCCCCGGATCAAGATCAAAGGCGGCAAGAGCATCGAACT
>Ga0326728_10025944_pt1 | contig 10438 bp, 10 predicted proteins | sample MB3enrmetagenome_FD_207602 | JGI IMG/M metagenome (GOLD analysis project Ga0326728, IMG submission 207602) | Lab enriched peat soil microbial communities from McLean, Ithaca, NY, United States - MB31MN | ecosystem: Environmental > Terrestrial > Soil > Wetlands > Peat | place: USA: New York... | reverse complement strand
TTCGTCGACCCAGTATCCATCGCGGTTGTAATGTCGATGCAGTCGGGCCTCATAATCCCTAGTCAGCAGAGACTCCTCAGTGTATTCCGGTGACTGCTTGATGGTCTCGCGGGGAAGATTCACGAAGACTTTCAACTCGCTCCAACTGACGCGCTCGATCCATCGCGGTGAAACCAGGACCTTTTTCCCCGGCCACCAGTTTCGTGTATCTATGATTAGATAGCGAATCGCCCACGTCTCGTCATCGATGATAAAATCATCGACGTGGCCAATCTCGCCGTCTGCGGCTTGGATGTGATGTCCACTCACGTCGTGAGTGCTGCGCAAATGAGGATCCCACGCTTTCTCATTTTGGGTGGATTCTCTCCATTTTTGACCGTCACGCGCAGTGAAGGGATAAGAATAAGCCCCCCACATGTATGGGCCGCCCCAATACGCCGGATATCCGTAATACCCGTAGTATGTCTCCTCGAATTGTCGCGAGACGGGCTTGTCACTGCTCAAGGATGGACTGTCCTCGATCTGCTTTTTGGTCAAATCGACGGCGATCTGTTGCTCTTCCGGAATCACGGCGCGCAGCGCATATGGGGAAATCAACACCTGCCTGCCCAACAGCCAGTTGTCCGTGTCGGCGACCAGATAGCGAATCGCCCAGTGCCGGTCATCGAAGTAGAACTCTTTGACCTTACCTATTACCCCGTCAAGGCTGTCCAATTTGTAACCATTCAGTGTTTTGGCTTTGTATAACATAGCAGTACTCTTTTAATTCTTTGAGTTTCGTTGTTGTTCGCTGTTGGCCCATGGCTGGCAGCGAGAGGGATTTGTTTCGTGGCATAGTCGGAATTACTTTTTTAACTGGGCACTCCAAGGCCGAGAACTCGGCAGACCGTGTTCGCGATCATCCATTCCTCATCGGTGCGAATGACGCGCACAGGGACCCGGCTGGCCGCCCCAGCCGGTTTCCGGACGAGGCAAAGCGATATCGAGTCTCGACAACACCGATCGTTTGTTGAGGTCATTCTTCTTCTCTGATCGCGCTTTCCTTCTCTTTGTTTGCGCGCTCCTGGCCCAATCCCATGGTCAATGCTGTCAGCCCGGCAACACTCCCCAGTTGCATGGTTTCCACGACCGTGCTGGGTACAATTACGATCGTGGCGTTTGCCTTCAAACCCTCATAAAGCATGTTCATAGCCCTCAAATGAAGAGCGGTGGGATTGTTGGTATAGGTCTTGGCCGCTTCTCCAAACTTCTCCGCCACCTGTCGCTCTGAATCTCCCAGAATCACCCGCGCCTGACGTTCTCTTTCAGCTTGGGCCTGCATCGACATCGCATCCTCCAAGGCCGAGGGAATAAGCACATCCTTGACTTCCACCGAAATAACATTAATTCCCCATGGCTCGGTGCGCTCATCAATGATCTTCTGCAGCTCGCTGCTAATCTTCTCCCTGCCTTCGAGCATGTCCGAAAGCATGGTCTTGCCGATGACATCACGCAGAGCCGTTTGGGAAGCCCAATTTATAGCGCTTTGATAGTCTGCCACATCCAGGGCTGCCTTCTTGGGGTCCACGACTTTCCAAAATAGCACTGCATCTACATCCACCGGCACCGTATCTTTGGTGAGAGTCTTTTCTGCCTTGAAAGAAGCAGTGATCACACGGGTGTCAATCCAGTAGGGTATCGCGTCGATGACCGGGATAATGAAAAACAGTCCCGGTCCCTTGAGTGAGCGGAACTTGCCTAACCTCAATATCACCACCCTTTCCCATTGATCCGCAACCTTAATTCCGAGATAAGCAACGATGGCGATAACAAAGGTAAGGACTCCGATCCATGCGTTTTCCGTGTTGGCTCTATTCGTGACAAATGTTAATGCTCCGCCAATGCAAAGGATTACGACGAAGATCAATGCTGAAAAAGAGCTGCTTTTTCTCATTTCGATTGCCTCCCTGATAGGCGATGGAGAAATTAACCCCCCTTCCTTTTCCCGGGTTCCCAAAGGCAGAGGAGAGCCCGCACCGAAAGAACAGTTGCTTTTAGTGTTTCAGTCCAGCAGTGGCCCGTTTGCGGCTTATCGCCGGTGCGTTTACTGATGGTGCTCCAATGTCTCCAGCTTGGTGCGGTTTAGGATTTCTTTCGCACTGGTTATGTCATCCATGGAGCCGTGGGCAATCACGACAAACTTGCCGGCCTTGATCGCCGTCTCGTACTGCAATATGCTGTCCTTGGGGATGCCCAGGCTGTACAAGCCGGCCCCAATCGCGCTCAGACCACCCACCACGATGGCGCCTTCCAGCGCCCCGACGATCCAGCTGACCAACGGCCCCGCCACCAGAAGCGGCCCCAAACCGGGGACCCAAAAGAACGCGGAACCGAACAAAAGCCCCCACAGCCCGCCCCAGAAAGCGCCTGTTTTACCCCACGCTTTCATCCGGTCGCCGACATTGTAGTAGCCGACCACATGCTCATCTGTGTGATAGTCCTTCCCAACAACCGAGAGCTTCTTCATGTCAAAACCGGATTTCTGGAGCTCTTTGACAGCGGCCTCGGCCTCGATGTGGCTCTTGTAGATTCCAACGACTGAGTTCTGGTTGCTCATTTCATTCCTCCTTTTGTGTTTTCAAACAGTTATTCGACCGGATGAATCTGAAATTCTCGATGTGATCCCAAGGCGCAACCATCTTTGGACAAATTGCTGAACGCAAGACAGTACGTCGCGTTTTTCATACGGAGGGAATCAGGTTCTTTTGCCTCAGGCGGCATTGACAGCTTTCATTCATCTGTGCCTGGCGCAAATCAGGAAAGATAGCCAGCCAAGTCCTTCATGGCCTTCAAAATATCATCCATTGCCTCGCGCATTCCTTCACCGTAAGATCTGTTCTCCGGTGTTTCTTCCTTCCCGATCCTGTCCTGAACCTCAGACTTGAGTTTTTTTAATCTTTGAGCATGTTCTTCAAGTTGGGCTCGGCGCCTTTCCTCAATGTCTTTGGTGATCTCAGGATTAATTTGCTGGAGGAGTTCATCGGCCTTAGCCAGTATCTGTTCGATGTCTTCGTCTTTGAAAGTCTCTTGCATGAGGTTGCCTTTCCGCCTGACTACCAGTTCTGATTTCATGAAGTATAGGGATGAGAGTGAGAGGTTCAGCCGTCTTTGCCTGCCTCTTTTCACCCACGGTTGCCTCCAAGATCCATTTGTACTTGAAACCGGGTCCGCCAGGGAGCTGATCGTTTTTCATCAATCTTCGTGTTAATCATGGCCGCAATTTTTCTCCAAAATATGTCGTCACCGGCGGAGGCGGCTGCCGTTTAGCTCTCGACAGCAACTTTCACAACTGAGTTTTGCCAAAGGATTGGCATCAATGCAGCGATATTTCACCATCCGAATCAAAGAATATGTACTTCTCGCATATCCTCCGGTAGTGATGGCCATATATCGCAAGGGTGAAAGCCAATGACAGCATCCTCGGCTTGCGGATCAAGGTCCAGAACAGCAGGTACCAGTAATGGAGACGTTCTTTGCCACAAACACCCAACCAAAAGCCCGACCGGATGACCGCAAGGCACCGCTGGACATCCACGGGGCTTCTGATTTCAGGCGCCCTGAGCTCTTTAAGGAAAGTTCTGACCCGTCGGTAGAAAATTTTGGGAGAGTAGATCTGTTTCATAATCGATCGGTATCCATCTAAAAGCCTATCCAGCCCCATTTTCGGGATTATATTGGTCGTTCCGTCAACGTTATCTCCGGAAAACGCGCTAACGACCCTGTTTTCTCTTTGGAGTCGATCAAATAGCCGTGTTCCCGGAGGGGCCTGGAGGATCCCGACCATTGCAGTCACAATTCCGCTTTTCTTGATGAAATCGATTTGCCGCTGGAAGGTAGAGTGCGAATCGCTGTCAAATCCGACAATAAAACCGCCCATTACCTCTAAGCCGGCACGCTGGATAATTTTGACGTTTTGAAGGAGATCCCGGTTTTTGTTTTGGGTTTTATGACACTCCGTCAAGCATGCCTCATCGGGCGACTCGATGCCGATAAAGACGGAATCGAAGCCGGCTTTGAACATCAGGTCCAAAAGCTCCGGGTCATCAGCCAGATCGATGGAAGCTTCCGTAAAAAAGGCGCATCCCTTTTTGTCTTTTCGCCAATCGATTAAGGCAGGCAGCAACTGTGTTTTAAGGTATCGTTTATTTCCGATAAAATTGTCGTCAACAAAAAAAATGCTATTCCGCCAACCTGCATCATAAACACGATCCAGCTCTGCGATTACCTGTTGAGACGTCTTCAGTCGGGGTCGATGGCCAAAAAGGACCGTCACATTGCAGAATTCGCAGTTGAACGGACAGCCTCTAGAAAACTGAATGCTCATAGAGGCATATCGTTTAACTTTTATCAAATCCCAGGAAGGGATGGGGGTGTGATGAAGATCGCAGAAACCGGAAGCCCTGTAGACTCTTTTGAGACACCCGCTTTGCAGGTCCTCAATAAAAGAGGGCAATGTGATCTCTGCCTCATCGAGGACAAGATGATCGACCTCCTCAAACTCGTCCGGTACAGCGGTGAAGAGCGGTCCACCCGCGATGACCTTCAAGCCCCTCGCCCGGCAACGGGCGATGATTTGCTTCGCCGATTCCCGCTGAACCGCCATGCCGCCTATAAAGGCCATATCCGCCCATGAAAGGTCCTTATCCGTAAGGTCGTCCACATTGACGTCCACGAGGCGCCTGGACCATTCTTCCGGCAACAGGGCTGCGACGGTCAGCAAGCCAAGAGGTGGGAAGGCCGCTTTCTTTCCAATGAACTTTAAGGCGTACCTGAAAGACCAAAACGTATCGGGAAATCTGGGGTAAATGAGGAGGACATTCATATCACGCGACTCCTTTGATCACCTACGGGCAAACAAACCGGCCCTTTTTGCATCCGGCTCGTTCCTTTCTTGTCTGGAGCATTGACGTTCACACTTGAACTGTGAGTGACATTCAGGGCTGAGAAAGCATCACATGCAATGAGACATGCCTTCCCGACAGGGTAAGGACCCTCATCCTCTGCATATCCCATTTGCTGTAATGCCTTGCTTACACAATAGATGATCCCTTCCTGTCTTAGCGGTTTAGTGAGGTAATCGATAGCCTGCATGCTAAAACTTGCCTTAATCGTTTCCGTAGTAGGATATGCCGTCATGACGATCACGCGGGTTTTGAGATTTCTCCGCATTACCTCCTGCAGGATATCTATCCCCCATCCATCATCGAGATGGATATCTGCAAGTATCAGGTCAAATTGCGTTTCATCCATTCTTGTCATAGCTTCAAGATAACTTGCGGCAGTGATTACATCGTGTCCCTCGGCTGCAAGAAATCTCTGAAAGCTGAACCTTATGCATTCTTCATCATCGATTATGAGTATTTTTGCCTTCATTTAATATCGAAAGCCTCCGGTCCAAGTTGATTGTAATCAGACACGATTCTATAAACAGTTGACTCAGACAGACCCGTATGCATAGCTATTTGCGATAAAGGTCTTGGGTGAACGATCACGTTATAGATCACAAGCCATTTCTGCATCGTTAGAAAGCCTGGCCTTGTTTGCATTTTTATTCTTATCTCGTTTAATGACAGGTGATCTTCCAGACTGATTATTGCGAATTCTTTTCTCCCTCGATTCTCCATATTTTTCTCCTTTTTAACCTGTCCGAGTCTCGATCATTATTGGCTTATCTTCCAGTCTAAAAATCCATTTACATTCATTCTTAATAAGAGGTCGCGCCATTCCGGGAGAAAAAACGGCAGTACTCGCGTCTTCTTTGGATACCGTAACCACGGCCGTTCATCTATCAGGTCCCTGGTGAACAGACGAGAAATGCGCCGGACGACCCCCGTCCCGGCTTGCAATTATCAAAATCTGTGCCGAGAAGACGAATGATCTCACTATTCCTTATTGTGCAGGTATAACAAATAGTTAGGGGTGAATAGCCAGCATGATGGTCTATAGCCGGCAAGAAAAAGGGGTGTTGCATGCAACGGAAGCGTTGCACGATTTCTGTGTCACGTGCAACATTTCAACATCAGGCTTTATCTTTAGTGAGTTTGTCTCTTTTGATTTTTCGGTTGAGGGTCACGCGATCCATGCCCAGCAAGCGGGCTGCCTTTGTTTTGTTCCTGCAGGTGTTATCGAGGACTTCAAAAATTGCGGGAGAGCGGTGCTCGATTCCGGGAGCGCTCATGAAGTCAGGCGGAAGATGACCGAAGGTGATGATGTTTTGGCTGCACAGGACGAACGCATGCTCCCTGGTGTGCTTGAGCTCCCTCCCATTGCCGGGCTGGGGGATACCTGCGAAAAGCTTTCGAAACATCAGAGGATAACGCTCTATCGTTTCCTTGAATATGACGGCAACACCTGTGTTGCATGCAACACTATTTCTATTCAAGTCCACATCCATCGACGGGTCTCATCCTTCCGTAAGTGTCTATAATATCCACCAAAAGAAAAACTCGGCGCTTCTCAATCCAATGGGCATAGAATTTGCTCTCAACTTGTGCAGCATAGCTCACTGCTTCTTCATCCTGCTCCCTCGCCGTAGTCCCGCATTCGATAAGGGACACCAGCTTAGAGTTTAGATGGCGGGACTCACTTGATTCCGAGGAGGAATGTGACATGAAGAAACATTTTCTCGCGAGCCTTCAACTCCTGATTTGTCTCTTGTGCGCTTTACCGTGCTATACCGCTTACGGTTCTCAAGACCAGCCGTTTCTTGCAGGATCACAGCTTCCCCAGTTCACCCTGCCGGCGCCGGACTCGCAACAAACATCGAGTTATCTGGGCCTGAGAACGATGGACCCTTGCACCATTTCCCAGATAGGTGCAAAACTTATTTTTCTCGAGATCCTTGATGCCTTATGCCCTCACTGCCACGCGAACGCACCTGTAGTCAACAGGCTCTACCATGTGATCCAGAATGACGCTGCTTTGGCCAATGACGTGAAGATTATTGGGATATGTATCGGAAACGACAAAACGCGAATAGAGGCTTTCAAAAAAAGCTTCAAGGTACCGTTTCCGTTATTTCCTGACGAGAACTTGGCCATTGCCCGAGCAGTGGGAGTGGAGGAAACGCCGACTATGGTACTCGTAACGCACAGCGGCGAGGTGGTTAAGAGTTACGGCGGGGTCGTCCGTGATTTCGACGGGCTGCTAAAAGATCTGAGAGAAAACCTCAAGAAGTGATAGAGCGCAATGATCGAGAACGACAACAAAGTAAACATCCTGATGAGAAGCCGAGTCTTCCGGGACTTGCCGAAGGAAGCACTGAATGCAATCACCATGGCGGTTCAAGATCGGGTGGCCCACCAGCATACTATCATCTATAGAGAGGGCGATCCCGGTGATAGCCTCTATATCATCAGTTCAGGCACAGTGAGGATTTTTGGAAGAAATGCAAAAGGAGTGGAGATTGACCTTTCCATCCAGGGGCCGGGAGATACTTTTGGCGAAATGGCGCTCCTCACGGGCGAACCGATATCTGCCGATGTAGAGGTCTTGGAAGAGGCTCACTTGATGATCCTCACTAAAGATCAGTTTGACCGTATATTGAGAGACTTTCCCGACATCTCCAAAGTGTTCGTGAAAGAGATGAGGCGCTGGCTTCTCAGGGATGACGAGCGCCGTGAGAAGGAAGCCAGCAAAGCCTACAAAGCCTCCCGGATGTCATGGATTGATTTTTCCCTGGTCATCCTAACCAGTATTGTTCTTGCCGTGATTTTCAACACCACCAATCCCAACGGGATACCTCTTCTCCCTGAATTTCTCGACAGAAGCTCGATTCCCGTGGTCAGCCCTTCTGCTGCCATGGAAGAGATTCAACACGGTGAAACGCTCATCTTGGACGCCATGCCAACCAACTTTTATCAACAACGCCATATAGGGGGAGCTGTCAACATCCCCCTGGGGATCTTCGATATCGTTTACCTGATGGCCCTCGCCGAAGAAGACAAGGAAAAGAAGATCGTCGTGTACGGTGAAACGATCAGTAAACCCTATGATCTTGAGGTTGCCGATAAACTGATTGTGCGTGGTTACAGGAATGTAAGGATTCTGGAGGGGGGATTGACGGCCTGGGAGGGCAGCGGGTACCCGGTGGAGGAGCGGGCAAAGAAATGATTTGGTCTTATCTCAGACGAGTCGCTATGAGCGAGTACACGGCTCTTGTGCTCAGGATGTGCGTTGGAAGTTTTTTCCTCTATGCGAGCATGAGCAAGATTCCATACCCGGCTCAGTTCGCCGAAGCAACGGCGAACTATCGGCTCGTGCCCTACTGTTGCCTCAATGTGGGGGCAGTCATTGTGCCGTGGGTCGAATTTGTCTGCGGGCTATTCCTCATCATCGGCTTCCTGTCGAGAGCTTCCGCAGTCCTGATTGGATTCATGCTTATCCTGTTCAATATCATGGTCCTGATCAACATGTACTGGGGTGCGCCCATTACTTGCGGGTGCTACGATACGGTGGGTGAACCCATTGGCTGGAAAAAAATCACTGAAAATGTCTTTCTGCTGATCTTCACCATCCAGATCTATTGTTTTGACCGACTCTTCATGTTCCGCAGGGGAGGACTGGCAGATCCCGCAAGAATCAGGCCCACTCATACTGTTGGTTTGCGATAGACCACGCAATGCCGATGCAATCAGGATCCAATAATCGTATGCAGCCGCTTCCACTATGCCTGTGATAAGGCAATTCACCTTCTTTAGTGATGAAAGGTCATCGTTCTCGCGATGAAGACTCCCAAGATAATTTTTTGCTCTTTAGGCATCCTGTTGTTTTTTGCTTTATCGCCCATGGAGGTGAACCATACAGTCAAAGGGAAAACACTGAGAAGGTCATCGCATATTTGATAGATCAGGCAGCAAAATCACATTTAACATTCACCAGGAATGGAACCGAATAGTCGAGCCAAGAGGCCGCCGACCTTATCAGGAATAAATATGAGTATTTCAAATCCCAGATAGAATCGCCTGAGGATTTCATCCAAGTTTGCGCGTCAAAGAGCCTTGAGTCAGGTAAACCTTATAGCAAGTGTTTGAGCAGATTGGCAGGCCATTCCTTGAGGTGATTGCCGAAAGATCGTTTTTCCCACTCCTCCGGAGTTATCTGGTCAGACTCTTCCAAATCTCTTTCAAACATTGCTTGCATACCATCTGCGAAGTCCCGGCCGAGGATCACGGCATTGGCCTCGTCGTTGGTAAGGAAGCTCTCATTGTCCAGGTTGCTCGATCCGACAGTAGACCAGACATCATCGATAACTGCCGTCTTTGCATGCAGCATCCCTCCGCGCCTCTCAAACAATTGCACGCCTGCTTTTAACAACCGAGCATAGTAATGCTGGCTCGCGTAGAAAACCAATGCGGAATCACTGAAGCCGGGAAGCAGGATCTTAACATCAACACCACGCGCCGTGGCATCGGTGAGCGCTTTTAACATTTGGTTGTCAGGCACAAAATAAGGAGTCGTCAAGTAGACGGAGTTCTCCGCATGAGTAATGGCTGAAATGTACATCATAAATATGAGCCGATTGCTTTCACCCGGTAAACTGCCGACCACCCTGACCAGCGTGTTTCCAGCTTGTTCCACATAGGGGAAATAGTCCCTGTTGGGAAGTGCCGGTCCCTTTTGCCTTTCCCAGGTGTTCATGAATTGCCATTGGAGCCGCAGTGCTGCCGGACCCTCGATTCGAACGTGTGTATCTCGCCAAGGCTCATCCTTCTTCTCTCTGCGAGACCGACTGGCTGAGCTTCCGGAATAAACACCACTGATGTTGACTCCGCCGGTGAAAGCGATGGAGCCGTCAACGATCAGAATCTTGCGATGGTCTCGATGGCGTAATGCCCATTTTTTTCCCACGAGTACCTTCCAGGGATTAACTGGATTGAATTCAAGCACTCGAACCCCGCCATCGCGCAAGCGCTGAAAAAAGCTAACCGGAGTATTCATGGATCCATAACTATCGTAAATCAGGTTCACTTGCACACCCTCGGCACTTTTCCGGACGAGTAGATCAGAGAATCGTTTGCCGACTGCATCATCTTCAAATATGAAGGTTTCAAAATTGATGTGATCTTTAGCGTTTTCAATAGCTTCAAACATCGCTGCGTAGGTAGCCGCCCCGTCAATGAGCAGGGTGACCTTGTTGCCGGCCACTAGAGGACTCTTACTGACCGACTGCATCAACTGAACCTGCTGCTCCAGAAGTTTGGTTGTATCGACCTGCTCTTCAAGCCGTTTGATTATGGCTTTACTTGTTTTTGGAGAGATCTCTCCTTTAGGCCCCATGATCCTTGTCGGTGGATCGGAGCTTGAGAGTTCATGGCCCATCATTCTCTGTACGTTTGGCAGGGATGCGCAGCCGGGGAGTGTAATCAGACAGAGAAACGCGAGTAATAAAAAAAGAGGT
>Ga0326728_10025943_pt1 | contig 10439 bp, 7 predicted proteins | sample MB3enrmetagenome_FD_207602 | JGI IMG/M metagenome (GOLD analysis project Ga0326728, IMG submission 207602) | Lab enriched peat soil microbial communities from McLean, Ithaca, NY, United States - MB31MN | ecosystem: Environmental > Terrestrial > Soil > Wetlands > Peat | place: USA: New York... | reverse complement strand
CGCAACTGGAATAGTTGAGGTGCGCACCATCCCGCCGGGCGCCACAGTTCAGGCGGACGGTAATCCGGTCGGAGGTCAGACCCCCACAGCCTTCCGCCTCACGGCCGGCCAGCACACTTTGGTCATTTCCCTTCCCGGCTTCCGGCCCGCACGGGAAGTAATTGAGGTATCGCCCAACAGGACGATCCCGTTGATTGTCGGCCTGTCCCGGTAAGAACCTTTGCGGCATCTTGGTCCCCCGCGGGAGGCCAGATTCTGGTTTCTGAAGCCACTTTTAAGGGGCTGAATGGATTTACCGCCCGGCGTCTGGAACGCATCCGGGTGAAGAGCAAGGAAGCACCCTTGGAGACTTACGAAATCGTCTGGAGAGAACCGGTGACAAGCCTGAAGGAGAAGGCGACCTCTGCCTAGGGACCGCCGGTTACGGACAGGTTTTGTTCATATCATGACACAACACCGTTTACTGATCTTCATTCTGCTGGCGTCCGTGGGTCTATCCGCGGGATTGCAATCTGCTCAGAGTTCACAGAGCGACGCGCCCGCCGCTCAACTCCCCGCCGAACTCCGCGGCGCGAAAGTTTATCGTTTGGACAAGAACAGCAAACCCGGCCAGCCGGCGGAAAACCCCGTTATCTACAAGAGTCTTACCTACGAAAGCATCGACCTTGAACGATTGGTCTTGAACCTTCATTTGAGTGCGAAGCCCGTGGACAGGGCTGGCACGATTCAGCGCATCTACTTTCAGGACATTCGAGTCAACAACGTACCGGTCAGCATCGAGACCTTTGACCGGGAGTTCAAGCTTTCCAAGAAAGAGGCTGTGGACCTGCCGGCTCCCCTGAAGTGCTCAATGGTGTTCTCGGAATTGGATTCGCTCAAACCGGTGCAGGAAATCGTGGAGAAGGACTCGATCCGGATCACCGGCCATAGTTTCATCGAAGTCAAATTGAACGCGGCCGAAAAACTCTTTCTGAGAGGAAGGCCCGTGGTCATCCCGGTGACTCTGGATGAGGAAGTTCCACTGAACCTGTTCGCGGGGAGCCCGCTCCTCCAGATGGCCGCAGAGAGGATACTGAGTGCACTCTCCGATCCTTCCTCCGCGGCAGCCCTCGCCCTTGCTAAGGATCACTTGGCCATACTCACCGAGGACCGGACCCTCGCGGCCACCGCGCAGCCAGCACTCTACCTCCTCTACTGCGAGTACGCCCTGATCGATCCGAAGACGCAGGCGGCGGAGAAATTCAGCCAATCCGGGACGGGTTTTCTGGTCAGTGCTGAAGGGAAATTACTTACAGCCAAGCGCGTTGTCCAACCGTGGAAGTCTGATCCTCAAATTGCCTCCTTGATGTCCCGCTACGGTCTTGAGGTGGACCCCAAGAGCTACCGCCTTTACGCGTGGCCTGTGGCCGGAAGGGTGCACGCGCCGGACGGGTCGTTTGATTTCCAGGCCGCGGCCAGCGACGAGAAAGCAACGCTAAAGCTGCTCAGAACTGCACCCGACCGGATGCGGAAACAGGATTATCGAGACCCCGACACAGGGGAACATGCATCAGTCGATCTGGATGCGGGGGGAGAAAATGACATTGCGCTGTTGCAATTGAACGCGGCGAATCTTAAGCCGCTGGTCTTCGCTGACCCCGCCGCAAAGATCACCGAAGGAGACCAAGGAATCCTGTTCGGCTTTCCCTTCGGGCTCGACCAAGCCTATGCTGAACCGAGGGAGGTCCGGGTTGCGGTAACCCCGGGGGATTCCACGGTAACTGTGGATCACTCCTTGAATCCGGGGGAAGCCGGGGCTCCCTTGCTCACTCCGGACGGGAAGGTTGTGGCTATCGCTGTCGGCGCAAACCAGTGCATTCCCATTCAGGCAGCTCGCAAACTGATCCAATGATGACCAAGCCGCATTGTCCATCCGTCTGGAAACCTGGACGCGGAACACCGCAGGAGAAGAGTTTCGCTGCTATACTAACCTGATCTGGCTGAAGATATCCGGTGACTAGCCGGGGCACCTAATATGTCCTCCGAAACAGACGCAGAGGTAAAGTACATCCGGTGCGGGTCGTGCGGGAGCCCGAACTCCGCCATGGCGGCAGCGTGCGCCCGTTGCGGGGCTTCCCTCCAGCCTGGGGGTTCTCGCCCTGTCACCCATCCACATGTTGTGCAACCCATGCAGCTTGTCTGCACGAAATGCCATAAGGTGTTCCCAACAGGGAGCAAGTTCTGCGGCTACTGCGGCACACCGCTCCCGACTTCGTCACAACAGGCCGCCGCGCCTCAGGCGATGGCCCCATCGGCTCTCCCGCACACTCCAGCAGGGGTCTCACGGCCGTCTCCCGGAACCGTAGGACCAGCTTCGGGACCACCGCCGTCGGCCTCTCCAAGGGTTGCCGCCCCGGCTATACCTCGTCCTCAGCCCGTTCCAATGACAACACCGCCCAAGCCCGCGCCGCCCGAAACTCCGCTGGCCGTCATCCCCCGTCAGGGCGCTTCGCAACCTGTTGCGGCAGCGGGAGAAACCATGGTCTTTGCCGGGTTTCGCACGCCGAGTATCAAGGCCCAAATCAGGGAGAAGAAACCTGATGGAACGTTGGAGAATCCTCTGCAGGTGGTCGGAGAAATTTCTATCGGGCGCACCGATTGCGATGTCGTTTTTCCTGATGACGTCATACTCTCGGATCATCACGCCTCGCTCTGGAATCGCGAGGGAAAGCTCATCCTGAAGGATCTTGGCAGCCGGAACGGGACGTACGTCAAGCAGCGCCGGGACCGAGAGCTCGTCCCGGGCGACATCTTTCTTCTAGGACGTGAGCTCTTTCGATTCACAACCCAGAGCATGGACGAAGCTGGCCTTGCCGCTGCCACGCAGGAAGGCACGATGGCCTGCACGGCCTCCCCCATGTTGCAACGCGAGCCCCTGACGGCCAAGCTCGAACACATCAAGCTGACGGGCGAGGTCATCGAGGAGTTCAGCTTGGAGAAGCCCGAGACGACGCTCGGCCGAACCAACGGTGATCTGGTGTTTAAGAACAACCCCTATATGTCCGGAACCCACGCCCGCATTATGGCGCAGCCGGAACGTTTCATCCTGCAGGATTTGAAGAGCCGCAACGGGGTCTTTTGCCGCGTCCGCGATGAAGTCGAACTCACGGACGGGGATGAGTTCTTCCTTGGGGAGCACCTTTTCCGGGTCGAGATTAAACAGGGTAATTAGCCCAAAACCAACCGCGGCATGAGAGCCGGTCGCCCGGAAGCCCAGGGTCCGCAACTCCGCCACCGGCGGTGCCGTGTGCAGCAGGCGCCCGCCATCCCCCACCACCTGCCTTTCCCCTAACGGGGCAGGGTCGCGCCTTGCTGCTCGATCTGCTTCTGAACCACGGGAACTCGCTTCTTGATGTAGTCATCCATGATTCTTGGCAGCTCCGTTTGCATACGCACCACAAAATCGTCCTGAGCTCTTTTCATCTTGGCGTCAATGCCGGCTGAGCTCTGGTTCAGCGCGTCCATGCGCTGCTGCAATTCCTCGGCCTGCGTCACGGCAGTCCCCATCATTTGTTTTTGGAGCAATAGCCGCAGGCTGGCCAGCTCATCGCTATTCCGCGCAAGCTGTGTCGCCACATAGAAACCCGACAGGATGGATAACACGACCAGAACGATCACGATGTAAAGCAGATTACGAATGGTGGAAAGCCCAGAGTCCATGATAGCTCCTCGATTATCTAAGCAGTCAGCCGCCGTTCTTCAGTAATCGCCGCAACAAAAGAGGTCCCGGCTGCAAGGCACTCCCGAAACCTGTCCGCTCAACAGACATCCTTCCTCTTCATCACAAACAGGATCGCTATGATCGCCACCACTGCAAAGCTCGTCATAATCTCCAGGTAAGGCCCTTTATCGCTCCAGAATATGGAGGGGAGTGGGAACGATCCGGAAGCGGCAAAGGCCTCGGGAGGCGCCTCTAACCCCTTCTCCAGCTTTTCGAGATCATCAGGATGCAAGGTAATCGACACGGTGTTGACAATCCTGTAGGCGTAATCCTGCGTGGAATGGGAACCATGAAGACACAAATCCGACAGGGCTTCCAGGCCCCAGCGCGAGATGGCCAGCGACGAAAGCCAGCGCGCGAAAGTTGGCATGCCTTCTACCGGCGCTGGAGTGTACTTGTGGAAGGCCTTTTCCACCTGCTCGGAAGGCGCGACACCGCCGGCGACCTGGTGCGCGAACTCTCCCTGTTTCGCAGTGGCTGCGGCAGCAACTTCCTCAGGCGATGCCGGCGGATTCATCATCTGCCGGGCCTTCGCCTTGGCTTCCGGTTGCGCGTACATCTTTCCCTCGAACAGTTGCTCAACCGTGATGGGGATGATGGTCTTAATCCGATTCACGGGAAGGAACAACCCGCAAAGGAGAAGCTCCGGAATAAGCACGAGAGGGAACAAGCTCAAGGCCTTTTCCGGTGATGAAACAAGGCTGGAGATGAGAAGACCGATCAGCGTTCCGTTTACGGCCACCAGGAGAAGGATTCCAACTGCACCCACGACCTCGGGAAGGCTCAGCACCAGCGCCCCTTTGATCGCGAGCAGAATGACAACCACGGAAATGCACTGAACCAGCGCGATAAAAGAGAGAACCGCAAGCTTGGAGAGAACATAAGAAGGTATCTTCAGGCCTGTCTGCCGTTCGCGGCGGTACACAGACTGCTCGTCAACAATCTCGCGCACGGCATTGGAACAGCCAAACCACAAGGCGGCAAACATGGCCATGAAGAGGGTCTGAACCTGGTTCGGTCCCCCCGACATCAAAGCCACCAGCAAGGCCACGATGGGCGCCTGAAGAAACAGAAGCAACGTCTGGCTGCGGTCGTTGAATTTCAGCTCCCAGTTTCGCTCGAGAAGGACTTTGAACTGGTGCAGGCTGAAACCTTTTGCCTTCGTGCCGCCAGCGGCGGCAGAAGCAGCAGGGGGAGCCGTTTTCTCCGCCGGGATCGCTTTCTGCGGCCCAGTGACGAGATCCTTGTAAAGATCGGATTCGGCGAAACGCTTCTTGAGTTCCAGGGCATAGGGAATCGTATTGTTATCCGTCAAGTCGTCGTAGACATCGGGCGGAGCCTCCGCGCCGAAGTACTGCAGAAACTTGGCGCCGGGTCCGTAGTAAGCCAGGCGGCCCTGGACCATGACCAGAACCTTGTCCAGCACGCCGAAAGAACCCAGCAAATGGGTTGTGATCACGATCGTCGAGCCCTGATTCGCCAGTTGTCTGAACAACATCATCATCAGGGTTTCGGTGCGCGGGTCAAGGCCCGCTGTCGGTTCATCCAGGAACAGCACGCCGGGTTTGGGAAGCAATTCGATTCCAAGGCTCACCCGTTTGCGCTGTCCTCCACTCAAGGTGGAAACCGGGTTGTCCCACCGCTGCTCCTCGAGTTTCAGAGTCTCCAGCATCTCTTCCACGCGCCGATTGATCTCCTCATCGGAGAGGTCTTCGGGCAGCCGCAGTTTCGCTGCGTAGTATAGACATTTCCGCACACTCAATTGCCGGTGCATGATGTCTTCCTGCGGCACAAACCCAATGGTGGACTTCAGAGCGTCCAGATTCCTGTACAGATCCTCGCCGTTGTACAACACGTGACCGCTCGTGGGTTTCACAAACCCGTTCAGGGCGTTCATGAGCGTGGTCTTTCCTGCCCCGCTCGGCCCCAAAAGTCCGATCAGCTCTTTGGGCTTGACCACCAGGGAGATGTCATCCAGGAGCAACTTGGGCTTGCCGGTGGTGCGATCCGTAACCTGGAAAGTCACTCCAACAGAATCCAGCCGGACCACGCAGGTGGCCGGCGCATGGGAAAGGCTTTCGCCCGAAAAGTGAAGCTCGGACGGGCCAATAACGATCCGGTCCAACTCCTGGAGTTGATGCCGCTTCACCTTGATTCCGTTAACAAAGGTCCCGTTGGTGGATCCAAGGTCAACCAGAATGACGCTGCCATTCTGCTTGATGATCTCCGCGTGTCTCTTCGAAACCACGGGGTGGTCAATGACCACATCGTTCGATGAGTCGCGGCCGATCGTGATGCGGTCCCGATCCAGATTGACCTTTTCTATTTTCAGTTGCGGCTCAAGCCCCGACTTGAAGATTAATGATCTGCCCGCATAACGGCCAAACGTGATGTAGTCGCCGTCATGGAGTTCCACCTCCTGAGCCCGGATGCCATTCACGAAAGTGCCATTCGTGGAACGGTCCGTCAGCAGGACCTTCCCCCCTTTGAAGGACAACTCGGCGTGAACCGACGAAACAGACGGATGATCGAGCACCAACTGGCAGCGCGAGGAATCCCGCCCGATCCGGAGTCCGCCGTCCGGAATGTCAAGGCTCTTCACCGCATACCGGTCGACAATCAACTCCAAGTGAGGGCGAGCGAGGAGGTCCGTCAGCTTGATCGCAACCGTGCCTCCCGACACCTTTTGCTGCGTCTGCGCGGCAGCGATATCCGCTGAACTGATGACCGAGGTTCCACCCGCCGCCGTTTCCGGTTTAGACACCGGGGCAGCCGGCGCCGCACCGTGGGGTAATGCCGCACCCCCGATTTCTTCAATACGAAAGAGGTGACGGCGGCCGCTGCCCACCGAGATCTCATCCCCTGGCTTCAGGACCTTCTCCTGGGCCCGGACTTGATTGACGAACGTCCCGTTCGCAGAATGACGGTCCCGCACGACCACTTCACCTTTATTACCCAGCCCAATCCAGGCATGGAGGCGCGAAATTTCGTCGTCCGCCAGCACAACCTGACAATTCGCGGGATCGCGGCCGACCACCAGTCCCTTGGGACCAATGGTGAATGTTCGGCCGGAGAGCAGGCCCGATGTCGCGATCAGCCTGTAAACCCGGGTGGAAGGTTGCGTGGGTAGGGGTGGCGTAACCGCCGTCGCTGGCCTCGACTCTTTCGGAGTGGCCACAGTGGCCGCAAAATCCTCCGCATCAGGCAAGCGGCCACCGCACGTCCGACAAAAGTGGTAGCCTTCTTCGTTCAATTCACCACATGCAGGACACTTCATGATTTCAGCTCTCCCGGGAGGAGTCCTCTATTCTCTGCCAGTGAATGAATGAGGGAGTCTCAATTCTGCTGTCGCCCCTCGATGAGTGGCGGGGGCAAGGACTTCCAGGATTTCCACAAGCGTTTCAAGAGTGCGCCTTGAAATCTTCCTCAGTGAATTCCTCGTACTCCACGGCAGAGGCAGGGTCGGCAGGAGGAAGCCCTGGTCCGCTGAACTCCGCCATGATCACCGTAATATTGTCATTCCCGCCATTTGCATTTGCCTTGCCGGCTAAAGACTTGCACTTTTCGGCAAGCGACTCCGTTCCCCGCACACTCGCCAGGATATCCGCCGACGGCACCATGCCATAGAGGCCATCACTGCAAATAAGAAGAGTATCGGCCTGACAGACTTTGGTGTAAGTCACTTTCACATCGACGTTCTCGCTGCTCCCCACCGCCTGCGTCAGAATGCTCCTTCGGCTGTCTTTTTCCGGGTCCGCAGGCACTTCAGCGCCGATTTCCTTAAGATAGTTCAGGAACGTTTGATCGCGAGTCAACTGGGTCAACTGGTTGTTGCGAAGGAGATAGGCCCGGGAATCGCCAACTTGTGCGACAAAAAGATAAGGGCCAAATAGAGCAACGGCAGTGGCGGTGGTTCCCATTCCACGATAAGCGGGATCCGACAGCGCCTTCTGGTAGATGAGTTGGTTGGCATATTCGATAGATTCCCTGACCAGGAGCACAAAATTCGTCGCGCTGACCTGGCCCAGCAACTTGAGGTTGTCATGCAATCGCTTGGGAACCGTAACCGTACAGATCTGGCTGGCAACCTCTCCGCTGGCCTCCCCTCCCATCCCATCAGCCACCAGGAATAGCGAACCCAGATTCCCCAGTGTGTGGTTCAGGAGTGATGGTGCAAAGCCAACCTCTCCCGTGGTCAGGTTGCAAACGACATAGTTGTCCTCATTGTTCTTGCGGACGCGACCCACGTCCGACAAGCCAAAAACGCTTACGTTGATTGAGTTCAGATCTACGCCTGTCGCCTCGCCCACGCCTTTAACTCTCCCTCTGCTGAGCCGCTTCCTTCCTCGCTTGAAAACCGGCCCATAAGTTCACTCACCAGGGCTCGGGCTGGTCAGCGCCTCGAGGCAATCTGAAATCCCGCAGCCGTCAAATATGTCTGGCCAACGCCACGATCATCACAAAAAAACAAAGCCGCTCAATGATTTCGGCAAACCTTTCTTCTTACCACACACAGGACTCCGTATCAAGCGCCACTCTGCCCCCAGGTTGAGAACCCGCCAGGATTTGCGCACAGACTAAAGATCTGAGTTTCCGCTCAGACCGGCGAAATTGCTATTGGTGAAGATCAGCGAGATACGGACAGGACAGGGCATTCGGGTCATGGCCGGCACATCAAGCTCATGAACCCTGCTCTCTGAAACGTCTTCTCCTCAACACGTTGAGATTCTGTCAAGGAACAACACGACCCTATGCGAAGATGGACCGCAGATGGGTCACGATCTCGTCCGCAACTTCCCTGGCGCGAGCAAGATCCGTGGGCGGCAGAGAAATAGCCGCCACTTTGGCATGGCCGCCACCCCCATACCGTTCACAGATGCTGGCGAGATTGGCAGCCTTCGGTGTCGCATTCCAGGGGTTGCTGCCCACGCCAATCTTGATTCGCTCTGGAGATCGGCTTAAAGCCACACTGTAGACCGCCGCTGGGAACAAGTAGTAAGGAATGAACTTATTGAATCCTTCAAAGCTCTGGTCGGCAACATCAAGGAATAGCACCCCATTCCGCAATTCAGCGCGTGACCGGATAATGTCCACCGTCCGCAAGTGACGCGCGTAGAGCAGGTCATAGGTCTCCCGCACCTCCGGAGTGCTCATAATCTCATCAAGGGACTGGCAGGTCAGCTTTGGAATCAGCCGCACGCAGAATAGAGGGTCACTCGCCCCTTCAATCACCAAAGTAAGTTGCGTGGCCGGTTCACGCATCTCGACCGCCGTTTTAGTGTCAGGGTACTGGGCGCCGTCAATGAGGTCCGCCCAGCGGACCAAATCGTCGAGATCCGGAGCACTGAAGCCGAACTTCTTCTGGCAGGTTTCGACAATGAACTTCGTGCAAGAGCGATAATCGGGCCCGTGGAATTTCTTCCCGCTCCTGTCGTGACGGAAATGCTCGGCGTCGGCCTCCGTAAGAAATGCGCTTTGGTGATGGTCAAACCACCAGGTGAGCCGGTCAGAACTGGAGTACTTGAAATCGACAATAACGTTCTCGTGGGCGTCGAAAAGCCCCTCATCAAACAACTGTCCTGCCCGGTGCACCAACCCGTGGTAATGGAACTCAGCTTTTGGATCTACGCATTGATGGTAGAAGCGCGTGAAGACAGCCGCTGAGACTGTACCGTCAAAACACCGATCGTGAAAGCAAACCAGGACTCCCATAACTCCGCACCGTGATCTAAAGTTCGTTAGGCATGGGCGAATTCAAGCTACACTCATGAAACTTGTTAAGTTGCAATCTTAGACGCAAATTGTCAAGAGAAAAGCGGAACGGGTCGCGCCGGGCAGGGTGAAAGGCGCAATCCGCGAATCCGGTAAACTGGACAGTCACGGTTCGGCCGCTTAGCCCGCTTGCTTGGCGGCCAGATCTCCGATAAATGGAATCTTGTAACACTCGTTGTTGTAAGCCTTGTACATCAGGAAAATCCAGTAAGCGATTGCCAGCGAGAGCAGGATGCCAAGCCCTGCCGCCCCCGCGACAGCGAGGATTCGCAGTGACAAAAAACCCAGGATACTTGCCACGATCCAGAAGGCGATCCAGAACACAATAAGCGCCACGCAGAGCACAACAAGCGCCAAATCGAAGAATATGGACTGGAACGCGTGAAAGCGCACGAACTTATCATTCTTGTAAGGCTCGGTCACAAGCAAAATGATCCCTGTGATAAACCCCAAAATGTACGCAAGCAGTCCGGCCAGGTTGGAGGACATCGCCGTCCCCGATGCCGCCGGGCCACTTCCGGCCGAACTCGCAAGGGTACCGCCTGACCCACGGGAAGCAGTTCCGTCACCCAGATGAGTCCCACATTTTGCCCAGAATGCCATGTGTTCCTCCTTCCGCTTGTGAATGTATTCCTTTTACCCTGCCGCGATTTCGTTAGACGGGTCTTGCGCGCGCTAAACGGAGCCCGCAACAAAATCACATATTGGGTCTCTTGGGTGAAGTGCCCCTCTTTCTAACACAAACCGGACTGCGGAACAACCCATTTCACAAAATGGCCGTGCCTTAATTGGGCCTGTGGAGTTGGGCAACTATAATACGAGCCTACATAACTGACGGGCCATGCCAGCGGCCAGCACCGGATCTTGACTGGCTTGGCAGCAAGAGAAGTCAGGGCGGGAATTACAC
>Ga0326728_10025942_pt1 | contig 10439 bp, 13 predicted proteins | sample MB3enrmetagenome_FD_207602 | JGI IMG/M metagenome (GOLD analysis project Ga0326728, IMG submission 207602) | Lab enriched peat soil microbial communities from McLean, Ithaca, NY, United States - MB31MN | ecosystem: Environmental > Terrestrial > Soil > Wetlands > Peat | place: USA: New York... | reverse complement strand
TGGCGATAACGGTTAGGGTCGCACTGCCTTCAAGTCCGTCGTTGTAGATGCCGCCGCCCACATCATCGGCCGAGTTGCCACTCAGCGTGCTGGCGACGACCGTCAGCGCCGCGCTACCTCCATAGCCGTCGTTGTAGATGCCGCCGCCGGCACCAGCCGAGTTGCCACTCAGCGTACTGGCGACGACCATCAGCGCCGCGCTGCCTCCATAGCCGAAGTTGAAAATGCCGCCGCCCCAATCGCTACCCGAGTTGCTGCTAAGGGTGCAGTTGCTCACCGTCACGGTGGAATGGTCGTTGTATATGCCGCCGCCGTCATCGGCCGAGTTGCCGTTGGTGATGGTCAAGCCGGAAATTGCGGTCGTGACGCCATTGTTGATATGAAACACGGAGCTGGCGGCGTTACCGTCAACGGCGAGCACATTCGCACCGGGGCCGAGGATCGTCACGTTGTTGGTGATCAACAGTTCCCCGTTCGTCAGTGTAATCGTGCCGGTAACAACGTTGGAGAAAATGATCGTGCTGCCGCCCCCCAGCGCCGCGTTGTCAGCGATACACTGCCGTAACGACCCCGCCCCGCTGTCGGTGGTGGTGTAAACGAGCAGATTGATTGCCGGTGCCCGGCCGGCCAGCGCGAGGCTTAGTACGATGCCAGCGAGGAACGTAGGTTTCATGTTTGTTTCCCCTGAATGGCCAGATCAACGGCGAATGAACTCAAATCCACACGAAGAGGAACGCTTGGCGCGCACAACGACAATAGTGCGTATTGATGGACCTTTAACCCGACATTTCCCATATGACTTACCCCCGCGACGATCGCTGACCATTTGGTCTGACGAGCACTCATAGTATCACTTTTCACAAGGCTGACAAGCCGATTCTGAGCATTGGTCTTCGCTCCAAGATCGGATTCCTCACGACGGAGAGGATCATCACCGCCCTCGCCAGCGGCTCAGTTTTCTCGCCAGACGATTTTTCCGCCGACAATGGTCATCACCGCTTTGCCTTTCAGATTCCAACCGTGAAAAGGTGAATTGCGCGCGCTGCTTGCAGACTGCTCGACATCATAAGTCCACTCGCGATCAGCGTTGATGATCGTCACATCTCCATCAGCGCCTGGCGCAAGCGTCCCCTTTTTCAGGCCAAGGAGGCGGGCGGGATTCAATGTAAGCTTTTCCACGAGCTGGCTCAAGGGTAACAGTCTCTTTCGCACCAGTTCGAGCGACAATGCCAACTCGGTCTCCAACCCGATGATGCCGAACGGCGCGAGATCGAACTCAACCTCCTTTTCGTAGGTGCAATGAGGCGCGTGATCGCTGGCGATGCAGTTGATCGTGCCGTTCGCCAATCCCTCCAAGAGGGCTTCCCGGTCGCGCTCCGTCCGCAACGGCGGGTTCATCTTGAAATTCGTGTCGTAGGTCTTCACGCACTCATCCGTCAGCGTGAAATGATGCGGGCAAGCCTCGGCTGAAATCTTCACGCCCCGCTTCTTCGCCTCGCGGATCAGCTCGACCGACCGCGCCGAGGAAATGTGCTGGCAATGAATCCACCAGTCGGCTTGCTCCGCGAGCAGGATATTGCGCGCCACGATCACGTCCTCACCCACTACAGGCCAACCGTGCAGCCCGAGCACCGCGCTCCAATAACCTTCGTTCATCATGCCGTCGGCAACGAGATTGTAATCCTGGCAATGGTCGAGCACTGGCAGCGAAAACATCTTGGCGTACTCGACCGCGCGCCGCATCAACTCGTTGTTCTGAACGCAGTGGCCATCGTCGGTGATGGCCACCACCCCCACCCGTTTCAACGAGCCGATCGGCGCAAGCTCCTCACCCTTGAGTTCCTTCGAGATTGCCCCGGTGGGAAAAACATTCACGCAGCCGACTTCAGCAGTTCGCTGTTTGATAAACGCGATCGTGCCGCTGTTGTCCGCTACCGGCGACGTGTTCGGCATGCAGACAACCGACGTGAACCCTCCACGCGCGGCGCATCGCGTGCCCGTCTCTATCGTTTCCTTATCGCTTCGCCCAGGCTCACGCAGATGAACATGCATGTCGATCAAACCCGGCGTGACGATCATCCCCGTGGCATCGATCACTTCAAGAGCAACAGACGGTGGAGTATCTGAGATTTTTCCATCCACGACAAAGATGTCCCGGACTGCATCGACATGATTCGCCGGGTCCATGACGCGGCCGTTCTTAATGTGCAAGGATTTCATGGCTCCAATGCTTGCCCTCCCGAACAGAGAAACAGAACCGCCATCCGCACGGCCAACCCGTTGGTGACCTGCTCCAAAATCACCGAGCGCCCACAATCCGCAATCTCGCTGTCGATCTCGACACCGCGATTGATCGGACCCGGATGCATGATCGCTGCGTCGGGCTTAGTGCGCGCAAAGCGATCTTTGCTCAAGCCGAACATGGCCGTGTACTCGCCGATGCTGGGAAACATCGTCTTGCGCTGGCGCTCGTGCTGGATGCGCAACAGGTTGATCACATCGGCGCCGCGAATTGCTTCCTCGATGTCGTAAGTGACGCGACAACCGAACTGCTCAAACACACGCGGCACGAGCGTCGAGGGTCCCGCCAACGTCACGTGCGCGCCGAGCTTGGTGAGCAGCCAAATGTTTGATCGCGCGACGCGCGAGTAGAGAATGTCGCCGAGGATGGTGACGTTCAGTCCTTCGATGCGGCCTTTCTTTTCGCGAATCGTAAACGCGTCGAGCAGCGCCTGTGTCGGGTGCTCGTGAGCGCCGTCACCGGCGTTGATGACGCTGGCTTTGAGCAGGCGCGCCAGAAAATGTGGCGCTCCTGCTGCGGAATGACGGATGACGATGATGTCCGCGTGAAGGGCTTGAAGGTTCAACGCTGTGTCCTTGAGCGTCTCGCCTTTGACGATGCTGGAAGCGGTGGCCGTGATGTTAATGACGTCGGCAGACAGACGTTTCGCGGCCAACTCGAAGCTCGTGCGCGTGCGGGTGGACGGCTCGATGAAAAGGTTGACGAGCGTCTTGCCCCGCAACGACGGCACTTTCTTGATGGTGCGTTTCCCGACCTGCTTGAACGCGGCGGCAGTATCGAGAACAGTGTTGATCTCGTCCACCGACAGGTCTTCAATGCCGAGCAGATCCTTGCGTTTCCAGCCGCTTTTACTTTTCAAGCGACACCTCGTCTTTGCCGTCCACCTCAAACAAGGATACGCGGACGCGTTCGTCGAAGGCCGTGGGCACGTTTTTTCCAACGAAGTCCGCACGAATTGGCAACTCTCGATGGCCGCGATCCACCAAGACACCGAGCTGAATGCGTTGCGGCCTGCCAAAATCTGCGATTTCGTCGAGGGCGGCGCGAATCGAGCGACCGGTGAACAGCACGTCGTCCACGAGAACGATAGTCTTATCGTCCACATCGAAGGTGACGTGTGACGGTCCGACCGTTGGTGGCGTGTCCCGCAACCCTATATCGTCGCGGTGCATGCCGATGTCCAGCTCACCCGAAGGGATTTCCCGTTGGAGAATCGCCCGTAGCCTCTCCGCCAGCCGCCGCGCAAGCGGCACGCCGTGCGTCCGAATGCCGATCAATGCGAGCGTGTCCTGTTGCGGATTACGCTCGGCGATCTCGTGGGCCATGCGTGCAAGCGCCCGCTCGATGGCCACTGCGTCCATGAGCACGACCACGCTCACGCGACAAAAAAGGCCATCCGCGCCGTTTGTGCAGACAGCCGCCTCTTATTATCTGATGTTTTCACTTCCGCTCCTTGCCGGCCTCTCGGTGCCAGCTTAAAGGTGCTACGCTTCGTACTTCCTCAGTTCAAGCCCGTGATTCCCGCCGATGTTTCCGCCAATTGGAGCGATGCTTAACAATCCAGTCCAGCAGCGCCCGTTCAAAACCGATGTCGTACCCGGCCTTCTCGCTTTCCAGCCACTTGTGGCGCAAAATCTCCTCGCGCTCGGCTAGGAACTCCCGATACACCGCAGAGTCCATGACCGTCGGTCTCGAGTCTGCATTCATGTCTTGCCTTTCCCTCAAGGGCAAACCTTCACCGTTCTCCGTCCATCTGAGTGTGAGACCTTATCACAGTCGATTCTCGATTGCAACACCGCAATCGCCTTGGCCCGTCGCTGTTTGCAGTTAAATTTCTCCGAATCTAACGAGCGACCGCTCGCTCGTGCTCGACAGTCAATCGCAGAATCTTGTCCAACGACTTCATTGGCCACCACCCCATCAGTTGGTATATCTTGCCGGTGCTCGGCACGCGCCGTCGCATGTCCTCGAACCGCTTCGCGTACGCCTGATCATACGGGATCAACCGCAGTCCTGACCGGCTTTCCGTCAACTGCTTCGCGCGCCGCGCCAGTTCCAAGATCGTCACTTCCGCCGTGCTGCCGATGTTATAAACCTGCCCACCGCGCGTCGCTGCAACGGCAGCTCCATCAACGCCCGCACCAAGTCTCTCACATGACAAAAGAACCGTGTCTGCTTGCCATCACCATGAATCAAAATCGGCGGATCGCGTAGCGTCGCCTGCACGAACCGCGGCACCACCACTCCGTACCGTCCCGTTTGCCTCTGGCCGACCGTGTTGAACAACCGCACGATAAACACCGGCATTTGTTTCTCCCGCCAGTACGCCAGCGCCAGGAATTCATCCAACAGCTTCGAGCACGCATAACTCCAGCACCCAAACGTCGGCGCCCCGATCAACAAATCGTCGTCCTCACAGAAACATTCTCGCTCGCCCTTGCCGTACACCTCGGAGGTCGAGGTCAGCAACACGACAGCGCCGCGTTTCGCCGCCGCCGCCAGCACGTTCTCCGTCCCGGGCACGTTGTCCTCGATGGTATAGACGGGACTTTTCACTACCAATTCGACACCGACCGCTGCCGCCAAGTGATAAATGAAATCCACGCGACTGACCAAGCGATCGGGCTCGCGGCCGTCGCGGATTGAGGCTCTGGTGAATGGAAATGAGGATGATCGCGCAACGCGGCGACGCTCGCGAGCGACCCGGTGCTCAGGTCGTCGATCACGCCGGCCCTCCTTGCCCTGCGCCACCAACGCCTCTGCCAGATGCGACCCGATAAATCCCGCGCCGCCCGTGATTAAAATGTTTTCCGCACTGTGCTACACAAACCAGTCCGAGATGAAAAATCTACAGAAACGTGTCTTGGTGTTGCAGCATCACCGCTGCGAAAACCTCGGCACCATCGCCGACGCGCTCCAGCGCGCCCGAATCGAAGCGCGCTACATTCATTCCGCCGATGGCGAACCCATGCCGAAAGAACTCGGTGAAGCTGCCGGTCTCATCGTCATGGGTGGCCCGCAAAGCGTGTATGAAGACGACAAGTTTCCGTACCTCCGCGAAGAGACGCGCCTGATCGAAGACGCGCTGCGACGCGAACGGCCCGTGCTCGGCACTTGTCTCGGCAGCCAACTCCTCGCCGCCACACTCGGCGCGAAAGTTTACCCAGGAAGAACACAGGAAATTGGCTGGCACCGGCTTACCCTTGCAACTGGTGGCGCAGGCGTCTCTGCCTGTGGTGCCACCGACCCATTGTTCGCCGGCGCACCCAAATCATTTACCGGCTTCCACTGGCACGGCGACGTGTTTGATCTCCCGCGTGGCGCGACGCAGCTCGCTTCCTCGTCTCTCACTGTGAACCAAGCCTTCCGGTATGGCAAGAAGACCTATGCCTTGCTCTTTCACATGGAAGTGACCCTCCCGCAAATCCGCACGATGGTCGAAACCTTCGCCGGCGAACTCCACACTGCCGGTCTGAACGGTGCCGCCATCAAGCTGAACGCAAATCTTCATCTCCCGATGTTGCACAAGATTGGCTCCGTCTTCTATCAACGCTGGGCCAGCTTGCTTCAATAAAGATTCTGATCACGGGCCGCGCGGGCAGTCTCGGCTCCGTCCTACCGCACCTCGCCTGCCCAACTCTCAAGCAAGGGTTGGTGTTGCATCGACGTTTCAAATCAAGACAACACCAACGACGCGGCGTGCTTGCCCTACGAACCAGGTCGGTGCTAACCTCGCCGTCGTGGAATCCGTCGCCATCGTCCTCGGCGTGCTGACGCTTGTCGCCGTCGTTGCTCTGTTTGTCGCGTTCCTGCGCGAGCGCAAGAAACCGCAAGAGCCTGACCAGTCGCTGCTCATGCTCCAGCAGCAACTCAACTCGATGCAGCAGCGACTCGATGCGTTCGGCGAAACCGTTGCGAAGAACCTTCAGGATTCCACGGCGCAGATGAACACCCGCCTTGACAACGCGGCGAAAGTGGTCGGCGACCTTCGCGAGAAGGTTGGCCAGATTCACGAGGTCGGCAAAGCGGCGGCCGAACTGGTCAACATCCTCCGTGCGCCGAAACTGCGCGGCGGGATGGGGGAACTGTTCCTCGGCGACCTGCTGGCCCAGATTCTGCCGCCCGAACATTTCAATCTCCATCATCGGTTCAAGAGCGGCGAGGCCGTGGACGCGGTGATCCAGATCGGACAGAAATTCGTCCCCGTGGACGCCAAGTTCCCGTTTGAAAATTTCAAGCGCGTGATCGAGGCGTCCAGCGAAACGGAGCGCGTCGCCGCCCGCAAACAATTCCTGCGCGACGTGAAGAAACACGTGGACGCCATCGCCACCAAGTACATCTTACCGGACGAAGGCACTTACGACTTCGCGCTGATGTACGTCCCGGCCGAGAATGTGTATTACGAGACGATCATCAAGGAGGATGGCGGCGAAGAGCATCAGCTCTTCAGTTACGCGCTCGAAAAGCGCGTCATCCCTGTTTCGCCAAACAGTTTTTACGCCTATCTACAGACGGTCCTGCTGGGTCTGCGCGGAATGAAGGTCGAAGAGCGCGCCCAAGAGATTCTCGCCGTGCTGACGCGCCTGCGTGGCGATTTTGAGAAGGTGCAGGAGAACTTTCGGCTCCTCGGTCGGCACCTCACCAACGCCGCCGGCAGCTACGCCGACACCGAAAAATCCCTCACCAAATTCGACGCCAAACTCAGCCAGGTCGAGCAACCGCAACTGCGGTCGGATTCCGCCCCGCCGCCCTCGTTGTCATCCTGAGATTGCCGGTCGGAGCGCTGACTTTCTTAGCCACGGATTGCGGAGGATTCCCGCGATGAAGGTTGCGGTCTGCACTCCGTTTGTGCCGATCCGGATGGTGCCGGAGTCGCCAGCGTTGGCCGGACTGCCGATGTTGATGTTGTTGTTACCGGTAGTCAGATTCGAACCCGCGTAATAACCGATGCCGATGTTGGTGGAACCGCTCGTGTTGGACAAGGGCGCACCGACGCCGTTGGCCGTGTTCTCGTAGCATCGCATTGCTTCCCAAAGCTGTTCGATGTTTTGGAGCTTCATGAAGCAATCGGTCAACTGCTCAGACCTTGTAGACCGGATTCCGAAAGTTGAAGGAACCACCTTGAGGGTTGGCCAGCGGATTTGTTTGTCATCATCACCTGCGTATTCTACCCTCTCGTAGGCGAAGTTACTGCAAACTCGTCGTGATAATCCGAACGAGCCGGACCCAGTATGGCGGCGGAGCGACTCCGTTGCGCTGGTGCAGAATTGACATCAAGCGCCGGGGCCGCTCTTGCGTCGGACCATTCGTTGGCCGACCAGACCACGTGAGCCGCAGTCCCCAGTGAAACGAAGGATTGAAGAAGGGACCCGGCTTCGCTACACTGCACGGCATGGACCGGCTGCTGTTCGGCGACGTCCGGAGTCAGGAGGTGCGTGTGGAGGCATTCAAGAAAGCTGTAACTTTGGACAACGAGATAGAGGCTGAGCTGGCCGACACCATTTTGTGTGAGCGCGGTATCCCCCACATCATGCGCAGCTATCATGACCGCGCCTACGACGGGCTTTTTCAGGGGCCGAGAGGCTGGGGGTTCATCGAAGCTCCTGAGGGTTTGCATGAGGAGATACGCGCGGTGGTTGCGGACATCAAGCGCCAGTCGCATTTTTCTGACACCGAGCTTGGAGGAGGAGAGTTGGATGGTTCACCCTGATGCCCGAGCAATAGCTCCAGCCAGCCATGATTTGCGTCGCTGCTCGGTCTGGTCTCTGCATCTGTGCCCGCGTTCCTGAACGAACATCATAAGTATGTCGGGCTGGATGTCCACAAGGAATGCAACGAGGTCCCCATCGCGGAGGAGCAGTCCGGTTTTAAGTTTCAACTACTTCTCGTTGCCGTTGAGCAGCCGGTGGTGCCACGCGATTTTACAGGGAATTACAGCATCTTCGTCATAAGAGTAGACTGCGCATAATCGATGGTATCCGTCCGCAATGACGACTTTCCCATGGACTGCATCTCTTACCAAAAGGAGCGGCGACAACTCGCGCCCCAACTCGATTCTCTGCTGATCCTTTTTGACATGACCATTGCTGATCCCGAGCAATGACAAACCGGACGCCCTGAAAATGTCCTTTGCTTTGAACTCTGACAGCGATGCGCATTTCAGTTGATTCACATGGGTGGTGGCCGTCTGTTCACCACAGAGCACGGACAAATACGACAGAGCTGCTGGACAGTCGTGTTCTTCCGGTTCGTTCAACCATTTGATTTCGACTTTCTTTGACGTCTTGTGTCTCACCGATGCCTTTCTCGATTCCCAAGTTGTTTTAGCCAACGCGAAAGCTCAGCCACCGCTGGCCGCGTCGCGGGTCGCGGTTGAAGCGAACGTTAGTCCAAGAGCTTCACCCGATTTTGACCGCCGTACCGTAAGCCAAGACCTCTGTTACGCCTTGTGCAAATTCGGTGGCATCATATCTGACCGCAATCACGGCATCAGCACTCATCTCTTCGGCGTGCCTAACCATTCGGTCAAAGGCTTCCTGACGCGCCTTCTCACAAACAGTCGCGTAAGATTCGATGTTGCCACCCACGAATTGCTTAAGCCCGCCCATCAATCCTTGAGCAATGTTGGGGGAGCGAACGACGATCCCCCGTACAACACCGAGATAGGTCTTAATCGTGCGGCCAGCGATGTCATTGCCTGTTGTTACTATCATTGGTACCTCCATTGCAGCCAACGCCAAGAACTGAGCCACGCCGAGCCAGCGATGTCAACCGCGAATGCGGAACTGAAGGCGCCATCCGGCGTTGGCTGGAGCGATTTGGGCTGCGCACTCATGGCAGTGGGGACTTCGAGGCATTCGGCGCGATCAAGAGCAAGTACCAGCCGTTCTGCTTTCAAAAGCGAACAAGCAGCGAGCGGCTGGGCGGGATCGTGGCGGCAGACTTTGAACAGGTTTTCCGACTACTGTGTCTCAAGTTCAGTTTCTTGGTCTTTGAGATGTGGCGGGCGGGTTAGAGGAACAAGGGTTCCTGTGGTCGAGCCCACAAAGCATCAACCCCGCCGGACCGGAGACCAAAGAGTAGAAAACTGAGGGCGGCGCATTCAACCGAGTGCGCCGCTTTCATTTGCACTCGGAGGCTGGCAGCCGGATCGCGGCGGTAGAAACAAAGGGAGAACTGGAAGGGCCAGCGGTTGAACTGCGACGAGCGTCCCGCGACGTTGCACCCGCACGGGGAAGTTGGCAGGGACTGTTATGCACAGGCCAGAACTGGTGCGATGAACGGAGCAAGCTTGTTCACTCTTCCGGAACCGCCGGATGCGGACCCGCATGTCCGGTGGTGTGGGCTTTCTATTACCCACAAGTATCATGTTTGAACCGTTTCCGCCCAATCGGCGCATGCTTGGTTGATCGGGCTTTCCGGAGCGCCCGAGAACCTGTCGCATAATTTGACCAATCGCGCATCGAGCCTGGTATCACCGAGACTGACCTTCGCGAATTCCTCAGCAGCCCAACTTGTCTCCGGTTTGCCGTTCACTCCACCCCTCCTCATTTGGCGTTGACGATCCCAGTTGTAGGCGTATATTATACATCTACTACAAAACGACGGATATGGTCAATGAGGAATCGGATTCAACAACGAACCGCCCTGCTGAAAGAGCTCGCGCAGTACGCGGAGTTCGTCCGGGGCTCAATCACCAGCGTTTGCGCCACCTGTAACAGGGCGCGCTGCATCTGTCAGAAGAATCCGTCTCGGCGGGCGTACCGCCTGACCTACAAGGACCGCCAGCAGAAGACGCGAATCGTATACGTTGCTCGATGTCGACTGCCCAGAATGCGAAAACTGATCGCCAACTACGCGCGAGTACGAACCCTGATCGAAAAACTCGTTGAGACGAACATTGCGGCGTTCAAGGAGGAACTACGGCTGTAGAGGCACTCAGACTTGTGGGTAATAGGAAGGTGGTGTGGGGGGCGAGCTATATAGCCGCGCATAAGTAATTCGACATAACGGGTCAAAAGAAGGGCACCAGGAGGTTGCGAATCTGGGCTGGGTGTCGACAAATATCTTCCAAGGTGCGCAACAAGGTATCGCGTAACGTCTCCGGCCGCTCGAAGTAGCGATTGTGAGTTGCTGC
>Ga0326728_10025940_pt1 | contig 10440 bp, 9 predicted proteins | sample MB3enrmetagenome_FD_207602 | JGI IMG/M metagenome (GOLD analysis project Ga0326728, IMG submission 207602) | Lab enriched peat soil microbial communities from McLean, Ithaca, NY, United States - MB31MN | ecosystem: Environmental > Terrestrial > Soil > Wetlands > Peat | place: USA: New York... | reverse complement strand
GTCAGCGTCTCGGTGATGAAGTTCTGGAAGGCGGAAAGATCCTTGGCCGCGACCTTGAGGATGAAATCCACCTCGCCCGAGAGCATGTGGCACTCACGCACCATGGGCCAGGAGCGCACCCGCTCTTCGAAATGTTTGAGGTCGTGGTCGTGCTGGCTGCCCAGACCGACGAAGGCGTAGCCCACGACTTCGTAGCCCAACATCTTGCCGTCGAGATCGGCGTGGTAGCCTTGGATGTAGCCGGCCTTCTCCAGCGCGCGCATGCGCCTCAAGCAAGGCGGCGCGGTGATCTTCGCCCGGCGCGACAATTCGACATTGGTGATGCGGCCATTGGCCTGCAGTTCGGCGAGAATGCGAAGGTCAATGGAATCGAGCTTATGATGCTCCACGGGCAATCCCCGATATGTGAAACGGCGGCTTTTTACCCAAACGGGTCGCCACGAGCAATAATATTTCTACCGTGACTGCCGTATTATATTCTGACTCGTTGGGGAGTATTTTACACTATTATCTTGTTAAATATTCCATAACCTGTTCACAAGCCAACGTGATCAGGCTTTCGCTTGACCTTTCCCGTGACACTTCCGATATGCCAAGGGCATCCGCCCGTGAAAGCGAGTCTCCGCTCATGTCTGCCCATGCCAAGGTCGTCATTCTGGGAAGCGGGCCCGCGGGCTGCACCGCCGCCGTCTATGCCGCGCGCGCGCTGCTCGAGCCGATGCTGATCGCGGGGCTGCAGCCCGGTGGCCAGCTCACCATCACCACCGAGGTCGAGAACTATCCGGGCTTCGCCGAGGCCATCCAAGGCCCTTGGCTGATGGACCAAATGCAAGAACAGGCGCGGCGCCTGGGCACGCGTTTCGTCGAGGACACGATCCAAGCGGTCGATCTCGCCAAGCGGCCTTTCACCCTGATCGGCGATTCGGGCAATCGTTACACGGCCGAAGCGCTGATCATCGCCACTGGCGCCCAAGCCAATTGGTTGGGCCTGCCGTCGGAGCAGCACTTCCAAGGCCACGGCGTGTCGGCCTGCGCCACCTGCGACGGCTTTTTCTATCGCGGCAAAAAGGTCGCCGTGGTCGGCGGCGGCAACACGGCGGCGGAAGAAGCGCTGTTCCTGACCAATTTCGCCGAGCGCGTGACGCTGATCCATCGCCGCGACAGCTTGCGCGCCGACAAGACCAACCAGCTGCGTCTGGCCGCCAACCAGAAGATCGACATCCTCTACGACACCGAAGTGACCGAGGTGCTGGGCGCCTCAGAGCCCAAAAGCGTCACCGGCCTCAGCTTGCGCAACACCGTCACCGGCTCGACGCATGCGCTGGAGGTGGACGGCCTGTTCGTCGCCATCGGCCATTCGCCGGCGACCGCCTTGTTCAAGGGACAGCTCGAGATGGACGAAACCGGCTATATCAAGACCGCGCCCGATTCGACGCACACCAGCGTGGCGGGCGTGTTCGCGGCGGGCGACGTGAAGGACAGGGTCTTCCGCCAGGCGGTGACGGCGGCGGGCATGGGTTGCATGGCCGCGCTCGAGGCGGAAAGGTTCCTGGCGGCGCAGCATTAGGGGGCTGAGGTGGATTGGGACAAGCTTCGCATCTTCCACGCGGTGGCGTCGGCGGGAAGCTTCACCCATGCGGGCCAGATGCTGACGCTGAGCCAGTCGGCGGTCAGCCGCCAGATCAGCGCGCTGGAAGAGGAAATCACCACGCCCTTGTTCCAGCGCCACGCCCGCGGGCTGACGCTGACCGACGAAGGCGAGATGCTCTACGCCGCGGTGAGCGACGTGCTCAACCGCCTGGCGCAAGCCGAAGAACAGCTCAAGAACCTGCGCGATGCTCCGCGCGGCGCGCTCAAGCTGACGACGAGCATCGGCATCGGCGCCTATTGGCTGATGCCGCGGCTACCTCTCTTCCTCAAAGAATGCCCCGAGATCGAACTGCATATCGTGATGGAGGACCGCGAACTCGATCTCGCCCAGCGCGAGGCCGACGTCGCCATCCGCATGCGCGCGCCGGTGCAGGCCGATCTGATTCAGCGAAAGCTCTTCACCGTCCACTACCACATCTACGCGACGAAGCCGTATCTGGAAGCGCGCGGCACGCCTTTCGTGTTCGACGATCTGGCCGAGCACACCATCGTGGCCTATGGCGAAACCGCCCCACCCGAGATCAAGGACGTCAATTGGCTGATCGACCAGACGCGAAGGCTGGCGCGGCCGGGCCAAAAGGGCATCACGGTGCGCATCAACAACGTAACGGGAATTTTAGGTGCGGCGCTGTCGGGCCTGGGCATCTGCGCCTTGCCCGATTACGTCGCGGTCGAGCATCCCGAATTGATCCGCATCTTGCCGGACGTGCCCGGACCGAGCTTCGACGTGCACCTGGTCTATGCCGACGCGCTGCGCCAATCCAAACGCGTGGCTGCATTCCGCGATTTTCTGGTGCGCGAGGCCAAGGACTGGCGCTATTGAAACCGCGAAATTCACTCCTATCTAAGGGGAGTGGCGGTACCCCACCCCCAAGGTCCGCCGCCGCGAAGCACCCCTTCGCGGTGAGCCTGGACGGTTTGGCCGTTCCGGCTCTGCTCGCGCCCCAACGCACGCGGGCATCCCAAACCTTGCGCCGGAGCGGCAACCCCGCTTCGGCGCTCTTTTTATGGATAAGCCGTGGTAATACATTCGCCGACAGGTTTGGAGGGTTCGCCATGTCGAATGCGTTCGCGAGATTTGCTGGCCGTTTCGCGCTGTTGGCCGCGTTAAGCCTTGGCGCAGCCGGTTGCGGCATCAATGCCGTGCCTACCCAGGACGAGCAGGTCAAGGCCGCTTGGAGCGAGGTTCAGAACGAATATCAACGCCGGGCCGATCTGGTGCCCAATCTGGTCGCCACCGTGAAAGGCTATGCGAAGCAAGAGCAAACGGTCTTTACCGAAGTGACCGAGGCGCGCGCCAAGGCGACGCAAACCGTCTTGCCGCCCGACATCCTGACCAATCCTGCGGCCTTCCATCAATTTGAGCAGAACCAGGCGCAGCTGACCGGCGCGCTCGGCCACCTCTTGGCGATCAGCGAGGCTTACCCGGACCTCAAGTCCAATCAGAATTTCCTGGCGCTGCAGGATCAGCTCGAAGGCACCGAGAACCGCATCGCCGTGGCGCGGCAGGACTACATCAACGCCGTGCGGCGCTACAATACCACGCTGCGCACCATTCCCAGCCGCTGGATCGCCGCGATCTTCTATCCCGACGCTAAGCCCTATCAGACCTTCAGCGCCAACGAGAAGGCGCAACAGGCCCCGCAGGTGTCGTTCTGATGAAAGCCGCCGCGCGGTCGTTCGCGCACAGCCTCTTGGCCGCCTTCGCAGCGCTGTTCCTTCTGGCCAGCGCGGCGCAGGCGGAGTTGCATTTTCCCACGCTCACCGGGCGCGTGGTGGATGACGCGGGCGTCCTTTCGCAGGACACGCAGCAGAAGTTGACGGCCTTGCTCGCCGAGCACGAGCAGCAGACCGGCAACCAGGTCGTCGTCGTCACGCTGAAGTCGCTCGACGGCGCCGACATCGCGCAATACGGCTATCAGCTCGGGCGCGCCTGGGGCATCGGCCAAAAGGACAAGAACAACGGCGCGCTCATCATCGTGGCGCCCAACGAGCACAAGGTGCGCATCGAAGTCGGCTACGGCCTTGAAGGCACGCTGACTGACGAGGATTCCGGCCTCATCATCCGCAAGGCGATGCTGCCTTACTTCAAGAAAGGCGATTACGATTCGGGCGTGCTGGCGGGAACCGTGCTGGTGCTCGAAGCGCTGGGCGGCAAGCCGTCTGGCGCCGAGCAGCTGCCGCAGCCGCAGGAGCAGCAAGGCGGCGGCTTTCCGATCATCTTCGTGATCTTTATTCTGTTTGTGGTGTTCGGCCGCTTCTTCTGGCCGCTGCTTTTCCTGGGTAGTCTCGGAGGCTGGGGCCGCGGCGGCTTTGGCGGAGGTGGTTTTGGCGGCGGCGGATTTTCCGGCGGCGGCGGCTCTTTCGGCGGCGGAGGCGCGTCGGGCAGTTGGTGAAGCACCTAACCCATGACGAGCACGCCAAGCTGCACGCCGCCGAACAAGCGGCTGAGGCGAGAACCGGTGCGCGGCTGGTGCTGGACGTCGTGCCGCTCAGCGACCGCTATGCGCTTTATCCGATCGTCTATGGCGCGGTGGCGGGATTGCTGTTGCTCGGCCTGTTGGCGCTGTTGCTGCCGGAGTTATCTTTGCGCGACGGCTTCTTCGCGACCGCCATCGCGTTTTGCGTCGTCTCGCTGGCCTTGGAATGGCTGCCGCTCAAGCTTCTCATCGTGCCCAAGAAGGTCAAGCATCATCACGCGCGCGAGATGGCCCATCGCGTCTTCGCCGCGCGCATCTTGGCGCAAGCGGACAAGAAGCCGGGCGTCGCGCTGTTCGCGGCGCTCGGCGAACGTTATGTCGAGATCGTCGCCGACCGCGATGTCCATTCGCGCGTGCCGCAATCGGCGTGGGATACGATCATCGCCGACTTCAGCGATTTTGCGCGCAAAGGCCGCGCCGTCGACGGCCTCCTCGCCGCCGCGCAAGCCTGCACCAAGGTGCTGGAAGAACATTATCCGGCGAAGTGACGGCGCTCAGCCGGGCACGCGGCCGAACAGCCGCAGCCACCAGCGTATGCAGCGATGGCCGCAATCGATGGGCGCGTAATACATCAGCGGACAGCCGCCCACGATGCAGTCGATCCCACGCGCGCGGACGCGCATCGACTTGCCACAAAAACGCGAATGGCGAAGTGCCCGCTTCGCCACGCGTTATCGATCCACTTCACGCCGCTTCCTTGGCCGCCTTGCGCGCCGATACCACGTGATCGGCGAGCTTGCCGGTCAGTTCGGCCAAATGATCGAACCGCATCTCGAACGTGCCCACGCCCTGCGTCAGCGAGCGCAGCTCGATGATGAGGTTGGAGAGCTCGGATTGCGGCATCTCGGCCTCGACCGTGTCCCAGCCTTTCCAGCCTTCCCGCGCGTCGAAGCCCAAGAGCTGGCCGCGTCGGCCGCTCACCACCGCATTGACCTTAGAGGTCGCCTCCGACGGCACATGGATGCGCACATGCATGATGGGCTCGAGCAGCACCGGATGGCACTCGGGCATGCCTTCCTGCATGGCGACGCGCGCGGCGGTCTGGAAGGCGGCATCCGAGGAATCGACGGAGTGATAAGAGCCGTCGTTCAGCGTCACCGAAACGTCCACCACCGGAAAGCCGAGCGGGCCTTCCTTGAGATATTCGATCACGCCCTTTTCGACCGAGGGAATCCACTGCTTGGGCACCACCCCGCCGACGATCTCGTCGACGAACTCGAAACCCGCGCCGCGCGGCATCGGCTTGATCTCCACCACCACGTCGCCGAATTGGCCGTGACCGCCCGATTGCCGCTTGTGGCGGCCGCGCTGGGTGACCGAACGGCGGATCGTCTCCTTATAGGGCACACGCGCCGGCCGCGTGTTGAGCTTGAGCCCGTATTTGCTGAGCAGTTTTTCCACCGCGACCTTGAGATGGATTTCGCCCTGGCCAGCGAGCACCATCTCGTGCAGTTCGGCGTTCTGTTCGAAGACCAGCGAGGGATCCTCCTCGATCAATTTGGCGATCGCGGCAGTGAGTTTCACCTCGTCCTTGCGGTCGGCCGCTTCGATGGCAAGGCGATAGACCGGCGGCAGAAGCTCGACCGGCGCCGTCGCCGGCACCGTCCTGCCGCTCGACAACACATCGCCGGTGGTCACCGCCTCCAACCGCATCAGCGCCACCGTGTCGCCGGTCTTCGCTTCGGAGAGCTTGGTCTGTTCCTGGCCCTTCAGCGCGAAGATGCCGCCGACGCGCGCGTCCTGGCCCTCCGCGTCGCGCAGCACCGTGCCGTCCTTGAGCGTGCCCGCCAGCACGCGCGCCAGCGACAGCTTACCGCCGTGGGCGGAGTAATAGGTCTTGAGAATGCGCACGACTGCATCGCCGTTGGCGGCGATGCCTTGCCGCGCGGCCAGCGCCGCGACCTCGGGCACTTCGTGGCGCAGCGCCTTGAGCAGGCGGCGGATGCCGTGATCGGCCCCAGCCGAACCGATCAGCACGGGAACCACCAGGCCTTCGGCCAGTTCGCGCGCCAGATCGGCGACCACCTCGTCGCGCGGCGGCTCGACGTCGGAGAGCAATTCCTCCATCAGATGCTCGTCGTAGTCGGCGAGTTTTTCGAGCATCGAGAAGCGCGCTTCCTTCTCGCGCTCCTTGTCGGTGATTTCGATCATTTCCGAGGGCGCGTTCTCGCGATAGACATAGGCCCGTTCCAGCGCCAGATCGACGAAACCGGTGACCGCGCCGCCTTCCCAAATGGGAATCTGGCGCAGCAGCAGCGGCTTGTCGGAAGCCTCCTGCAGCATGGCGAGCAGTTCGCGCAGCGAACCCGTCGCCTTGTCGATCTTGTTGACGAACAGGAAATGGGGCACGCCCAAGTCGGCAAGCCGCTTCATATAGGGCTTGAGCATCTGCACCTTGGCGGCTTCAGGTTCGGCCACCACCACGGCGGTGTCGGCGCCGCTCAGCGCGAAAAGCGAGTCCTGCAGGAATTCGATCGAGCCCGGGCAATCGAGGAAGGTGAAACTCTCGTCGAGATATTGGGTCGTGGCGCAATTGACCTCGACGCTCATCTGGCGCGCGCGCGCCTCCGGGCTGCCGTCGCCCACCGTGTTGCCCTGCACGATCGAACCCTTCCGAGCCACCGCGTTCGTGGTCGCCAGGATGCTTTCGAGCAGCGTCGTCTTGCCGCCGCCGTAAGGTCCCACCAAGGCCACGGTGCGTGGCCCTTTTCCTCCGTTCGTTTTGGACATTGTGTGCCTCCTTCGGACCTCAGGACGAGGCCCGGGGGGCGCGGCGGGCGCTTCGTCCCGGTTGGTCGGGCCGCGTCACGCGCCCCACGAGAGGGGTCATGCTGGCCCTGATAGAGGCCCGTGACAAGGGCCGAGAAGGCCTTAAAAGCAGTGGATATTTCCGTATTGACAAGCGCGAATGGGGGGGAAAATCAAGGCATTGCGGCAGTCACGCGGATGGCCGCCGCTGGCAGCGAGGGAATCGGCATAGTCCTCCAACTCCCGCGCCGCCAACAAGCGCGCCTGCATGTGTAACTCAGCGCAAATTGGCGCAGAACCGCTGGATGCGCGTGCAAGCGTCCTCAAGTAGCTTGTTCGAGGTCGCGTAGGAAACTCGGAAGAAAGGTGAAAGCCCGAACGCCGCGCCATGCACCACGGCCACGCCTTCCGCTTCCAGAAGCTCGGAGGCGAAATCCTCATCGGTCGCGATGATCTTGCCCGACGGCGCCGCCTTGCCGATCAACTTCCGGATCGAGGGATAGACGTAGAACGCGCCTTCGGGCGTCGGACATTCGATGCCGCGCGTCTGGTTCAGCATCGAGACCACGAGGTCGCGCCGCGCCTCGAAAACCTTCGCCCGTTCGGTGATGAAATCCTGCGGCCCGTTCAGCGCCTCCACACTGGCCCATTGCGCGATCGAGGTGGCGTTGGTCACCGACTGCGACTGCAGCTTGGCCATCGCCTTGATCAGCGGCTCTGGCGCGCCGCAATAGCCGATACGCCAGCCGGTCATGGCATAGGCCTTCGACACGCCGTTCATCGTCAGCGTGCGCTCGTAAAGCCGCGGCTCGACCTGGGCGACCGTCCAGAACTTGAAACCGCCGTAGATCAGGTGCTCGTACATGTCGTCGGTCAGCACCCAGACCTGGGGATGGTCGAGCAGCACGTCGGTCAGTGCTTTCAGCTGCTCGCGCGTGTAGCAGGCACCGGCCGGGTTGGACGGCTGATTCAGGATCAGCCATTTGGTCTTGGGCGTGATGGCCTTGGCGAGCGCCTCAGGCGTCAGGCGGAAGCCGTCCTCGATCTTGGCTTCGACGATCACCGGCACCCCGCCGCCCAGCAGGACGATATCGGGATAGCTGACCCAATAGGGCGCCACGCAGATCACCTCGTCGCCCGGGTTCAGTGTCGCCAACAGGGCATTGAAGATGATCGCCTTACCGCCCGCCGCCACGAAGGTCTGCGCGGGCTGGTAGTCGAGCCCGTTCTCGCGCTGGAACTTGGCGGCGATGGCCTTGCGCAGTTCGGGAATACCCTCCACGGCGGTGTATTTTGTCTCGCCGCGCCGAATCGCCGCGATGGCGGCTTCCTTGATGTTGTCGGGGGTGTCGAAATCAGGCTCGCCCGCGCCCAGACCGATCACGTCGCGGCCGGTCGCCTTCAGCTCACGCGCCTTTTGCGTCACCGCGATGGTCGGCGAAGGTTGGATGCGGCCGAGCGATTCAGCCAGGAATCCCTTGGGTAAAGGCGCAGCGGACATGGCAAAGCCTCGATTGGATCGGGCCGGTTCGCTACACCCCCTGGCCGGCCCGCGCAAGACCGCGATTGCCGCCGAAAGAGGGCTATTACAGATTGTCAATCCAACGCGCTATGATGGCGCGAAGCAGGAGGAGCAACAGCTATGCACCGCTTCGCCAGCCTGGTTTTGGCCGCTCTCGTTCTTGCCGCTTGCGCCAAGCCCATCCCGCCGGTGGGGCGTTGGGCCGGCAATTACGATGCCCAAGGCACGATGATCGACGCGCGTCTGGAAATCGGCGGCGACGGTTTGGTCCGTGTCAGCGCGCCCGATATCTCGAACGTCGTCGTGGCATCGCAGGACGACCGCGCCGCCATGCATGAGCGGCTGGCTTCCGAACTGGCCGAAGGCTGGGACCAAGTGATGCCGCGCGCCATGGACTTCGACGGCCAAGTGTTCCGCAAGCCCGGCGGCGTTGCCCCGCAGATCGAATGGGACAAAACCAACCAGCGCATGACGCTGGTCGTCTATTTCGGCGCGAACCCGCCGATTTATGTTGCCCTGCACCCCGTCGCCGATTTCAGCAACGATCCCTGGGCGGACTGACGCCCGGCATGGCCGTGACCGCGCGCGCGGCGATCGAACGACAAGTTTTTGTTCGCATGACCGGCCGGCCGGCTCTTGTCGCGACAGATTGATACAATTTTGCCGGCGGCGCGCTCTTTTCCTGTCTGCCGCCCGCCCCAATACTTACCACGTAACCGCAGCAACCATGGCTCGGAGAGGATTTGCGAACGCCATCGTTCGCCGGCGCGCCTTCCAACGGGATGCGCCGGGCGCGCGGTGTCTAGGCTGTGCCCCAATCGGCGCTCCACCAAATGGGCACAGTCGCACGGACGGCCGGACCTCTTCGGCGCCCCCAAGACCGAAGCTGGGTCCGGCCGCCCAATCCTGCAAAATCGCGTGGAAATCCGGGAAACTCCGGCTTCTCCGGCGGTTCAGAGATAATCGTTGTCAGCGGCGGACAAGACACCATATTGGCGTTAGGTGTCCGATTTTGCCATAAGAACGGCGCCGAGTGCCGAGCTTCCTGCGAGTAATTCCATGAGAAACACCTCGTTTACCGTCCTTTCGATCGCCCTGGCGGGCCTGTTGGCGGGCTGTACGACCTCGCCGCCTGAGGCCATGAAACCCGAAGAGCTTCCCAAAGCCTTCACGGCGCCACAGGTCCCAAGTTCGACCCAGGACATCTCCACCGAATGGTGGAAGAGCTTCTTCAGCAGCGAACTCGACGATATGGTGAGCACGGCGGCGGGCAACAATCTCGATATCGCCGCGGCCGTGGCGCGCGTGCAGCAGGCCCAAGCACAGACCGGCGAAGCCTGGGCGAATCTGTTTCCCGCCGTCGATCTTAGCGCCAGCGCCAAGCGCCAGGGCACCGGCAGCCCGTCCACCACCTTCAACACCTTCGGCTTGGGGGGCAATGCCAGCTATGAACTCGATTTCTGGGGCGAGACGCTCGATAACATCCGCGCCGCGCGCGAATCGGCGCGTTCGGCGATTTACGCGCGCGACGTCGTGGCGCTGACCACGACCGCCGACGTTGCGAACACCTATCTCGCGGTCCTGGCGCTGCGCCAGCGCGTCACCATCGCCAAGCAAAACATCGACGCTGCCAAGCGCATCCTGGCGATCACCATGGCGAAGTATCAGAACGGCACGCTGTCCAATCTCGAACTCGCCCAGCAGCAGGCGCAATTGGCCAGCCAAGAAGCGCAGATTCCCGCACTGGAGGAACAAGAGCGCGAACAACGCTATGCGCTTGCCATCCTGCTCGGCCGTGCACCCGAGGGTTTCGACGTCAAGGCCGTTTCGCTGGAAGGCATCGCGACACCGCCGGTGGCGCCGGGGCTGCCCGCCTCGCTCTTGCAGCGCCGGCCCGACATCGCCGAGGCGGAGGCGAGCCTTTTATCCGCCCATGCCAATGTCGATGCGGCGCGCGCCGCCTTCCTGCCGGCCATCGGATTGACGGGCCAGGGAGGCTATTCGAGACCAGAACTGTCGGATCTGATCAGTCCCTTGGGG
>Ga0326728_10025939_pt1 | contig 10440 bp, 11 predicted proteins | sample MB3enrmetagenome_FD_207602 | JGI IMG/M metagenome (GOLD analysis project Ga0326728, IMG submission 207602) | Lab enriched peat soil microbial communities from McLean, Ithaca, NY, United States - MB31MN | ecosystem: Environmental > Terrestrial > Soil > Wetlands > Peat | place: USA: New York... | reverse complement strand
GCCGGCGACCATCTCGCGCCGCACCAGCTTGGGCGCCGAAGCCCCGGGGATCAGAACCGCGCCGACCACCAGGTCGGCCGTCTTGAGGTTCTCGCCGATGGTCCAGGCGTTGGATGCCAGCGTCACCACCTGGCCGTTGAAGATGTCGTCGAGCTCGCGCAGGCGGTTGAGATTGCGGTCGATGATGGTGACGTGCGCGCCCATTCCGATGGCCACCTTGGCGGCGTTGATGCCGACAATGCCGCCGCCCAGGATCAAGACGTTGCCCGGCGCCACGCCCGGCACACCGCCCAGCAGGATGCCGCGTCCACCGTGGGTCTTTTGCAGGTATTCCGCCCCGACCTGCACGGACATGCGCCCCGCCACCTCGCTCATGGGGGTGAGCAGGGGCAGGGAACCGTCCTTCTCGACGATGGTTTCATAGGCTACGCCGTTCACCTTGGCGGCGAGCAGCTTGTCGGTGAGTTCCGGCAGCGGCGCCAGGTGCAGGTAGGTGAACAGGATCAGACCCGGACGGAAATAGCCATACTCGGCGGGCTGCGGCTCTTTGACTTTCACCACCACCCCGGCGTTATGCCACACTTCCGCCGCGCTGTTGAGAATGACGGCGCCGGTGTCCGTGTATTCGCGGTCGGTGATAGAGCTGCCTTCTCCGGCGCGCGTCTCGACCAGGACCTGGTGGCCCGCCTCGCGCAGCGCGATGACGCCGCTGGGGACCAACCCGACGCGCGTCTCGTGGTCCTTGATTTCCCTGGGAACGCCGATGATCATGAGTGCCTCTCCCTGAAATCAGATTAGCACCACGGGAGTGTGGGGTGCCTTAGGCCGCGGGACGAGGTTTGTAGCGCTCTACGCGAATCTTCTTCCCGCGGCTGCGCGTGCGGGCGATGTCGTAGGAATTCTGCATCCTCATGAGGGTGTCCATATCGACGCCGAACGCCTTCTCGAAACGCAGGGCCATTTCGGCCGATAGGCCGGCCTTGGTGTTCAGGAGACTCGAAAGGGTGGGGCGGGATACGCGAAGAATCTTCGCTGCGTCCGTCACGGAAAGGGCGTGCGCCTCGATAATCTCGGTCCGCAGAAAGCGGCCCGGATGAACAGGGTTTAGCATCCGCATGGTCTTCTCCTCAGTGATAGTCTTCATAATCAACGTCCACTATCTCGCCGTCCTCGATCCGAAAAGTCAGGCGCCAGTTGCGAGTGACGTGCAGGCTCCAGACCCCTTTACGGTCGCCCGCGAGCTGGTGCGCTTTCCACAAGGGGAAGGCCCGTAGTTTTTCAGGGTCTTGCATATCCTGCAGAAAGGTCAGCATCGCCCGGAGCTTGTCCACGGCATCCGGAGGCAGCCCTTTCGAGATGTCCTCCAGGTAGAGCCGTTTCAGGCCCTTGTGGACGAAGTTCGCTATTCTCACTGGTAATACTGTAGCCCGTTGCCTTACACCTGTCAACTGAATCCCCGCACGACGGAGGCAGAGCCGGGGATGGGGTCCCACCGGGACCGGCCGTCCGAGGGACCGTGCTTTGACAGCACGTCCTACTTGCCTATGGTCCGCCCCGGTACGACCCGAACTGTGCCCGCTGGCCCGGTGCCCTTGAAATCCACAAGAATGCCTGACTGCTCCGAAACAAAGCGCTTGTCGATCTGCAGATCGCGAATAACAGTTCTCATGACCGCTAAGACATCAGGGTCCACGACAAGGTTGGCGAGCGCGTTATACTTCTGTCCACAGTACGAGGTGGAGGGGTCATTCTCAAGACGCCCGCCCCCAAGGAATACCATCGCGCAATCCGGCTCAAAGCTCACCGAGACCTCCAGCGGCGTGCTCAGGTCCTTCGTGGTGGTCCAGGATGTCCGTTCAACAATCCCGGGGGTCATTGCATGGATCACGACGACCTCATACACCTTCCCGCCCTGATTGACGAGCCGTCCAGACTGGACCCGCGCCTGCCCCCGGTCCGTCACTTGCCTATAGAGCACAAGCGTGTTCTCCAGGTAGACCTGGAGCTTTTTAAGTTCGTCGCCCTCGACCTTGTTGTCTCTCACCAAGTCGTAGCTAAGTAGCGAAAGGTCCTCCCGTTTGACCTGCGGGGCGCCGGTCTCGCTTTTCCCTTTCTCTTGCCCGGGAGACCCAGTGACGATCACCATGCCAAGCGCCAAACCGATGAGCCAATGGTTTGCCATTTCTACCTCCTGCCCGGCCGGGGTCCGCCTCGAAGCCGGGCTTTCCGTTTCGGGCGCTACGCCGCGGGCTCAGTATATACCCCGGCGCTACCCGTATAATCGAGAATAGAGCCATCCCATGCGAAAGCCCCTGATCTTCGGGTTCGCCATCGTGGCGCTGGTATTGTCGGTGGCGCTGGTGGTGTGGCAGGGCTCGTTCAGTCCATGGCAGTTCGGTCCGTCGGACCCGTACCAGACGTTCATTTTCTGGGCCATCTCGAGCCTCATCTTCGTCCTCATGGTGACGCTCGGGTTCATGCTGTTCCGCGAAGGCGTCAAGCTCTACGTGGAGCGGCAGAGCAACCGCGAAGGCTCGCGCATCAAGACCAAGCTGGTGGTGGGCGCGCTGACCCTGAGTTTCCTGCCGGTCTTCTTCCTGGTGCTGTTCAGTTACGAGGTGCTCAATCACAGCCTGGAGGCGTGGTTCCGAAAACCCGCCGACAACGAGGTGCAGCTTTTCGTCGAGGCCTCCGTGCTGCTGCAGCGCGACATTCAGGACAAAGTCAACACGCAGGCCGCCTTGCTGGCCGCGCAGCCGGAGACGCTTCAACTTCTCGCGGATGGCGTGCGCACGCCGGGGTTCCTCGATCGCTTCTCGAAGAGCCAGGGGTTGGTATCGGCGGCCATCCTTCCCGCGTCCGGCGACGTGCCGCTGGACGCCTCGGGGCCGTACACCGCCCGGCCCGACGGGCTCGCCGTCATGGCCCGCTGGCCCGTCACCAGCGGCGGAAAAACCATCGGCTATGTCGCGCTGGCTGCGCGGCTTCCGCTGGACGTGGCGCGGCAAACGGCGGCCATCGAAAAATACAACCAACAGTGGAGCGCGATCCGCAAGGTCAGCAAGAATTTCAAGCTATTTTACGTGATGCTGATGGCCGTGATCACGCTCTTCGTGCTGTTCGTGGCAACCTGGATCGCGCTGTTTCTCTCGAAGCAGATCAGCATTCCCATCACTGCGCTGCTGGATGCCGCCCGCGAAGTGCGCCGCGGCAACCTCAAACACCGCGTCCACGTGCGCGCCACCGACGAGCTGGCATCGCTCGTGCGCGGCTTCAACCAGATGACGCAGGAACTGGAGACCAGCAATCTGGAACTCGACCGCCGCCGGCGATTCACCGAGGCCATCCTCGAGAGCATCCCCACCGGGGTCATCTCGATTGGCGCCGACGGCTCCATCCAGCGCGTGAACCGGGCGTTATCCAGGATCTTCCCGGCCGATCAGGCGGCCCGCGCCACGCGCCTGGAGGACCTGTTCTCGCGCGAGGACACGGCCGAAATCAAGTACCTCATGAAGCGCGCACGGCGAACCGGCGTGGCTTCGCGCCAGCTCGAGTTACGCACCGAGAAGCGCAAGCTGCATCTCGCGATCACGGTTTCGGCGCTCGAAGAAAAGCTCACCTCGGGGTTCGTGGTGGTGCTCGAAGACACCAGCGAGCTGCTGCGCGCGCAGAAGGCCGACGCGTGGCACGAGGTGGCCCGCCGCGTGGCCCACGAGATCAAGAATCCGCTGACGCCCATCGCGCTTTCGGCCGAGCGCATCGGACTGCAGCTCGACCGCCTCGATCTACCGCCCGGGGCCGCGCGCATCGTACACGAATGCGCCGCCACCATTTCGAAATCGGTGGAATCGGTGAAAACGCTGGTGGACGAATTCTCCCAGTTCGCGCGCTTCCCCTCGGCCCAGCCCGTGCGTTCCGATCTGAACCAGGTGGTGGCCGGCGCGCTGGCGGTTTTCCACGGGCGCCTGGACGGCATTTCCATCGAAACCAGCTTCGGCGCGGGATTGCCGCCCGTGAACCTGGACCGCGAGCAGTTCGAGCGCGCGGTGGTGAACCTGGTGGACAACGCCGCCGAAGCCATGCAGGATTCGTTCGTGAAGAAGCTGTATATCGCCACCCAGCCCGGCGCGGCCGAGACGGTCGAGCTGGTGGTGGCCGATTCGGGCTGCGGCGTCAGCCCCGAAGAAAAGGAAAAACTCTTCCTGCCCTACTTTTCGACCAAGAATCGCGGCACCGGCCTCGGTCTGGCCATCGTGAGCCACATTGTGGCCGAGCACAACGGCACCATCCGGGTGGAGGACAATCAGCCGGCGGGCGCGCGCTTTACGGTGGAGATCCCGGCGCTAGTCGAGCCGGAGCCGGTGGAGACAGGGGCGCACCCAGCCGCGGTCAAGGTATGAGGCAGCGGCGCATTCTGGTGGTGGACGACGAGCCGGGCATCCGCCAGTCCTTGAGCGGCGTGCTGGAGGATGAAGGCTACCACGCGGAGGCCGTCGAGAGCGGCGAGGCGTGCCTCGCGGCGCTTCCCGGCGCGGATTTCGAACTGGTCCTGCTGGATATCTGGCTGCCGGGCGTGGACGGCATGGAAGTGCTGGCGCGCATCCAGGAGATTCCCGTCTCCGAACGGCCCGTGGTGGTGGTGATTTCCGGCCACGGCAGCATTGAAGCTGCGGTCAGAGCCACCAAGTTGGGCGCGTTCGATTTTCTGGAAAAGCCGCTCTCCATCGGCAAGGTTTCGGTGGTGGTGAAGAACGCGCTGGCGCACCGCGCACTGGCGATCGAGAACCGCGAGCTCAAAGCGGACAGCGGTGCGCGCTACCGCATCATCGGGGAGAGCGTCCCCATGAAGGCGCTGCGGCAGCAGCTCGCGCTGATGGCCGGCACCAATGGCCGCGTGCTGATCTACGGCGAAAGCGGCACCGGCAAGGAGCTGGTGGCCCACGCCATCCACGCGCTCAGCCCGCGCGCCGCCCAGCCGTTCGTGGAGGTGAACTGCGCCGCCATCCCCGAGGAGCTGATCGAGAGCGAGCTGTTCGGGCACATCAAGGGCAGCTTCACCAGCGCCCACGAAACCAAGATCGGGAAATTCCAGAAGGCCGACGGGGGCACGCTGTTTCTGGACGAAGTGGGCGACATGAGCCTGCGCACCCAGTCCAAGGTGCTGCGCGTGCTGGAAGAGCAGCGCTTCGAGCCGGTGGGCGCGGCCGAATCCATGCAGGTGGACGTGCGCGTGGTGGCGGCCACCAACAAGCACCTGGATGAGGAAATCGACCACGGCAATTTTCGCGAGGACCTGTTCTACCGCCTGAACGTGATCCCCTTCTTTGTGCCGCCGTTGCGCGACCGGCGCGAAGACATCCCGCTGCTGGCCGATCATTTCCTGCGCGAATTCACCACCGCTTACGGCCGCAAGCCCAAAGAGATGACCGTGGAAGCCTACGAGGTGCTGGCCCAACATCACTGGCCGGGCAACGTGCGCGAGCTGAAGAATCTGATCGAGCGCATCGTGATTCTCAACCCGCAAGTGCGGGTGGACGCGCGCCACATCCCGCTAACCGCCGCGCGCCGGCAGCCAGACCGCGCGGCCGGCCGCTTCGGAAGCCTGCAGGAAGTGCGGGAAGCCGCCGAGCGCGAGTATATCCTCAAGAAGCTGGAAGAGACCAACGGCAACGTGACCCGCACCGCGGAGCTGCTGGGCCTCGAGCGCAGCAACCTGTACCGGAAGATGAAGGCGCTGGGGATCGGACCGAAGGAGTAGGGGCCGGGGGCCGGGGGCCGGGGGCCAGGGGCCGGGGGCCAGGGAAAACCATGAATCCCTCGGGCCGAATTCCGCATCACGTCTATGTATGACAAGACCCCTTCTCACGGGTATGGTTATGACGGCATCCCTTTTCGGAGCATCCAGCGTGCATGAGTTCACGCTGAACTCGATTGATGGCAAATCCGCTCCCCTTGCGGCGTACCAAGGGAAGGTCGTGCTGATTGTCAATGTGGCCAGCAGGTGCGGGTTCACGCCGCAGTACGCGGGCCTCGAGGCGCTCTACGAAAAGTACAAGGACCGGGGATTCGCGATTCTCGGGTTCCCGGCCAACAATTTCGGCGGCCAGGAGCCGGGAACCAATGAAGAGATCAAGACCTTCTGCAGCACCAAGTACAGCGTGACTTTCCCCATGTACTCGAAGATCTCGGTGAAGGGCGACGACCAAGCGCCGCTGTACCAGTTTCTGACCGCGGCCACGGGTAGCGAGATCCAGTGGAATTTCACCAAGTTTCTGGTGGACAAGAACGGCAAGGTGGTGGCCCGCTTCGAGCCCAAGGTGACGCCGGAATCGCCGGAAGTCGCCGAGGCGATTGAGAAGGCGCTGCGGTAAATTACAGTTTCGCGCCACACCAGGCGCAGTGAGACCAACCGGGTTGGCCGGCACGGTGGCATTGCGGGCAGGCCGGCAGTACGTTGGCGCCGCAAACGGGGCAGAAGGCGTGGCCTTGTTTGGTGGATGCGCCGCACTTCGAGCAGTAGCTCGGCATCGGTTCGCGGAGAATGAAGTATAGGATCACGCCCAGGCCGTTGGGGATGAAAACCGCCAGCAGCGTCCACATCACGTAACGCATGCCGCGGCGGCGGGCATCGCCATAGACGTAGCCGAGCACCACGGTCCATCCCGCCATGAGGAGTGGCGGCACGACAATCAAGATCCGGACCGCTTGGGGTACGTCGCGATTCCAGGGGATCATGAAGTTCATCAGCATGAACATCGCCAGAAAAATCAGGGCGGCAATCAACCAGGCCAAGGGTGGAATTACCTGCGTGCGTTGAGAATCGGGGGTCATAACAGGCTCCTTTCCAGACGGCGGCGGGAAGCGAACATAACCGCCACCGCCCCGGCCGCCATGTACGCGGGGACGGTGGTCAACACCAGCCAGGCCAGCCAGCCGGCGCTGCCGGTGAGAAAGCGGTAGAGGCCCCAGGTGGTGAGAGCCGCCATCCAGGCAAACAGGCCCGCGCCCACGGCCAGGAGTGCGCCGTGGCGGAGGCCGGGTTGAGCCGCCAGTTCGGCGGCCATGCGTGCTTCGGTGCGGGCCAGCAGGTCCGGCGGGGCCATGGGCGCGGGCAAGCGGCACAGATCGGCGGAGACGGCGGCCAGTTCGTCGAGCGCCGCCGCGCACGCGGCGCACTCGTGGACGTGCTCGCGCACGCGGCGCTCATCGGCGGCATCCAGAAGGCCGGCGGCGCTCAGCGCCAGCAGTGGGCGGATGGTCTCATGCGTGGTCATAGTAAGTCTTCCTTGCGATAGCGGGCGGTCATTTTCTCCCGCAGGGTTTCGAGCGCGCGCTGCACGCGGCTCTTCACGGTGGATAGCGGCGCGCGGGTCACTTCGGCGATTTCCTCCAGCTTCATGCCTTCTTCAAACCGCAGCGTGAGGACTTCCCGGTAGGGCGCGGAAAGTCCCGCCATTTCCGAGGCCAGGATGGCCGTGCGCTCCGAAGCCATGGCGGCGGAGAGAGCGTCCGGCTTCGCAGTGGCAAGTTCGTACCCCGATTCTTCGAGGCTCTGGCCGGCCTTGCGCCGCAGCAGATCCACGGCGGCGTTGTGAGCGATGGCGAACAGCCAGGTATCGAAGCCGCGGCGCGAATCGTAGCGGCCGATCTGGCGCACCACGTTGAGCCAGGTCTGCTGGAACAGGTCATCGGCGGCGGCCGGTTCCCTCACCAGCCGCCGCAAGTAACGGTAGAGACGATGCTGATACCGGCCCACGACACCCGCCAGGGCGGCGGAGTCGCGGCGCCGCAGCCGAGCGATCTCGTCGGGCTCCGCCACGGGCATGTCCTCGAAGTTGGCAGCTTGGTCAATCATAACCGCACTCGGGTATACGTGTCAGGAGGGAAAAAAGACGCACGCGAGCGGGCGAGACTCCCGGTTTGAGCCACGCGGCGGAGAAAACCCGCATTGGGCGTTCCGCCGCTGGCGCTACGCGGTAGACTGGCTGAGGTGGACGAGCACGCATTGCGGGCGGTAATTGTCGACGACGAAGAACTGGCGCGAGGGTTCCTGCGCGAAATGCTGGCGGCGCACCCGGAAATCGAGATCGTGGCGGAGTGCGCCAACGGGTTTGAGGCGGTGAAGGCCATTGCCGAGGCCGCGCCGGACCTGGTGTTTCTCGACGTCCAGATGCCTAAACTGGATGGGTTCGAGGTGCTGGAGCTGATCGAGCCGCGGGGCCCGGAGGGCACCCCGGCGGTGATCTTTGTGACGGCGTACGACCAATACGCCATGCGCGCGTTCGACGCCCACGCGGTGGATTACCTGCTGAAACCATTCAGCGCCGAGCGCTTCGAGCGGGCGCTGGAACGCGCCAGGGCGCGCCTGGGAGAGCGGAAGCCCGCGGCGGAGCTGGCACGGGAAGCGCGCGCGCCCGGCGAGCGGCCGCAACGCCTGGCGGTGCGGGACGGCGCGCGGGTGCACGTGATCCCGCTCGAAAAACTGGATTACGCGGAGGCGCAGGACGACTACGTGGCGTTGCACAGCGGCGGCAAAAGCTACCTGAAGCTACAGACCATCGGGAGCCTCGAAACGCTGCTCGACCCGGCGCGGTTCGTGCGCATACACCGCTCCGCGATTGTCAATCTGGAGCGTGTGGCGCGCATCGAGCCGTACGCGAAAGAGAGCCGGATGGCGATTCTCACCGACGGCACACGGCTGCCCGTGAGCCGCTCCGGCTACGCGCGGCTGCTGGAAGCCATGGGGGATTCGCAGGGGAGCCGCAACACCACACGGTAGACGCCGTCCGCAGGGCCGGCCTGGAAGGACGCATCCTCTCCGTAGCGCACCTGGAGGCGGCGGCGGACGTGGGCGAGGCCCATACCCAGGTTGTGCGGTGCGGGGGTTTCGGGGTCGAAGGCGTTTTCCACGGTGATGGAAACCGCTGCGCCGGAGCGGTGCGCGGCGAGCCGTATGGCGCCGCCTTCCAGAAGGCCGGCGATGCCGTGCTTGACGGCGTTCTCGACCAGCGGCTGCAGCAGCAGGGCGGGAACCGCGCAGTCTTCGCAGGCCGGCTCGATTTCCTCCTCCACGCGGAGACGCGGGCCGAAGCGCACCTGCTCGACCTCGAGGTAGCCGCGGGCCAGCGCCAGTTCCTCGCGAAGGGGAATGCTCTCGCGGCCGGCAAGCGCCAGGCTGCCGCGGAGAAAGCCGGAAAGGCGCACGCACATTTCCCGGGCGCGCGCGCCGTCGATGGTGGTCAAAGCGGCGATGGAGTGAAGACTGTTGAACAGAAAGTGGGGGTTGATCTGCGCCCGGAGAGCCTGGAGCTCGGCTTCGCGGGCCAGTGTGCGGGCTTCGGCGGCGTGGCGCTCCGCGGCGCGGGACGCCTCCACCGCCAGCGCGGCGTAATGCAGCCCGGCGGAGAGCAGGTAGAGCAGCACGCCCATGCCGAAGAGCGGGGCGGCCGGCGGCGCGGGCCGCTCGAACAGGTACGCCGCCAGCCGTGCGCTCGCCAACAGCAACAGACTAACCACCACGGCGGCGGCGCCCCAGGTCGGCACAAGATACGACAAGCCGGAGAGACGCAACGGGCGGGTCTGGCAAATATACCAAGGCGACAAGCAGGCAAATGCGTAGACCAGGCAGGCGGGCGCCAGGACGGCCGCCGCGTCCCGCCAGGACACCCCGCCGGAGGCCCAGGCCACGTAGACCAGCAACGCCAGGATGGGAATCCACGCCAGCAGGTACGCCAACAACCGCCGGCGCGAGGCCAGGATCGGGTGCATGGCGGATCAGTTCCTCACTTCGACGCTGCCAAAGACCGCCGCGCCTTTTATGAAAAGCCGCTTCAGGCCAGGGGTCTGCGGACTCGGCTGGACGGTCTTATCCGTAAGAGTGCCAAAGACGCCGTCGCCCTGGATGACGACGCTCCAGGTCTCCGGAATACGGATTTCCACGCCGCTAAACACGGCGCCGATCTTGAGGGTGGCGGAATCGGCCGCCATGGTAGCGCCGCGGAGATCGATCTGGTAGCCGCTGAATACGGCATCGATATGGCCGCCGGTGAAATCCTGGGTGTTGACCTGGCGCTTGCCGCCGCCGAACACGGAAGCTTCCCGCATCCTGCCATGGGCGTAGAATCGAGGCCCGCGGGAGATGCCGTGCCACGAGTCGCGGTTGAACAACATCAGGAGGCCGACGCCGATGAGGAAGAGCGGCCAAAGGTCTTGAATGTCCACCTTCAGATACCCCAGGGTCTGGCCAAGAAGGATGGCGCCCACGGCAACGAATATGGCTCCGGTGACGTGGCCGCCGGGGGAATCGGCATCCACCAGCTTGACCAGTCCTACGGCGATCAGAATCACCGGCCAGTAGCGGGCCCATTCCGAGAAGTAGAGGATGTTCAGGTTGTTGAGCAGGAACAGCACGCCGATGCCGATCACGATGATGGCGGGGAT
>Ga0326728_10025938_pt1 | contig 10440 bp, 7 predicted proteins | sample MB3enrmetagenome_FD_207602 | JGI IMG/M metagenome (GOLD analysis project Ga0326728, IMG submission 207602) | Lab enriched peat soil microbial communities from McLean, Ithaca, NY, United States - MB31MN | ecosystem: Environmental > Terrestrial > Soil > Wetlands > Peat | place: USA: New York... | reverse complement strand
TAACACAGCTTTTGTATCAGGCAGCGGTAGCTACATTATGAACATAAACCCAATGCAATACAACTATGTAGCAGTAGATTCTATATCTGCTGGCGCTTACCCGGGTTTTACTTTTTTAGACTCTACAAAAAACAGTTTACTTAGTTGTACTGATTATACTGGAGAGGGAATCAGTGGAAGATATGAATTTTCGATTTCAAGCGGATTAACATTATCTGCATATAAAGATGGATCTCCCATCCCCTACTGCTCTGGCACTTTAAGCGCCTACCCCTCATATTTTAAATCTTATGTAACTTATAATTCATTCGGTGTTGATAACATTGTTATAGGTTCAACCGATCCCCACGTAGTCGGTGCGCTACCCTCAAACTGGACAATTATCGATGATTTATTAAATCCTCTATCTGATGGCGTTTACGCATGGAATAATGCAACGCAGGCGTGGGTATTAAAAAACAATCTATATTTCTATATCGATGCTGATACTTCATCACAAGCGGGTCTTGGAAATGAAAACTTCAATATCCTCTACACCAGTTCCGGTGCGATAGTAAACACAACAAAAATTAATGGTGCGACCTCACCGAGAAATACCATACAATACAATATCTCCCAGTTCATAGCCTCTGCCAGTCCTACCACTAATGTCTATGGAGAATACACCGCCGAGTTTCAGGGATACCCTGCCTCCGCCTCAAATTTCTGGCTCATCTCCCAAGGTGCGGCAATCAACTGGTCGCAGGCAACCTACCCGCAGAACGTCAATGCACTCATAACCTACCAGATATCCAGCAGCTATTACCAGACATCGACATATACCTATTCAATTAACATCGTTAACACCGCCGGCACCACCGTACAGACCTACGCGCTTAATTCGGCTACCGGCACCGAAACCCCCACACTCTCAAGCGCAACCTATTCCCCCGGGGTCTATTACGCCGAGCTCATGGCAACCCCTATAGCCGGCGGTACCGCCACGATGATGGCCTATGCGCCGATGCAGGTAACGGCATACGTCTATCTCAGCGGATATATCAACAACGCCCAGACATCTCTCCCCTTACCCTCTGCCGTGGTCAACGTATCGCAGTTGGGAGTAACCGCATCAGTAACTTCCGGTGCTTCCGGGGTTTACAACGTCACGCAGAACTGGCTTACCGGATCAGCGATCAGTGTAGTTACCAATCTCGCCGGCTATACTACCGATACAGAAACCTTTACCCCGCTAGCATCTGCAAATGTCAATCTCAATATCTCGCTCCTGTCAACCTCACCAGCATATTCCAATATTGCCGCAGGGGGTATTTTAAAAGATAATCAATATGGCAATCCAATCCCATCAGCAACGGTTTATTACCAGAATACAAGTTATTCACAGATTTATTCTAATACAACTAACAATGCAGGCTATTATTATACACCGGGGTTAACGCACACTTATTTGTATAATGCGTGGGGTGAAAAATCCGGATATGCAAATACCACAATACCGGTGGTGGCTCCATGAGAAAGATTCTACTGGTAATTCTGGCACTCTTGTTTTTTATAGGTTCAGTGTCGGCATTGACATGGACTTCAGCAGGCGGCTGCTGGACAGCTATAAATGGCAACTATAACCTGACGATGTGGAATGCTACCGGTCTAAGCACATGGACTGTACCAGCCGGAATTTCACCGGTTCAATACCTCGTCGTTGCCGGTGGCGGAGGCGGAGCGTCGGATGTTGCTACCGGTATTGGTGGTGCGGGAGGAGGTGCCGGCGGTATGTTGGTGAACAGTACCGGCTCTGGTCTCACCGTAACACCCGGAAGTGTTCTCTGGGTTGCCGTTGGTGCCGGAGGTGCAGGAACTACCGGCAGGACAACCCCGGGAGTAAATGGCGCTAACTCGTCGTTTGCGAACACCACAACCGGTAACGGCATTCAGGCAAACGGAGGTGGCGGTGGCGGCACATATTCCAGTGCGGCAGGAAATGGCGGCTCTGGCGGCGGCCAAGGCTCAACCACATCCTCGAGAACCGCATATGGATACGGGGTTTCCGGACAGGGGTATAACGGCGGCTGGAATATATATGTCAGTACCAACCTTGGAGCCGCAGGCGGGGGGGGTGCAGGGGCAATTGGGGGTAACACAACTTCTGGCAGCGGCGGTAATGGGGGAACGGGTCTCCAATCCAACATCACCGGAACGTTGACTTATTACGCCGGTGGTGGAGGTGGCATGTATTACAGTTCCGGCAGTATGGGTTCTGGCGGATCTGGCGGCGGAGGTTCGGGTGGCAGCACCGGGGGCGCTGGTACTAACGGCCTTGGCGGCGGTGGCGGCGGCGGATACCAAGGTTCATACGGTGGAAACGGTGGGTCTGGTGTGGTAATTATTGAATATTCCATAACAGGAGGAACTTCACTAATTTCAAACTTCATCGCCAATCAAACGACATATACAGATTATCCAATGGCAGTTCAATTCACTGATACTTCAACAGGGTCGCCCGTAACATGGAATTGGACTTTTGGTGATACCTATACAAGTGTATTGCAAAATCCATTTCATGTTTATACGGTTGCCGGGAATTATACAGTCGGATTAAATGTAACTAACTCTACAGGCGGATTTAGTGTTAGCAAAAGTTATATCAATTTAACATCGGATGTAGACTCAAATGTTGTAAGTTGGATGCATCTTAACCAAAGCCCGATCATAGATATGCAAGGCAATGCATGGACGATGAATGGAGCGACAGTTTCTGCAACAACTTATAAATTCGGAGGGGGATCATTATCGATCCAAGGCAACGAACAATACATTTCTTCAGCATCGGCAAACACATGGAATTTTGGTTCCGGGCCAGCAGAACTTGAATTCTGGATTTATCCTACTGCGGTAGGTAATGCACGAAATATTATATCACGCACTAGTTCAAATGGCGGAGGAACTACCGGTGGGTGGGGGTTCTATAATGGGGGAACGGATGCCACATATGGGTTCTGGATGGGTGCTTTTGCAAATGAAACAAGTACATTCACCATCCCGGAAAATGCATGGAGTCATATCGTTATAGCAATCCCGGCAAGTGGTTTAGTCCAAGTATACGATAATGGTGCTTATGTTGCCAACATGACCCGTCCGGTTGGTTCGTATGATACTACAAATCCAATTGTTTTAGGGCAAGGATCAAGTAATGGCAACCCGTTTTATTATTTAGATGAATTCAGGATGAGTACCGGAACCCAACGGTTCACAATGAATCCATTCAGTCCTCCCTATGCACAATATAATGGGAATTTATATCCCATGTATCCAAATATAAATGCAAATGCGACACTGCTTTATAACTCATATCCAAATAACGCCTCTACAATATTTAATGTGACGGCCCCGCATGTAAGGACAGTACAGATCCAGAATGTAACCAACTGTACTTCAATTACTGCATCACTGACATTCCCGCCAGCTTTTGAAAATGTTATAGGGAATCCGGTTGTCAATAGTACTGGTGTAACACAATTCCCAGATTTACAGGTAACTGGAACATCGGTGGATAACACCAACGGTATAGTAACATTCACAGTGTCTCGGTCTGGTGGCGGAGGAATAAATTCAACGTTCCTGAACTGTACTAGTTTGGTTGACACTACGTTTAATTACTATAACTACACGACTGGTAGTTCATTCAATACTTATTACGCCAACGCGACAATTACTGATGGCCAGCATGGGGTCACATATCCAATAATTAACTTCTATGCAACTCCCGTTCCTATAGGAACATGGACAATTTATACTGCGTTTGCTGCCAATGCAACAGTAGTCCCCCCGGGGGCAGCGGTTAGATTTACTGATTTATCTCTTGGCGAACCATCAGGATGGACGCAATGGAGTTGGACGTTCGGAGATGGAGGAACATCCACATCCCAGAACCCGACGTATGCATATGCATCACCCGGGCTTTATACGGTGGCAATGACTTCATCTCTGATAGCAAATGCGAGTGTCACCAATACGACAACCAAAGTTTCGTATATCAATGTAACTTCAGCACCCCCGGTTGCTCCGGTTGCATCGTTTATTTCATCATTTACACAGATTCTTCCCGGCGGTTCGGTACAATTTAATGATACTTCAACCAACTCACCTACCTCATGGACATGGGCATTTGGGGATGGATCAGGGAATAGCAACCAGAACCCCATCCACATTTACACATCGTTAGGAAATTATACGGTTAATCTTACGGCGACAAATGCTGCGGGATCGAATACCATTTCAAAGACCAATTATATTCAGGTAGTTTCAAGCACATCCAGATTCACTCGTCAGGATATAGTAATGGCACCGGAATATACCCTCACGGTAAACTTTGTCGATTCGTCAACAAACCTGCCAATTCCAGCAGTTTCAGTATTAGATTCAAACGGTAATAACGCGACAATCACAACCGGAACATATGTAGGGACATACCCGTATAGTACCGTTATAATCTATGCCACTTCATCCGGGTATACCGGTACCAGCGCATCCTATGTGGTAACCGGTAATCTGGTTGAAACAGTGCAGATGACTAAATCTACAACATCATCTAACACAGCTTTAAATCTATTATACCCGCAGCAAGTGCAGTTTCAGATATTAGATTCATATGGGAATTATCTGACAAATGTTAGTGTAACTGCTACAATGATAAATAGCGTGGCAAATAATACAAATTGGCTTAGTACTTTATTTGCAATATCAAGTAGTGCAACTCCAGTAAATTCTACAGTACTTTATGGAACTACAGATAGTCAAGGAACAGTTGCATTTCCAATGATTCAATCAGCAGAATATCAATTGACATTCGTAAGTTCATCATGGGGAGTAAATAGTGTTAAGACAGTATCACCGATCCAGAATTCATATATGTGGATATTGCCTGATAGCATGACATCACAAGTTACACAGATGGGTAGTGTATTAAGTTATAAATTAAGTACATATCCACCCGCATCATCGTATCCATCAACAATATATTTAGAAGGTAATTATTCGGATAGTCAGTCTGAAACAACGTCTATAAATTTCTATTTCACAGATTATTACGGAAATCACTTATATAATTTGACAATTAACAATCCTGTTGGAAATGTTTCAGCTCAGTATGCTGTTACAAATATTGCAGGAAGTCAGTACAGATGGGGATTCAATGCAAGTACACAACAATTCGGATATGTTGAACAGGATTCTGGTATTATGCTGCAAGGTAATCCGATCAATGGCACGTCAAGTAATCTGTTTAATAAATCATGTACTGACTGGGCATGTGATAATGCGGGGTACGGATACTAATGTTTAGCGCACTATATACCGGGGAAATAATTGCACTGTCCTTTTTATTTTTACTGTCAAGTATATGGTCTGAAGATAATGTAAGGTTTGGATATGTAGTTACACCATTATTTGCAGGATTATTATGGATATTTGGTCTTATTCCATTTGTTACCGGATTAGGTACTGCAATGGCTACCGTAGTATTCATGGGTGTAATTTCATTCTATAGATCACAGGCAAAATATAAGTATGGAGTATTTGGTACAGCCGGTGGAATTCTTTACAAGGTTGTATTCTTCTTAATTATATTACAGTTATCTATAGGATATGTAAATTCAATGGCAACGTTTACTGTCAATGGAAATCCACTTCAGACTGTAGCAACACAGCAGCAATTAACTTCTGCCGGTAATTATCAAACATATAATCTACAATCAGCAAATCAGACATTTTCAAATATTGGTGGAGATACTAGTGCATGGTCGGCATTATTCTATACCGTCCAATTACCGGGTTTAGTGCTGAATATATTGATAAATATGCTCGGCGCGATATTCTTCATATATCCGACATTGATCACTGTATTTGGAGTACCACCGGCACTAGGCGCAATGTTACAGGCAGGTATTTATGTAATCTATGGATTAGAATTAATCAACATAATATTCAGGCCATTCAAACCGATAGAGGTGTAATCATGGAAACAAATTATCAATTTATCAAACGAATAACAAAAATAATTTTATTTATATTTGCTATAGGAATGCTACTTGCACTAGTTTCAAGTGTAAATGCATTATCAGTATCTGTTATTAATGTGTCAGGGGATTATGCATTTTTTCAGGCAACCGGAAGCACAGGGACAATAGGACAGTTTCGATGGGGATCGTTCCAGAGTGGCCCGTATTATTGGAGTACACCCAATCAAACATTTAATGGGGGTACATTTACCGATTTCCAGTATGGCCCTCCGATGATGACAAATTCTACGTACTGGGTTGTTGCATGTGATAATGTAGTTGGATGTAGTGCATCTGTTTCATTTACTACCCCGGCAGCAGTACTACCACCACAAACTGCATTTGGTTTACCGCTTCTGCAACTAATGCATAATGGATTTGATGTAGGAGATCTGTTAAATGATATAGTAGCTCCGTATGCACAACCAATATTTTCTCCTAGTGGAGGTGTAGCATTAAGTGCATCTATGATATGGGGAAGTTTATTCTTCTTTATATTCGTAGGGTTATGGTTAAAGCCGAAAGATATATTGATCCCCTGCATTCTTGCATTCATTGCAGGAGGGTTTATTATGACTTCCGCGTATGGTGTACCTGTACAATTTCAGCAGGTCGGTCAGGGATTAATGTATGCTTCTGTCGCCGGTATCGTGCTTTCTTGGTTTATTAAGTGAGGTGGTTAAAAATGTCACAACATTTTGATCGGGAATCCGGTGCAGGAGGATTGATGGTTTTAGTTTTAGGGTTTTTACTTGCAGGATTCTTATTATTAGTTACCGGGTTTGCACTTGATTTTATAACACATCTTGCAATAATTATATCGACAACATCCACATTGTTATCTGCATCACAACTACGCTATGATATATTTGGATATCAGATAATGGTATTTCGTGCAGAACCAACAATTTTCTTATTAGGTTTAGGAATCAATTATTGGATAACTGAAATCAGAACAGGATCGGGTGCAGTAGCATTAGGTGCAATTACATTAGGCATCTGCGAAACAACTATGATAACTTTCGTTCTTATGGTTCTTACGTTATATGGAGGATATGCCGTAGATTATCTCTGTAACTTCGTAAATAATTGGATCAGTCCGGGAATAACAGGATTCTGGTATTATGTAATACAATATATTCCGATAATGTTCTATGCGTTTATGCTATTATTAGCTATTGCAGTAGTAGCGCAATTTGTAATTCTTTGTTTCCAGACAGTAGAATACGCAAACGTTCAGCAGGTTTAAAACTACAGTTATTTTTATATTCTATATTGACTACAATAATGTATGCAAGAAGAATATATGTTTAAACCAATAAATGACACTAAACTATATACATTAAAAGAATTGCTGAAGATCAGAAAGCAAGTATATCATAAACAAATAAACGTTATCAATACGGTTACAAAACAAATATGGACTCTTCCTTTCAGGACAGTTCTTAAAAAATTCGGATAACCTTATAAAGAAACAGTACAATATTCTTTTTATGGATGTACCCGGACACGATGAAGTTTTGCAGGATGGTACTCATAGGGTAGAGCATCGACAAAAACAACTAAATTCAGGAACTGCCGTTGCAACGCAGGGATCTACATCTGTTGGTAGAGCAGTTCAACCCGAACCTAAAAGACCAATGAAAGAAGTTCAATATGAATATAGAACTGCCGGAAAAGAACAGGAGCAGCAAGAAAATACATCACAGCCATATAAAAATACTTCTGTTTATGGTACTACTGCCGATGAATGGAAATCAGATCCAGAGCATACTTCATTGCGTGAAAAACTTAAACCATACGGTCATAGGTTAAAAGAAGATATCAAAAATGCCCCGATGAATACTATACGTGGTGCAAAAGAAACTGCCAAAACGAAAGTGAAAGAGGCAGTGCAATATGCAGATCAACGTACCGATGATGCAATGTCAAATTTCGATTTCTTTGGAGGCCCGGCAAAGCAGGTACAGGAATGCCGTAATATTCGCAGAAGGGCAGAAAACAAGCGATTGCAGATTCAGGAAGAGAGATCTACTGGAGCAAGGGAAGTGCCTGTCGCAAAACGTCCTACACGGCGGGAAAGGATGGGTACTGGATTCTTATTCAGTGAAGGATTTGCACCAACTCCTATTATCTTCCCTAGTATTCACGGCAGCAGAGCAACAGGCAGAAAACGTAAACGGGATGGGATAGGGCCAGAGGATCTTTTATTGTAAACTATATTTTACATTTTGTATCTCTTTTAATACAAACATTTAAATCGTTATAGTGCATACTATATCATTATAACATCAACATGGATGTGATACATTATGCCAGATGAAACTAAATCGGATGAACGTAAACGAGATGAATCTAAACAAGATGTTGTAATTATTCCAAGATGGATACTTGGAATTGCAGCATGTACGGTAATACTTGCAATCATACTTGCGGCAGTTGGTTGTGCGATATATGATATGGGACGAAATGAAGGATATACTGCCGGTGTAGCATCCGTTCCAACTCCTGCTCCAACTCCAGTACCTACTCCTGTACCAGCACCTGCTCCAGTAATAAATACACCAGTATCATATACTGGATATCCTGCCGCACAAGTTCCAACAATAGATTACATCAATGATGTGCAAAGTTTCGGTACTCAATACGGTTATGTTTGTCTGGTTGATGGAAACGGGAATGAGTATCTCATTGAAAATTTCGATGTAGGTACAGCAGAATTACTACAAGCATCATATTCAGGTACTGTTGTAAGTACCTATAACGGAATTCCAATGCTTGAAAACGTAGCACTTACTGCATATCCTCCACAGCAAAATACTGTATACTATTATAGTGGATCATACTATGCTCCGAGTGATACAGGTCATTATATTAGAACAGTAAATTATAGATATCATCGTATAATTAATTCTGCTCCGCCCGGATATAATATACCGGGAGAACCTGCTAGATTCTGGACATATTAATTTTTTTTGATTTTTTTACAGGTATATTTAATTATTTGTAAATCGTATCCCTACCTGATCATGGCAGGTCTTTTATCGGACATTGGAAATGCCATAGGCGGGGCAGTGTCATGGGGAGAAGGTGTTGCTGCCGGTATAGGACAGGCTGTATATGGAGGAGCTACATCAGTAATATCTGCCGGGCAATCCGGAGCAGAAGCAATTGAAACCGGCGGGGCATCTCTGTTAACCGGAGCTGGAAATGCATATAACAGCGGATTAAATACTTTTTTTGGCAGTGGTGGTGGAGGTGGTGGTTACGGTGGAGGTGGTGCCGGAGGAAGGGCATATATAGCTCCGCCCGTTGCAATTCCAAATGTAGTGTCACCGATATCATCTACTGGTATTGCACCTGCAATAAATCTTGCAACTGCAATTAATCCAATAGCTCCTGTTGCAGCACTCGGATTAGCTGCCGGTGGAATACTTGGAGGTTTGGTAGCATCCCAAAAACCACAGGGATTACAGCAGGAAAACTTAACAGAACTTACGCCACAACCTGCAAAAGTACAGTCACCATCAACATCAAACCCATTCGCTATTATCTTATCAGGTATATCAGATATTTTTGGTAGTAGTGCAAGTCCTGCAAGGGCATCTGATATACCATCGGTGAATATCGGATTTGGCACAATAACAGGGAATCAAAATTATCCTACGCTTGCAGCATCTAGATCTGCCAATAATTTATTAGCATCCGAACTAGCAAGCCTTCCTGCTCCATATATTGCATCACCTAAAACCCCATCGGATGTAACTACATTTGTACCATATGGTAATTATGCGCAGACTGCAATACCAAATACCAAAGTAGTCTATGAACCGGGTGGTGAAGCAGATATTTATCAGGAGATATTTAATCCCGGCGGTACTCCATTCTGGAATCTTATAAGTAGCGGTAGTCGCAATGCACTTCAATCGGGAATGTTTACAATAGAAAAACCTGAAACTCCATTGGTTTATACACAACCCGGTGCAGCAGCTGGTAGTCTATCGTCATATGCAAATCCGGCTGGAGCAGCAAAAGTACTTGCAAGCCCGGTTAATTATAGCGAGCTTGGATCTGAAGTATATGGTGGTTATGTTGTACCGTTATCCGGGAAAACAGTACAGGGAACTGGTGCAAGTTTAAGTACATATTCAAATCCCTATAATCTTGCCAATCTCGTATCTCCTACAGCAGTTAACGAATCTAAAACACAACTCCCGGATATATCTGCCCCGTGGTCTATTTCGAATAAATCACCAGTATTACAGGAATTAAATATAGGTGGTTTGACAAAGGCATATTTACCGGGAACTGATTTGGGTGATATTACACCGGCTGCTGCATCAATACTTGGATCCGGCGGGAAAACAACACAGCAGCAAGGTGGTCT
>Ga0326728_10025937_pt1 | contig 10440 bp, 10 predicted proteins | sample MB3enrmetagenome_FD_207602 | JGI IMG/M metagenome (GOLD analysis project Ga0326728, IMG submission 207602) | Lab enriched peat soil microbial communities from McLean, Ithaca, NY, United States - MB31MN | ecosystem: Environmental > Terrestrial > Soil > Wetlands > Peat | place: USA: New York... | reverse complement strand
CTTGTTGGCGCCGGAGTCCTCGGCGCTCAAGGTGTGGGCATCGACTAGAAAGACGACGCGAACCTTGCCGGGGTCAGTGGGCTTGACTTGCGCCATGAAAGAGACTTGTGTCGCCGGCGCACCGACTGCGAGCGCGGCCGCAACGTCCTGTTCGAAGTTGTGATCTTTGGTGGGACTGGTCTCCATCGCAAAGTACCCCTTGCGATAGCGGATCTGCGTATCGCCCTGGGCTAACTTGATCTTGATATTGCGGTACTTCCCGTCCCATTTCTTGTTTTCCGGATAGTAGCCGATCTCGTAGGAGGCCTTGTTGTCGCTCACCGCCAGCGCGACGCCCTGCCTGATTTCATTCTCATTCATGTAGGCTTTGCCGCCGGTCTCGGCTGCGATTTCCCGCATTGTGCCTTGGCTGGCCTCCAGACTCCCAGCCTGTCTGAGCGCATCGTTTGCCTGCCCGGCCCCATTGACATCGGCGTCGCGCCTATAGTTGATGGCAGCGAGTCCTTCCATGCCGCCGACAAGCCCGCGTACGTCCACCGGATAGATGACGATGCCCGCGCCAGCAAGCTGCGCCTCTGCGTCTTTGATCGCTTGGCCGTGGAGTTCCCGCTCCTGGGATGCAACGGCGCCCGCGCCTCTGACCGATACCGGCTGATTGCCCATGTGTGGTAGATCCGCAGCTAATTCCGCATCGGTTATGTTGCGGTTCTCCGGAATCAGGTCAAATGGTAAGTCTGCGGTGAGCCAGACCACGGTCTTCCGGCCTTGCAAACCACCCAGCATGCGGCTCAGGGAGCGCATAGCCTCAATCGTGATCAGAGTACGCCGTTCGAGGTCGTAGCCGACCTGAAGGTTACTGAAGCTAGCAACCTGCTGTCCCACCTCAATGGCCATCAGCGCGGCGCCCCCGACTCTGAGACCGGCATCGGGCGTCTCCCCTATCGCCGGCGGAGGGGAAGCCTGGAGGATTTGCTCCTGCGGCCGGTAGTTCTTGATTGCGGTCAAGAGGATTTGAGGATCGCTAGTGAACTGTTGCAGTACATGCAGTCGGTCTGTCAGCCCCACAACCGCCATGAGCTGCCCGGGCTGGCTTTGCTCAACCACATATTTGAGCATTTGCGAGCGCGCGTAGGCTTGGTCTTTGAAGGGAGAGTTCAACGCGTCGAGCATCAGCACCGTCGGCACCCCGGCGGGGCCTACGTTTTCCGGGTGGTTCGAGAGGATCCCGGCAGGGGTGGGTGCTGGCTTGGATCCGTTTGTAGTACCCGGCGGAACGAAAACGGAAATTTTCTGCTTCTTCCCGTTTTCCTCCACAGTAAAATCTTCCGCCTTCAGCCCCGTGATCGGCTGCCCTTTCTTGTCCGTGACCACCACGTCCACCAACACCAGACGTGTATTCGCTCGAATGGTTGCAGATGGAATTTCAGCTGTCGACTCCTGCGCAGGAAGGATTGTCGGAACCCCAATGATTGCAGCTAATGCTGCCGCCGCGACGAGTTGCGATGCAAAGCGAAACATCAAGCCTCCTTTGAACGCCCGGCCTCCCTTACTGCCCTGGCGTCCCCGTTGCCGTCCCAATGAACCCTGTCTTGTTGTCCAGCACCGCCAGCCGCAACTGATTGGCTCCGGCAGGCAGATCCATATCCAGCGGCACCAGCATGCCTTCATCGAGAATCTGCCGATAGGTGGCCGCGTCGAAAGCTCTGTCCACCTTGGTGCTGCGGACCCCAAGACTCTTGCCACTTGCGTCGTACAGGCCAGCGTAGAGAGTTACATTCATCTTCTTGTTGGCGCCGGAGTCCTCGGCGCTCAAGGTGTGGGCATCGACTAGAAAGACGACGCGAACCTTGCCGGGGTCAGTGGGCTTGACTTGCGCCATGAAAGAGACTTGTGTCGCCGGCGCACCGACCGCGAGCGCGGCCGCAACGTCCTGTTCGAAGTTGTGATCTTTGGTGGGACCAGTCTCAATCGCAAAGTACCCCTTGCGATGACGGATCTGCGCGTCGCCCTGGGCTAACTTGATCTTAATGTTGCGGTACTTCCCATCCCACTTCTTGTTCTCCGGATAGTAGCCAATCTCGTAGGAGGCATTGTTGTCGCTCACCGCCAGCGCGACGCCCTGTCTAATTTCATTCTCATTCATGTAGGCTTTGCCGCCGGTCTCGGCCGCGATCTCCCGCATCGTGCCTTGGCTGGCCTCGAGGCTGCCGGCCTGTTGGATCGCCGTCTTTGCCAGGCCGGCTCCATTGGCGTCGGTATCGCGCTTTTCGTAAAGCGCGGCGAGCGACTCCATGCCGCCGACGAGCCCGCGCAAGTCAACGGGATAGATGGCAATTCCGGCGTTCGCAAGTCGTGACTCGGCGTCCTTGATTTCCTGACCGTGCAATCCTCGCTCCTCGGCAGCGACAGTGCCCGCTCCCCGGACGGACACCGGTTGATTCCCCATCGCGGGGAGCGCGGATGTGAGCTCGGCATCGCTGACATTGCGGTCTTCTGGAATCAGGTCGAATGGCAAATCGGCGGTGAGCCAGACCACGGTTTTGCGACCCTGCAGGCCGCCCAACATTCGGGCCAAAGTGCGCATAGCCTCAATGGTGATGCGGGTGCGCCGCTCAAGATCGTATCCGATCTGAAGGTTGTTGAAGCCGGCGAGCTGCTGCTGGACATAAATGGCCGCCACCCCCTGAGCCATGGAGGCCACCCCCTGATAGATGTAAAAATCCATACCGAGTTTCGATATAGCGTAGTCCGACGCCGCCGGCGGAGGGGAAGGCTTGAGGATTTGCTCCTGCGGTTTGAAGTTCTTGATTGCAGTCAGCAGAATCTGAGGATCGCTGGTGAACTCCTGCAGCACGTGCAAACGGTCGGTCAACGCCACTACCGCCATGAGTTGGCCAGCCTGGCTCTGCTCAACCACATACTTCAGCATCTGGGCGCGCGCGTAGGCTTGTTCTTTGAAAGGAGAGTTCGGCGCGTCGAGGATCAGCACCGTAGGGACCCCGGCGGGTCCCACGTGTTCCGGGTGGTTCGAGAGAACTCCGGGAGGGGCTGGCTCCGGTTTGGGCCTGGTCGCCGCCCCGGGCGCCACGAAAACGGAAATCTTCTGTTTCTTCCCGTTTTCCTCCACCGTAAAATCCTCCGCCTTCAGGCCCGTAATCGGCTGGCCTTTTTTGTCCGTGACCACCACGTCCACTAACACGAGACGTGTATTCGCCCGAATGGTGGCCGACGGAATTTCAGCTGTCGTTTCCTGCGCGTGAAGGATTACCGGAACCGCAATGATTGCAGCTAGAGCTAATGCCACGATGAGTCGGGCCGCAGGACGAGACATGAAGCCTCCTTTAGAGACAAGCAAGGGAAAGGACGATGAAATGGTAAGCTTTCGCACCCCTTTGAGCAATGACCGCTCACGCAGGGAGTGCCTGGAGGCTGGATTTTCGGCCCCGCGGTCTCTATTTGCCTGATCTCGACCCGCTCCCTACAATAGAGGTTCATCCAAAATCCTATGATCCATTTTCCGGTTCCCGAAGCCCTCACATTCGACGACGTCTTACTCCTTCCGGCGCGCTCCGAAGTCGTGCCTGCCAACACCAACACGCAGACCCAGATCTCGCGCAATATCCGGCTCAACATTCCGATCCTCAGCGCCGCCATGGACACAGTGACCGAATCGCACATGGCGATTGCCATGGCGCAGCAGGGAGGCCTCGGGATTATTCATCGCAACCTGACCATCGAGCAGCAGGCCAATGAAGTGGACAAGGTGAAGCGGTCGGAAAGCGGCATGATTGTCGATCCCGTCACCATGTCGCCCGATGCCAAAGTTTCCGATGCGCTCGAAGTCATGAAGAAATACAAGATTTCCGGTGTACCAATCACATTGAAGGATGGAAAACTGGTCGGCATTCTGACCAATCGCGACCTGCGCTTCGAGACGCGCTTCGACATTCCCATCGACAGGGTGATGACCAAGAAGAATCTGATCACAGTGCCGGTGGGAACGACGCTGGAACAGGCGGAAGAGATCCTGCACGAGCATCGAGTCGAAAAGCTTCTCGTCGTTGACGACAAGTACATCCTCAAAGGTTTGATCACGGTTAAGGACATCCAGAAGAAGCTGAAATATCCCGGCGCCGCCAAGGACGATAAGGGCCGGCTGCGGGTGAGTGCGGCGATCGGGGCGACCGGCGATTTTCTGGAGCGCGCGCAGGAATTGGCGGAGGCCAAAGTCGATGTACTGGCGATTGACAGCGCGCATGGGCATTCCACGCTGGTGCTCGAAGCGGTCAAGAAGGTGAAAGCGAAATTGCCCGAGGTGGAATTGATTGCCGGTAACGTAGCTACCTTCGATGGCGCCTGCGACCTGGTGCGCGCCGGAGCCGACGGGATTAAAGTCGGCATTGGGCCGGGCTCGATCTGTACCACGCGCATCGTGACCGGCGTGGGCGTTCCGCAGATCACGGCGATTGCGGAGGCAGCGCGGGCCGCGCGCGATTCCGGCGTTCCCGTGATTGCCGACGGCGGCATCAAGTATTCCGGCGATATCAGCAAGGCACTGGCTGCGGGCGCTTCCGGAGTGATGATCGGGTCGATGTTTGCTGGAACCGATGAAAGCCCGGGTGAATTGATTCTCTATCAGGGCCGCACCTTCAAGGCGTATCGCGGCATGGGATCGCTGGGAGCGATGGCGGCGGGTTCGAGCGAGCGCTATTTCCAGAATTCGGATGGAGATGCGTCGCCCGCGATGCCGGCAATGGGCGAAGAGTCGAACCGGCTCGCTAAGTTGGTGCCGGAAGGGATCGAAGGGCGTGTGCCGTATCGTGGTTCGGTGGCGATGATCGTGCACCAGATGGTGGGCGGCCTGCAGCAGAAGGCGCGATTCGTGCGCATCAGCGCCGCCGGCCTGCGCGAAAGCCACGTGCACGACGTCATGATCACCCGCGAAGCTCCGAACTACGCGGCGGAGTGAGGGACGAGGCCGATTTGACTGTGTCCCGTCCCAATCTTGTGCGCGCCTGGTGGCCAGCCGCCGTCTGGATCGGGCTCATCGCGTTTGAGTCCACCGATTTTTTCTCGTCACGGAATACCAGCTCGGCGCTGTATACGATATTGACCCGGCTGTTCGGCCAAGTCGATTTGTACAAGTTTCTCGTTTTCCATCACTTTTTACGCAAGGCTGGGCACGTCGTCGGCTACGGCATGTTGAGTCTGCTGCTGCTGCGTGGCTGGCGGGCTACGCTCGGTCGAGTTCCTGCCTTGTTGTTATTGCGTGCGGCGCTGCTGTCCTGCTTGGGGACCGTTTTCGTGGCCGCCATGGATGAGTGGCACCAGAGCTACATTCCTTCGCGCACGGGCACCGTGCGCGATGTCGCGCTCGATACCGTTGCCGGCGTTGCTTTTCTGGTGGTCGCGTATTTCTGGCTGCGCCGGTCGGAGCGTGCCGCGTGATTTTCTGTCGAGGCGCGAGTTTTTTCACCACCCAGGCACGGAGCCACGCAAAACTCCTTTCTTCGCCCGCGCAGTAGAATAGAAGTCGACCCATGTCCGACCGCACCTTTACCCTCGATGAAGCGCAGATGCTCCTGCCGGTTCTGGAGTCTCTGCTCAAGCAGGCAATCCACAGCAAGAAGGTGATTGAAGGCGTCGACGCCGAGTTGCAGGAAACGGCGCACCGGGTTTTTCTCAACGGCGGCACGCTGTTGAATGTGATGCATCTGGCGCGGCGCAAAGGGGAGCGCGAGAAGGCGATTCGCCGCATCAAGGACGCCCTTGCCGAGATTGACGCGACTGGAGTGCAGGTGAAAGATCTCGACATCGGATTGCTCGATTTCCCCTGCAAGGTGGATGGCGAGACCCTGCTGCTGTGCTGGAAGCTGGGCGAGCCCGCGATTGCGCATTGGCACGGAACCAGCGAGGGCTTCGCTGGACGCAAGCCGATTGACGATAGGATCGCAAAGGCAGAGAAGAAGCGGGCGAAATAGGGAAGCTCTCAGCCGTAAGCTTTCAGCTCTCAGTAGAGTCGGTTCGTATCAGGGCATCGCTTTAGCGATGCCGTTGATTCATCGAAATTCGACTCCCCTTTAGGGGCTATGTCGAAAACCTATCTTCCGTACCTTGCCGGAAAACTCCACGCAAGTTCAGGATCGCGCCCCGTTCCTATATTCGAGAACGCCACGAGCACGCGGCGAGCAGGCTGGGCAAACAGTACGACCCAAGCCATGCACTATCGAGGGTCGAGCGGGGGCCGGGCGTTCTGCTAAAATCAGGTTATGCAAGGCGAGTATTTATGTTGACTGGGCGCAAACTGGCGTTGACTCTTGCTTTCGCGGTGTTGGTTGTCGTTGCCTTTGGGATGAGCTGCAACGGGTTCTTCACAGATCCCGTTTTGCAGTCGATTGCGATTCAGCCTCCAAGCCCCCAGATCGAAATTGGTTCAACGACGACTCAGACTTTACAAGCATGGGGAACATACGATGACAACTCGAGATCGCCGATCACGAGCGGTGTCTCCTGGACGAGTAGTCCCTCCACGATCGTGGAAATCACCGGCGCTTGCGCGAATGCGCAGCCCTGCGGGAGCGCTACCGTACAGGCGGTTGCCAGCGGCACAGCCACAATCACGGCCGCTGCGCAGGGTCTCAGCACGACTGCGACAGCGACGGCATATCTTGGCAACATCAACAATTTTGAAGTGTGCGAGGGTACATTCACCACTCCGACTTCCTGTTCCGCCACCGTTGTCACGTGGAACGCAAACAACGCGAGTAAGGGGATCGTGACCCAGACCTTCATCGCACAGGCCACCAACCCAACACCCCCACCCCCGGAAATCGACCTTACGACTGCCTCAACCTGGACAGTCTCGTCGTCACTCGCATCCTCGATTACGTGCGATAACAGCACCACCCCGGCGACCTGCCAAGTGGCCCAAAGTACTGCGGACAATACCTATCCCAATGCTATTATCGTGACCTACGGAACCAGTTCCTCGATCTCGATTACCGTGGTCGTAACGAATTAAGGCTTGGTGCGCCAGGACGGGTGGCCCACTCAATCGTGGTTTTTGGCTTGAGTGGGGATATTCAGATCTTCCTCCCTCGCCGGGGCTTCGGCTGGCTTTTGCCCTTGAGCTTGCTCTTGCCCTGAAGATTGAGCGCCACGGCAGCGCGGATGAGGTCCTTCAAGGCCGTCTCATCGACCGTGTCGCCTTCGTGGATGTCGATGGCGCGCCTGACATTCCCCTCGAGGCTGGAGTTGAATAGACCGCGAGGATCCTGCAAGCGAGCTCCCTTGGCAAACGTCATCTTGACGACGTTCTTGTACGTCTCTCCCGTGCACACGATGCCGCCGTGGGAAAAGACGGGGGTCCCCATCCACTTCCACTCTTCGACGATCCCAGGGTCTGCCTCGTGTATGATGGCGCGCACTTTCGCCAGCGTCTTCCCGCGCCAGTCCCCAAGTTCCTTGATCTTCGCGTCGATGAACGCAGAGGCAGATTCCATGGACGCCCCTTTCATGTACAGCTCCAACTCTCGCACCTAATTTAGCTGCGCTCAGCGTAACCTGCAACCTCCGCAAGTGGGAGCCTCTTCTGGTTCGATCGCAGTTCGGGGATGGTGGCAACCCGCTCCTAACGATGAAATGCAGTGTAATAAATTACGAGCGCGATCAGAGCAATTGCGCCGAGCAGAACAATCGCGAAAATAATTGCCAGAGGCCAGAAAACCCAAGACCATGATTGTCTTTTTCTGATCTGTTGTGTGGCGTTGCGCAATGAGAAGGCCGTAGCGATTCCGCCAAGCGGAGTGAGAAAGAAGGCGGGCATAAAAGCGTCGCCCTCACCCGCTCCCCTGCATCCATGCCGCAGACAGTAAATAGAAGGCAACAGAATCGAAAAGATGTAAACGATGGCAATGAAATACGAGATTGCGAGGCCTAGTTTGCGTAACATAGACCTATCCTCAAATCTTATTCTCGTTGGCGCACAGATGGCACGTTAGCGGAGCGGACTGCAATCCTGCTTGCTTCACGACTTTTGGGCCTGAGGCAGCCAGTTAGGCGTTTCAACGCCGAACTGCTTGGCGTACTCGGCGTTCAGCTGCTGCCAGCCACCGAATTTCATGGCCTCGGGGCCGACCATGCGGCCAATCGGCTCACCCGCGAGCAGCCGATCCAGAACATCGAAACAAATGTGCCACCCCGCAGCACCCATTGCGATGAAGCGGTGACCGATGTTGGTCCACAGCGTCAGGCGCGTGCCGCTACCCAAGGCTTCGAGTTCCCACCGCATATCGAAGCCGCCCCACTTATACTCAAGCACCTCCGGAGCGTCGGCTCGCGTCACGGTTGTTTCGGTAACGCGCAGCGCGGGCGCTCCCACCGTGGTGAGCTTCACCTTGCTTCCAACCCTACCCAGGCTCCCATCAGCGTCAAAGGGAGCCCACTCCCGCAGATGCGCCGGCTCGGTCAGCGCCTCCCAGACTTTTTCCGGCGCGTGGCGCAGTTCTCGGACGAAAATAAGCGTCCACTTCTCTTCACCGTGTGGTCCCCGGTCCTTTTGTATCCGCGCCCCGCTGGCCGGACCCGGTGTGTAATGCTCGCGATCACTCACCTTCTTCTCCTTATCCTTAGCGTGAATAGCGTGCCAGCTGCGTGAGCTGAATCAGGTTCCCGCAAGTGTCTTTCAGCATCGCAATGGTCGAGCCGGTCACGTCGGTGGGAGGCATCGTAAACTCGGCGCCGCGTGCCTTGATCCGCTCGTAGTCGCCCTTGACGTCATCGGTGAAAAATATGGCCGCAGGCTGGCTCTGTTGAAACATCGCCTGCTGATAAGCTTTGGCCGCAGGGTTGTTGTTCAGTGCCAGTTGCAGCTCAGTGCCGTTAGGCTCCTCGGGCGAGGCCACGGTCAGCCACCGATATGGGCCGTTACTGAAATCGGCTTTCTTGGCAAAGCCCAGCACCTCCGTATAGAAGCGCAGAGCCTTGTCCTGATCATCCACGTATAAGCTGGTCACTTTGATTTTCATCTCGTTTCTCCTTTTTATTTATTACGTTCGCGGTTTGAGCCACTTCGTCTGCTCCTTGGCTGCGTTTTCGTCGGTTTTGATTGATGCATACGGTCAAGGTGGCGTTCCAGAGCATCCACGTGAGCCAACCAGAACCGGCGGAACTGAGCCAGCCAGTCATCGATCTCCTGAAGTGGTCCAGGTTTCAGCCGGTAGAGCCGCCGCTGCGCGTCCACCGTCGATTCCACGAAACCGGCATCGCGTAACACACGCAGATGCTTTGACACAGTCGGCTGCGCCATACGAAGCCGGCGCTCGATCTCTCCCACCGACTGTTCCGACGACCCCAGAAGGCTCAATATCGCGCGCCGGTTCGGCTCCGCAATAATTTCGAAGACAGATTCCACGTTCTTTATATACCCGAAAGAGAATATACGTGTCAAGGCATATAAAAGGGGCACGCTGGACAACCGGCATCACCTCGATTAGGTCTTACTTCGGGTAACTCGGATCTGCATAGTAAGACGATCCACCGCTTCGTGATCGAAATCCATTGACTTAAGACCCATCGCGCGCAACGATGAGAAAGAGATCTGATTGGGGAACGGATTTTCTAAGTTCTTGATTCATAAATACATTACCCGCAAGTCCTTCAAACCCAAAGAGAGACGCGGAGACCTTGGAGGTTCGATTGCACGCCGTTCTCTTTCCAGCGCCATCACGCCGCGCTATAGTAAAAGTTTCATCCAGTGAAGTTCCTCCCCACATCTCTGTTGCGATCGGCGAAACCTCGATCGTCGAGATTTCGATTGTTGGCCGTCGCCCTCTGCTTGGCCTGCACGATGTTTTTTTCGGGCTGCAACCGCGGACGCGGTCGCGTACTTGAGATTGCTTACGTTTCCGGCGTGCAGGTCAACCTGCGCGATCATGTCGCGGCGGTGTATGAAAAAATCGGAGTGGTGAAGAACGGCGACCGCGTGGAAGTGCTCGACCATGACCGCCGCTTCGCAAAAGTGCGCACCGCAAGCGGCGCGACGGGATGGATGGAGCAGCGCTACCTTGTCGGACAGGATGTCTTCGATCAGATCCAGAAACTGACCGCGGACAACCAGAACGATCCCGTGCAAGCGCAAGGCGTGACGCGCAACGACACGAATCTGCACGTCGAGCCAGGACGCGATACCGAACATCTCTATCAAATTTCTACCGGCGAAAAGCTATCACTGTTGAAGCGAGCCACGGCCGAGAAGCCAGGAGCAGTTGCGCCGCCGTCGCGCTCTGCCACGCCGGGCAGCAATCAGTCAGACAAGAAAGAGCCCATTCCGGTGATTGAGGATTGGTGGCTGGTGCGTGACTCCAACAACCGGGTCGGCTGGGTGTTGGCCCGCATGGTGGATGTCGACGTTCCGCTCGACGTGGCGCAATACGCGGAAGG
>Ga0326728_10025934_pt1 | contig 10441 bp, 9 predicted proteins | sample MB3enrmetagenome_FD_207602 | JGI IMG/M metagenome (GOLD analysis project Ga0326728, IMG submission 207602) | Lab enriched peat soil microbial communities from McLean, Ithaca, NY, United States - MB31MN | ecosystem: Environmental > Terrestrial > Soil > Wetlands > Peat | place: USA: New York... | reverse complement strand
CCCGCGCAGCAGCAGCCCCACGTTGTCCCCGGCCAGCCCTTCATCCAGCAGCTTCTTGAACATTTCCACGCCCGTCACCACCGTCTTGCGCGTGTCCCGGAAGCCCACGATCTCCATTTCCTCGCCCACCTTGCACTTCCCCCGCTCGATGCGCCCCGTCACTACCGTGCCGCGCCCCTGGATCGAGAAAATGTCTTCAATCGGCATCAGGAACGGCTTGTCCATCACGCGCTGCGGAATCGGCACGTACCCATCCACCGCGTCCATCAGCTCCAGCACCGTCTTCTCCCACTTCTCTTCGCCGTTCAGCGCCCCCAAGGCCGACACCCGCACCACCGGCAGATCGTCCCCCGGAAACTGGTACGACTTCAGCAGCTCGCGCACTTCCAGCTCCACCAGGTCCAGCAGCTCCGGATCGTCCACCATGTCCACTTTGTTCATGCACACCACGATGTACGGCACGCCCACCTGCCGCGCCAGCAGCACGTGCTCGCGCGTCTGCGGCATGGGGCCGTCGGTGGCCGCCACCACCAGGATGGCGCCGTCCATCTGGGCCGCCCCGGTGATCATGTTCTTGATGTAGTCGGCGTGTCCCGGGCAATCCACGTGGGCGTAGTGCCGGTTCTTGGTTTCGTACTCGATGTGCGCCACCGCGATGGTGATGCCGCGGGCCTTCTCCTCGGGCGCGTTATCGATGGAATCGAAGCTGCGGAACTTCACCTTGGGATTGTTCTTGCCCAGCACCCTGGTGATGGCCGCTGTCAGGGTAGTCTTGCCGTGATCGATGTGCCCGATCGTGCCGATGTTTACGTGCGGCTTGGTGCGGTCGAATTTCTCTTTTGCCATATGAAGGAATTTCTCCTTATCTCGAAATCTTCCCCTGGACCTTGCTGACGATCTCTTCCGCGAGACCGGCCGGAACCTCTTCGTACTTGCCGAAATGCATGGTGAAGCTGCCGCGCCCCTGCGTGCGGGAGCGCAGCTCGGTGGCGTAACCGAACATCTCCGAGAGCGGCACCATGGACTTGATGATCTGGGTGGTGGCGCGCAGCTCCATGCCCTCGATGCGCCCGCGGCGCGAGTTCAGATCGCCGATCACGTCGCCCATATACTCTTCCGGCACCACCACTTCCACCGCCATGATGGGCTCGAGCAGCACCGGCTTGGCCTTGCGCGCAGCAGCCTTGAGGGCCATCGAGCCGGCGATCTTGAAGGCCATTTCGGACGAATCCACCTCGTGGTAGCTGCCGTCGAACAGCGTCGCCTTCACATCGGACATGGGGTAGCCCGCCAGGATTCCGCCTTCGAGCGCCTCCTTGATGCCCGCCTCGGTCGGACCGATAAATTCCCGGGGAACCCGGCCGCCCACGATGTCGTTGACGAACTCGAACCCCCCGCCGCCCGGCAGCGGTTCGATGCGAATCTTGACATCGCCATATTGGCCGCGGCCGCCGGTCTGGCGCACGAAGCGGCCTTCCGCTTCGGCTTCCTTGCGGATGGTCTCGCGATACGCCACCTGCGGTTTGCCCACGTTGGCCGCCACGCCGAACTCGCGCATCATGCGATCCACGATGATCTCCAGGTGCAGCTCGCCCATTCCGGAGAGAATCGTCTGGCCGGTCTCGGCGTCCGTATTCACCCGGAAGGTGGGATCTTCCTGGGCCAGTTTCTGGATGGCCATCCCCAGCTTCTCCTGATCGGCCTTGGTCTTGGGCTCGACGGCGAGCTGGATCACCGGCATGGGGAACTCGATCGATTCGAGCACCACCGGGTGCTTGTCGTCGCAGATGGTGTCGCCCGTCGAAACCGTGCGCAGCCCCACCGCCGCGCAGATGTCACCGGCCAGGATCTCCTGAATCTCCTCGCGCTTGTTGGCGTGCATGCGCAGGAGGCGCCCGATGCGCTCGCGGCGGCTTTTGGCCACATTGAAAACCGAATCGCCCGATTTCAGCGTCCCCGAATAGACCCGGAAGAACGCCAGTTGGCCGACATACGGGTCGGTCATGATCTTGAACACCAGGGCCGCGAACGGCTCGTCGTCCGAGGCCTTGCGCACCACGGTCAGTTCGCGATGGTCGAAATCCATGCCCTCCACCGGCGGAATATCCATCGGGGAGGGCAGGTAATCCACCACGGCATCGAGCATGGTCTGGACACCCTTGTTCTTGAAGGCCGAGCCGCAGATCACCGGGAAAATCTTGAGCGCGATGGTGGCCTTGCGAATGCCCGCGCGGATCTCGTCGTTGCTGATCGCCTGGCCTTCGATGAACTTGGCGAACAGGTGGTCGTCAACCTCGGAAACCGTCTCGATCATGCGCTCGCGGTATTCCTGGGCCAGGGCGAGAAGTTCTTGAGGAATCTCTTCGATATCGAATTCCGCGCCCAGCGTCTCTTCGCGCCAGATCACGGCCTTCATTTCGACCAGGTCGATAATGCCCTTAAACTGCTCTTCCGATCCCACGGGGAGCTGGATGGCCACCGGCTTGCACTTGAGCCGCGTGACGATGGTCTCGATCGAGTGGAAAAAATCCGCCCCCACGCGGTCCATCTTATTGATGAAGCAAATGCGCGGAACCGAGTACTTGTCCGCCTGGCGCCACACGGTCTCCGATTGCGGCTGCACGCCGGCCACGGCATCGAACACCGCCACCGCGCCATCCAGCACGCGCAGGCTGCGCTCCACCTCGGCGGTGAAATCCACGTGGCCGGGCGTATCGATAATATTGATCTGGATATCGCGCCATTCGCAGGTGGTCGCGGCGGAGGTAATGGTGATGCCGCGTTCCTGCTCCTGCTCCATCCAGTCCATGATGGCGGTGCCCTCGTGGACCTCGCCCAGCTTGTGCGTGCGGCCGGTATAGTAGAGAATTCGCTCGGTGGTGGTGGTCTTACCGGCATCGATATGAGCGGCGATGCCGATATTCCTCATCCTTTCGAGCGGGACCGTTCTTGGCATAAAAACTAAAAACTCAACTTCCCAGGGGGAACCTCACCACCGGTAATGCGCGAAGGCCTTATTGGCCTCGGCCATGCGGTGGACGTCGTCTCTCTTCTTAATCGCTCCGCCGCGCAGGTTGGCGGCTTCGTTCAACTCGTTGGCCAGTTTCTCCGGCATACCCTTCTCCGGACGCGAGCGGGCGTTGGTGATAATCCAGCGGATCGCCAGCGAAGTCCGCCGGTTCTGCGGCACCTCGATGGGCACCTGGTAATTGGCGCCGCCCACGCGCCGGGTTTTGACCTCGAGCAGCGGCTTGGCGTTCTCGACCGCCTTCTTGAAAGCCTTCAGCGGATCGTCGTTGGTGCGCTCCCGCAGCTTGTCCATGGCTTCATAGAACATGCCCTGAGCCACGGTCTTCTTCCCCTGCCACATCATGGAGTTCACAAACTTCTCCACGAGCGTGGAGTTATAAACCGCGTCGGCCTGCACTTCGCGAATAACGGCTCTTCTTCTGCGTGGCATACGTTCCTATGACTTGGGCCTTTTGGCCCCGTACTTCGACCGGCCTTGCTTGCGGTTAGCGACACCGGCGGTGTCCAGCGCGCCGCGGATCACGTGGTAGCGCACACCCGGAAGATCCTTCACGCGGCCCCCGCGGATCAGCACAATGGAGTGCTCCTGCAGGTTGTGCCCGACACCGGGGATGTAGGTGGTCACTTCAATTCCATTGGTGAGCCGGACGCGCGCCACTTTTCGCAGGGCCGAATTCGGCTTCTTGGGAGTGGAGGTGTACACGCGCGTGCAAACCCCGCGCTTCTGCGGGCAGCTATTGAGCGCCGGGCTCGAAGTCTTCCAGCGCGGCGGCTTCCGCCCCATACGCACAAGTTGGTTAAAAGTCGGCACGAATCTCCTCTTTGCGATGTAAATCAATAAAGTGGCGCAACCCACTCACGAACGGGACCCACCGAGATCGGAGATCCCCCAAAAACCAAAGGTCGCAACAGCGAGGATTAACTTGCTTGAGACAGGCCCATGTCACAACCGGCGCAACCGGTAGAACCTCGGGGCCTCACCCCCGGCCGGACCCGCTCTCACACGGGTGGTAGCACGGAGACAGAAAGCTTTTCTCGCGAAACTCTTCAATCATAACGAAACGGAAGGGAGTGTGCAACTGGGTTGTCGCAAAAAGCCCTGGCCGGGCCTCTTCGGCGCCCGTCCAGGGCTCGAAAACCAGCGAATTGTCCGACCGCTATTGCCGGTTCCAGGCGCCGGGCATGGCGTGACCCCGCATCGCCTGGCCGCCAAAACCGCCGCCGGTCTTAATGGTGTAGTTGGAAGGAACCACGAACAGGGATGCCGCGGGCTCGGCTTGCACAATGTTGGTCAGTTCCATCTCCGTGGTGCCCCTGCGCGGATCGCTGGTCGTGATCTGGATGGGGACCTGCAGGGCGGTCGAAACCCACACAGTCCGCACGCTTTGAATCGGTTGCGAGTTGCCTATGGTGCCCGCGGGAATCGTCCAGGTGGTCACGGTTTCATTGGTGGTGAACCCGTTGAGGTTGACACCAGTCGTTGTAGTTGTGGTCGCCTGGGCTTCGCCCGTCCGGCCTGGCGGAGGAGTCGTAGTGCCGCTCGTGGTCGAGGTTGGAGCTTTGGGCAGCGGCATCTGAATGGCCGTCATTGTTGAGGAATTCAACACATACCGATAGCCAGCCACCGGGTCGACAATCGTGGTCTGGGTAAACGGCTGCTTGCCGGAGGATGCCGGCGGGGTCACGGTGGTTTGCGTGCACGTGCGGCCCTGGCCGTCCCGATAAACGCTGGATGTCTGGCTGTGCGAAATCTGGGTGCCGTTGGCCAACGTCTGCTGCGACGTAAACGTCTCGGTCGCCGAATATGGCGCGCCGGTTACCGGCCCGCTGGACAGGCGGGCTCCCATCTGGGCTCGGGGCCCCCCGAATCCCCGGCGGCTTGCCGGTCCCTGGGCGGACAGTGTGAGGACAAACAGCCCGGCAAAACAGACAATGATAGTTTTCTTCATGCGATCTTTCCCGTTCAAAAAAGCTGCCTTCCATATACTATTGCTCCCGCGACCGAAAAAGTTCCCAACATTCTGAGCGCTCTGGATAGCTCGATTCTCCGGCCCTGGCACATTACAGTGGTAACGCCGCGGCCCTCTCGCGCATCTCACTGTGCGATGAAATCCGCGAACGCCTTCTCACGCCGGAAGTTTATCTGGCTGGCCGGCCTCGGCCCGGCGGCCCACCTCGCCGCCCAAACGCCCACGTTTTCCGGCGGCGTCAAAGTGGTCAACCTCTTCGCCACCGTCCGCGACAAGCAGGGCCAGATCGTCCGCAACCTGACCAAGGACGATTTCCTGCTCGACGAGGATGGGCGCCCGCAAACCATTGCGTACTTCTCGCAGGAGAGCGACCTGCCCTTGACGCTCGGCCTGCTGGTGGATACCAGCGGCAGCCAGCGCCGCGTCCTGGGCGATGAGCGCAGCGCCAGCTACCGCTTCTTCCAGCAGGTGATGCGCGAAGACAAAGACATGGCCTTCGTGCTGCATTTCGATTTCGAGGTGGAGTTGCTGCAGGACCTCACCAGTTCGCGCGACAAGCTCGAAAAGGCGCTTGACCTCCTCGATTCGCCCCAGCTCCAGAGGCAATCCGGGCAGGGCGGCGGGGGATATCCCGGCGGCGGAGGTGGAGGGTACCCGGGTGGCGGCGGATATCCCGGCGGCGGCGGATATCCCGGCGGTGGCGGGCGGCAGCGCGGCGGGGGAACCACCCTCTACGATGCTGTGCTCCTTTCCGGCGATGAACTGATGCGCAAGCAGAGCGGCCGCAAGGCGGACATCGTTCTCTCCGATGGCGTCGATACGGGAAGCAAGGTCTCCCTGGAGCGCTCGGTGGAAGCCGCCCAGCGCGCCGACACCCTGGTCTACTCGATCCTGTTCGCCGATCCCGAGGGATACGGCAGCCCATACGGCGGCGGTTTCGGCGGCCCGCGCATGGGCCGGCGCGGCGGGATGGGGCGGCCTCCGGTCATGATGAACCGGCCCGACGGCAAGAAGGTGCTCGAACGGATCTCGCGCGAGACCGGCGGCCGTTTCTTCGAGGTCTCCAAAAAGCAACCCATCGGCAAGGTCTACGAAGCTATCGAGGAAGATCTGCGCAACCAGTACAGCCTCGGGTACACGCCCGACCAGACCAATTCGGGCGGCGGATACCGCACGATCCACCTGACTACCAAGCAGAAGGGGCTGATCGTGCAGACGCGCGAAGGATATTACCCGGCGTAACGGCTACTTCTCACCCTGCCCGTAGGTCGCGCTCGCGCCGTGCTTGCGAAAGAAGTGCCGGTCGCGGAGGGCTCCGGAAATCGGAGCGGCCTCGGGAGCGATGGTGAGAGTCTCGCTGGCCAGGGCCGCCAGTTCTTCGACGATCACGGCCATGTGGGCCGCCTTTCCGGCCGAGCTTCCCCAGCAGAACGGTCCGTGCCCGGCCACGAGCACGGCGGGCGCGTCCAGAGGATCGTTCCCGCCCATCCGGCGCACAATCGCATGGCCGGTGTTGGCTTCGTAATCGCCCTCGATCTCGGCGATCTCGAGCGCCTCGGTCACCGGCACCGGCCCGTGGAAGTAGTCCGCATGAGTGGTACCGAAGCAGGGGATCTCGCGGCGCGCCTGGGCCCATGCCGTGGCGTGCCGTGAGTGCGTGTGAACCACGCCGCCGATAGCCGGGAAGGCGCGGTAGAGCACCGCGTGAGTCGCCAGGTCCGAAGACGGCCGCAGACGGCCCTCGACCACGCGGCCTTCGAGGTCCGTCACCACCAGGTCGGCCGGGGTCATTGTCTCGTAGGGGACGCCGCTGGGTTTGATGACGATCACACCTTCGCCGCGGTCGATGCCGCTGGCGTTGCCGAAGGTGTAGATCACCAAGCCCCGGCGGACCAGCTCGAGGTTGGCCTCGAAGACCTCAGACCGCAGCGCTTCCAGCACTCTGGCCTCCGCGCGCCTGGGCCGCGATGCGCCGCAGCTCCGGCAGAACGCCGCCGATCGCGGCCGCCTCCGAACGCCGCTCCCCGAAAGCGAAGTAGAGCTTGCGGTAGAGCGGATACAGCTCCGCGTAAATCCCCGCGGCGCCGGCCTCGGGCTGAATGGTGGCGTAGCCCGGACAGAGCGCGTCCTGCGCCTCTTCGACGCTCCGGAAGGCGCCCGCCGCCAGGAACGCGAAGATGGCCGATCCCAAGCTGGTCACGTCCCCGGCCGGCACCAGGATAGGCTTACCTAATACATTGGCGTAAACCTGGTTGAGCACCACGTTGCGCTGCGGGATGCCGCCGCCGTTGATAATGCGGCGCACCGGCACACCGTGCTCCTCCATGCGCTCGAGGATCACGCGCGTATGGAAGGCCGTGCCCTCGATGGCCGCGAAGAGCTCGTCCTCGGCGGTGTGGGTGAGCCGCCAGCCGAGCGTGATGCCGCCCAGTTCGGAGTTCACCAGCACGGTACGGTCGCCATTGTCCCAAGTCAGGCGCAGCAATCCGGTCTGGCCGGCCCGGTACCGCTCCAGGCCCCGGGAAAGCTCCGCCACGCTGGTGGCCGCGCGGCGCGCAATGGCGTCGAAGATATCGCCGCTGGCGGAAAGCCCCGCCTCGATGCCGGTATACCGCGGGTGAATCGACCCCGCCACCACACCGCAAACGCCGGGGATCAGAGTGGGCTGCTCGCTAATCGCCATGATGCACGTGGAGGTTCCCACCACGTTGACCACGTCGCCCAGACGCACGCCCGCGCCGATGGCGTCCCAATGCGCGTCGAAGGCACCCACTGGAATGGGGATGCCGACGCGCAAGCCGAGCTTCTCTGCCCAGATCGGCGTCAAACGGCCCGCGATGCGATCCGAGGTGGCATACACGCCCGCCAGTTTCTCGCGCACTCCGGCGAACAGCGGATCGACGGCCGTCAGGAACTCGTCCGGAGGCAAACCGCCCAGCTCCCGGTTCCACATCCACTTGTGGCCCATGGCGCAGATGCTGCGCGGGACTGAGGCGGCGTCCGAAATGCCGCACAGCACGGCCGCCACCATATCGCAATGCTCCAGCACCGCGACGCAGCGCGCGCGAGCCTCCGGATTGTGCCGCAGCCAGTGCAGGAGCTTGGCGAAGCCCCACTCGGAGGAGTACGTCCCGCCGCACCACTGTATGGCTTCGAGGTTGCGGTCGCGCGCCGCGGCGGTGATCTCGGCGGCTTCCTTCCAGGCGCGATGGTCGCACCAAACGTAGTAATCGTCCAGCGGCTCGAGATGCGCATCCACCGGGACGATGGTAGAGCCGGTGGTATCGAGCGCCAGGGCTTCAACCGCGCCGCCGTCCACGCCCGCACCGGCGATGGCCCGGCGCACGGCCAGCACCAGGGCCGTCATGTGATCGGCGTGGCTTTGCGTGGCGCGATCAGGATCTTCCGGGGAGCGATGCAGCGGATATTCCGCCACGCCGGCACCCAGGCGCCCGCGAACGCTATCGAAAACCGCGGCCCGAACGCTCAGCGTTCCGAAATCGACCCCGATAACGATGCTCATGGAATCTCCGAAGGCCGAAACTCTCAGGGCACTTACTAGCTATGTTTCTCCATCCACCAGCCCAGGTATCGCGACGTGGCTTCGTACACCGCCGCGCCGACGGGGGCCAGGTTGGCCGCCACGTGGTGCTCGAACCCGTTTTCGCAGATGAAGCGCAGCAGCTCCTGGAGCCGCGGAATGCGCACCACGCCCGCGCCTCCGAAGGTGGTCAGGGGATCGTCGGTGAACTCACCTTCCCCGACGTAGCCCTGGATCTCGCCGGCCGCGTCGTTGGTGGAGAAGCGCGCGAAGCTCATCGGCCCGGCCTTCACCAGCCCCTCGCAGGTCCCATAGGTGTTTTCGCGGCCCACCGTTCCGGCGATGATCTGCTGGAACTCCATGCGCGCCTCTTTGAAGAAGTGCCTGGGCAGGTTGCTGCAATGGAAGCAGACGGCCTTATCGGGGTCGTCGCCGTAATTGTTGTTCCAATCGAGCAGGGCGCTGGGAGTGCCGGAGGCGAGTTGCAGGGCGTGCATCGCCACCACGCCGCAGATATCCACCTCGCAGGCGCTGGACATCAGGTTCTCGCTCATCATGCTCATCACCGTGCACGGCACCACGCCGAAATACTCCTCGAGCGAGGTCCAGCACTGCACGGCGCTGATGGCCACTTCGGTCTCCGCCATCCACTGGTCGATCACCGCGCCCAGCTTGGCCATGCGCAGCAGAGCCTCTTCCGGCACGCTACCGGTGTTCACGTAGCGCTTGATGGCCGCCAGCTTTTCGACGGCCGCCGCATCTTTATCGCCCATGCGCTGGATGCGGCCCAGGATCTCGGAGAGATCGATGGTTTCGATGGAGATCCCGTTGGCTTCAAGAAGCTTCTCGCTGAAGCGCACGGTATTGAAGGCCGCCGGCCGCGCCCCGATGGCGCCCACGCGCAGGCGCCGCAGCCCGCGTACTACGCGGCATACGGCCGCAAACCAGTCGAGGTCCGCGTGGAACTCCGCGGAATCCGGCGCTTCGGTGTGCAGCGTGGTGAGCGAATAGGGAATGCCGTACTGCTTCAGATTGTTGCAGGCCGACATCTTGCCGCAGAAGCTGTCCCGCCGGTCCGCGATGGTCATGCGGCCGGGCGTGTCCGGGGTGGCCTGAATCAGCACCGGTACGTTCAGATCGGCCTGGCGCAGGGTATCGGCGATGGCGCGCTCTTCGCCGAAATTCGGCAGCGTGACGAGGATGCCATCGATCGCCTCGCGATTCTTCCGGAACAGCTCGGCGCAACGCGCCACTTCGGCGCGCGTGGTGATCGCTCCGCACTTGGTCTCATCCGCGCCTACCGCAACCGCGCCGTAGCCGCCCTTTTCGAGCACCGATAGGATCTCGGCGCGTCCGCTTTCCGCCAGGTGATCCGGGAAGAAGCCCCGGTTGCCCACGATTACGCCGAATGTCACGCGGTGCGCTTTTCCGTTATTCATTTGCCACTCCGTTTCTTAGGCGAGTACCGAAGCGAGTAAAAGAGGCCCATCGCGATCAATAGAGCGCCCCACCAGATGCTGGCGTGCAGCCCGGCCATCACCACCGGATGCTCCGGGGGAGACACCAACTCGTAAACTCCGGCGCCGCAGATCAGCAGGCCGTAGATCAGCAGCAGGACGCCGATGAAGAACCAGATCGAAACCATTCCAGCACGATGCATGTTTTGCCTACCAGAAAATGATATTCAGCGCCACGAAGACCACGGCCACCATGACTGCCCAGAAGGCCGGCCGCTGGAAGAGCGGCAGGTCGCCTTCCGAGGGCACGTCGGTACAGCCGTAGACCAGCCCGGTCAGTTCCGCCTCCGGACGGGGACGCGTAACGGCGCTCACCACCACCGTGACCGATACGCAGATGAGGAAGGCCCACAGCGCACGGAACATATTCTCGGCCATGGCCT
>Ga0326728_10025933_pt1 | contig 10441 bp, 7 predicted proteins | sample MB3enrmetagenome_FD_207602 | JGI IMG/M metagenome (GOLD analysis project Ga0326728, IMG submission 207602) | Lab enriched peat soil microbial communities from McLean, Ithaca, NY, United States - MB31MN | ecosystem: Environmental > Terrestrial > Soil > Wetlands > Peat | place: USA: New York... | reverse complement strand
CCGCGCCCGGCGCCGTCGTGAGATTCACGCACAAGGAACTGAAGGTTCCCGTCGTTGGCATCAGCGCGTACGTGTCTCCCGTCGTGGCGTTGTTCTGCCATAGGTTCGACTGGATGGGCATTAAGCCGGTCCAGGATTGAGCCGCGGTGGGCACTGCAATATCGGCCTGCGATCCAAAGATGTATTGACCGGTTGAGCTGGTGGCGGCGGTTCCGGTCCCGCTCAGCGACACCGTCTGCGGCGATCCCGGCGCGCTGTCGGCTACCGAAAGCGTGGCTGAGAAGCTGGCTGCAGAAGCCGGCGTGAAAGTGACGTAGATCGAGCAACTGGAGCCCGCCGCAAGCGTCGATCCGCAGGCATTGGTTCCGGTCGTCAGCGCAAAGTCGCTGGGGTTGGTTCCCACGATGCTGGGGACGATGTTGTTCAGCGGAGCAGTGCCGGTATTCGACAGAGTGGCCGCCAGCGCCGCCGAAGTCGTGCCCGCCAGCGTGTTGGGGAAGCTCAGTGCCGGGCTCAGCGAGGCCGCGGGTGCGGTTCCGGTCCCGCTCAAGACCGCCGTCTGCGGCGATCCCGGCGCGCTGTCGGCTACCGAAAGCGTGGCCGAGAAGCTGGCTGCAGAAGCCGGCGTGAAAGTGACGTAGATCGTGCAACTGGAGCCCGCCGCCAGCGTCGACCCGCAGGCATTGGTTCCGGTCGTCAGCGCAAAGTCGCTGGGGTTGGTTCCCACGATGCTGGGGACGATGTTGTTCAGCACAGCGGTGCCGGTATTCGAAAGCGTGGCTGCCAGCGCCGCCGAAGTCGTGCCCGCCGGCGTGTTGGGGAAGCTCAGTGCCGAGCTCAGCGAGGCCACGGGGCCGCTCAGCGCATTGAAAAGCCCGGTGCCGTTGGGGCTGCCCCAGCCGGTGACCAGGTCGTAGCCGGTGGTGGCGGAGTAGCCGTTACTGCCGCTGGTGATGTCGTGAAAGGCCGTGCTATACGTCGTGCCTCCCGCATCGCCGATCAGGTACAGGCTGGGGTTGACGAAGCCGAGCGGCCCGTTGCCGTTGGTGGCTCTTTGCTGATTCACAAGCGCCAGGTAGCCGGCCCACAGCGGCGCCGCAAAGCTGGTGCCGCCATATACGTTGGCCGTGCACGTGGTCTGGTCGGCGCACACGTAATAGGTAAAGTTGGCGTTCGCTGACACGTCTGGGCCGTTACGATACGACTGTGAGCAACTGGAGCAGCTTGCCGCCGCCGTCACCTGCCACGAGGGAATCGCGAACTTGTCCGGCGAAATGCCGCCGCCGCCGTCTGCCCACGCGGTTTCTGAAGCCCAGGCGCCAGCCGCTGCGGCGGTCGACAGGTCCGTACCGCCTACCGAGGTTAGGTACACATCGTCGGCCGGATAAATCTCGGAAGATAATGTCCACGCGCTGCTGTCGCCAGCCGCCTGGAACAGGTTCTGTCCCTGCGCCGCGAATTCCTCAAAGTACGGATAGTCGGTGCTCGGGTCGGCCGGACTCCAGTTCCACGAAGAGCTCAACTGCGAGGGGAGCGGGCTGTGCGTCGCCATGGAGTTGAAGATGGCGGCGTCGGTCGAGCCCACGTACATGGTCAGGCCCGCCAGAGCCGGCGCCATGCCCAGCGCCTGCGTCATATCCAGCGTCTGCTCGGTGTCGTCGCAGTCGCCGCCGACCTTCGAATCCAAGCAGTATGTGCTGGTGCCATCGGCCGAAAGCAGCGTGATGACGCCGCTGGTACAGGTGGCGCCACTGGTGCAGGTGCTGCTGGCGCTGCCGGGGTAGGTCTGCCCGGCGTTCTTATAGTAGGTCTGCAGGTCGGCCAGATCGGTGCCGTAATACTCAAGCAATCCGAGCGTTTGGCCGCTGCCGGTCAGCGTTCCGCCCTCAGCGGAATAGTAGGCCGCCCGCATGTCGCTGCCCAGGAACGAAGCCGAGGGGCCGGAGCCGGTGGTGGCGTCGGACTTCGAACTGGGGCCGGCCGGGATTTGCTTCAAGCCGGCGGGCTTCGGAATTGAGAAGTTGTCGAGGCCTGAGACGTGCCACAGCGAAAACGTCAAATTCGTGGTCGGCTCCCTGTCCGGCGCATAGAATATCCGGTTCTCGGTCGGATGCTGATACACGCCGAGGTTCACATGAAACGCGCTCTGAATACTCGCCACGCTTCCCGTCACCTGCAGGTTCACGCGGTTCGGCGAAGTATCCACCACGGTCAGCCCATTCGCCTGGGCGAAATTGACCAGAGCGTCATATTGCGCCTGCGTGGGCCCGAACTCCTCGGTGAACTGAGCCACCGTGAGGAACTGATGGTACGACAGACTCGTGGGATCGTAGAGGTTCTTGATGAGCTGATTGAGCTCATCCTGGTTCTGAAGCCGCAAAGTGATCACGAGACGCAAGTTCTGCGTTGAAGATAGGTTGCCGATGAAGCGCGCGGTTCCATCCTGCGTGGCTTGGCGCACATGACGCGTCAACACGGTCTGAGCCTCGCAAATGCCAAGAGTCAGCGAAAGACACGCAGCGATCGAGAGCCCAAAAGTCTTCAATGGACGCATGCGGTCTTCTCCTTCATTGCGGTTGTAGTCTTGGTGCAGAGTTGTCCACTTTGGCTATTGGCCGCTGCGGGGAATTGGACATTGTGACCTTGATACTAAGACCAAGACGGGAAGAAAATGATACGTTCTGGCGAACAAATGCTCCAAATACTCAAGCATTTTCAGCGATTCAGATGGCCGTTGTCTACATAAATCGGCAGCTCCAACGCAGCCCTTCTCTTTACTTTGGCGGTATGTGCGACTGCCTTTGACTACATGCCGAATCCGCGCGTCCCTAAAGGGATAAATAGTGAATTGATTGAGGCGGATACGGAACGTGGAGGGTAATTTCCTGCAGGATATGACGATCCAAACTCAGGTCCGCCACCAGGCGCTTCAACTTGCCGTTCTCATCACGCAGCCGGCGAAGTTCCCGTAGCTCATTCAGCCCCAGCCCCGCATGCTTCTTCTTCCACAAGTAAAGGCTCTGTTGGCTGATCCCATGCTTGCGGTAGACCTCCACCACCGTTTCGCCCGATTCGGCTTCCCTCAGGACGCGCAGAATCTCCTCTTCGCTGTGACCTCTCTTGCTCATTTTCTGGTCTCCTTCCTCTTCAGGGGACCACGAAAGATCGCGATCTCTCAACTTCAAAACGGCTTAGTTTTGGGGTTTTCGGTCAAGGAACAGCGAAGTGGTTTTTGACGTTTACCATTCGTCAAAATGGAGGATCTGATTCCGGGGAGTAAATATCGTGCCACTCAAAGCATCCAAGAGCCACAGAGATCAACAAGGATCGGCTGCTCAAGGGTAAGTGGCGTTGCCCTCAGAATGCGTATCCCTTAGGTCGGTTGTTTTTAGAGATTAATTCATCTCGTCGTCGTCGAGGCGGTGGAAATGTGAAAATCGGCTTCATCGATTTTCAAGGTCTGTGGGAAGGGCGGGAAACGGTTTGATCGTTTTCCGCGCTTTCCATAAGCCGGCATTTCCACCGCCTGCTTGGAGCGGCACAGATTTCAGGCCGCAGCTTGTGAGTCTGCGTTCTCCCAGCGGCTCTCGAACTCCGCAGGGCTAAGATAGTTCAGCGTGGAATGCATGCGGCGCTGGTTGTGCCACAACAGCCACGCTATGACGTCGTCTTTGGCCTGGCGCAGGGTTACAAAACGTTCTCCGTGCAGCCGCTCCACCTTCAGCGATCCGAACAACGTCTCCGTGACCGAGTTGTCCCAACAGTTGCCCTTGCGGCTCATCGAGGGCCGGATGCCGTGTTGCTCCAGCGCCCGACGGAAATCCTCACCGGCATACTGACTGCCGCGATCGGAGTGAAAGAGCAACTCCCCTTTAGCTGGCCGGCGCTGAAACAGGCCCATCTCCAGCGCGTCGATCGCCAGGCTGCGGTGCATGTCCGGTCGCATCGACCAGCCCACCACCTTGCGGCTGAACAAATCGATTACCACCGCCAGAAACAACCAGCCCTCTTCGCTGGGGATGTAGGTGATGTAGCCGGTCCACGCCTGGTTGGGCACTGCCGGGCTGAAGTTGCGGTTCAACACGTTCGGTGCTACAGGCGGATCGTGGCGGCTGTCGGTAGGCACCACATGGAAACGCCGTTTCCCGCGGGCACGGATGCCGTGCTGCTGCATCAACTGCTGCACCCGTTGCTTGCCCACGCGGATGCCTCTTTTGCGCAACTCGCGCCAGATGCGCGGCCACCCATAGGCGCCACGATGCTCTGCGTACACTGCGTTGATGTACGCCAGCAGCGCGGCATTACTCAGATGACGGCGCTGACTGATCCGCCCCTGCCGCTCCCGATGTTGATGAAAGCCGGACACGCTTACCCGTAGTACCCGGCACTGCACACAAATCGGCCAGAGGCGCCGATGGCGTTCTATGAAGGCATACTTCACTTCTGGCCCTTTGCAAAGTATGCCGTCGCTTTTCCCAGAATGTCGCGCTCCATCGTTACTCGTGCCAGCTCGGCGCGTAACCGGCTGATCTCCATCTGCTCGGCCGTCACTCCGACCTTGCCCGGAACCTCCTTCAGCCCGCCCTCGCGATGCGCCTTGACCCAGTTCGACAGCGTCTGCTCCACTACTCCCAAACTGCGTGCTGCCGACGCTGTGCTCTGGCCCGACTCGACAAGCCGGACTGCTTCCTGCTTGAACTCCAGTGTGTATCTGCCTCGTTTTCCGTTTCTCATCCACGTTTCGCTGGCCATCGGCGGTTTCGGATTGTGCGGAATTCCCGAGGCTCTGATTCTCGCTCTGCGCGATTCAGACGTGCGCAACCTTACCATCGCCAGCAATAACGCAGGCGTGGATGGCTGGGGGCTGGGGCTATTGCTCGAAAGGCATCAAATCAAGAAAATGATTTCCAGCTACGTTGGCGAGAACCTGGAGTTTGAGCGTCAGTTTCTGGCTGGCGAGTTGGAGGTTGAATTCTGCCCGCAATGTACGCTCGCTGAGCGCATGCGGGCGGAAGGCGCCGGAATCCCTGGCTTCTACACGCGGACAGGAGTCGGCACGCTGATTGCCGAAGGGAAAGAACATAAGGAGTTCGACGGAACCACGTACGTTCTGGAACGAGGGATCCGGGCCGACCCGGCTTTAGTGAAAGCATGGAAAGCCGACCTGCACGGCAACCTCATCTATCGCCGCACCGCGCGCAACTTCAATCCCCAGGCGGCCACGTGCGGCAAGATTACGGCGGCCGAAGCCGAGATGATTGTCGATCCGGGCGAACTCGATCCGGACGAGATTCACACGCCCGGCATTTTTGTGCATCGCCTGGTGCACAATCCCGATCCGGAAAAGCGCATTGAAAAGAGAACCACTCGGGAGACATAGAACAGTGGGATGGACTCGTGAGCAGATGGCCATGCGCGCTGCAATGGAGCTTGCAGACGGTTTTTATGTAAATCTGGGCATTGGGATTCCCACTCTGGTCGCAGATTACATTCCCGCGGGAATGACCGTGACCTTGCAGTCGGAAAATGGACTGCTGGGCATGGGACCGTTTCCAAACGCATCGGAGGTTGATGCCGATCTGATCAACGCGGGCAAGGAGACTGTGACCTTTGTTCCCGGTGCCGCGACGTTTTCCAGTGCCGACTCGTTTGCCATGATTCGCGGCGGGCACATCGACCTTGCGATTCTCGGCGCGATGCAGGTGTCAGAATGCGGCGACCTGGCCAATTGGATGATTCCCGGAAAACGCGTGAAAGGAATGGGCGGCGCGATGGATCTTGTTTCCGGGGTGCGGCGCGTGATCGTGCTGATGGAGCATAACACCCCCGATGGAGCCACCAAGCTGCTGCGCAGTTGCACGCTTCCTTTGACCGGGGCCGGCGCAGTCGAGCGAGTGATCACCGACCTTGGCGTACTCGATGTCACGGCATCAGGCTTTGAAGTGATTGAGTTGGCCGCCGGTGTCACGCACGAGGAAGTTGAAGGGCGAACCGAAGCATCGTTGCGCTTCAGTGGCGCAGCGGCTTAGCTCGCGATCCTTTGCCCCACGCCGGCTTTCGCTTTTCGAGAAACGCGGTGATGCCTTCACGGAAGTCCGCTGTCTCCCGGGAGGCCGCGTTGGCTTCGAGCGCTTGAGCAACCGCCGAGTCGAGCCATGCCCTGTTCTGCTGCGCAAGGAGCGACTTGGTCGCTTTCAGCGCTTGAGGACTATTTGCAATCAGCACATCTGCCAGCGCCTGCACGCGGTCGGTGAGTCTCTCCGGCGCCACAATTTCATTTACGAGGCCCAGGCGATAAGCCTCTTCCGCATCGCAGAGCCGGCCCGTCAAAAGCAGATCCCGGCTCTTCTTGCCTGCAACCTGAAGGGCGAGAAAAGCCGACACCAGTGCGGGCACAAAGCCGATCCGCACCTCAGTGAAACCGAATTTCGCCGCTGGCGTTGCCAGAGTGAAGTCGCAGATGAAGGCCAATCCCGCTCCGCCGGCAATGGCCGGGCCATGCACCGCCGCGATAGTCGGAATGGGGAGTTCATTCAACGCAAGGAAGAGCCGGGCGATTCGCTCGGCATCTGCGCGGTGCTCGGCCGCGCTCCTATCCTCGATGGCATGCAATGCCGATAAATCCAGGCCGGAACAGAACGCGTCGCCGGCTCCGGCCAGCACCAGCACACGGCAGTCGCTCGAGGCAATGTCCTCCAGTGCAGAGATCAGCTCAGTCTGCATTTCGGGCGTCATCGCATTGCGTCGCTCGGGACGATGGAGCGTAATCGTCCGTATCGATGCACTCTCAGTAACCAGAATCGTCTTCAAATCCAATCGATCCTCCCTCGCCGCAGCCGCGCGCATTCCAGCCGGAAGCTTCGCCCACTATTGCACAGGAGCCCCGCAGCTCGCGCTGATCTCCGCGCCGGTATGGAGCAAGCCTGTGAGAGAACCAAGTTTCGGAAGCGCCGCGCCGCGCTCCGTTAACACCGCGATCAATGTTTCCGTGGGCAGGTTCCCCACCAGAGTATCCTGCGCGAACGGGCATCCACCCAACCCGCCGATGGCCGCGTCAAAGCGCCTGCAACCCGCATCGAAAGCCGCACCAACGCGGGCAGCCGCTTCGTCCCGCTTTACGTGAAGATGTATTCCTAACTCGATTCCGTGATGCGCCTCGAGCACGGCTGCGACCGTATCGGCGATTTGCGCCGGCGCTGCCAAACCCACCGTATCAGCGAGGGAGATGTGACGCACGCCGAGCGCGGCAAGTTGTTCGCATCCCTCGACGACCGCCGCAACGCTCCACGCATCACCATAAGGATTTCCGAAGGCCATGGAAAGATAGGCGGCCACATTTAATCCTGCGTCTTCAGCCAGCGCGCTCACAGTTTTCAGCTCGTGCAGCGATTCTTGCGGCGTCTGATGTTGATTGCGGCGAAGAAATTCGGCGGAAAGGGAATAAGGAAAGCCTAGCGTGCGCACCGCACTGGTGCGAATGGCTCGTTCTGCACCCTTGCGGTTCACCACGATCCCGATGATCTCAACGCCCTGAAGAGGGCTTAGCAATTCAAGCACGTGCTCGGAATCCGCCATCTGCGGAACGGCCGCTGGAGAGACAAAACTGACTGCGTCGATATGCGTAAAGCCCGCCTCGATCAGATTGTGCAAGTAGGCGGCTTTCTTTTCCGTCGGGATCGCAAACGGCAGGCCTTGCCAGGCGTCGCGCGGGCACTCCACGATTTTGACCACGTCACCCATTCTCATGCAATTCTGCAAGCCGAATCCGTACCCGCACGCCTGCCCTGACAGCCAACCTTTACCCGCGCGAAGGGTGCACCTTGAGGATTTCCCTGGCAATCACCATACGCTGAATTTCGCTGGTGCCTTCGCCGATGGTGCACAGCTTCACATCGCGGTAGAACTTCTCCGCGGGATAGTCCTTGATGAAGCCGTAGCCGCCAAACAATTGCACCGTCTCATCGCAGATGCGCACTGCCACTTCGCTCGAGAACAGCTTGGCCATCGACGACTCACGCGTTACCTTGCGGCCGGCGTCCTTGAGCACCGCGGCGCGCTGCGTAAGAAGCCGTGCCGCATCCAATTCCGTCGCCATGTCCGCGAGCTTCCATTGGATGCCCTGGAATTCGGCGATGGCCTTGCCGAACTGGCGACGCTCTTTCACGTACTTCAACGCCGCGTCCAGTGCGCCGCGCGCGATGCCAAGCGCCAGGGCCGCAATCGAGATTCTGCCGCCATCCAGAACCCGCATCGCATCGATAAATCCTTCGCCTTCCGCGCCCAGCAGGTTCTCCTCGGGGATCTCGCAGTCCTCGAAGATCAGCTCGCTGGTATCGCTGGCCCGCAGTCCCAGTTTGTTTTCCTTCTTGCCGGGCCGAAATCCCTTGGTTCCCTTTTCCACCACGAAGGCCGACAATCCGTGCGTGCCCTTGCTCTTGTCGGTGACCGCGATAACCACAGCTGCATCGGCATAGCGCCCATTTGTTATGAAGGTCTTGTTGCCGTTCAACACGTACCGGTCGCCGCGTTTCACCGCAGTGGTCCGTGCGTTGCTCGCATCCGACCCGGAGCCGGGTTCGGTCAGCGCCCATGCCGCCAGCCACTCTCCGCTCGCCAATCGCGGAATGTACTTCTTCTTCTGCGCTTCGTTGCCAGTCAGAAAAATGTGGTTTGTCCCCAGCGAATTGTGCGCCGCAACGGTGAGCCCCATCGATCCATCGACGGCAGAAAGTTCCTCAATGGCGAGCACGTAGTCCACGTAGCCCAGCCCCGCGCCGCCATACTCCGGGGGAAATATCACGCCCAGCAGGCCCATCTCACCCAGCATCTTTACCGTGGCCAGAGGAAATTCGCTTGCCTCATCCCATGCCGCTGCGTGGGGCGCAATCTCTCGCGCGGCAAACTCGCGTATCTCACGGCGCAAATGTTCCTGCTGCTCGGTAAGAACAAATGGGTACAAAGTGTCAGCCTTATCCGGCGTCTCCACTGCAATTTGCATGCTCAGGCTCCTTCGCGGGGATTTCGAGTGCCCATTTCCTTTTACATACCGTATGATGCCGTTGTCTCCCAGGCGAACTGTGCCGCGGCGCCTAAAAACTCCCTCAGGTTTGCAAAACTCCAGGATTGAAGCGGAGAACATCGGGATTCAGAGAGCAAGCCTCCAATGCATGGATCAATATGTGTCGAGTTTGGGCCGGATCGATAATGGCATCGATCCAAAGCCGCGCCGCGCCGTAGCGTGGGTCCGCCTGCGCATCGTACGTGGTACGAATCTCCTCGTAAATCGCGGCCTTCTCTGCCTCCGTCAGCGCCTTGCCGCCGCGCTCCAATTGCCGGGCGCGTACCTCAGCCAGCGTCGACGCAGCCGAGGCGCCGCTCATCACGGCGTAGCGCGCGGTCGGCCAGGCAAACAGGAAACGCGGATCGTAGGCCTTGCCGCACATCGCGTAATGCCCGGCACCAAAGCTTCCACCCACGATCACCGCAATCTTCGGCACCACGCTGGTGCTCACCGCAGAAACCATCTTCGCGCCGGCACGAATGATTCCCGACCATTCCGCCTCCTTGCCCACTATGAATCCATTCACATCGTGCAGAAAGATGAGCGGTACCAGGTTCTGATTGCAATCCATAATGAAGCGCGCGGCCTTCTGAGCGCCCTCGGTGTAAATGACGCCGCCGACCTCCATCTGCGTAAGCCCCGCCGCGGGTCCCATCGCCACCGTCTGGTTCTGGTTGATCTTCTGGTTGGCCACGATGCCCACGGCATGCCCGCCAATCCACGCGTACCCGCAGAGCACCGTGCGGCCAAACTCCGCCTTGTATTCGTCAAACTCGCTGCGATCCACAAGGCGCGCAATCACCTCGCGCATGTCGTAAACGTTGCTTGATGCCGGCTCTGGGTTCAGTAATCCATACACATCTTCGGCGGCAAATTTCGGCGCATCGCGCCCCGCATCGAAGGCGCGGCGTCGAAAAACCTCCGCATCCGGATCCGTTCCCCTGCGTTCGCCCATCTTGGCCACCAGTGATCGCAGTCGCGCCAGACACAGGTAATCGTTAGGCTCTTTAAAGTCAACCGTCCCTGAGATCGCGGCGTGCATCGCCGCTCCGCCCAGTTCTTCCGCACCGGTTTTTTGTCCGATGGCCGCTTGCACCAGCGACGGCCCCGCCAAAAACAATCCCGACCCCTCGGTCATCAGCACGGTATCCGTCATTACCGGCAAATACGCCCCTCCCGCCACGCACATGCCCATGATGGCCGTGATCTGCGGTATTCCTCGTGAGCTCATCACCGCATTGTTGCGAAAGATACGGCCAAAATCATCGGTGTCGGGAAATACGTCTTCCTGCAAGGGCAGAAACACGCCCGAAGAATCGACCAGGTAGATGGTGGGAACGCGATTTTCCATGGCGATGGTCTGCGCGCGCAACACCTTCT
>Ga0326728_10025932_pt1 | contig 10442 bp, 10 predicted proteins | sample MB3enrmetagenome_FD_207602 | JGI IMG/M metagenome (GOLD analysis project Ga0326728, IMG submission 207602) | Lab enriched peat soil microbial communities from McLean, Ithaca, NY, United States - MB31MN | ecosystem: Environmental > Terrestrial > Soil > Wetlands > Peat | place: USA: New York... | reverse complement strand
CGGCCGGGACGCAATCAAAACAAAGCGCGCGTCAGGGCTTGGCGCGCAACTGGTCCAGGACCTTCTGGATCGCGGGCGGGAGGTCTTCTTGATAAAAATAGTAGATGCGGGTTCCGTCCGTGTCCCAGGTGGTGAGGTAGTACATTTGCTGGAAGGGGATCCAGCGGGCCGAACCATCGGCAAAGACCTCGTTGCCGCCTTGCGGCACCCGGGAACCGCCGCTGCAATGCTGCGGCGTGTTGGAATAAATGATGTCATCCCGAGCGCTGCCCTGCGGCACGCCCCAGGTGCCGTCAATCTTGCAGACCGAGTCGGCCGCCAGGGCCCAGGTGGACTTCGCCGAGGAAAGTTTGATGGGGCTGTAAGGGGCGAAATCGCCGGCCGGATTGTGCCAGTTGGTGATGCCGCCAAAATATTGGTAGCCGATGTCCCATTGGGGATAAGAGGGTTCGTAAAGCGGCAGCCCGGGCCGGTTCGGACAAGTCCAGACCGAGGGCGCATTGGACTGGACCAACAGGCCGGCCGTGGCGGCGGCGGCCTGTTCCGGGGGATTGAGACAGACCTGGACAAACAGGTTTTCGGAGCCGGGAATGTCGCGCGCGTGGAACACCTTGTCCTGGTTATCGGTGGCATAACCCACCACGCCGACAGCCAACTGCCGCAAATTGCTGATGCACCGGGCGCGTTTGCCCCGTTCCTTGGCCAACGAAAGTGCCGGCAGCAGCAGGGCGGCCAGGACGGCGATGATCGCAATGACCACCAACAGCTCGATCAGGGTGAAGGCCCAGGAAGAAGCAGACTTGCCCCCGAGCCGCGTTTGCAGGCGCCTAATCCTTTTTTTCATCTTTTGGCTTATCGTTTGGTTTCCGAAACGATCACTGGCACTGATGGATTGAGGGCAGGATACGGAGACCGCGCCGGGGCGTCAAGCAGGATCGCGACCGCACAATCGCAGCAGTCGGCACTGGACATTCGGTTGCGGGTGAGGTTTGCTTTTCCGGGTTTGATTCGACCGATGAACGCGGAACAACTGGCCAAAGCCAAGTCGCTGGGCTTTTCCGACCGGCAGATCGCCAACCTCACCGGCAGGAAGGAGGAGGAGGTTCGCGCCTTGCGCCGGCAATACGGCCTGGTGCCGAGCTTCCGGCTGGTGGACACCTGCGCCGCGGAGTTCGAGGCCTATACGCCTTATTACTACTCGACCTACGACCGCGGGGACGACGAGGCGCGGCGCTCGGGGCGGCGGAAGGTGATGATCCTGGGGGGCGGCCCCAACCGCATCGGCCAGGGGATCGAGTTCGACTATTGCTGCGTACACGCCTCGTTTGCGCTCAAGCAAGAGGGCTTCGAGACGCTCATGGTCAATTCCAATCCCGAGACGGTCTCGACCGATTACGACACCAGCGACAAGCTCTATTTCGAGCCGCTGACGCTCGAGGACGTGCTGCACATCTACGAGCGGGAGGGGTGCTGGGGGGCGATCGCCCAGTTCGGGGGCCAAACGCCGCTGAACCTGGCGCTGGGCTTGCAGCAGAACGGGGTGAACATCATCGGCACCTCGCCGCAGAGCATCGAGGTGGCCGAGGACCGCAAGCTCTTCGCGGCGATGCTGCGCAAGTTGGATATTCCGCAGCCGCCCAACGGCATCGCCAGCGGGGAGGCGGAGGCCCTGGCCGTGGCCAAGACCCTGGGCTACCCCATCCTGGTCCGCCCCAGTTTCGTGCTCGGGGGCAGGGCCATGCAAATCGTGTATTCGGACGCCGAGTTGCGTCACTACATGCGATTTGCCGTGGAGGCCTCGCCTGAGCGCCCGGTGCTGGTGGACCAGTTCCTCGAGGACGCGATCGAGGTGGACGTGGACTGCATCGCGGACGTGGGCGCCTTTCCGGACCCGGCGCAAGGGACCATCGTCATCGGGGCGCTGCTCGAGCACATCGAATTCGCCGGGGTGCACTCGGGCGACGCCGCGATGGTGCTGCCCCCGCACACGCTCTCGCCGGAGGTCATCCGGGTGATCCGCGAGCACACGCATGCCATGGCGCGCGAGTTGCGGGTCGCGGGGCTCATGAACGTGCAGTACGCGGTCAAAGGCCGGAAGGTCTATGTGCTCGAGGTGAACCCTCGGGCCTCGCGCACCGTGCCCTTTGTCAGCAAGGCCATCGGCGTGCCGCTGGCCAAGCTGGCAGCCAAAGTGATGGCGGGCAAGACCTTGAAAGAACTGGGATTTACGGCGGAAATCTGGCCCAAGTACTGGGCGGTCAAAGAGTCGGTTTTCCCCTTCAACCGATTTCACGGGCAGGACATCCTGCTCTCGCCGGAGATGCGCTCGACGGGCGAGGTCATGGGCCTGGATGCCGACCTGGGCATCGCTTACGCGAAGTCACAGATGGCCGCCGGGGCCCCGCTGCCTTTGAGCGGGCGCGTATTCATCAGCGTGAGCGACGCCCACAAAGAGGACCTGCCGGAGGTGGGCAAGCTCTTCGCCGACCTGGGCTTCGAGCTGATCGCCACCGCCGGCACCGCGGCGGTCCTGGAAAAGGCCGGCCTCAAAGTCCGGCGCGTCTTCAAGCTGACCGAAGGCCGGCCCAATACGCTGGACTTGCTGAAGAACCGGGAAATCCAGCTCGTCATCAACACGCCCGCGGGGCAGACGCCGCGCGCGGACGAGGTGCGCATCCGCACGACCGCCGTCTATACGGGCACGCCGATCATGACGACGATGGGCGGGGCGAGGGCCGCCGCCCTGGGCATCGCCGCCTTGCGCAAGCGCGGCTACGGCGTCAAAACGCTGCAGGAATACCATTGAGCGCATGGCCACGCTCGAACAGTTGCTCCGCCGGCACACCTGGTTCACCGAAGGCAGCACCGGCGCGGCCTTCCGCAACTCGGGCACTTTGGGCGACGGTTGGCTCGAACGGTATGCCATCGACGCCGCCGTTCACGAATTCAACTGCAATTGGATAGCGGGTCTCAAGGACTACCCCTCGGCCCGGCACTGGGAGGACTACGGCGCCAGGCTCGCGGGCGTGTTCTACGAGTACTTCGGTTCCCTGAAATCATGAAGACGATGAAAACCATGAATCGCCGCTCGTTCCTCAGCGCCTCGGCCGCGGGTCTGGGCGGCCTGGCCGCCGGGGCGGCCATGCTGCGGAGCGGGCCAGCCGCCGGGGCGGGGTCCGCCAACAATAAAGTGCTGCTGGCGCTGATCGGGGCCGGCGGGCGGGGGTCGGCCTTGGCGCAGAGCTTCGCTAGCGTCGAGAACGTCGAGTTCAAGACCGTGTGCGAGGTCAATGAGCGGCGAGGCGGCGACTTGGTGCGTGCCCTGGAGAAACAGCAGGGACGGGCGCCGGGCAGGGTAAAGGACCTGCGGCGGGCGCTCGAGGACCCCGAGATTGACGCGGTGGTCATCGCCACGCCCGAACATTGGCACGCCTTGGCCACGGTCTGGGCCTGCCAGGCGGGCAAGGATGTATATGTCGAGAAGAACCCCTCGCTCACGATTTGGGAAGGGCGCAAGATGATCGAGGCCGCGCGAAAATACGACCGGGTGGTGCAGTGCGGCTTCCAGAACCGCAGCGCGCCCTACGGGGCCTCGGCGCGGGAATACCTGCGCGCGGGTAAGCTGGGCAAAGTCGTGCTGGTCAAGGTGTTCAATCTCTTGTCCGGCGGCCCCTGGCAGCCCCAGCCCGACGCGCCGCCGCCGGCGGGCCTGGACTGGGACTTATGGCTGGGCCCGGCGCGTGAGGTTCCCTTCAATCCGGGCCGGCTCAACGGCTGGGGCGACTTTTGGGATTACGAAGGCGGGGTGCTGGCCGGAGACGGCAGCCATCAACTGGACCTGGCCCGCCTAGCCCTGGGCGACCCGCCGCACCCGCGGAGCGTCACCTGCACCGGGGGCCGATGGGCCTTCCCCGACCGCCGGGAAACGCCGGACGTGCAGGCCATCAGCTATGATTTCGGGGATTTTGTCATGACCTGCGAAAACGGCACCTTCACGCCCTACATGGCCAAGTTCCCCAACCAGGTGCGTTACGGCACGCAATGGCCCAGGTGGGCCCAAAGCTCCTGCCGTATCGAAATCTACGGCACCAAACAGCTCATGTACCTGGGACGCCACGGCTGCGGCTGGCAGGCGCTCGAGGCCGACGGCCAAATCGCCGCGCAGGACAAAGGCTATTTCCCGGACAAATGGCACCAGCCCAATTTCATCGAGTGCGTGCGCTCGCGCCGCCGGCCCAACGCGGACATCGAGCAAAGCCATTTCAGCGCCTGCCTGGTCCACCTGGCCAATGCCGCCTACCGCACCGGCGCGGGCAGTCTCCGTTTCGATGCCCAGTCCGAGTCCTTCCCCGGCTCCGAGCCGGCCAACCAGTTTCTCCGGCCGGCTTACCGCAAGCAGTACCGCGTGCCGGAAGTGGTGTGAGCTTCACCGGTCGTCCGCAGCCGCCGCCAGAGGGCGGCGGCCAGATGGGTGCCTTCCCGCGGGCAATGCCACAAGGGCGCAAAGGCGCTTGTCGCCGGCCGCATCTGGCGTAGAATAAAGCCGTGAGCTTTGAGGCCTTGCAGAACGAAGTTCGGTCGCTCGGTGCGGAAGAGCGGCGTAAGCTGATGGCCCTGCTGGTCGCCCTTGAGGACAGCCAGCGCCCAGGATATGCCGCTGAGTTGGCGCGGCGGGTGGACGACCAGACGCCGGGCCGATGGCTGTCGGCCGAACAATGCGCGCACGAACTCGGCCTGCCCCCTGAGGGCCAATGAGCGACTTCAGGCTGCTCATCGCCATCGAGGTACTCGACCTCTTGCGCAGCCTGCGGCCACGCGAGCAAGAGGCTTTGCTTCGGCGCTTCCGCGAGATCGCCGGTTTCCCCTCCAACTACTCCGACTATACCGAACCCGACTCGGTCGGACGGCGAATCGATGTCCACGTGTTTCACGGGTTCGCAATCAAGTACTGGGCCGACTTCGCCGACCGGCAGGTGAAGATCCTGGACATGCACGCAGCCGACCGCGCAGGCTAAACGAGGTCCGCCGAAATGATCCCACTCGGCGCTCGACACTCGCGTCGAGATCGACTGACCTCTACCCGGCCTCCGGGGCCTCGTCACCTGCGGGCATCCGTTGGCGCCGGCCACGCAGTCGAGCCCACGCGGCGAAGAGAGCTTCGCGCTCGCGTCTGGTCAGCCCCACCCTGCCCAGCACAACGGTGTCCTGGCCCCGCAGGAACTCCAGGTCATCTCCAGTCTTCCTGTACCGCTCGTCCGCCGCAGCGAGTTGGGCGGCGCTGCACTCGACCACCGGCAGCAACAGCCGCTCGATTTCCGACGGCACCAGCTCCAGAACCCCACCCCCGTAGTGCCTGCCCTCCATTTCAGCGGTCAGGCATGTGAGGCTGTTCACGAAGCTGAACACAAGCGCCTCAGCGGTCGTTCTCAACGGCCTGATCCGGTAAGCGGTGTCCGTCGTGTAGGCCCCGGCGCTATTCAGGACCAGCCGCGGGATGTTATGAGCCCGCTTCAGCATGGCCACCGGAGCGGCATAGACCGATGGCACCCTGTACCAGGGCGCTCGCACGCGGCACTTGTAGCGGGTGTGCAACTTCTGCACCAGACCCTCCTCCACGTACCTCCGCACATTGGACGGCAAATCCTCGAAATCCTTCTCTGGAAACCATAAAAAGTTCGCCGGTAGTCCGGCGGCCTTGTTTGCGGCGTGGTCGGCCTGTGAATATACCAACCCTTGAACGTGCTCGCTCCGCCCGAACATCGGGTGTGCCCACCGCTCCAGTCGGAAACGGGCCACAACTTCATCCGGCACGAGAAAGAACTTATTTGCGCCGGGTTGAGCTCGCAAGCAAAAACGCTGTTCAGGCGCGTGGTCACGCACTTTTGGAGCGCCTCCAGAAACGCGCCATCCCCGCAACTCGGCTCCAGCACCCGCTGCGGCCTGAGCACTCCCACCCACCGCGTCAAAAACTCTGCAATGTCCGGGTCCGTGTAGAACCCGCCTCGCAGCTTCTGGGCCGTTTCAAACTGGATGAGGTTCATCGCCCTCTCCGCTTGGCCTTGGCCCTGTCCCGGCCGCCGCCCGCGGCGGCGGCACTGGTGCGGTACGGGACCGGGCTTTCCGCCAGCATCGCCGGGCCGGAGAGTTGCCCCGCGCCCCGCTCACGAAGGTACTCCGTTGCCCGGCGCAGGAACCAGTCCTTCAACGTCATCCCGTCACGAGTCACCGCCTCGTAAAGCGCCTGTTTCTCAGCCGGATCAATTTCCAGGACTATTCTGCCGGAATCGCCGCGTGCCATGTAATATAACATAACATGAGGGTCCAGGATGTAAAGGACTTTTTTTAAGGGCTTGCGGCGACGCGGGCCAACAAAACGAGAGCCAAGAAATATCTGACCGGGAGGGGATCGGCAATTATGGCCACGAACACCGCCAAGGCCGTGCCCTACGACCGCCCATCCGACATAAACCCGCTGCTGCGGGAAGGGGGGGAGCGCAAACGAACGGCACCGGCGCCGGCACTCAACTTGCCGAAATGATCCCACTCGGCGCTCGACACCCGGCGCCAGTGATGGGATACCGTTGGACCGATGTTTAACCGCCCAGTGAATTTCGCCATCAGCCAAATCACGCCCGCCGAAATCCCGGAGTTGCTCACGCTCATCCGTGAACTGGCCCGCTTCGAGCGCCTCGAGCACGAAGTCGAAGCAACGGTCGAATTGTTGCGGGAGGCCTTTTTCGGCCCGCAGCCGGCGGCAGGCGCGCTGCTGGCCCGCCAGGCGGAGGGGCTGGCCGGCTATGCCATCTACTTCTTCACCTTCTCGAGCTTTGTGGGCCGGCGCGGGGTCTGGCTGGAGGATGTCTATGTGCGGCCGGCGTTTCGCCGGCAGGGCCTGGGCCGCGCCTTGCTCGAGCGGGTCGCCGGTCTGGCCGCCCAGGGCCGCTGCGGCCGGCTCGAGTGGTCCGCGTTGCGCTGGAACGAAAACGCCTTGCGCTTTTACGAGAACCTCGGCGCCAAACCACTCGAAGAATGGGTCACCTTCCGCATGAACGAACGGGCCATCCAGAGACTGGCCGAGGGAGACCGCGCTGCGACACAGCCCGGGGCTGACGCCGCTAGGCCGGACATTTCATGAGTTACAGGCCCTCGATGGAGCGCGGGCCGGTAGCACAGGCTTCCAAGCCTGCTGTGTCGCCGACTTCCAAGTCGGCGGCCTGCCGGGTGGCTCGGAGGTCCGGCGGGTTTGGAAACCCGCGATACAGCAGACTTGGAAGTCTGCGCTACGGAGAGCGTGTGAAATATCCCGGCTGAGCTCTTGCGGCCCGTTGGGCCGCGACGCGAGGGTGAGGATCCGGTGATCACGGTTGCACAGTGAGCCTCTCGGGCGCACCGGCGGCGCGGTAGAGGGCGGACGCGTCTTGACAATCGGGCGTTGGGCCGACCAGCGTGGCGGGGCGGGGCGCGAGCATCCCGAGGGCCTGGGGCACGTCGCACACCCGCAACACACTGAGGAGAGGCGGCGCCGAGTTGTCCATGAAGGTGGCTGGAAAGCGGGAGAGGGCAACGCCGGCGACCTCCGGTTCGAGCAGCGCGGCAAAGAGGGACCAGACGGCGGCGGGGCCTTCGCCGGCCAGGAACACCGGCGCCGGCTCCTGGTGCCGCGCGCGGAGATAACGCGCGGCGGCGGCGAGGTCCCAGACGCGGCCACTGTCGACGGTGCGTCCCAGCAGGTAGTGCGAGCGGGCGACGTAGTTGGGCGGGCTTTTCGTCGTCCAGCGGCTGGCGCCGATGCCCCGGGGTTCGCAGACATAGACCGCATCGCGTTCCCCGGCCAGGGTCTCGAGCCAGGCGGGGGGCGCATCCTGGGCGCCCGAGGCCGTGGCCAGGAGCCAGACCCGCTCAGCGCGCCCGCTGGGCAGGCGAACCGCCCGCAATTGGACGCGGATGGGGCTCTCGGTTTCGAGGCGAACGATGCCGGCCGCGTTGGTGTCCAGGGCCCGCGCGGGCGGAATTCTCTCGGGGAAATGGTGGAAGGAAAGCCGCCGCAGCCTGGCCAGGCGCTCCGATTTCCAGGCCTCGAACTGGCCCGGCGCGGGCAAATCTGCTTTTGCCATGGGGACGAATTCGCGGTCGATCCGGGCGTTGCTGGCGTCGGCGGGCAGGTCGGAGTCCGTGGGAAACACGCGCAGTTGCTCGGGTGGAATGGGATAGACGCGGTTGGGCGGGCCGGTGACGAGGTCCACCTCGCTGTCCAAGACCGGGCGGGGGTCGTTCTTGAGGTGGGTGTTCATGAAGCGGAAGGCGGCCTGGCGGATGTCCTGGCGGTAGGCATGACCGCCGATGCTCACGACGGCATCCACGTAATCGCCCGCGCCGAAGAGGCTGTAAATGCGTTCGAGCCGGTTGATCACGCGCTCATTGCCGTACATGGGGAAGATGTCATCGGCATCGCTGTTGACGAAGAGCAGCGGTCTGGGGGCGACCAGGCCGGGGATGAGGGCCCAGGGCCACTGGTAGGTGTTGTAAAGGAACATGCAGTCGCAGTGCCCATTGATGACACGGCTGGGGACGTAAGCCAGCAAGTCGCTCAGGCCGCTGACGGGCACGGCGGCTTTGACGCGCTCGTCGGCCGCGGTGATCCAGAACGTGGCGGCGCCGCCGCCGCTGATGCCGGTCACCCCGATGCGGTCGGGGTCGACATCCGGGCGGCTTTGGAGGTAATCGATGCCGCGCATCCCGTTCCAGCATTCCACGCCGGCGGGCGTGTAGCCCCGCGAGAGCCACCACCACCGCCCCTCCCGGTAGGTGCCGTGATGGGTGCAGGTCAACTCCCCCAGCTCGACCGAATCCAACACCAGGCAAACATAGCCGTGGCGGCCAAACCAGATGCCGTGCGATTGGTAGGCGGTCTTGTTGCCGTTGCGGCCCATCCCGGAATGTCCGCACACATACACAATCCCCGGCAGCCTCTGGCCGGCGGGGCTCTTAGCCGGCCGATAGAGATTGCCGGTGACGTAGAGCCCCGGCCGGCTCTGGTAATGCACCATCTCGACCACGTAGTCGCCCCGGTCCAGCGTCCGCGTAACCGTCGCCCGGAGCGGCCCCTTTTCGGGCAGCGGCCAAAGGCCGAGCATATCGAGGTACTCCTGGCGCAAGCGTGGCAGCGCCTGCGTCCACTCCCGGGGCGAGCTGATGGCGGCGGAGAATCCGGCCTCGAGCTTCTCGGCCTCCTGGCGGAGATAGGCCTGGATCATCGCGTCGCCGGGTTCGCCGCTGTCCGGCGCGTCGAAGATCGGCCCCGAGCCGGCCAAGGCGGCTTCCGGGATGCCGAGCACGGTGAGCGCGGCCAGACTGGCCGCCCGCTGGAAATGGAAAGACTTCATTGCGTGTGCCCGAGTTTGACCATAGAGTCGGGCGGAAGGAAACAGAATTGTCGCTAATCCCGATGAACCGCATTCGCCTCCTATCCGAGCAAGTGGCCAATCAAATCGCCGCGGGTGAGGTGATCGAGCGGCCGGCGAGCGTGGTGAAGGAACTGGTCGAGAATTCGCTCGATGCGCAGGCCGGGCGCGTGACCGTCGAGGTCCAGGCGGGGGGGCGCAGCCTGGTGCGGGTGGCCGACGACGGCGAGGGCATGAGCCGTGACGACGCGCTCTTGTGCCTGGAGCGGCACGCCACGAGCAAGCTCCGCCGCGCCGAAGACCTGGCGGCCATTGCGACGATGGGTTTTCGGGGCGAGGCGCTGCCCAGCATCGCCAGCGTAAGCCGCTTCACCCTGACCACGCGCGAACGCGACAGCCAATCGCCCGAGGGCACCCAAGTCGTCATCAGCGGCGGAAAGATCCTTGAAGTCAAGGCCGCCGGCGGCGGACCGGGCACCACGGTGGACGTGCGGCAGCTCTTCTTCAACCTGCCGGCGCGCCGCAAATTCCTCCGCACCGAGCCCACGGAGTCCGCCCACATCCAGCATTACCTGACCCTGGCGGCGCTGGCGTTTCCCGAGGTCGCCTTCACCTTTCAAAGGGACGGGCGTTTGGTCTGGCAGTTGCCGGCCATCAAGAGCGGCAGCGACACCCCGGCGCGTTTGGCGGCCCTGCGCGAACGCCTGCGCGCCCTCGGCGGCGCCGAGCGGGAACTCCTGCCGGTGGATTTCTCCGCCGCAATCCGTTCCGGCGTCCCGGCCGCCGAGGAGCCCGCTCCGGAGCCCAGCCCGCAGACTTGCGCCTTCCGGCTGTGGGGATTCATCGGCTCACCCGGCGTCTCGCGCTTGACCCGCGAAGACCAGCACATCTTCGTGAACCGCCGCCCGGTGCAGAACCGCGGCCTGAATCTGGCGCTGTTCGAGGGCTATCACACTGCCCTGATGAAAGGCCGCTACCCGGTCTGCTGCCTGTTTTTGGAAATCGACCCCGCGGCCGTGGACGTGAACATCCATCCGGCCA